>Ga0172371_10001138_pt1 | contig 41831 bp, 33 predicted proteins | sample Lak12m_FD_114543 | JGI IMG/M metagenome (GOLD analysis project Ga0172371, IMG submission 114543) | Freshwater microbial communities from Kabuno Bay, South-Kivu, Congo - kab_022012_12m | ecosystem: Environmental > Aquatic > Freshwater > Lake | place: Democratic Republic of the Congo: South-Kivu... | reverse complement strand
TTCTTTGTGGCATGTGGTCCTCCCTTCATTGGTATATTATATACCAATGCCTAAGAACCTGTCCACCACTATTTTGTTATATTACGTACTTTTATTCTTCCATTGGTATAAATTTTCGGGAATTCAGGGTTCAGGCTAAGCGCCTCGGTGCGCAACTTGCACTTCTTTCCTTTCTACGATAGCAATTAGCCATGAATACTGAAAACTCCTCTCCCTCAGAAAACCTCGCGAGGCTCAACGCGACCCCCGGAGGTCTCAGCTCGGCTGAAGCTGCTTCCCGTCTGGCGACATACGGCCGCAACGCTCTCGAAGAAAAAAAGGCTCTACCGATATTGGAATTCCTGAAACGATTCTGGGGGCCGATGCCCTGGCTTTTAGAGATCGCGATCGTGCTCGCTTCGATATTGGGCCACGTCACCGAAGCTGTCATAATCCTGCTCCTGCTCAGCGTGAACGCAGTGATCGGTTTTCTGCACCAGCAGAGCTCGGCAAAAGCTCTCGAACTGCTGAAAAAGCGCCTCGCAATGAACGCGCGCGCGCTACGCGACGGCGCCTGGCAGCCTGTCGACGCCTCTCTCCTCGTTCCGGGCGACATCATCCTAGTAAAGCTCGGCGACATCGTCCCGGCCGACGTACAGATTCTCTCAGGCTCTCTCTCGGTGGACGAGTCGTCGCTCACCGGCGAATCGCTGCCGGCCGAGCGCGGAGAGGGCGGCATGCTGCACGCGAGCTCGATTGCACGGCGGGGTGAGGCGACATGCGTCGTGCTGAATACCGGCGCCAACACTTTCTTCGGCAAGACGGCCGGCCTCGTCAACATCGCAAAACCGGAATCGCACCAGGAGCAAGTCATGCTCACCATCGTGCGCTACATGATGTACCTCGGTCTGGCTGCATCGCTGTTCGTGGGCATTTACGCGATCGCCCTGCACATCTCCTTCCTCATGATGCTCAGCTTCGTCGTCACATTCCTGATCGGCGCAGTGCCTGTGGCCCTTCCCGCGGTGCTTACGATCGTGCAGGCGGCCACAGGATCGCAGATGGCCGAGCAGGGTGCGCTCGTGACGCGCCTCGACGCCATCGAGGACGCGGCCTCGATCAGCGTGGTCTGCTTCGACAAGACCGGGACCATCACCCAGAACAAGCTCAGCGTCGTCGCGACAGCCGCCGCCGCGGGCTACAAGGACGAAGACGTGCTCCGGACCGCCGCACTCGCGTCCAACGCCCAGAATTCCGACCTCATCGACAGCGCGGTGATCGCGGCGGCGGCATCCCGGAATCTGCTCTCGGACGGTTGCGCCCAGAAATTATACACACCGTTCTCGCCAGAAACCCGCCGCACCGAGGCCCTCATCATATGCGAGGGTCAGCATTTCCGCGTCGTGAAAGGCGCGGTGCCTGAAATTCTTTCGCTCTGCGCCACAGACGATCCGTCAATTCGCGCCGCTGCCGAAAAAACCGTCGCGGAGTTCGCGAACAAGGGCTACCGCACCCTCGCGGTGGCACGCGCTGCCGCGACGTCGGCTCCCTCGGCCGTCAATCTCTCATTTATCGGAATCATCGCGCTCGCCGACCCCATCCGGCCCGACTCCCGCGCCATGATCGCCGACCTCCGCGCGCTCGGCGTAAAGCCGATCATGCTGACCGGCGACAGCCTCGCCATCGCCACACAGATATCGATCGAGGCGGGCATCGGTCCCAGCATCATGAGCATCAGAGAGTTGGACGGGCTCGATGAAACCGGTCAGGCAAAAAAAGTCGCGCAGGTCGACGGTTTTGCCGAAATCTTCCCCGAGGACAAATTCCGCATTGTCACGCTGCTGCAGAAGAGCGGCCTCATGGTCGGCATGACGGGCGACGGCGTGAACGATGCCCCGGCTCTCAAACAGGCAGAGATGGGCATCGCGGTGAGCAACGCCGCCGACGTCGCCAAGGCATCGGCGAGCGTCGTCCTGACCCGAGAAGGCGTCGGTGTCATCGTCCAGGCGATCCGGCTCTCGAGGCGCACCTACCAGCGCATGCTCACCTGGGTCATCAACAAAGTAACCAAGGTCGTGCAGGTGCTCGGGCTCCTCGTCGCGGGATTCCTCATGTTCAAGGACATGATCCTCTCGATGCTGGGCATGAGCCTCCTCGTGTTCGCGAACGACTTCGTCACCATGTCGCTCGCGACGGACAACGCGAGGGATGCCAAGGCACCCAACACATGGAAGGTGAAGGACATCACATTCGCCTCGCTGGGCATCGGGATTCTGCTCATCTTACAGGGGATCGGAGCTATCTTCCTCGCCAGGGATGCACTCGCGCTCGACTACGCGCACGTCCAGACCTTCGTTCTGCTGACTCTCGTATTCACGAGCCAGTTCAGAGTGCTCATCGTGCGCGAACGGCGCTGTATGTGGGATTCGATGCCGGGCAAGATGCTGCTCATGAGTACGGGCGGCACCATCGCGCTGTTCTTCGCGATGGGCGCAATCGGGTTCATCATCCCCAGCCTTGGCGCCAAGGAGACCGCGATCGCGCTCGCCTATTCCCTCGTGTTCACTGCGATCCTCGACTGCCCCAAGCGGCTCTTTTTCAGACTGTTCAGGATTGAGTGAATAAAAAAGGCGCGGCCCACGGAGGGCCGCGCCTCGGCGTAACGCACTACACTGCGCCACGTCATTTCGCGGGAAGCGGTAGCAGGTACGCCCCCACGCCCTTGGTCTGCAAATCTTCGTAGCCTGGCAGATTCTCGATCTCGATGGGTTTGTCCGGATTCTCCAGATTCCATGAATTCAGAATTTCGCCGATGGCGGTGACGTGACGACCGACGCGCTCCTCGATCGGGTGCCCCTTCTCGTTGTAGGGCACGTAGAGGCGGCCGAGCTTCGCGGCCCGCACATACCACTTGTCCTTGCCGGTGAGCACGAGGGCCTCATCGGTTCTGCCGCGGAGGCGACCCTGCGAGGCGTTCGCGGTCTCCATCAGCAGGGGAAGCGTATCTGTGAAGTCGCCCAGCTCGCGGTGCGAGAGACCGCGCAGGTTGACGGGCGAAGGCTCCAGGCTGATCTTGATGTCCTGCATCTCGAGACCGAGGACGGTGTCCGACGCGAGCTGCATGGCCTTGGGGTGGGCCACGATCGCGTTGATGACCGGGTACTCCGGCGATGCCTCATGGAGATCCACCGTGATGGTTACGTTCTGCTTTTTGATGAGCTGGACGATGCCGTAGCACACCTTTTCGGTGAGCGTGCCGTCGGGGCGGCCCGGGTAGCCGCGGTTGAGATTGCGGGTCTCGCTGCCGGACAGCGTCTGCCCGGACGAAGCGTGAATGTAGACGTTGGGGTCGGGCCACTGATCTATGGGGTTGGTCGCCCGCGACCCGAAGCTGAACACACGTGGCCCATTCGGCGTCTGAATCGTGTACCTCTGCGGTGAAGCTTCCTGCGGATCGTTCGCCGTGAAGCCCGAATTGTTCGCGCGCGGAATCACGTAGAGCGTACCCGTTTTCGGCACCCCATTCTCGATGAGCAGGATGGCCGAGAGGTGCCCCGAGGGTTCGTTGGGGTGCGTCCCTCCGAGCACGAGCATCGACGCGCCGTCGGCGGCGCCCGCCATCACGTAGACTTCGGTGTCGCCCGCGGTGCCTTTCAGCCCTGGAAACCAATCGGAAAGCATCTTCATTTCGGTGACGCCAGGACCGCGCACGATCACATCTGGTTTATGCATCGAGAGGAATGAAGCTCCGGCGATAACGGCTGCCGCGAGCGCGCCCGCCAGACAGATAATCGCTGTAATCGTATGTTTCTGCATGTTCGCCCTCATTTAATCATCAAAAGCCTGAGCAGAAGCGGCACGATCACCATGGCGGCCGTTACCTGCAACGAGAGCTTCTTTGTGTCGAAGAGCACCCAGACCGTGAGGGCGAGCACTACTGCCAGAATCGCAAGGTATATGAAAAACATGAGCACCCTCCTACAGAATTGCCCTGATCTGCTTCGAAAACACGATGAAGAGTATGGCGTAGACCACAATGATCAGCGCCGGCACCACGAGCTTCTTCAGCACAGATCCGTATTTCTCCAGACCGACAACTTTCGCGGCGAAGATAGCCGCGAGCGCCGTCGGCGGCATAAAATCGCCCAGTGAGGCGATCAGAGAGAGGGAAGCCGCCGCGATGATCTGGTCCTGGCTCAGAAGCGCGAGCATGAAAGGCACGCCGAGCACGCTTGCGGAGCCGAACGCCGATATCGCGCCGAAGAGGGGAATCGAAATCGCCATCATGAGATAGAGCAGCGCGGGCGGCACCGACAGCGCGTTGACCACGATGAAGCCACGCACACCCGTAGCGGTCATGATCTGAATGAACATGCCCACTCCGACCAGAATTCCCAGCACGGGGAGCACATCCTCGACCGATTTCTTGGCCGACTGGAGCACGTTGAATCGCTTACCCGTAACCCATGTGAGCGCGGTCCCCAGTATGAAGATGAGCGGCATACCGAGTCCGAATATTCGCGGCACGGCCTTGTCGAGAATCATCAGCACGAAGATGAAAATGAGCGGGGCAAAGAGCCTCAGCCCGCCGTACTTGTTCAGAGTGGAAAAATCGAGAGAGGCGACCACCGCGGATCGGTCGGTTTTCCGGACATTCCTCCAGCCGAACCACAGGGCGAACACAATCGCGAGCGGGAAGGTGAGGAGAATGAGCGGAAGTTCAAAGCCGACATAAGGCATATCGATGCCGCCGCCGATGATCATCGCGGGGATGTTCACTGGCGGGGCGATCATGCCGAGAATGGCCGCGATCGATATCAGGGCGCCCGAATCCACCACCGACATTCCCATCGACATGAACATGGGCGCCACCACCGCGCCCGCGGTCAGCACCGATGCAGTCGAGCTTCCGGTGATCATACCCGGCACCATGATGACGAAAGTCAGCAGCACCATCAGAAGACCGGGAAGCTTGTTGAATTTCTTGATCACCGCGGCGGTCAGCGCCTCGAGGGCTCCGGAGTCGCGGAAGCCCGTCATGAACATCATGGCGGTCGCGATGGTCAATATCGTATCGACATAACCGAAGGTACCCTCGACGAGGTGACGGATCGGATCCTGCACGCCGCCTGCGAGCGCACCCGCGACAGAGGCGACCAGCATCGAGACCGATACCGGCCACTTGAGGGCAAAGCAGCCGGCGGCAAACACGCCGACCATCAGAATAAAGAGCCAGAATTCCTGTGACACGTCGAGCCTCGCTATTTCAAAAACGCGGCAGCCAGAGGTGCGCCGAGCTGAGAGATTTTATCAACACTATCCAGAGGGATCTTCGTTCCGCAGAGCTTGGTGAAGAGCCCGTCGCCGTTGCCTTCTGCAACAACGATGAAGTAATCGCAGTAGGGAACGGCTTCGTTGATGAAGCGGTCGGAGAGTTCGCCACGCCGCGCCTCGCCGCCAATGTGCATACCGATGATCTTCATGCCGCGCTTTTTCGCCTCATTGAGAAGCGCCTTTGCGCGATCGAGTTCCGCATCTGCGGAAATTCCAGCCGCGCCAAGTCCTTTCGACGAGCCGCCGATGACGATGATCAGCGTTTTGGAATTCGCATTTGCCAGAGCCTGTGCCTTCACGAGCGAATCCATCGTGAAACTGAGTTTTGCCCTCGTCATGATGGCTTTGGCCATCTCGACGTCGGCGCTCTGTCCAATCGAGGTGAGGAGCGCCGGCTGCGTCGCGAAGGGCGCTTTGAGATTGAACGCCGCGAGCGAAAACGGCGCACAAATCGCCATCAGGATGGCTGTCGCAACGATGATATTCCTGCTGCGTTTCATACAAACCCCTTTCATTGAAAAAAGCCGGCCACATGTGCGGCGGCCGGCAACGATTCTACCGAGATGCGGCAGGCCGCGTACGGCCTGCCCTGAGAGCATTGCTCAGAATGCCGCGGCCTGTCCGTCGCGGCGCGGGTCGGCACCACCATAGAGCAGACCCTTGTCGTAGTCGTACACGATCGCGTGCACACCGCCAAAGTAGGCATCCCAATCCGGATGGATCGAAACACTGTGGCCAAGCTTCTTGATGCCGTCGAGCGCGCTCACCGGGTAACGTCCCTCGAGGTGGAGATCACCCGAAGCCGCCTGGTAGACGCGTGGCGCATAGATCGCTTCCTGAATCGGGAAACCGAAATCGATCACGTTGGAGATAACCTGGGCAACCGTCGGGAAAATGCGGGTCGCGCCGGGCGAACCGATCGTCATGAAGGAGCGGCCCTTCGAGTCGAGCACGAGCGTCGGGCTCATGCTGGAGAGCGGGCGCTTGCCGGGTTCGACGGAGTTGACTGAGCCTGGGGTGGCCACAAAGTCGTCCATCTCGTCGTTCATGATGATGCCCCATCCAGGAACCACGACGCCTGAACCGAAGAAGTAGTTGATCGTCTTGGTGACGGCGACCATGTTGCCCTCTTTGTCCATGACGGAGAAGTGCGTGGTCGAGCCGGACTCGTACTTGTACGGATCGCCGGGTTTCGGAGGATTCATTGCAGCGTTCATGTCAATGCGCGCAGCCTGTGCCTTCGCGTACTCTTTGCTGGTGAGTCCATCGAGCGGCACTTTGACGAAGTCCGTGTCGCCCATGTATTTCGAGCGGTCGGCGAACGTCAGCTTGAGGATTTCAGACCAGAGGTGTGCGGCCTGTGGTGTGTCAAATCCGATCTTCTTCACATCGAAGTTCTCGAGGATATTGAGGATCTCGACGAGGTGCGTGCCACCGGACGAAGCGGGGGGTACCGAATAGACTTTGTAGCCGCGGTAATCGCCTTCGACTGCCTTGCGGACCTTCACCTGGTAGTTCGCGAGGTCGTCCATGGTGATGATACCGCCGCGTTTCTGGACTTCATCGACGATCGCCTGTGCGATTTCGCCTTTGTATATCGCATCGGCGCCTTCTTTGACGATCTTGGCAAGAGTTCTGGCGTAGTCGGGGTTGTAGATGACATCGCCGGTCTCATAGGGAAGTCCATCTTTCAGGTAGATCTGGGCTCCATTCTCGTACTTTACGAGCTTGCCGAAGTTGTCTTTGATGATCGATTCGAGGTTGACCGTGACGGGAACGCCCTGGAGCGCCCACTGGATCGCCGGCTGGATCACGTCGGCGCGGGTGAGCTTGCCTGAGCCGTAGTGCTCGAGCGCGTACAGAAGCCCCTTCGCGTCACCGGGAACACCGACCGCGAGTCCGCCCTCGATGGTCGAGTTCGGAACGACTTTACCGTCGGCGCCGAGATACATCGTGGGCGTCGACTTTCCAGGAGCCATTTCGCGGAAATCGATAACGACGGGGTCGGCCATATCTTTCATCTTGATGATCATGAAGCCGCCGCCGCCAACGCCGTTGGCGTTGGGCTCGAGCACGCCGAGCGCGAAGCCCGTCGCGACCGCCGCGTCCACCGCGTTGCCGCCCTTCTTCATGATATCGATGCCGACCTGCGAAGCTTCGGGCTTCGCCGCGGCGACCACGCCGTTCGCACCAACGGCCGCGCGGCCGTACAGATTGACCGGCAGCTGTGCCGATACCGCGCCGATGAGCGCGACACAGAGCACGAGCGCGAGTGTGAGCTTTTTCATGAGCACCTCCATTTGAACAGTTCAATGATTTTCTGAGTCTATTATTAATCCAGTAGACTTAAAGTCAAGTCCAATTCAGTTTTTTCTGGAATGAAATTGTCCGGCTGGAGGAAAATCAAAGAATTCAAGAAAGCTACTATATATAGTAGCTATTAAATTGACCACTACAATATATTGACAATATAGAACAGATAACTTAAAATAAATACGTATTATGTGCGCCATTCGAAACGGCGCAGGGTTCTTTTTTATGATTTATTTCTTGCATCCGCAGGATGTCAGGGAAGAGGAGTGAGATTCTCCCGCTGCCCCGCAGCCGTATCGGGAACGAAAGCCCAGAAACAAGCCACTGTCTCGCGTGCACGCGAGATGGGAAGGTGGGCGATTAGGGTGCCCGGAGCCGGAAGACCTATTCTGCTGGATATATACCGTTCATTTCCCGAGGGAGGAAGAGAGCTATGTCAGGAAGCATCCGCACATCTGTCCAGAAACCAGATTCTCACGCCTGCAATGAATCCGCAAGGTTCCATTCAATAATCAAGCGCAATGGCGAAGAGGTCAGATTTGACGCAGAAAAAATCGTGAATGCGATTGCGAAAGCCGGATCAGCAAGTAGCGAGTTTGATGCAACTGTCGCGCGCCGCTTATGTACGCGTGTTTTGACGGTGGCTCACGAGGTTTTCAGAGAGAAAGTCCCTTCGGTAGAAGACATCCAGGACATCGTCGAGGAAGTGCTCATCGCTTCTCCCTACCGGAAAACCGCGAAAGCCTACATCCTCTACCGCGACCAGCATACGAAGATACGAGAAATCGCTGCGCGCGCCAATGGAGAGTTGGTCGACGACTATCTGCGCCAAAGAGATTGGCGGGTGAATGAGAACAGCAATATGACATTCTCTCTGCAGGGATTGAATAATTACATTTCTTCCGAAGTCACCAGCAGCTATTGGCTCAATCAGGTATACCCTACGGAGGTGCGGAATGCGCATATCGATGGAGATCTTCATATCCATGATCTCAATTCTCTGTCGGTGTATTGTGTTGGCTGGGATTTGAAGGCGCTGCTCGTCGAGGGCTTCAAGGGCGTACCGGGCAAAGTCGAGAGCAAGCCGGCACGCCATTTCAGAAGCGCACTGGGGCAGATCGTCAATTTTTTCTACACGCTGCAGGGCGAGGCGGCAGGCGCCCAGGCATTTTCCAGTTTCGATACATTGCTCGCGCCATTCATTCGCCACGATCATCTGTCCTATTCCGACGTGAAGCAGGCGCTGCAGGAGTTCGTATTCAATATCAACGTGCCGACAAGGGTCGGCTTTCAGACTCCATTCACCAACGTCACGCTCGATCTCACGGTTCCAAAGACCCTTGCCGACGAAGCGGTGATAATCGGCGGAGAGCTGCTGCCTGCGACATACAGAGAATTTCAGCCGGAAATGGACCTCTTCAATAAGGCATTTCTCGAAGTCATGTACGATGGCGATGCCTCGGGCCGTGTGTTCACATTCCCTATCCCGACCTACAACATCACCCCTGGTTTCGACTGGGACAATCCATTATTGGAGATGCTCTGGAAGGTGACTGCGCGGTACGGTGTCCCCTACTTCTCGAATTTCGTGAATTCCGATATGAACCCCGAGGATGCCCGCTCGATGTGCTGTCGCCTCAGACTCGATAATCGAGAGTTGAGAAAGCGTGGCGGCGGGCTTTTCGGATCGAACCCTCTCACAGGCTCGATCGGCGTCGTCACGATCAATTTGCCCAGAATTGGATTTCTGACGCATGGTGCGGATGAATTCCTCAAACTCCTCGACGATAGAATGGCACTGGCAAAGCAGAGCCTCGAAATCAAACGCAAGGTGCTCGAAAAATTCACGAAGGGTGAGCTGTATCCGTATTCGAAATATTACCTGCGGGACGTCGAAAAACATTTTGGAGCGTTCTGGAAGAATCATTTCTCCACCATTGGACTTGTGGGGATGAACGAAGCATGTCTGAATCTGCTTGGATATACTATCGCCACTGAAATGGGGAGGAAGTTCGCCCTCAAGGTCATGGACCACATGCGAAGCCGGCTTGCCGAGTTCCAGGAAGAAACGGGTAATAATTACAATCTTGAGGCAACACCCGCAGAGGGGGCAAGTTACCGCCTGGCAAAAAAGGATCAGGGCAAATTCCCTGGAATTATTTTTGCCAATTCGAAAAGCGGTCCGGATGATACTGGATTTGAACCGTTCTATACGAATTCGACACAGCTTCCGGTCAACTACACGGATGATATCTTCGAAACGCTCGATCTTCAGGATGATCTGCAATGCAGGTACACGGGCGGCACAGTCGTGCACATCTTCTCGGGAGAGCGCATTGAGGATGCAGATACAGTAAAGTCGCTGGTACGAACAATCTGCGCGAACTACAAGCTCCCCTATTTCACCTTCACCCCCACATTCTCGATCTGTCCCGAACATGGATACATCGTGGGAGAAGTCTCCTCCTGCCCCAAATGCGGCACGCCGACAGAGATATACTCGCGAGTCACCGGATATCTGCGCCCAGTATCCCAATGGAACAAAGGGAAAAAGGCCGAGTTTGCGATGCGCAAAACATACAGACTGACCAGGGAAGAAGCATGACCATAGGCGGATTGCAGCGCTGCTCGCTCGTCGATTATCCAGGCCATGTCGCCGCAGTAATATTTGTACAGGGCTGCAATCTCCGCTGCCCATTCTGCCAGAATGCGCAGCTTGTCCTGCCGGAGCGTTTTGAACCGCCTCTTGATGTGGAGGTCATCTTTGATTTTCTGATATCGAGGACTCACGTCCTGCAGGGAGTCGTCGTGAGCGGCGGGGAGCCACTCATGCACGATGACCTGCCGAGCTTGCTCGAGCGAATTCGAGGACTTGGCTACCGCGTGAAACTCGACACCAACGGCAGCCTTCCCTATCGACTGAAATCCATTGTGAACGACAGGCTTGTCGATTTTGTCGCGATGGATATCAAGGCTCCGCCGCATCGATATGATGCGCTTGCGGGAACTACAGTGAATACAGATCTCATCAAAGAGAGCATCGGCATCATCCAGCACTCGGGAATCCAATATATGTTCCGGACTACCTTTGCGAAACCACTCCTCGATGATGACGACATTCGCCAGATCCGAGACTTGCTAGGCGATGATATCAATTATAGAGTTCAGCCGATCAATCCATCGGCAGTGTGGCTTGACCCTTCCAAATCTGCAATGTGTCGCGAAAACTAAACTATACAAAAAATCCGGTAGAAGAACCTCAGATACTGGAAGCCCGCTTCAAGGCTCCCTCTGCCTTTTTCTGCAGGCGGGACGCGAGCTTGCAGCCCAGAACGACAACGCTGCCCACAACGATGATGGCGGGGCTTGTCGGCAGATCAAAGAGCACGGCGAGAGCGAAACCCGCCAGATTGCTGCACACGCCGAAGATCGAGGCAAGCACCATCGTAGGCCTGAAATTTTTTCTGAGGGACTGCGCCGCGAGCGCGGGGAGCAGCGTTACCGCGTCGACCATGAGCGCCCCCGTAATCCGGATGCCGAGTCCGATACCCACGCAGACCATCACCAGTATTCCTGTATAAACAGCTGTTGCCGGAAAGCCAAAAGCGAACGCGGTCTCCCTGTCGAAGAGCACCGCGGAGATGGGCCACATGAAACGGAGACTGCTGATCAGAATCAATGCCGCAACAATCACGACAAGATAAACTTCCACCCTCTCGAGGGCAAGAACATTGCCCCAGAAAAGATTGAAAGCCTCGATGGCGTGGATGTTGGTCTTATAAAACAGAATGAACACGATACCGAGACTGGCTGTCATCAGGAGAGCCATGGCACCTCCCGAGCTGCCGCCAGACGAGCGCGAACTCAGGCCAGAGACGATAAACCCCGCGGCGACGGAAAACAGCAAGGCAAAGAACATCGGATCGACGCCGACTATGAGTCCGACCGTCGCGCCGAGCAGTGACAGATGCATCACCCCAAATCGAACGGGGATCAGATCCAGCGAGAGGATGTATACCCCCAGCAGAGGAAAAGCCATCCCGCAGGCGAACAGCGCGACAATCGCCCGGCTAAATGCCGGAATCCGGAACAGTTCCGTCATATGTCCTGCTCTTCCGTGTCCACGGGGAAAGCGCCGGCATCGAGAAGTCTCGCAGTCTTTTTCTCGAAGAAGAGAAGCGAATGGCATAGGGCCATGAGCGCGCGATCGTGCGTGACAATGATCAGTGGGATGCCCGACTCCGCCAGCGAGAGTATCAGAGCGCGCATGGCTGTCTGTCCTTCCCGATCGAGATAGGAGCCGGGCTCGTCGAAAAGATAGAGCGCCGGTTCTGCCGCCATCGCGCGCGCAATCGACACCCTCTGGAACTGTCCTCCCGACAGATCCTGAACAGCTTTGCCGGCAAGGTCCTCGAGGCCGCAGTAGGCGATGGCGGATTCCACCGCCTCGCGGTCGGTGCGGGTAAAACGGCCGGACAGCCCACATCTGCCCAGCCTGCCGAACGAAACCGCCTCCCGCACCGATATCCGCAGCTGCCCAGAACTTCCTTCCGGGCGGTTCTGTGGAATATACGCGAGCCTTTTCCGTGTCTCCGCAAAGGAAGCCTTCCGGGTATCGGCGCCCAGCAGCCGGAGTTCGCCGCCGAGAGGAGGCAGCAGGCCGAGGCAGGTTTTGAGAAGCGTCGTCTTGCCGGCACCATTGGGGCCGACAAAGCCCAGGACATTATTCCGTTTTTCCGCCGCGGGAAAACTGGCGCAGATACCCCGCACGACCGGTTCGGCCCGGCGGTATCCTATGGAGAGCTCTTCTGCCGAGAGAACGGGCGGCTCGCCGCGCGCGGCCTCGTCTGCCGTGCGGGAGTCCATGCTATCTCTTCCTTTGTCCGGGGCGCCCATCACCATCCTATTTCCCTTTTTGCCCCAGGATGGCTTTCTCATTGTACAGAAAAACGTCTTCGATCGTGCGTGTGCCGTCCTTCCCGGGGAAATTGATGAGAAGCACATATGGCACGCCAAGGCTTTCAGCGAGGGCTTTGCCCCCGGGGTTGTGATAATTGTCCAGCACCATGGCCGGTTTCTTCTTTATAAGGTCGAGGACGACCGCCGGAGAAGGTTCACCCGGGCCGAAGGTTCCCACGACGTCGAGGCCCAACCAGTCCACAAAAGTCTTCATGTAGGCCTGGACAACGACTTTTTTGTCCGGCAGCGCCGCGGCGACTTCTGAGCGCAGACTTTCAGTGAAGGAAGTGAAGGACTGTGCCCATTTTGTCTGTTCTTCGGTTGTCCCCAAGGCTTCGGCGATTTTTTTCGATTCGGCGATTATGGTGGAGGGGATATTGTCGGTGTAGACCGCCAGTATCTTCAGGTTGCTGTTCTGAGCCGTTTCCGCCAGCTTTTTCGCGAATTTCTCGTAGCCGGAATAGACAATGAGCGACGCGTGCTGGACGGCGAGAAGGTCGGATGGCTTGATCTCGTATTCAGGCGGATGCTGGAGCTCGAAAGGAGCGATGGTCACGACGTTTTTCGCCCCCGCGGCGATCGCGAAGGCCTGCACCCACGAGGTGGAGGCTATGACGGGCTGTTCCTGGGCCGCGAGCGGCAGAGTGAGAAGGCAGAGCAGCGCCAGAAGAAGTGGCGCTCCATGGTGAGAATGTCGGGTACTCATAGGAATCCCTTGAAATTAGAAAATACAGGCGGGCTTCGTGCGCACCATATGAAGTGTTTCGGACACTCCGATCTCGACATGTTACCGGAAGGCGACGCTTTCCGGCCGCATTCTGAAAAACTATCTGCGGAACGGGGTTCCACAGGCTCCGGCCTTCGGACCGGAGGCTTTTCTCGGCTATTTTTCTATCACATCCGCGAGCTCGGAGGCAAGGAGGCCGACCGCCTCGTCGATGACCTTCGAAAGCGGGGTCGGAGGAATGCCGGCAAGAGTGAAGTGCGGCTGGTTCACAGGAAGCAGTATCTTCCTACCGCCCGCACCCAGGACGGTCTGAGCCATCGCCGGCGTTATTTCGCCCATCATGGAATCGGGGAGCACTATGCCGATAGGGCCGAGTATGGCCTGTCCAGCGCCGATCGAAACTCGTATGGCGTTTTCTCCGCTTGCGCCGCGATCGGCGCCCGCCTTCAGCATCTGCTCCGTTGCCGTAGAGTTTGTCCCGAGAGCCAAGAGTTCGACGCGCGGCCCGAAAGTCTGCCGCACTTTCAAACACAGCTGGGCCCCGATCCCGCCGCCGAGGCCGTCTATAATAATGATTATTGGTTTTTTCTGCATAAAAGAAGAATAAAATCAATTATCCGATAATGCAATCGATAGTATCTCCCCTTCAAGTCATCAAAACGGAGTTTCCCATCGGCCATTTATAGACGCTCGTCAATGAATGGGCGATTGGGCATCACTCAGCGCCCTTTACTGGACGACATGTCGAAAGGCTCACCGCATTTCTACATGCACTGCGGCCGGAACCCCAAGCCGCGCGGCCTGGCAGAAACCAACTGCGCATTTCTGCAGGCCATCTTCAATGGCTTTGCGCACTTCCGGAGTCTGAAGGGTTGCCTTCGCCCGCGCAAGAAGATCGTCAGAAAGTTCGGACTGCATGCGCGCCGCCTCTTCCTTGAGCCGGAACACCATATTTGTAAGAATATTTGAATTCTCTGCATAAATTTCGATTGTGTCGGTGTGCACCGCAGGGAGGAGACAATCCGGCGCGGGTGTCACCATAGTGAACACGCGTGATCTGGAATCCCAGGAGACTGACCAATCCGCCGGGTCCGAAGCGGAAATGACATAGGTGACATCAGCAAGCGCGGTCAGGCGGATCTTGGCTTTGATGCTGAATATGGCGAGCAGCTTCGCCGTGAATTCCTTCGATGCCGTATAGCGCTGCTGGGTTGTCGCTGCGACGATCATCGATTGCGGTGCGAGCTTCTCGAGGTAAATCGAAAAACGCTGTTCCACGGAAGGCCTGGATACCGAGAGCACCCGAACCGTAACTATCGCGGTGACGGCGAGCACGAGACTTAGGGCAAAGAGAATGACTACGGGTGCGGAGAGTCTCGGACGGTCCATGCCTATTCCGTCCAGCGATCTTCCCATTCGCCGACAATCGCACTGACTTCGTTGGCGTAGACCGAGAGAATTCTCTCAGGAGGAGCCTTCTCTTTCGAGAGCGCATCGAAGGCTTGCCGAGCTATCGTGATGATTGATTTCTGCGCCTCATCGCGCGACTGGATAAAAACATCCTGACTCGAGAGCGCGAGTGCGCGGGGACGCCTGGCCCAGGCCGCGCGTGCCTGCCAATAGCTGTAGCCCACCTCCGCCTGTGCTTCGCTTGCGAGAGCCTTCCATATCGAATAGAAGCGACCATCCCAAAGAATGGCCGGCTTGTAGAGCGAAATGCAGGGGTATGATGACCCGGTGTACCAGACGATGGCTCCGCCAGGAAGATACTCTATAGCCATCGAGGCTGTGGTGGCGCTCTTAGGGTAAATGCCCGGATGTACGCAGATATTTTTCATCCGTCCGACCAGCGGGCCAGGTTTTGGGGCACCCTCATGCGACCTGAGAATGGATAAGATCGATGCAAGCGTGGCCTCCGAGGAACTCTGCGCGGGAGCCGAGAGTCCACCCCCCGAGGCAACCGCCGCTGCTCTCATCAGTCCCGCGAGCGAGATCGAGCGTCGCTGTTCCCCCTTCGTGAAGAAAAGATACTTTTGATCTTCGACGTGCTTTTTCCAGGAATTTCGCTCCCCCTTGCGACCCGGATCAGCTTCGTCAGAGCAGGCAGCGCGCTCGTTGACGGGGGCGATCTCTTTGCGAGTCTGATTGTCCAAGCGTTTGTAGTCGCTCTCGATGCAGTATGTGTTGGAGATGGCATCCGCGATCATCGCCTTGCGCCACGCCCAGCGGTTCCCCGCCGTCTCTACGATGTAGGCCTCTTCGGGGTCGGCCGCGAGAAAACTGTTGCTGTACACGAGCTTGCCCTTATAGGCTCCGTTGCCACCCTGCGCATGCTTTTCGACGAATAAAGTAATGAAGTCCACTGCCTCTTTTGCTCCCGCGCAGGCCGAAAGCGCGGCTCTGAGGATATCCATCCCGAGTACCCCCGATTCGTCAGCCTTGAAGCGCGAGAAAACCGCCTCATTTCCAATGGCAAGTCCCTGACTGTTGATACCCATTTCACCTCCCGCCATCCAGGATGGTTTGGAGAGAAGAAATGCGTATCCCTTGTCGTTATATACGATGGATTCTCGTATGCTGATCGTGCCGGGAGCGCGCGGGGCACAGTACACCAGAGATTGTGGTTCTTCGGGATGCCTGTCCGAATTCTTGCCAAACACGAGTGGCTTGCCCGAATTGTTATGCAGTATGAGCGTGTCACACATAGGCTTGCACACCTCCTCGGGAGCTTCTTCCCGCTGCAAGTCATCTTTATTATGGTATATCAACCACGAATATTCACGCAAGCTAAAAACTTTGTTAATGTAGTAGGAACAATGCATATAAGAAGGAAAATCGCGATTCTGCCGCTTGTCACGCTCTTCGCTTCCGGCATCACGATTTCTGCCTACGCGCAGGATTCGCCTCCCAGAAATCCCATTCCCATCGCCAGCTTCCAATTCTCCAGCGCGGGGACAGCCGCTGGTTTCCCTCAGATTCTGCCTGGAGAACCTTTTCCTTCAGACTTCAGTTCATCCGACAGAGAGATTTTTTGCCAGCTCCGCGATGGGGTATACAATGGGGCGCCTCCGGAGACAATAGAATCTCAGGCGACATACCTGCTCGACGCGATAAATAAATTCTCAGGGCCCGAGAGCGATCGGCAGCTCCTCAGATCAAGGATCGCATACTATGCCGGCCGCAGCTGGAATGACCACAAAAACAAAAAAAAAGCCATACCATGGTTCGAACAAGCTGTCGCTACCGCCCAGGAGCTTCTGAACCTCGAAGGCGAAACACCGAGAGCTCTCGTCGTGTATGCAGAGCCGCTTGGAGAGCTCTGCATTCTTAAAGATGTGGTCTTTCTCATCGTCAATGGACCGAAAGTTGGCCAGAGTGCATCGAAAGCGCTCAAATCAGATCCTGACAACGTCAGAGCGTTGCTGCTCACGGCGAGCGCGCTCGCGTATCCACCACCTATCTGGGGTGGAAATTATACGAAGGCGCTCGAAACCTACGCGGAGATCTTCAGGATTGCCCCGCCATCGGGGTTATCGCCAGACGCTCTCTTCGACCTCAGAGTCGGTATCGCCACAGCGTATGCAAACTTTAAATGCCCCGAACAGGCTCGATGGTGGTTCGAAACCGCTCTTGAACTGTACCCCGGCAACCTGTACGCCACGGGAGAGTTGGAGAAACTTAAAAAATGATCGGAGGAATCCTCTCTATCTACGGTATTGTCGTATTTGCCGCATGTTTCCTGTTTTTCCTCGTCACCGCATCGAATATCGTGTGGCTCGAGCATACGCTGACTACTGATCGGAAGAAGACAGGCCCTTCGGTGGCAGTGCTCATCCCCGCGCGCAACGAGGCGCAGCGCATCGGTCCTTGTCTCGATTCACTGCTGAAGCAAGGATACAGTCCGTATCAGATCTACGTGATCGACGATAATTCGACCGACGAAACGTGGGAAATTCTCAAAGATTACATGCTGCGCTATCCCAGGAAGCTCAAAGCGTTCAAGGCAGAGCCCCTGCCCGAGGGATGGTACGGTAAACCCCACGCCTTGCAGGAGCTCTCCAGCCATGTCGAGGAAGAGTACCTACTCTGTACCGACGCTGACACCATTCACAAGCCTGATTCAATAGAAAAAGCGATTGCCATTGCCGAAAAGTACGACGCCGACCTTGTGACAGGTTACGTGCACCACCTCATGCCGACCTTTGCTGAAGCATCAGTTGAACCCTCGATCTATATCCTCACGATGTTCAGTTTGCCTCTTTACCTCATTCCTTTCACAAAATCGCGCGCGCTGAGCCACGCAATCGGCCAGTTCATGTGCTTCAGGCGTTCATTTTTCGAAAGGATCGGTGGATATGAGGAAGTGCGACATCAAGCGACCGAAGACGTGAAGATGGCGAGGGTCATAAAGAAGTACGGCGGAAAGATCGCCTTCGTCGATTTGAAGGACACTGTCGAGTGTCGAATGTATACGACATACAAGGGTGCGATTCAGGGCATTGCGAAGAACGCCTATGACTATCTCGGCAAGAATCTCATTATCCTGTTTCTGGGAACTGTAGCCGTGCCACTCATCTTTTTTATCCCGGTTATTGTATGTTTTATAGACATCCCATGGCTCGGCCCCGCACTTCCCTTTCTGAAGGCATCGGCAATCCTCTCATTTTACACATGGTTGCTCGAAACCATTGACCGTCGCCTGCCTTGGTACGTGGCATTCATCTATCCGATTGTGCTCGTAAATACTCTGTCATCACTCTGGCGTGGCTTTCATCTGGTGAATAAAGAAGGCGGGATCGAATGGAAAGGTAGAAAAGTAAGATGAGATACCGAAAGGGGGCACCTTTGATCTCCGATTCGCTTCTCAAGCGCCTGATCGGGGATATGCTCATCGCGCTGATAGGCGCCATAGGATGGCCGCTCTGCCGGGCTCTCTACCATATCGAGATACGCAGAGCCGGGCCGGTGGGCCACCGCTATCTGCCGGGCCGCGCCATCCTCGTCAGCAATCACTGCATACCGCTGGACCCACTCTTCCACGGCCTGACCATTCTTCCGCGCCGCACATGGTATACACTACTCGAAGAAACCTGCGAAGCACCCGTACTGGGCACGTTTGTGAGAGCTCTGGGCGGCATACCCCTTCCGCACAGCAGAAGTCGCCTTGAAGATATCGAGGACGCTGTGGCACATGGGCTGCGAACGCGTGGTCTTGTGCATTTCTACCCCGAAGGCGAGTGTTTCCTCGGCAATCAGAAAATTTTCCCGTTCAAAGCGGGCGCTGCGTATTTCGCGATACGATTCGGCGTACCCGTCGTGCCGATCGTTACGGTATTGCGGCGCCTGCATGGCCCCGGTTCGAAACTGATCAAGGTCAGCATATGCGTGCTTCCACCCCTTTCGCCGCCCCCTTCCGGTACGACACAACGCTCGCTGCTTGTGGGCTCAATTCGCTTTTCGCGGAAGATCCACGATCTCATGCAGGCAGAAATCGAGCGCGAGGGGGGCGACAAATCGCTCTACTGCGGGCCCATGCCGAGGATCAAAGGCGTCAACGACTGACGAGGATTGCGGTAACGGCGCAGTAAAGGTGTACACTCTCAGGCTCGGGCTGCGCGGCGACCAGCGCGACCCGGCCGTCTGAAATCTTAGAGAAAGAGTTTCACCGAAAGCGAGAGCACATTCTTCCACCCGGTGGCGACGAGCGCTGGACGATCAGCTCCGGTCTCGTCGACCGACCATGTGTACGCAATGCCGTAACCGGCCCCCAGCTCCAGGGGGATCTCGGCACCGAAAAGCTTCGGCGGCTGGAGTGGACGCCAGGCAACATTGATCGTCCCGATGTGGTTGAAGTCGTAGATACCGTCGTGCAGGAAGTTCTTGTTGTAGGAATAGAGCTGTCTATAGTCCATATAGTCGTTCGTGTTGCCGAAAATTTCGGGCAGCCCCGCGACCCAGTCGGCCTGCGGATTGTCGCCATGCCGCACAAAGCAGTATTTCAGCGCGACGCGCCAACCCGGAGCCGGTGTCATGTCCAGCCTGACGAGGAGTTCATCCGAATTCGGAGGCAGGTAGTAGCCCAGATTCTCGCCGTCCTGAGTGTAGGATGTGTCCACTCGTAACCGATAGTCTGGATACCAGGTCGCGTAGTGCGAGTACACGAAAGGCTCGATCTTTGTATACTGTGCGGTGAACGTGGCAAACGTGAGTCCCGGAAGTGGTATCTTCGCACCACCTTGCAGCGCGAACATGTTGCGCGCTTTGGTGAAGAGTTCCTCGAAATTGGTAATATCCATCTCATCGGCATAGAACGAGGCATAGAACTTACCGAATTTCGGCACCACAATCTGGCCGTCCACCTGCACGCCGAGATTGTCGATGTCGGCGAGCTGATTCTGGTACATCACCGAGAAAAGCAGCGGCGAGAAATACCCAAGTTCGAAACGCTTGGCGCCGATCAGCGTGCTTGTCGCGGAGATCGTGAGCCAGTCGGTGGGGAAGAGCTCCATGCGCTGGAGCCCGAGCATCTTCTGGTAGGAGAGGGCGGTGTAGACAGGTGTATCCGAACTGTCTATTTTGCCATCGCCATTGGTGTCCGCAATCAAGCCTACCGTCGTCTTGCTCTCCTTGCTTCCCTCCTCCCAGTTCGTGAGCGAGCCCACCAGTCCCGAAATCGCGAAGAACTTCGACGGACGGAACACCGTCTCGAAGCCCACAAAGGGCCGCGCCGTACCCGACAGCGAGAAGGAGCCGGAACCGATGCCCCAGTCGCGCCGCATGCGCGAGAGCCTGACCATCAGCGAGCCGTTGTCAGTCTCCGCTACGATGTCTTCGCGGATGTCGTAGCTCGCCGTGGGATAGTCGAGCGTGCCATCGGAGTTTCGCGGCGTTCCGAACCATATGTGCGTCGCGTCCCACTCTTTTGTAAACTCATAGGGCAGATAGAGACTCTTCTCGATCTTGTCGAAGGTGAAGCCCGCCTCGCCCTTGAGCGAGAGCCAAGAAAGCGGATCGCCTTCGAGGTAGGGAACCCAGCGGGAATTGAGGTGCCACATGTCCTTGAGCGCGGTCGAACCCGATCCACTGATGAGATCGTAGAGCCCGCCCGCATCGAATTTAGTCGTCGCCTCGACGCGGATGCCCGCTCGGGCCTTTCCGCTCTTATCTTTCCAGAGCGACTGTTCAACGCCCGCCCCTGCCTTGAATTCCTGGGCATATTGTCGGATAAGCGCTTGCTCTGCTGGAGAAAATGCCTCCATGTGCCCCATCATCGTCGCCAGAAGCTCCGCGACCTGCTGGCTCGTGTAGGGCTTCACCGAGGAGAGCCGCGTCACCACGCCCCGCAGTTCGGCGGTCTCAATGACCGCGTATACAGGATGCCCAAGCTCCACCGCAAGGTGCCCCTGAGCGGCAATTGGCGCCATAGCGGCGATCGCGAACACCACGGCTACGAAAATCCTCCCTAGCACCAGCCCATGCCAGAGTGGCGCGACATGGCGGCGCAATTCTGCCGCAAGCAGCGGCATCGCACGCATTTTTTTCATTGCTGTATCCTGAATATCATTCTATTGCGCTCGAATCCATACTCGAGCCTGCCCTGATCGCAGAGCCACGAGAGATACGAGCGGATGGTCGATCCGACGAGCACGTGCTGGTCGGGATTGAGAATGATACTGTAGTGTGCGCATACGCCGGCCACAATGTCCTCGAGAGAAGCAGCTTGCGCGGATATCGAAGAAATCGCGGCTGCGTCGCCGTCATCCGCCATCCTCGCAGTTGCACCACGCGCGCTCCCCTCAGAGGCGAGCTTCAGAATGAGCTCGGCGATTTCGTATATCTTGTCTCGGTTCAGAGCGACGAGTGGCTTTATGTCGCGCACAGGTTCCGCGTGCGAGGCCACGAACCAATCAGCCTCGACCTGCTCGAGCATCGAGAGCGTCTCGAGTTCGCCCGCGAGATCATAGAAGAAATAGACACCATATTTTTCGAGAATGGGGGCACCGGCCAGGGCATCCGCGATGAAAAACACCTTGTCGGGCGTCATCGCACCGACCATTCCGAAATAATGTCCCGGCAAAGACATGATGTTGAGCGTATCGGCGCTGGAAGCTTGAGGCCCGGTGAGGCGCACCGCCCCGTGGTCATCGAGTCCGAGCCCGCAAGGCGGCTCCAGAATGTACGTCGCTCGGGATGGAGGCGCCATAAGAAATTTGTTGCGGATCGCCTTCTGGGGGTAGCCCCCCGCGAGGAACGAAGGCTCGAGCTTGGGGTACTGCAGAAAGGCGGCCTCGAGCTCCGTCGCAACGATCGCACAGCCCGTGCGACGCTGCACAAATGCGTTTCCACCGCAGTGATCCGCGTTCGAGTGCGTGTTGAACATCGCCGCAAGACGCACGCCAAGCCGCTCTGCCTCGCGCACAACGCGCCGACCCGCGTCTTCGTCACCGCCCGAATCGATTGACACCCCGTAGGCACCATCGCCCTGCCCGAACACGTACAACCCCAGATTGGTCGGCCCGCGCGCGATGAACGTATTTCCTGTGAGCCGTTCAAAATTGATTGCCATAGGATATTGTTACCGCGACTCACGGTCGGACGCAAGTTTCTTTACATAGGTATACTGTGTTTTAGTCCGCTCGAAACCCATGCTCTCATAGAAATGGTGCGCCTCGGTTCTGATGATATTCGTCTTGAGCCTGAGTCCTGCAAGTCCCTGCTCCGCGGTCCACCGCTCTGCTTCGGCCATGAGCGCATGCCCAACGCCCTGGCCCCTGTGCACCGTGTCCACCACAAAGCCCGAAATTTCCGCAAATTTTTCTATATAGAAGTGGTCAACGATCTCGATGCTCGTCCAGCCAATTACGCGATCTTCGGACTCCGCAACGAAGACGCGTCGCTCGTCCGAGTCGATGTAGCGCGGGAGTCGCGCTTCTACTTTGGCGGCAGTGATCGGGTATCCGAGCTGTCCGGAAAGAGTGGCGAGCGCCGGACTATCATCGAGCCTGGCGCTTCGGATCACAATAGCGTCCATGTGAGCCTCCATTGTGCGGGCGCGGGTGGCCGCGATACGACGAGCCCTGCCGCCCGCGTATAAAAAACCCCCGTGCAAAGTCGGCATCGGGGGGTAGGGTTGGCCGCTGGGGTTGGGGGGAATAGCGGCACAAAAACCGACACCGAACTATCGCACGAGGGCATTTTTAAGTATATCAAACGGCCCCGGGGGGTTCAAGGCCATTCCAGGCCAGGCGCAAGACCTGTATCTAGCGCTTCTTCTTCAGCAGATCCGCGAATGGATTGTAGGTCATACCGTCATCTTCCCTCGCGGGGTGGTCTTTGGAAGCCGGGCGCGCCATTCCAGGGCGTGGAGCGGCATTTCTGGCGATACTGGGGTTAGATTGCGATGTCCCGAATCTGGCTGCAGAAGCTCCCGTCGTACTCTGGCGTGCCGCGGCTCCCGACGCAGATCCGCCCGAGCCCGTCGCCTGCGACTTCAGCGAAAGCCCGATGCGCCGTCGCGCGGGATCTACACTGATGATCGTAAATTCTTTGAGGTCGCCGACCTTCAGCGCTTCCATGGGATCCTTGACGAACCGGTCGCTCATCTCGGACACATGGATGAGTGCGCTCTCCTTGATGCCTATATCGACGAAGGCGCCGAAATCGACCACGTTCTTCACCTTGCCTTTCACCTTCATGCCTGGCTGCAGGTCTTCGAACGAGAGCACTCCCTGCTGCAGAAGCGGCGGCGGTAGATCCTCGCGCGGATCACGGTTCGGCTTCTTGAGCTCTACGATGATATCGTCCAGCGTGATGTCGCCGACACCGTACTTCTCCTTAAGGCTTGCACGCTCTTCGCGAGACGGATCCCGGCCCGTCTTCACGATCGGTTGGATCTCCGCCGCAAGCGCATAGTTCTCCGGGTGCACCCAGGTGTTGTCGAGGGCATTCTGGCTCTCCGGAATCTTGAGGAATCCCGCACACTGCTCAAAGGTCTTTTCGCCTAGACCGGGAATTTCCATGAGCAGCGAGCGGTTGCGGATCACGCCGCTCGCATCGCGGAATTTGACGATTTTCTTGGCCAGACTCGCGTTGATGCCCGACACATACCTCAAGAGCGAAGAACTCGCGGTGTTCAGGTTCACGCCGACCTGGTTCACTACCGAACCGACCACCTGATCGAGCTGCTCCACAAGCTGCTTTTGGTTCACGTCGTGCTGATAGAGGCCCACGCCGATGCTCTTCGGATCGATCTTGACGAGCTCGGCGAGCGGATCCTGGAGCCGCCTGCCGATGGAAATCGCACCGCGGATCGTGAGATCAAGCTCGGGGAACTCCTCGCGCGCGAGGTCGCTCGCTGAGTACACCGACGCGCCGTCCTCATCTACCACCGCAAAGCGGCACTCGAGCCTGCTGTCGGTAATCGTCTCTGCCACGAGTTTCTGAACTTCGTGACTACCTGTGCCATTGCCTACGGCGATTACCGAGAGCTTGTGCTTCGTCACTGCTGCGGCGACATCCCTCTTGCCCTGCTCGGGTTTCGTCTCCTGATTGATCACGAAATAATCAAGGAACTTGCCGGTCTCGTCGAGGGCCGCGCACTTTGTTCCGGTCCTGATGCCCGGGTCGATGCCCAGAATTCTGGTGCCACGCAGGGGCGGCTGCATAAGCAAGTTGCGCAGATTCGTGCTGAATACCTCGATCGCGTGACTCTCGGCGTCCTCGGTCAGATCCGAGCGGATCTCCCGCCGCACCGCAGGCAGAAGCAAACGCGCGAGTCCGTCCGTCACCGCCTCCCTGTGCTGCGCGTTCGCGGGACGCACCCGTGCAACAACGCGCTCCTCCACGAGTTCGTCCGAAATTTCGATCGAAACATCGAGCTCACCCTCGCGCTCGCCGCGATTCACCGCCAGCACCCTGTGGTGCTTCAGCGTCGACAGCGGCTCGCGATAATCCCAGTACATCTGATAGGTCGACTGCTCGCGCTTTTCGTCGTCACCGACGCCCTTCACCGCAAGCTCACCACTCTTGAGCACCACCTGCTTCACATAGGCGCGCATCTCCGAGTCCTGCGAGAGCCGCTCCGCCAAAACATCGCGCGCGCCCGCCAGCGCGTCCTCGGCGCTCTCCACCGAGAGCTCCGGGTGCTCGGCGTCGGTGCGGACGAACGAAGGCGCGGCCGCCATCACTTCTTCCATACTCGCCTTCGCCATGAGATCGGCCAGAGGCCCCAGCCCTTTTTCCTGCGCGAGCATGCCGCGCGTTTTTTTCTTCTTCTTGAAGGGAGCCCAGAGGTCCTCAAGCTCCGTCAGCGTCTTGGCGTTCTTGATATTCTCATAGAGAAACGCGTCGAGCTTTCCGGTCGCGGCGACGCCCTTCAGCACCTCGAGTCGTCGCTCCTCGAGATTCCTGTAGCTCTCGAATTTCTGAATAGAGTCGCGAACCTGCACCTCATCGAGGTTCCCCGTCCGCTCCTTGCGATACCTGCTGATAAAAGGCACCGTGCAGCCTTCCGCCGAGAGGCTCAGCACCGCCTGCACCTGAGAGAGCCGCACGCTGAGCTCAGCCGCGATCTTCTGCCCGATCGCGAGCTCATCGATCGAAAGCGCCTCGATGGCGCCCGCGTCAAACGTCGTTGTCGAATCCATAGTGAGCGTAACGTTACGGGAAGACGCGAAAAATTGCAAGAATCACGGCCTCAGCCATTCTCTGGCATAAGAACAGAACCGCATCGGCATATCAGTTGAAAACCATCTGATACCGATGCCTAGCAAGCTGAATATATCTTCTTTTTCAAAATGCCAAGGGAAAACTTCAAGGCCAATATCGCAGTTCTGGGTAATTTCTAATGCGTTTTTGAGAAAATCCTTCTCTACAGTATATCTCCAGGTCCTGTCAGGTTTTTCTTTATCATTCAGATGGATTTGGATCTGGTCTAGACTCCTAATTGCATTTGAGGCAGTCTGATGGAATTTCTGCACTATTTCCTGTCCCGAGCCACCTATCCATTGCATCAGGAGCGAACTTGGAAGAGTGTCTCTTATTGAGAGCAATAGTGAGATATCAGGTGAACATAAAATACATCTCTTTTCCATATTATAGGCTTTCACAGCTTCGATAATTTTTCGCGTATCAATCTTCTTCAAATCAAGGTATAGATATAATCTGTTGTTATTTTTCATTATTTCAAAAATATCGGAGAGAAGAGGTATCCTTTCTCCCTTGTATCGAGGGAAAAAGTAGCTTCCCGCATCCAGGTTTTTTATATCATCGAAATTCAACAGTCCCACCTCTATATCGGCAATTTTGCTGTTTGCATCCGTCGTTCTTCTGAGAGTGTCATCATGGAGACAGATGATTTTTCCATCCTTTGTATTTCTTACATCCAATTCTGGTATTGCTCCCAGGTCCCATCCATATTTGCATGCCGCGATCGTATTGTCCGGCATTTCATACCCGCCGCCACCTCTATGAGCCTGGAAAAATATCTTCCCGTCAATGCCGATCGGATTTGGCTTCATGATGCGACTCCTTCTCTGTGGAAAGTATAATTCAAGTGTATTTACGCCTTGATTCCCGTTGAAGCTACGCTTTCAATAAATTGTTTCTGAAGTATGATGAATAAAATCAATACTGGTATGGTAACAAAGCAACATCCGGCCATCAGCTGGTTCCACGTAGTACCTCGGTCATCCGAAAAAGCTTTCAATGCAATCTGCACCAATCTTAATTTATCGTTGTTGATGACTATCAAAGGCCACAGAGTACTGTTCCATATGTCGATGAATGCTAAAAGACCTACAGTAATTGAGACTGATTTTGAAAGCGGAATACCGATTGACATCATATATCTGGCATTACTGCATCCATCGATATCGGCCGCATCTTGAAGTTCTTGGGGCAGAGTAAGAAAAAATTGTCTGAAAAGAAATATCGAAAAGGCACTTGCCACCATTGGCACGACCAATGCCAAGTATGTGTTGATCCATCCCAATTTGCTGACTATTATATATTTTGATACTAGCGTAGTCTCTTCAGGTATCATCATTGTTCCTAGAATTGCCAGAAAAATAATTTTTGAGCCTTTGAATTTGAACGTTAGCGCATAACCTGCAAGTGCCGACAGAATAATTCTAAGAATGGGGACAACCGTTGCTACAATAATTGTGTTGATTAAATATCTCCACCAAGGAGTGGCAAGCCAGGCTTGCTTGAAATTATCAAAGGAAAACTTATCAGGCAGTAAAGAAGGAGGGTAACGGTAGATCTCAGTGCTGAACTTAAATCCTGTCGATATCATCCAGAAAATAGGGAAATTATAGAGCAAAACTATCAGAAACAATAATAAATATAGAATTATGCGCCATGGAGTTATTTTCCTTTTCATCCAACCCTCCCCCGTTATTGGTAAAACACCCTCTTTTCTGTTGTCCGCATCTGCAGCACGGTTAGTATCAAGATGAAGAAAAACACTATGACTGCAAGAGCTGATGCATATCCCATTCTGAAGCTCTCAAACGCTTCTTTGTAGATATACAAAACGAGAGAATTGGTGCTCTCTATAGGCCCGCCATTCGTGAGAACGAGCGGGGAAACTGAGACTTTTAAAGCGGATATGATCTCCATAGTGAGCACAAGGAAAGTGGTAGGCGAAAGAAGAGGAAGTGTTATGCTCCAGAACCGCCTGAAGGAGGAAGCCCCTTCAAGTTCTGCTGCTTCATAGTATTGCTGATCAATGTTGAACAATCCTGCAAGGAAAATAACGCCATTGTAACCGATACGTTTCCATATGCCTACAACAAGCAGCGCCGCCAATGCTCCGCCATTCGGATCGTTATACCATTTCAGCCAATGATTCATGTCGGGAGCACCGAAAATACCAGTGTTCACCAGAAGATAGTTCAATATGCCTTGTGTAGGATTGAATATCCATTTCCATATCAGAGAGGCTACTACCATCGATATAATAACCGGAATAAAAAACATGACTCTGAAAAATGATCTCCCGATTCTAGCATTTTTCAGTATCATTCCAACAAGAATCCCCAAGATTATGCAGGACGGAACACTGACCAGGGAATATATCAGGGTAACCTTCAGTGAATTCCAGAAACTCGGATTAGTAAAGAGTTGGGCATAATTTCTTAATCCAAGGTATTTTGGCGCACTGAGCATGTTCCATTTGAGAAATGAAACATAGATGCAATAACCTAGGCTGAAGTAACTGAAAACCAACAACAGAATTCCGGAAGGAGCTAACGATGCGAAAATAAATCTTTTCCGTTCCTTAAGCCTGCTTCCATTCATAAAGCGTGTACCATTAAGAATTAATTTTTCTGCTCAACCGGAGTCATCACAGCTCCGGTTGAGCATCAATATATTATTTCATTGATTTTCTTTGATGAACGCATTGGCTTTCTTTGCTGCTTCATCAAATATGCTTTGCACATCCCCTCCCTGCATCATTGTCTTATCCCACGTATCATTATAGATTGTCCTTAGTGCCAGGAAATATGGATAAGAGGTTTTATTTTCAGTTACAATATATGGAAGCTCTAAATATGTAGTATTGTATCGTTTATCTTTCATAATGAATCCTTCTTTTTCTAGGGCCTCTCTCGCATCTTTCCTTACGACCAGATAGCCTGTGGCCTCAGCCCACTTCATCTGGCTTTCTTTGCTTGTCATGAATTTTATAAAGTCCCAAGCCCCTTCCTTGAGAGATTGTGGATTCCTCCTGAAGATATAAAGGCTTCCTCCCCCGAGAGGAACCGCCCTGGTTGTGCCTTTCGGGAATACTGCAGTACCCATATCGAACGTCGCCATTCCTTTTATCCTCGTGAGAGACGCTGTTGATTCCATCATGACTGCAGCTTTGCCTGAGAAGAAATCCGGTTCCCCTCCTTTATATATTGCGATTTTTTCATCCACCAGCTTCTTGAAGAATTTGACAGCCTCTATATGCTCTTTATCATTCCACATGACCCTTGAATTCTCGGGAGTCATCATATCAGCACCGAATTGCCAAATCAGGGCCTGCAAGATCCAACCAGAACCATAGCTGAGAATGAAGGCATACTGGTCTTTCCCGAGAGCTTTTATTTTCTTTGCGGCTTCATAGAATTCATTCCATGTCTCGGGAAATTTTTCAGGATTAAGCCCCGCCTTTCTGAACAGGTCTTTGTTGTAATACATTATTGGCGTTGAGCAATTGAATGCTATGCCATAGGTCTTTCCATTGAAGACATTTGACTGGAACAACGACTCAATGAACAGGTCTTTGGGGAAAGTTTTGTCTTTCGCTATATAGGGGTCCAGCACTTCCAGCATATTTGCGTCCAAGAGCTGAGGAGCATACACATGGGCCTGCTGGATGAGCACGGGAGCATTACCGCTCGCTATTGCGGCCATTATCTTCTGCAGAGACTCCTCATAATTGCCTGCAAAGACTCCCTCCACCACGTATTTCGACTGAGAAGCATTGTATTCTTTTATTGCGCTTTCTACTGCATCCCGAACATTCCCTCCCACCGAGTACCAGAAAGAAATCTTGGTCGGTGATTGAGCGAACACAATTCCACCTAAAATTGCAACAAATAGAACAATTACAATTTTTTTTGACATAGACAGCCTCCTCTAACAGGTATTGCTATGTTTATTTTAACATAGCAATACCTGTTGTCAAGGTATAATGTTAGTATTTTGTTGTTTTATGTTTTTATTGTATTGAATATTTTTGATTTTGATACTATATTGGTCTCATGAATAGTTCTATAGAATATTCTGAATATAATTCCGGCAATTTTTATACAAAATATAATTTGATCGGGAAAGGTATCCTTGATAGCTTAAGCGAAATCCTGTCCCGTGATTTCGGCAGCTGCAGCTTCCTGATAATCACTGACGAAAAAATATGGTCACATGTCTTGCATCGCTTTACGGGCTTTATGGAAGATAGCAGCACAGTATCAATTGAAATATTCCCCGGTGAACCAATACCGTATGCTGATTCAGAATCTGTAGATAAAGTTGTATCCATTATATCATCATGCAATTCAATACCAATCGCTGTAGGCTCTGGTACGATAAATGATATCGTGAAACGGGCAGCGTATCTGTGCAACAAGAAATATATTTGTATACCGACTGCTCCTTCTGTAGATGGATTTTCTTCAGCCGGAGCTGCAATAACAGTGGACAGCTTTAAAACCACCCTTGAGTGTCTTCCTCCCTATTATATCGTTGCTGATAATAATATTATTGCAAATGCTCCCTTTGAGCTCATTTCTGCCGGATATGGTGACCTCATCGCAAAACTGACGGGGGGAGCTGACTGGATAATTGCGGATGCATTGGCTATTGAAAAAATAGACAATACCGCATGGTCCCTTTCCCAGAATGCAGCAAGGAGACTGTTTTACCGAAGTGAAGAAATCAGAAGCAGGAATCCTGATGCAATTATGGAGCTTTACAAGGGCCTGATTGATACCGGTCTGGCAATACAGCTATACAAAAATTCCAGACCTGCTTCCGGAACAGAGCATCTTTTTTCACACACATGGGAAATGATCACTCATCTTAATAACGAACGTACACTATTTCATGGGCTACAGATTGCCTTGGGCACGGTGATTGCAGCAGCGATGATGAATGAAATATTTAATGAAAATGGCAATTTTGCCGGAGATATCCGGAGTGGCAGATTGATCAATAAAGATTTGTTGAAATACAGATTATCAATAGCTGATTCTGCACCTTTGGCTTCCGGAAGCAGGGGGCAAATCCTGAATACGGCCATCAGCAAAACACCGGATCAAAAAACATTGGGAAAAAGGATAGAAAATATTGCAGCCAATTGGGCTCTATTATGCCGCAGGATCAGCAACCATCTTCCACCCTTCAGAGAAATTCTTTCTGCATTGGAGACTGCCGGCTGTCCCACGAAACTCAGGCATTTGAACATGAAAGTCGAGGATATTTACACAGCTGTACGAATAGCTTCTTTGATAAGAAACCGTTATACTGTACTCGACTTGGCCTCGGAACTGGGTATATTGGATTCAGTTATCGAGGCAATTCTTTCATGCAAATATGATATCATCTAGTTTCCATTGAAACAGGACATGAATTTATGGCTGGCAATAATAAGGAAGACACACTGATACCCAAGCAGCGACAGGCTTTTATCTACGCTGAAATACATAAAAATGGCGCTGTAAGGGTTTCCGAGCTGTCCGAGGCTTTAAAAGTAACCGAAATGACCGTACGCCGTGATCTGGAGATATTGGAACACAAAGGGATGATTGAGAGAACTCATGGTGGAGCAATCTTGAATAACCGTATCGGTCTGGAGCCGAAATTTGCCCAGAAAAGTTCTCTCTTCCTTCCGGAAAAGCAGGCGATAGGAAAAGCTGCGGCTTCATTGATCGAAGAAGGAGATACAATTTTTGTCAATTCGGGGACAACCACCATTGAGTTTCTAAAGAACTTGAAGACGAATAATGTCAATGTCATCACAAACAATCCCATGGCTCCCATCAATATACTTTCGGAAAATGTACATATTACACTGACGGGTGGAGAAATCCGCAGAGAATCATTCACCCTGTTGGGGGAACTCGCAATAAAAGCCATCAAAAATGTCTATGCAACCAAGGCAGTGATTGGTGTGGATGGTTTCAGCATTAAAAATGGCCTTACCAATTCGGTACAAAATGAAGCCTGGATTAACCGTCTCATGATAATGAGAACGCATGGAATGGTTATCCTGGTAGCAGATTCTTCCAAGCTGGGAAAAATTGCCGCATTCAAAATAGTAGATATAACCTCTGTATCAGTAATTGTGACCGACTCGCATATTAATCCTGCCAATCTGGAAGAGTTTGACCAAATGGGAATAAAGGTTATAACCGCCACACTATAAGATTGTTGAAAAGCAGACTTATAATGCGTTGTTTTTAACTGAAACTAAATGTAAAGCAAAAGCCTGATAAGGTGCAAACCACCCAACTGAATTTTTCGCAGCTTTATCAGAAGAATTGAATGCAAGGATCTACTGGATTTTGATATGCATATGCCATATGCTTTCCTTGTCCTTTCAGTCTCGCATATAATAATTTAATACGTGAAAAGAGGCGCTCAATGGCCAAGCTCAGCAATAAGATACGCACATTCTCGGCGCTGGAAGTCGCCAAACTCTGCGGAGTCGTCAACCAGACCGCAATCAACTGGATCCGCGGCAGTCATTTGAAGGCATTTACAACTCCCGGGGGCCAATACCGGGTCTATGCCGAAGATTTGGTTACGTTCCTCAAATTGCGCGACATGCGCGTGCCCGACGAACTTAGGGAAGATCTCACCATGCCCGTCGATACGGGGCTCGCTCTCATTGTCGATGACGACAAAGACCTCAACACTATCCTCAAGCGCCTCATCGAGCGCAAAATCGAAGCGCTGCGAGTCGCCCAAGCTTTCGACGGATTCGAAGCGGGCAGAATCATCGCGGAGCGACATCCGGCGATCATACTCCTCGACCTGAACTTACCCGGCGTCGACGGCGCCTCGCTCTGCAGAAAAATCCGCTCGGACGAATCCTTCGGACAGCCGACCGTGATCGCGATGACGGGCATCGCCGAAGACGAAGCAAAGCCCCAGATGATGGACGCAGGGGCCAACGCCTTTTTCTCGAAACCGATCAATTTCGAGTCGCTCTTGAGCAAAATCCGCGAACTTCTCGAAGCCCGGGTCAATCCTCAACCGGACGATGAGCGGGGATCATGAAAGAGCTCTATCGGTCCCCCGATGACCGCTGCGTCGTCGCCATTGGCGACATCACCTCGCTCGCCTGCGATGCCATCGTCAACGCCGCGAACTCGGGTCTCCTCGGCGGAGGCGGCGTCGACGGCGCCATACACCGCACCGGCGGCCCCGAAATTCTCGCCGAGTGTCGCGCGCTCAGAAATGGCCCTCTGCCCGATGGCCTTCCGCCGGGTAAAGCTGTCGCCACCACCGCCGGCCGCCTCCCCGCAAAGCGCGTCATCCACACGGTGGGCCCGATCTGGCGCGGCGGCTCCCACGGCGAAGACAAAACCCTCGCCTCCTGCTACCGTGAGTGCCTCGCCCTCGCGACCCGCGAGCGCCTCGAATCCATAGCATTCCCCGCCATCTCGACCGGCGTCTATGGCTTTCCCAAAGAGCGCGCGGCGCCAATAGCCTGGCGCGAAGCATGTGAATTTCTAGCCCGCTCAACGATCCCTCGTATCGTCTGGTTCGTGTTCTTTTCGGAGACGGATGCCCGGTTGTTCCTGCAAGCAAACAGCCTGATATAATAGTGCCGGCCCCAGGCAGGGCGCAAAGGAGACGCAATGCGTTTCGACATGCTCCATCCAGCCGACCAGCTGGTCATGATGATGCATCGAATCTACTACCGAGGCATGACGACGACCTCTGGGGGAAACCTCTCGGTGAAAGACACCGACGGCAGCATCTGGATGACGCCGAGCGGCATCGACAAGGGCAACCTCGGACGCGACGACATCATGCGCATCCTCCCCGACGGCAGTTTTCAGGGCAGACACCGGCCCTCGTCCGAGTATCCCTTTCACCTCGCCGTCTACCGGCAGAGGCCCGACATAGGCGCGGTGCTGCACGCCCATTCGCCCGGTCTCGTCGCCTGTTCCATCGCGCGGCGCATCCCCGACGTCACCATGACGCCGGAGATCTTCCAGGTCTGCGGAGAAGTCGCCATGGCGCCCTACGCCCTCCCCGGCAGCGCCCTGCTGGGAGAACATATCGCCGCCGAATTCAGCAAAGGCCACTCGGTGGTCATGCTCGAAAACCACGGCGTCGTCATAGGCGCGCCGGATATCTTTAGAGCCTTCATGATCTTCGAGACCCTCGAGTTCGCCGCCCGCCTCCAGATCAACGCGCGCAAAATTGGAACGCTCCGCCTGCTCACCGCCAGCATGGCAAAGCGCGAACATGAACCAACGCTGGCAAACTATCCCGAAATGGATGTCGAGGCCCACACGAGCGAAGAGAACGCCCTTCGCCGCGAGCTCATCGAGTTTGTGCACCGCTCCTACCAGCAGGGCCTCTTCACCAGCACCCAAGGGACTTATTCGGCCCGTCTGTCGGACGGCGGCTTCATCATCACGCCCTATGGCAAAGACCGAATGTACCTCGAAGTGGAAGATCTGGTGCTCGTGCGCGCCGGACACCGTGAGCGCGGCAAAACCGCGAGCCGCGCCGCCCACCTCCACGAAACGATCTACCGCCGGCACCCGGAAATCAACTCGATCCTGATCGCCCAGCCCTCCAACCTCATGGCCTTCGCCGTCACCGATGCCGACTTCGATCCGCGCACCATACCCGAGAGCTACATCGTCCTGCGAGGCATCCACAAAATACCATTCGGCATGACCGTCTCCCTCCTCGAAGAGACTGCCGCGGCCCTCAGCCCGCGCACCCCTGCCCTGATCTGCGAAAACGACAGCGTCATCATCACGGGCACGACACTGCTCAACGCCTTCGACCGACTCGAGGTCGCCGAGTTTTCCGCAAAGTCCATCATCGAGTCGTTCCCGCTGGGCCCCATCGTGCATATCAGCGACGCAGATATCGCGGACATCGAGAGGGCGTTCAAGCTCGGATGACCGCGGCGCGCCGGGGCGGAAGAAGGGAGCAGCAGAAAGTCGCCCTCGACTTGACGCCCAGGCCTGCAAACAGTATAAATGACATCGAATTGCACATCGCGACCGTCGTACCGCGACGGCGCACTCTCCAGAAACCGCAAAGCTCGCGCCGGGCAAGAGCCGGAGCAGCACGACGGTTTCCTTTTGAAAACGTCGCGAGAAGCGACGAATTTTATATCGCGACCGTCGTATACCGGTATTACCCGAGCTTCCCAAGCTCGTGAAGCGGGTTCGACTCCCGTCGGTCGCTCTAAAAACCGTGTCCTATTTGTCCAAAATCGTAGCCTCTGACATAATTCGTCCCCCCCAATCTTTGCATTTCCTTGCAGCACTTGCTGCACCTTCTGCTTGGATATGTTCTCGAAGAGAATGGTAGCCTGTTCTGTTGCATTATGCCATATCAAGAGGGATAATGGAGGAACAAATAATGTAGCTTAGAAAATGAAGAAGGCATGAATGTCAAATCCATTTTACGAACATCCTATATTAAATTCACCATATGAATACCCCAGACAACACTGGGAGCTCGACAAGGATGGCCAACCAACCCAAAAGGTCATCGACAAACGGCGCAGAGCCGAGTTTATCACGCCGATCCCAAAGCCCCAAAAGAGAAAAAGCACGCAAGAACAATCTCAATTCATTTTCGATGAAGGCAAAGGATTGTCTACTGAAAAGCAGCAGTATGATCCTACAGCAATCATAAACCAGGTACGCATCCATGTAGACGAATGGCGGCTCCTGCCTAATAAAAACGATTGGCGCGTTACGCCGGAGACAGCTCGCCTTCTTGAACACTGGCGTCACTATCAGTTTTCTGGCCTGAAGCCCTTCTTTTGCCAAATTGAGGCTGTTGAAACGGCCATCTGGCTCACCGAAGTCGCGCCAACCATAGGGAAAACCGGCGATACGTTTCTGGATTATCTTGGTGCGGCAAACGAAGAAGCAAACCCTGGCTTACCTCGTCTTGCTCTAAAATTGGCGACAGGAGCAGGCAAAACAACCGTGATGGCCATGATCATCGCGTGGCAGACTATCAACGCGGTGCGACATCCGCAGAGCAGGCGTTTTACCCGCGGTTTTCTCGTCATGACGCCCGGTATTACCATCCGGGACAGACTCCGCGTCCTCAAGCCGAATGACCCAGACAGTTATTACGCCAGCCGAGAACTCGTTCCCTCCGATATGTTGCCCGACCTCGATAAGGCCAAGATCGTCATCACAAATTACCATGCCTTCATTCCCAGAGAGCGAATGGATGTGTCGAAGGGCGGCAGATCGCTGCTCCAGGGCACAGGGGCGCCTCTTCAAACCCTCGAAACAGAGGGTCAGGTGCTTCAGAGAGTCATGCCTGAACTCATGGGGCTGAAAAATATCATCGCGATCAACGACGAAGCCCACCACTGCTACCGCGAAAAACCAGACGGTGAAGCGAAACTCTCCTCGGATGAGAAGAGAGAAGCTGAAGAGCACAACAAGGCTGCGCGTGTCTGGATATCCGGTCTCGAGAGTATAGGTCGCAAAATTGGCCTCTCGCGAATATTTGACCTCTCCGCAACGCCTTTCTTTTTAAGTGGCTCTGGCTACGCCGAAGGTACGCTTTTCCCCTGGACAATGTGCGACTTTTCGCTGATGGATGCGATTGAATGCGGCATCGTCAAATTGCCGCGCGTGCCTGTCGCCGACAACATCCCCGGCGGAGAAATGCCGAAATTCCGAAACCTCTGGGAAAATATTCGGGCGCATATGCCAAAAAAGGGCCGCGGGAACGCTGGGCAGCTCGATCCTTTGAGCATCCCGGTAGGCCTGCAGACCGCCCTCGAGGCGCTCTATGGCCACTATAGCAAGACGTTTGATCTCTGGGAGACAGCGGGAATCGGAGTTCCGCCCTGCTTCATAATCGTATGTAACAACACTTCGACATCGAAGCTCATCTACGACTATATTTCTGGTTTCTGGCGCGAAACGGAGGACGGGAGAAAACTGTTCGAGAATGGCCGACTGCCCTTCTTCCGCAATTACGACGAGAGTGGTCAACCTCTCGGCAGACCCCACACGCTCCTCATTGATTCGGAACAGCTTGAGTCAGGTGACGCGCTGGAGAAAAATTTCAGGGACGCCGCCTCGGATGAAATTGAGCGGTTTCGCCGTGAGATTGTAGAGCGCACAGGCGACATCAAACAGGCCGATACCATCACCGACCAGGACATCCTCCGCGAAGTCATGAATACAGTGGGTAAGCCAGGTCGCCTCGGAGACTCAATCCGCTGCGTGGTCTCGGTCGCCATGCTTTCGGAAGGCTGGGACGCGAATACCGTCACCCATGTGCTGGGCGTTCGGGCCTTCGGTACGCAGCTTCTCTGTGAGCAAGTCATCGGCCGCGCCCTCCGCAGGCAATCCTATGATGTGGATGAAGATGGTCGTTTTGCAGTGGAATACGCTGATGTGCTTGGTATCCCATTTGATTTCACCGCCAAACCTGTTGTCGCTCCGCCACAACCTCCCCGTCCGGTTATCCATGTACACGCGATGAGTCCTGAGCGGGATGCTTTCGAGATAACATTCCCTCGTGTGCAGGGATATCGAGCCGAATTGCCGGAAGAGCGACTCAGCGCGAAATTCAATCAGGATTCTGTGCTCGAACTCACACCCGGCCTTGTCGGGCCCTCAGTCACACGAAATTCGGGCATCATCGGCGAGTCCGTCGACCTCCGCATCGATCATCTCGAAAAAGTGCGCGAGCCTACCATCCTCTTCAAATTGACCCAGAGGCTCATCGAGACCAAGTGGCGAGATCCAGGCGAAGAACCGAGACTTTATCTTTTCGGCCAACTCAAGCGCATCGCCAAGGAATGGCTCGATACATGCCTCGTCTGCTCTGGCGGCACCTACCCCGCACAATTGCTTTACCAGGAACTCGCGGATATGGCCTGCGAGCGCATCACGGCGGGAATCTCGCGCGCGTTCGCAGGCGATCGTCCCGTCAAAGCGGTGCTCGACCCCTACAATCCTACAGGTTCGACCATACACGTGAATTTCACCACGACCAAGCGCATGCGCTGGGAAACCGATGCGCGGCGCTGCCACATCAACTGGATTATCCTCGATTCCGACTGGGAGGCAGAATTCTGCCGTGTTGCCGAGTCGCACCCGAAGGTCCTCGCCTACGTCAAGAACCAGAACATGGGCTTCGAGGTACCCTACCGCTATGGCTCGGAGACTAAGACCTACCTACCCGATTTCATCGTTCTTCTCGACGACGGCCACGGCGCGGGCGACCCTCTGCACTTCGTCGTCGAAATCAAAGGGTACCGCCGCGAGGACGCCAAGGAAAAGAAATCCACCATGGAGAACTACTGGATGCCCGGCGTGAACAATCTGGGAAGCTACGGACGCTGGGCCTTCGCCGAGTTCACCGACGCATACCGTATGGAAGCTGATTTTGAGACAAGGGCGGGAGAAGCGTTTTCGGCCATGATCGAGGGGGCGGTCGCACAAGGAGGCACAGCGCAATGACTCCTTCCCATCTTGCGCAATATCACGCAATTGTACGCAATCCTGCGCAATCTTACGCAATTACCCAAAAGCTAACTTTTTCTACAACAAAGATATATACCGTTATATGGCGGTATATTGTATCGTTTATATACACAATTCAGGTGCATAAAACGTGTAAACCGGTGCAAAACATAAATATATAACTACTGTTATGAAAAAGGATTAACGATAATGAACCAGTGCATAAAATACGCAATTGCTAAAAAGGAGTCCTCAAGATGGCTAGATTCCTTTCGAAACGCAAAGCCGGACGCTTGCTTTCACCATCAAGGGACTCTTCCATATTGTATGCTTTCTCGTACGGTAAAATAGGGCGGTATCCGGATACAATGTCCGGATGTTATGGCAATAAAGGTGAAAGGACAAAATGATGGCGAACCAAACATCGAAAAAATCAGTAGGAACTTTTAAGCATAGCGAGGCAACTCGCACGAATATACCGACCGCGGAGTACCAGTCCGTGATGAACGCGAAAGAGGAAACTCCTCTCCGCGTCGCGTACGAGCGCCGGAACCGCGATCTCGACCCGCAGCTTGTGTGGCGGGGCAAAGATTCCCAGGACTGGTCGGATCTCGTCGTGAGCGCGCCGCCGCTCTACATCCAGGAAAAGATTCATCCCAAGGTGCTCATCGACGACCTCATGCGCCACACGGAGGAGGCAAAGAAATCGGAAGAGCCTCAGCAGGAGCTCTTCTCGGACTTCAACGGGCTCGTGGACGAGAACGCGCGCACCGAGTTCTACCAGCACGAAGGGCACTGGACTAACCGCATGATCCTCGGCGACTCGCTGCAGGTCATGGCCTCGCTCGCCGAGCGCGAAGGCCTGCGCGGCAAGGTGCAGTGCATCTACATGGACCCGCCCTACGGCATCAAGTTCAACTCGAATTTCCAGTGGTCCACCACGAGCCGCGACGTGAAGGACGGCAACCCCGACCACATCACGCGCGAGCCCGAGCAGGTGAAGGCCTTCCGCGACACCTGGCGCGACGGCATCCACTCCTACCTTACCTACCTGCGCGACCGCCTGACCGTGGCGCGAGACCTTCTTTCGGATTCGGGCTCGATCTTCGTGCAGATCGGCGACGAGAACGTGCACCGGGTGCGGGCGCTGATGGATGAGGTGTTTGGGGAGGAGAATTTTATTGGCCAAATTACCGTCCGAAAAACAACAAGTGAAGGAGCGACTCTTCTAGGCTCTACATGTGATTTTATACTTTGGTATGCACGAAACCAAGAATTGACAAAAGTAAACACCTTATTTACTAGCAGAACAGAAGATTCTGAAGGTCGTTATAAATCAGAATATTTCGACGGATCATTTTATCGCCTTGATAATTTAACAAGCAGTCGCCCCGCAGGAGATGGAGATGTAACAAGCTTTAACTGGTGTGGTATAAATCATACACCAGGTAATGGTACGTTTAAAACAAAAGAAAGTGGATTACTTAGATTAGGTAAAGCTGATAGATTTGTTCTAACAAAAAGTAAAAAGTTAAATTATCGACGATCTCAAAACGATTTTGGTTATGGCACAATAAACAACCTCTGGACAGATATTAGCGGAGCCGTTCAAAGTCGTTCTGACCCTAAAGTCTATGTAGTACAAACTTCAACCAGTATTATAGAAAGATGTATTCTCTTAAGCACTAACCCCGGCGACCTCGTCCTCGACCCCACCTGTGGCTCGGGCACGACCGCCTATGTCGCGGAGCAGTGGGGGAGGCGCTGGATCACCATCGACACATCGCGCGTGGCACTCGCGCTCGCCAGGGCGAGGATAATGGGCGCGCGCTACCCCTACTACCTCCTCGCGGACAGCCGGGAGGGGCAGCTCAAGGAGGCCGAGATAAAGGGCGAGGCCCCGTCGAGCCAGCCCGTGTTCGGCAATCTCCGCCGCGGCTTTGTCTATGAACGGGTGCCGCACATCACGCTCAAGTCGATCGCGAACAACGCCGAGATCGACGTGATATGGGAAAAGTATCAGAAGACGCTCGAACCGCTGCGCGCGGCGCTCAACGAGGCGCTCGGAAAGAACTGGGAAGAGTGGGAGATTCCACGTGAGGCCGGCGCGGTCTGGCCTGCCACCGCCAAGGAGGCTCACAGGAAGTGGTGGGAATCGCGCATTGCGCGCCAAAAGGAGATCGACGCATCGATAGCGGCCAAGGCGGAGTTCGAATATCTCTACGACAAGCCTTACGACGACAGGAAAAAAGTTCGCGTGGCGGGGCCCTTCACCGTGGAGAGCCTGTCGCCGCACCGCGTGCTCAGCGTGGACGAGAACGGCGAATTCATCGACACCACTTCCGAGGCCGAACCGGGCTATGGCGAAGCACGCGATTTTACCCAGATGATCCTCGAAAACCTGAAGGTCGCGGGAGTTCAGCAGGCCCATGTGGACGACAAGATCGTCTTTACCTCGCTCACGCCCTGGCCCGGCGACCTCATCTGCGCCGAGGGGCGCTACGTCGAGGGCGACTCACAGTCAAGCAGCAACGAGAGCGTGAGGCCCGAAAAGCGCGCCGCGATCTTCGTGGGCCCCGAATTCGGCACCGTGTCGCGCCCCGACCTCGTGGCCGCGGCCCGCGAGGCGGGCGACGCCGGTTTCGACATCCTCATCACCTGCGCCTTCAACTACGACGCGCACTCCACCGAATTCTCAAAACTGGGACGTATCCAAGTGCTCAAGGCTCGCATGAACGCTGACCTTCACATGGCCGACGATCTTCGTAACAACGGCAAAGGCAACCTCTTCGTCATCTTCGGCGAACCAGACGTTGATATCCTGCCCGCCACCGACAGTCAGATATGTGTCAAAGTGAAAGGCGTCGATGTCTTCCACCCCAATACCGGCGAAGTCCGTTCCGACGGCCCCGAAGGCATCGCCTGCTGGTTCATCGACACCGACTACAACGAAGAAAGCTTCTTCGTCCGCCAGGCCTACTTCCTCGGCGCCAACGACCCCTACACCGCCCTCAAAACCAGCCTCCGCGCCGAAGTCAACGAAGACGCCTGGTCCACCCTGCGCAGCGACACCTCCCGTCCCTTCGCCAAACCCGCCTCCGGCCGCATCGCGGTGAAGGTGATCAACCACCTGGGCGACGAGGTAATGAAGGTGTTCAGGGTGTAATTTACATTGTAAAAATCCTAAATTGTTGTCAGGAGTTGACCTATGAGTAGCCAAAACACGGAAGGATCAACATGGAAGAAATGGGATCTCCATGTGCATACGCCATACTCAATTGTTCAACGATATGGTGGTAACACTGATAAAATATGGGAGACGTTTATAACGGACCTTGAAAAATTGCCTTCAGAATTCAAGGTTATTGGAATTAATGATTATTTCTTCCTTGACGGTTATGAAAGGGTGCTGAAAGCAAAAAAAGAAAATGGTAGATTGAAAAATATTGACCTCATTCTACCTGTTGTTGAATTACGACTTGATAAATTTGCAGGTGTTGTGAAAAAGGATAAAGATGGTTCTTACTCAAAATCAGACTGGAATCGAATTAATCTCCACGTAATCTTTGATCAATTTAACCCGGAAATAATTCGCCAACAGTTTCTTAACTCAATAATTACATCATATAATCTTATCACATCAAGTGCGCATTTTAAATCGCAGTGGCAAGCGGTACTTACTAAAGAAAGTATAACAGATTTGGGACAGATGATTATCAATGCTGCCCCTATCGAAAAGAAATCTGATTACGGCAGTCCGCTAGAAGAAGGGTTTAATAATCTATGTTTTAGTCTTGATTCGATTAGGAACGTATTAGATCGTCATATTCTTTCCGATCGTTTTCTCTTAGCAGTTGGAAAAACTGAATGGGAAAACATGAAGTGGGATGAGCAGTCGATTGCAGAGAAGCGTAATATTATTAATTGTGTTGATCTTGTATTTACGGCATCGCAGAATCCAGCATCCTATGTTGCCGCACGAACGAAGTTATCTGAAAATAATGTTAATGATTTATTGCTCGATTGTTCGGATGCACATAACTATAGCAGCTCACAAGACAAAGACCGAATTGGTAATTGTTTTACATGGATAAAGGCGGACTCAACATTTGATGGGTTTCGACAAGCTTTAACGGAGTTTGATCAACGTGTATTCGTTGGTGACACTCCTTCTAAAATTTTATTAGTAGAGCCTCTTGCAAAAGTATCGTCGCTATCAGGTAAAACAAGCCTAAGAGCTAGGAAAAAGAGCATATCCTAATCGGGGTTTGTTGGTTTCAATAGGAATCGTGAAAGCCATACAAATTTTC
>Ga0172371_10001137_pt1 | contig 41834 bp, 28 predicted proteins | sample Lak12m_FD_114543 | JGI IMG/M metagenome (GOLD analysis project Ga0172371, IMG submission 114543) | Freshwater microbial communities from Kabuno Bay, South-Kivu, Congo - kab_022012_12m | ecosystem: Environmental > Aquatic > Freshwater > Lake | place: Democratic Republic of the Congo: South-Kivu... | reverse complement strand
TGAAAAAAGATTCCAATATCATATATAATAGTTTACTATATGTGGTGGTAACGTCAATTTTTTTATCTATAATGAGCTGAATGAAAATATGTTACGAATTACAACTGTAGAAGACCAGTTTAACATTCCGGTCGTTATTAAATTCGATATTGGCATCAGATTCAAGAGAAATCATTTGCGTCGCGGTGAAAAAAAAATTATTCGGCTCAGAAATTCTTTGACGTGATCACCTGGACCCGTATATCTGTCGTATCTACCGGATTTAAAACCTCATGTTTGATGATTCCATACCTGTTATTTAACCACAGGTAAGCCGTTTTTTTGATCCGGAACAGTCCTGAATCCACCGGTTCGGTGTACCTGAAATATTTACAGCTAAAGGTACCGGCAGGAATGGTCATTATAAAGTTGGAATCCAGCAGGGTCATCGTAACCGTATCGTTGTTGGTGTAAGGCTTATAGATCACCCCGGGTTTCGCATCGATTGGAAATGAAAATGGCAGGTAACAAAGGGTTGAGTCATGAATGATGGAAAAATCAGACGGCGTGACGTTCCATTTGAATGTCATGTTTTGTCCTGCCCATCCACAGGTTTGTGTCACAGTCCCATCAAAGAGATACATCGGCGATTCCTGGCTGATCTGTTTTTGAACCTGGCAGGAGTCTCCATTTTTCAGAAAGACCTGGTACGTCCATGAATTTCCGGATTTTGCAAAATTGTAGTATTGTATTGAATCAGCCGGTACCTGGGTCTGTATCATGGACCCTGTCCAGTTCACGTATTCGGTTCCCTGTGGTCCGCATTCATTACCGGAGATACGGATATCGATTTTATTTTCCTCCGAGAATACGAGATAGCCTCCGAGACTCCAGTTCTGGCACATCGGGTTTGCAGGATCATTGTTGACCACTTTGAAGTACAGGGTACCATCGACGAACTGAAATTCATGGAAAACGCTGGTTTCATTCATGAAAAATATCCCTGTAAGCGAAATGTTCCCGGCATCGGGATAGATCACCAGTGTACCAGAAACTTTAAGTAACTGGTTATTCTTAAAAGTAGAGATGGTCCCTGTCCAGGTACCGATAAAATCTTCGCGGCTTTTCCCGGAAGGGTCAAATGATTTCTTCTTACATCCCGGTGACGGGATCAGTAAAATCGCGCTGATAAGGATGAGGAGGAAACTTTTCATGAAGTAAATAACGTTGATTATTCGAAGAATGTATATTCATATTTAAGAAAATAATGGCGGCTGATGGCTTTACCCTGCCCATCGATGAAAACATCAACTTCAACGGCCAGGTCATCATCATTGTAACGCCGGTTGACGGTCATGTAAACTTCGCCGTCCTCGTCAAGTTCCTCCTCCGTAGCTACCTGGCCCTTTTCGTTGTGTGTAACCCGTGACTGCGTTGGTTTGATGGTGCTCACATCAGGACCCGGTACGGTCTCGCCGGATCCGTCGACAACCTGATGCCTGACCATTTCCCCGTTTTCCCATTCAAATGTTTCGACCTGGTCAATTTCACCTTCATCCGTTGTGGTGACCCGCTTTATCAGCCGGCCCGCGTCGTTGTACTCGAAATCAATGGTATCGATTGAACCATCCAGGTAATGTTTAAGCGCCTGTATGATCATTCCGGCATCATTCCGGACAAACGTCTTTTCCTCTGCAATTTCTCCTTCCACGGGGTAGTAGGCTTCCTTCACAAGGTTACCCTTGTCATCGTACGTGTATTCGATCATTTCTTCAAATTCCCCGGCACGGTTGTACCTGATCTCCTTTAACGGGCGGCCATCGGGATCATATTCACTGAAATGGTTCGGATGACCATGAATATCGACCTCTTCGTCATTTACATTCCTGATGATATAATCATATTGGGTAATGGATATGCTTTTGGTTCTTTTCTCCATTAAAATTTTTGTTGGGATTGGCATTATCAAAATAATGCCATAAATTTACAGCAAATATTATAACTTGTACGCCAAAAGGCAGGACAAATGTAGAAATTTAAAACAAAACCTATGAAGAGCTGGTACATTTTCGTTTTGGTCGGCTTCATCTTAGCTATGACTGATTGCAAACAAAAAAATACTCTGACATATCCGGTGGCCAAAAAGGTTGATACCGTCGATAATTATTTTGGTACAAAGGTCGCCGATCCTTACAGGTGGCTTGAAAACGATACATCAGCCGAAACCGCCGCGTGGGTCACAGCCGAGAATAAGGTCACCAATGACTATTTGTCAAAAATTCCTTTTCGTGAGCAGATCAGGGAGCGGCTGACCAAGATATGGAATTATCCGAGATACGGGGTTCCGTTTAAGGAGGGGCCGTATTATTTTTTCTTTAAAAATGATGGACTGCAAAATCAATCGGTGTTATATGTCAGGATGGGGTTGGTGGGAGAACCCCGGGTATTGCTTGATCCGAATAAGCTGTCGGCGGACGGTACAGTCGCGCTGGCCGGTACAGCCGTGTCGCACAACGGGAATTACCTGGCATACAGCATTGCCCGCAGCGGTTCTGATTGGAATGAAGTTTACGTGATGGATATTGAATCGGGAAAACTATTTCCCGATACCCTCAAATGGGTCAAATTTTCGGGTATGTCGTGGGAAAAAGACGGATTTTATTACAGCAGGTATGATGCTCCAAAGCACGGGATGGAACTTTCGAAGAAAAACGAATTTCAAAAGGTTTATTATCATACGGTCGGGACAACCCAGCAGGAAGATATACTTATTTATCAGAACCTGAAATACCCTCAGCGAAACTATGGGGCATCGGTTACGGAGGACCAGCGTTTTCTGATCCTTTACGAATCAGAGTCCACGAGCGGAACGGCATTATACTACCGCGACCTTGCAAAGCCAACTATGACATTCAGGCAATTGACCGAAGGATTTGACTATGAATATGGAGTTGTTGACAATGTGGGCGATAAACTGCTGGTCGTAACGAATTACAAAGCCCCTAAGAAGAAACTGATCCTGATGGATCCGGCAAAACCGGAGCCGCGCAACTGGAAGACCATCATTCCGCAACGGGACGATGTACTTGAATCGGTGAGCCTGGCGGGAAGAGTTTTGGTGTCGGAATACATGCAGAATGCCGCCTCCAAGGCTTTTATGTACAGTCTTGACGGGAAATTCCTTCATGAGATGAACCTGCCCGGCATCGGCACGTTGGCAGGATTCAGCGGGAAAAAAGGAGAGAATGACGCCTTTTATGGCTATACCTCTTTTACATTCCCCATGACCATATACAGATATGATGTCATACAAAACAAATCGGATATTTATAACCGGCCGAAGATCGATTTCGACCCTGACCTTTATGAAGTGAAACAGATCTTTTATTCGGGAAAAGACAAAACAACGATCCCGATGTTCATCGTTCATAAAAAAGGGATGTCCCTGGATGGGACAAATCCGACCTTGTTGTACGGTTATGGAGGCTTCAACATCAGCCTTACGCCGAATTTCAGCCTGAGCAGGTTGCTATTTCTCGAAAACGGTGGAGTTTACGCGGTGCCAAGTCTTCGGGGAGGTGGCGAATATGGTGAGGACTGGCACAAAGCCGGAACAAAGGAACGGAAACAGAATGTATTCGACGATTTTATTTCCGCTGCTGAATATCTGATTGCTGAAAAATATACATCTTCCCAACATCTTGCCATGATGGGTGGATCAAATGGCGGGTTGCTTGTCGGCGCCTGCATGACGCAACGCCCCGAGCTTTTTAAGGTTGCCGTTCCGCAGGTGGGTGTCATGGACATGCTCCGTTATCACAAATTTACCATCGGCTGGGCCTGGGCCAGCGATTATGGAACGAGTGAAACAAAAGAAGGGTTTGATTACCTGATCAACTATTCACCGCTTCATAACCTCAGCGACAGCGTGCAATACCCGGCCACGCTGGCACTTACGGCCGATCATGACGACCGTGTGGTTCCTGCCCATACCTTTAAATTCATGGCGACGCTTCAGGAAAAACAAAAAGGCAACAATCCTGTATTGGTTCGTATTGAAACCAAGGCCGGTCATGGGGCAGGTAAACCTACCGCGAAGCAGATCGATGAAGCCACCGATCTGTGGTCGTTTGTGTTCTATAACCTTGGAATGACGTTCAAATAGCTGAACCTGCTTATTCAACCATCATCTTCCGCGTAAAGCTTTGTCCGTTTATGCTGATCGTGATGAAATAAATACCTGAAGGCAGGCTGCTCACATCAATGCTGAACTGCTGTGTTCCGGCGTTCATGGTTCCTTTGTCCAGAAACATTACACGTCGTCCGACAATATTCATGACTTCAAGGGAAACAGTTGCGTTCTGGTTCAGGTTTACAGTAACATTTGCAAAATCCACTATAGGGTTTGGATAGATCTTTTCCACAATGATTTCATTATTCTTTTGACCAGGCCAAACCGTGCAAGGATTCTCCCCAACAGCAAAAATATTAAAGTCTGCATCTACATAATAGAAATCAGGAATATATTTGAACGATGCATCCAGCGCCGGATCTGCAAACCATTGCGTGCAGATGGGAATCGTGTATTTGTTGTTATCGGTAAACACGTAAGGAGAGGTACACTGCCAATAGGCTTCCTGTGTTATATCGGACAAGAAGGTCACATTATTAGGTGCGTCTGTGTCATTGTCCGAAGTAATCATGTTAGTGTAGAGATTAAATCCACGGGCATAAACATCCGGATTCTGGTTATCAACCACGCCATCAACACGCGTATCATTCCAGGTGAAGAACATTTTGTCCCCATCTTCGGTTGATGAGACATATACACGGTTGTCGCTGCTATAATCTCCCCATGTGCCGCGGAATGTTTTGAGCGAACCCAGGAAAATGCCGTAGAAAAATTCTCCATCATTACAAGAAATTATATCAAACACATTGATCAGACTATCAACACCGGTCGAAATTGAATAACTACCCGGGGCATATCCGATAGCCACTCCGATGTGCACTTCGCCCCATTTATCGACACTGAGCGAATGATCAAATGCCGAAGTATACGGGATCTCATCACGTGAAGGCCAGGGTGGTCCGACGAAGAAGTTCTGGATAAAATAATCGCTGTATTGATTCTTAATTCCTGAGATCCCATTCGGGCCGTCAAGATAAACAGGTATAGGTTCGCTCCAGGTCAGGCCACCATCCTCTGATCTTCTGAGAAGAGGGTAAAAGGTTGAGTCAATTAAAGGAGCAACACCCGGAGTGCCTCCTGTATAATTGGTCAGGACAGATATCCATATGGTATTGCCATCGGGGGAGGCGGCAATTTTGCAATCGGCGGCTGTCCCGGATTCCCGGCATGGGAATGCCAGTGTCTTGAAAGTATAGTCAAAATCGTTCGTGGCTGCATTCCACACGCCTCTGCCATAGATTATACTGTCCTGGTATACTTCAGCGCCGCTTTCAGCATTCATGTCTATGTCGACCATGTGTGCGATCCCGGTTTTGGAAATGGTAAATCCGTCGGGGACATAGGTGTATGGTGTCGGATCGTACCATTTCAGATGTTTTATAGTATCAGTAAGGTTGGCCAGATTGGCCGTTCCATAGCTGTATCCACCGAATCCATCAAGGTTCAGATTGGCGAAATTCGGTGCGAAGTAGGCAAGGAATGCATTGGCAAGGGTTGTATTTCCAGGTGGATTGTAAATGCCAACGGATGGATACCTGCTGGCATCATAATAATAGGGGGATGAAGGAAGTGTGGCAGCATGGATCTGGACCTGGGAAGTCCAGTCTGATTGCGTCAAACCCATGTTTATCCCAAAGTCAATACCCAGGTACCCCGACAAACTCGGCGGTGCAGATCCCGGTCCCATCCTGTGAATGTTAATGACGCAATTCAGATCATCATCAGCCCACAACATCGTCCTTGACCCGCCTGAATAACCAATCACATTGGCAGAAGTACCCAGGTCAAGAATCGTGACAATGTCGGGATGATCACCATTGCTCACACCTGAGGGTTTGTATTTAACGGTTGAAGTGCTGTTCGGTTTTACAGGTTCAACGGCAATCGGTGGTTCCTTCTGGCAGTTCCGGACTACCACACTTTTTTTAACCTGAGCTTTTTGGGCAATGGCAGGCATCAGGATCATGACTGCCAGGCAAATCAGTAAAAAGTTCTTCATGGCTTTTTTTCTGCAATATACATTTTTTTTTGGGGCAACGCAACCATCTGTCAATTGGCCTTGTCATTTAGTATAAAAGCCACCTGGATAAAAGTTATTAACAACCGGTTCACCTTTTGGAAAAAGAAGGATTAACCCAAAGAAATTGAAATCATGATACATCAATACACGGATAAAGAACTCATCGAAGGTCTGCGGCAACGGAAACCCTGCTGCATCGATTATTTGTACCAGGAATATTTTCCGGTCCTACGGCATCACCTGATACAGAATTCCGGCAACCGACAGGATGTGGAAGACCTGTTTCAGGATACGGTCATTGTATTGTACAAACGAAGCCTGGTGCATCCTTTCAATCTCGGATGCAGCCTTAAAACCTATTTCATGGCGGTCAGTAAAAATTTATGGCTGCAACGGCTTGAACGCAAATACAGGTTGCTGTACCAGGCCGAATGCGAGGTAAATGAGCCGCGGGAAATTTACTCTCCCGAAGATCAGGAACTCAGGGAGGAGAACCTCGAAAAGCAACGGTTATTCTACAAAAATCTCATGTCGTTGTCCACTGAATGCAGACGCCTTCTGCAACTTTATTGTTTGAAGATTCCTTACAAGGAAATTGCCAGACTTATGAATTACAAGAATGAGGTCTATGTAAAAACACGGAAATATTCTTGCAAAAATTTGTTAAGAAAAAAAATAATGAAAGATCCCGAATGTCAACAATACATAAAAATATGAAGGAACATGAAATCACATGCGATTGGATCGATCGCTATAACGAGGGTGAACTGGATGAACAGGAAAAGGAACTGTTTCAGCAAAGGATGAATGCCAGCCCGTTGCTTCACTCTGAGGTATTACTGGATGCAAGCCTGAACCGTTTTCTTTGTGATGAGGAACTCCTTGACCTCATGAAAAAAATAAAGGATGTCACATTGCGAACACCGGATGCCGGCAGGCTGAAGAATATCCTTCTGATTGCAGCCTCTGTGCTGCTTTTTGTCATGACCAGTGGATTATTTTACCTCTTCCTGACGAATATACCAACACCCGGTATAATGACCGTGCAGGATGCCGGCAAACCTGACCAGGCGAAAAATGGAGGGCATGATACATTGAGTTTTACGGCTGAAGGTCAAAATTCCGGGAAAAATGCATTATCATCTATGCCCGATGCCGTATCTCAGGATTTGCTGTCATTTAACTTCAGACCGTTGCCTGAACTTGAGTTGTTGACTGGTTCGGTAACACGATCGGAACCTTTTCAGCTCCTTTCACCCAATGCATTAGTCTATGCCCGTTCCGGTACCGATGTGATTTTTGAATGGAGGTACAACGGTAAAACAGATTCCCTTTCAATGGCCATATTGAACAATCTTGGACTCACGGTCGCCCGACTTTCATTGGACCATACAGGATCCTTTATTCTGAATACGGCGAGATTCGGGGAAGGGCTTTATTACTGGAAGATCCTGGCGGCAGATGATTTTGTTTTTATGGGCAAATTAATCATCATCAAAGAAATTAAAAACTGACCCGATGAAAAAAATATTTTCATGGTTTACCGTGATTTTTCAAACGATCATGGTGATTACTGACCCGGGATTGATCATGGCACAGCCGCCGCAATTAACCGGCGATATCAAACAGGTGCAGTGTCATTTGAAATCCGGTGAAGCAATGCTGGAATATATTCTTACCGATACATCGGTACGGGTCAATGCAATCACGCGGGAATCAACGATGTTCGTTATTCAGTCGGTGGATCACCTGTTCTGGTACAGTCTGAAGACTTTTCAGAATAAACTGAAATCTGCTGAACCAAAAGATTTCTTAGTCCCCGGAGAGATCCTGTACCTCTTCCTGGTTAAACCAGTACAAAGTATGATTGAAGGGAGACACAGGTTGATCATCATCCCGGGTGGACGATTGTCGGGATTGCCTTTTGAGGCTTTTGTAAAGAACGACAGCAACTCTTCCTCAGCCAAAGGTGGTAAACTTCATTATCTGATCCTGGATCATGAAGTGGTTTATCAAAGTTCCAGGGAATTCCGCGATGAAAGCGTTCCATCCACAGAGCGTAAAAAACCGGTTTCTTCCATTGATGACCAGGTCGCTTTCCTCGGTTTTGCACCTTCGCTTAAATACAAGGACGGGGTAAGCGGACTTCATGATTCAAAGACGGAAATCGATGCGATCGGCGCTTTATTCCGTCAGTATGGCTTGTCTTCATCGTTGGTATATGATAAACAGTCAGACAAAGATAATTTTATAGAAACAGCCTGCATGGGTAAAATAGTTCATCTGGCAACCCATCATCTGCCAGATGATCCGGGATCCGGGTCCGGCGGTTTTCTTTTCCCGGAACTGGATGCGGGAGGTGACATGAACCTTTTTTCAAAAGGAATTTTGACCGTAGAAGAATTTACTGCTTTAAAGTTGGAAGCTGATCTGATCGTGCTGAATGCATGCTCTTCAGGGATTGAAAGGATCCAATCAGGGGTAACAGGCAATCCACTGCCCCAACGTTTATTGAGGGCGGGAGCACGGAACATCCTCTCGACGCTATGGAATGTGACCGACGACCTTGCCGCACACTTCATGTTGGATTTTTACCGCTCCTGGCTTTCAGGAAAAACATACAGCGAAGCGCTGAGAGAGGTGAAATTGCAATGGATCAGTTGTAGTTCAACCTCCATTCCGACCATCTGGGCACCTTATGTACTGACGGGGGAATGATCAATTATGAATTATGAATTATGAATTACGTCCGCCTGTCCTCCTGTCCGTCTGTTCATATACAAGCAATGGTCTCAATTTCAATCAGTGCTCCCAAAGGAAGTTTAACGACCGAATACGCTGCCCGGGCAGGTGGGTTTTCAGGATAATATTTTCCGTATACCAGATTCATGGCTGCAAAATTGTCCATGTCGCTCAACAGGCACGTTGATTTAACAACATCGGTGAAATCAAGTCCCGACGCCTTCAGAATGGCTCCAATATTTTTCAGGACCTGTTCGGTTTGTTCTGTGATGCCACCCTCCACGAGTTTTCCTGTAGCCGGATCGATGGGTACCTGTCCGGAAATAAATACCATTCCATTAGCTTCAATCGCCTGGTTGTAAGGACCAATGGCCTTTGGCGCATTGGGGGAGAAGATAGTTCTCTTCATATTTTAGATTTTAGATTTTAATTTGACGATTTTTCACTATTTCGTTATTCATTTTTTAATATGCATTATCTCTGAAATCCTTCTTCTTGTTAAGTTTCAGATCCTGCAGGATCGACGCTTTCACGTTGATGGAAAAATTCCAGCTCTGCTGTCCGCCTTTCGGGATCCACCCGAAGCTCATCTCCCAACAATGCAGATCACGATATACCTGGACTGAAGTGTAGGATAGCTCCCCCGCAACGAAATCCCAACCTGTGTTCAGGGTGATCTTCCACTTGGGCGTGATGTTTACCTGGCCGTTAACATTCAGGGTCTGCGTGAGTTGCTCAACACGTTTCTTGGCAGAGCTGTTATACGTTTTACCAAAATGGAAGTTGTAATTTATGGAAAAACTCCATGGAATGTCGAAATCAACATAGTAATCGTAGTAATCAATTATGTCCTTCCGCTCCATCTCAGTCCCCTTTTCTGTGGTTTTTTTTCCTTTCACTTTCTCGGATGTCAGGGAATAAGATAATCCCGCATCCCAGGTTGTATTATCGAGGCGGATCAGGCGGTGGTTCGCTTCCCATTCTGTTGTGTTGATCGATCTTCCAAGCGAATCACGTGCATACAGGTTCCATATGCTTCCGTACTGAACGGTCAGGCCTTTGATAATAGTACTCCTGGCACTAAGCGTGACCGGCGACCAGTTCAGTGAATCACGCGCTACGTCATAGGAACAGCGGATGGTCAGATCGTCGATGAGGGGGATTTTTTTTGTTCCTGTAATGGTATCCTTCCGGTTCCTGACTTTTAGTTCCAGGTTGTTGCTGATGGAAAAAGTTATGTTCCCCGATTTCTGTCCTGGAGGAGAACCATAGATCGATTGCTCAAAAATCGAATAAACCGGTGGATTTGTGTAATTGGTATCATTGTCGATGCTGCGGTAATAACCAAGTCCCGGTGCGCCCCAGTCGGGAGTATAGGTGAACGAAACCGACGGGGTGACCATATGGCGGATCGCCCGGATGATCCCCTTGCCTTTGAACTGATACATGCCATAAATCCTTGTATTCACAGAAGTCGACATACTAAAATCGAAGGCATTGGCAAAACCTGAAACGCTTCTGGTTTTGTATCCGGGAAGTATTGTGTCGGTTCCCATGGTAAGGGTATCAGATTGATAGTATTTGCGGATGGTCTTTAGGTACATCCGGTCGGTAAGGTTGATGGAATTGGACCAGTTGATGAATTTCAGGATCCTGAAAGTTCCACTTACCGGGAAGGTATGCCGCACGCCGTTTTGCATGGAATCGGGCCAGTTACCCTTCATGAAGTTCGAATCAACGGTATTGTACCGGTTTTCAGCATCCATGTTGTATTTCATACTGATCTGTTCGTACCACCGCATTTTCCCGACCGGATTCTGTCTGCGGAACGGATAAAACTGATTCACTGAAAATGAGAGTTGCGGAAGATTGATGTTGATGGTTTTATTCAGTGTATTCTGACTGTGGTTGAAATTGAGGTTCAGGTAATATTTGCCCGCGAAGTTTGTGGAATAATTGATACTTGACTGAAATGTATTTGAAAGGTATGACTGTGCACTGGAGGCAAGATTATATTTGTTGAAGGTATTACTGACAATGTTCACATTGGCTGAAAAGTTGCTGTGGGGGCGTGCTTTTCTATCCTGGCTGTGTAACCAGCGTACCTGGAAATCTTTTGTTTTCTGGTAATCGGGCGAGTCTGCATCTCCAAGAATATTGATCGCGTAACTGAAATTGAAGGAGCCGTTGTAATGGTATCGGTTGTTGTACCGGAGTGTGGGTTTTATTGCCCAACTGCCGTGGGTGTATATATCGGCCAGAACCGTCAGGTCAAGATACTCTCCTGCCGCCCAGTAATAACCGAAATTCTCAAAGTAAAAACCCCGGTTCGCCGATTCCCCGTAAGTTGGCATGAGAATTCCGGAACGCTGGCCCGACCTGTTCGGGAAAAATCCAAATGGAATAAGCAGTGGTGTCGGCACATTCGCAATATCCATGTAGGCAGGACCTGTAATGACACGCTTACCGGGTATGATCTTCCCTTTTTTGAATTTAAAAGCAAAATGTGGATTTTCCTCCCGGTCACAGGTAGTATATGATCCTGATTTAATGTATGTTACATCATTTTCCATTTTTTTCACCACCGTCCCGTGAAGATAACCTTCATCCTGTTTGGTGAAAACTGTATTGATATACCCACGTTTGGTTGTATAATTGTAATTAATGGTTTTTGATTTGAAGGTTTGCGCACCATCAAAAAATTCGGGCATGCCGGTATCTTTTCCCAGGGAGTCTTTTACCCCGGTGGCAAACACGAGGTTTTTGCTGAAATCTATTTCAACATAATCTGATTTCAGGGTTATTTCCTGGTATTTGATGTTGGCTTCCTTAAAGAGAAATACTTTTTGACCTTTGATTTCGAACCGGAGCGAATCCTTCGCTGCGTAATCAACCTGGGCTTCAAGCTGCGTTTTTTTCATATGTTTTTTTTTCAGACTGTCAGCCTTCAGTGAGTCGATCCGGATTAATACGGTCTTTACGGTATCGATCCGGACAGAATCAAAACGGGAAATGTTAATTTGATCATATGGCACTACAACAACATCACCTTTTGATTGCCTGATCGTATCCTGGGCGACCACATGTGTGATCTGCAGGAAGAGAATGACCAAAAGAAGTATTGAAAGGAAAGACCTTGTTAATAATTTCGTTAACAACTTCTTTTCTGAATTCAGAGGTTAATATTCTATCTTTGTTTACTGTAAAAATTCAGAATAAAAAGGCGTCAAGACCGTTATTCTTCGGGTTTCAAAACTAATCAAAAATAATGGAACCTGTGCCTTATTTAAGATACTTTAACAATCCAATTTCACGGATGCCGCGTTTTATCTGGTGTTTACCTTTTTTTTTATTTATTTACCTGTCTGGTTCAATATACGCGCAACGGACAGGCACCATTCGCACGGTCGTGATCGATGCCGGGCATGGGGGGCATGATCCCGGGGCGCTCGGGTACAAAGCCCGTGAGAAAAATATCAACCTTGCCATCGCTTTAAAGCTTGGGAAACTGATCCGTACCTCTATGCCGGAGGTCAGGGTGATCTTTACCCGCGACAAGGATACTTTTGTTGAGTTGTTCCGTCGTGCAGCGATCGCCAATGAATCAAAAGCCGACCTGTTCATCTCCATTCACTGCAACGCCAACAAGAACCACACACTCAGGGGCGCCGAAACGTATGTGATGGGGTTACACAGGTCACAGGCAAACCTGAACATTGCAAAACTTGAAAATGCCTCCATTCTGTTGGAATCCGATTACCAGTCAACCTACCATGGCTTCGACCCCAACTCGGATGAATCCTACATAATTTTTTCGATGAACCAGAATTTGAACCTTGATAAAAGTACGGATTTTGCCGCAGAGATCCAGGAACAAATGGTGGAACGTGTCGGTATGAATAATCGTGGCGTAAGACAGGCCGGCTTTCTGGTCCTGTACAAAACCACCATGCCTAGTGTACTGGTCGAAACAGGCTATATCAGCAACCAGGAGGAGGAAAAGTTCTTAATGTCGGAAAAGGGACAGGATTTCATAGCAGCAGCCATTTACAGGGCGTTTAAAGGAATTGCAGGATCGGATATTCTTGCTGAAAAGCCTGCTGGTTTCGGTCCACCGGCGGCCAAACCTTCCGGGGAGGTCTCTTACAGGGTTCAAATTGCTGCAGAAACAAGGGATATCGGGACTGATGCTCCCAAATTTTCCCGGTTTCCCGAGGTAAAGATGTACCTCCATGGAGGCATGTATAAATATACAGTTGGCGATGAAACCGATCTGACTTCTGGCCTTCACTTGCTTGCAGAGGTCAAGGCAAAGGGTATCAAGGATGCATTTATCGTTATTTTCAGGAATGGAGAACGGATAACGCAGTCTGAGGCGGATAAGCTCATAAGGAAATAATATTTTTATTTGTATGTTTGCATAAAACCGCTGCTGTGAAAATCAGGAAAGAGATAAAAGTCGGTGTCATTTTTGTGATTTCAACCGCGATCCTTATCTGGGGACTGATGTACCTCAAAGGGCTTGAGCTTTTTAAAACAAGCCGTACATTTTATTCTGTGTATGACCAGGTGAATGGCCTGGTGTCAGCCAACCCGATCTCCATCAAAGGATTAAAAGTCGGGCAGGTCAAGAAACTTTATTTTCACCCTCATGATCCCGGGAAAATCATTGTTGAATTATACGTTCTGGGGGATTATCCCATTGCAAAGAATTCGAGCGCCCGCATTTTCAGTTCCAGTCTCCTGGGAGCGCCGGAAGTTGAGATCATTCCGGGTAATTCAAAGGTGATGGCTGTTGACGGGGATACACTGATGTCGCAAACTGAGGCAACGCTCGGACAAGAAGTCAATAAGCAGTTGCTTCCACTGAAGGTCAAGGCTGAAAACCTGATCGGTTCGATCGACAGTATCGCGATCATCATTCAGCAAGTGCTTAATAAAAACACCCGTGATAACCTGGTAGAAGCCATAGATCATGTTAAACAGACTCTGGAAAATATAACACATACCACCCATAACCTTGACACGCTGATGAGCTCACAGCGCAATAACCTTTCCAAAATAATCAATAACGTCGAGTCGATCAGCTCCAACCTGAAACAAAATAATGAAAAAATCACGCGTATCCTGTCAAATTTCTCAAATCTGAGCGATTCCCTCGTCAGGGCCCGTATCCCTTACACCTTCGCACAGGTGAACAAGGCGATCGCCGATCTTGATATGATCCTTCTAAAGATCAACAAGGGCGAAGGATCACTGGGACAACTGATCAACAATGAGAAACTTTACAAAGAAATTGAAAAGGCAGCCACCCACCTGAATTTATTGCTGGAAGATATCAGGAAAAATCCCTCCAGATATGTAAAGGTTTCAGTATTTTAAACCTGCCTACTGCCTATTGCCTATTGCCTACCTATCACCACACAAAAATATCTTTCTTTTCCATTGGCCTCCTTTTTTCCTCCCATTTGAAGTTTTTCAGCTTCCTTTCATTTGGAGGAACCGATTTTTCAGGAAAGAGGTGTGCATCGGGATTGTCAATGTATGTGATGGATTTCAACTGGTTTTTCTCAAGAAAGACAAGCATTTCACTTGATACGGCCATGTTGATTCCAATAAGAGTCTTGTCTTCTTCCCTGGCGAAATAGATGGTCTGGGCATTTCCCAGAACATTGATCTTATATAATTCATTATCATGAAATTTAGCAAGGACTTTCCTTCCCTTGATCTGGTTGAAATTGACCGAATCGTCCCTGGATATTATGAATGCCGACCCAAATAATTTAAGCGAATCGGCCACGCCATTGAATATGGTCAGCCGGATGGAATCAGCCGACATCTGGTTCGAATCCGACCAGATCACAGGATCATGGTACATGGTAATGGATGAATCACGGCTCATGTAAGTAAGCGAATCGCACATTCCCTGGAGATCATGGCGAAAGAATTTGACCTTGTAAAAACAGAAGACCTTTTTTATGTTCCGGGCAGTATCAAACAATGCCCGAACGGTATCGGAATGCATGAACAATGAATCTTTTTTATCGATCATCACGCCCACCGCACTATCCGTCATGAAGGCAAAGCCGTTTTTACGCTGCATCTCGCCGTAATTACCCATCAGCATAATATTCTGGACCGTATCTACCATCACCGCCTTGCGGAACACCTGCCCAAACCCGTTCTTTCGTTCATAATACATGCTGTCGCCGGTCAGATAGGTTGCTTCATGGTAAATACGGGCCCGGTCGCGGAACCGGGCAACATCGGAACGTGTGTTGTACCACCCGTTTTCGCAATAAATTGAATCCTGTTTGTCGATGCTGACAATGTGCGACGGTCCGTAGAAATAGGAAGTTTCCGTGACAGTATTGTACATCAGGGTATCAGAGAACATGTTGTAATCAGGGTTGATCATGATCACCTTTTCCTTGAAGAAAAATTCTTTTTTATCCGTGTAATAATAACCATGGCGACTGACAAGGGTGTTGCTGTCGTTGACGATCTTTCCCCAGTAATCGTATTGAGCGATCCGGGTGTACCGGTTGTAATTCAGCGTGTCGGTTGTAAGGATGGTTTGATTGTCGATCAGCCTGACATTGCTGTATGCATTGGCAATTTTGGTATTTCCATCGTACCGGAGCGAATCACTGTACAGGTTGAGTGTGTCGCTGAGTTTAATACGCACGTTTCCGTACGCGATCACTTTGTTCTCGGCTTCATTCACATACGCGCTGTCGCAGTATAGAAATGCGCTGTCGTGGCTCATCACGACATTTCCAAGGATCCTCGGCCCGTCCGGGTAAATATCCTTGTTGAATTCCCATATATTACCAGAATACTGGATTTTCGTTTTTTCCTGTTCCTGCGAAAATGCATTAAAATTAAAAAAAATGGGAAGGATAAAAATAAATCGCATTAATCTGGACATGGATGCGGATTGGTTTCGCAAAGATACTAAAGTCAATGTTACCAAAATTAATGAACAATTCAAACGGGTTATTGACAAAATGGGTAATTTTGAGAACTCTTAAAACTACCCTGCTGATATAATGAAACAACTTTTCGACCCCAGGCGGAATCATGCCGAAACACAACAAAAAATTGGATATGTCCCACGAAACAAAGCCACACAGGCTGATTATGAACGAATCGGTTTTATGTCGGGACTGGAAGTTCACCAGCAACTGAAAACCAAAGAAAAGCTGTTCTGCCATTGTCCCGCCGGAATTTTCCAGAAAGCAGATGACTATGATGCGGAACTGATCCGTCATATGCGGCCGACATTGAGCGAACTTGGTGAATATGACGGTACCGCCCTGATGGAATTCAGAACACGGAAAAACATCATCTACCGGATAAAAAATGAGACAGCCTGTACCTATGATGTGGACGATACGCCTCCATTTCCGCTTAACCGCGAAGCATTGTCGCATGCTATTGACCTTTCCCTGGTTTCGAAGCTGAAGGTGGTGGGCGAGGTACACATCACCCGGAAGCAATATCTCGATGGGTCCATACCTACGGGATTTCAGCGTACGGCCATCATCGGGATCGAAGGTGAAATTCAGTTGAAAAATAAGAAAGTACGCCTGATCCAGCTCAGTCTGGAGGAGGATTCCTGCAGGGAGGTATCGGATATCGGCCACACACGGATTTTCCGTACCGATCGCCTGGGAATGCCCCTGATTGAAACCGTAACCTATCCCGAATTCAAAACACCGGATGAGGTGAAAGAGGGCGCCGATTACATCCGGTTCCTGAACCGGAGTACGGGAAAGGTCCGCAGCGGAATCGGTTCAACCCGGGCAGATGTGAACGTGAGTTGCAAAGGTGGTACCAGGGTGGAGATCAAAGGCGTGGCCCATAACAGATGGATGCCAGAACTGACACATAATGAAGCGTTCAGGCAATGGGCTCTGCTCGCCATCAGGGACCATTTGACCAAAACGATCAAAGATCAGTCAAACTGGAGCATTTTTGCCAGGGAGGCCAGGGCAAAGGATTTCAAACTGGAGAACCTCGGTGTTCCGAAAAATTCAACCCTCAGGGTTTACCTTGTGAACCTGCCGCAATTTCATGGCATATTATCTCATTTTACCCAGCCCGGAAAGATGTTTGCCGATGAATTCTCCGACCGGCTTAAAGTGATCGCGTGCATTGAGAAGCCCAACATGGTACATTCTGAAATGTTTGACGATGTGGTGGGTGAAAAAGCCTGGGCCAGGGTACAGTACCTGCTTGGAAGCAAGGAAGACGATGCACAGATGATCTTCTGGGGGCCGGAGGATGATATCAAAACAGCCCTTGAAACGATTGAAGAGCGATGTAAACTGGCGTTTGCCGGGGTACCGAATGAGACACGGAAATCGTTCGAAGATGGTACGACTATTTTCGAACGGGTACTGCCTGGCGCCGACCGCATGTATCCTGATACCGACTCGGCACCCATCCCGCTTGAAGATGCCGACATAGACGAAGCCCTGAAACGGATCCCGGCCATGGTTTCCGAACGCATTGCACAACTGATTGAATGGCAGGTGCCTGAGGATACCCATACCTACCTGTTGAAGAACAACCTTGTTCCGCTGCTCGAAAAAACACAGCAGGAGTTGAAAATCCCGGCCAGGTTTACCTCCGGGTTGCTGGCGCATACTTTAAAGCACCTGCAGGGACAATACCCTGCTCTTCCTGATTTTTCACAGGAGAATGTTTACGATCTGCTAAAATTCCTGATTGAACGGAACATCGACCTTGCCATTGCAAAACGGATGCTGTTCCACCTTTACCAGCATCCGAAAATGGATTTTGAATCCATCCTGATTACTCTCAATTTCAAGGTAGTACCAATGGAAGAGATCCTTTCGAAAATACCCTTCCTTGTGAACAAGTATAAGGAGATCAGAACTTCTCAGGATGATACGGCCGGGTTACGCTGGATCATGGGAAACCTGCATAAAATGGCTGTCGGAAATATATCGCTCAGAGAGCTTAGCCATGCAATTAACATTGCTTAATCACTTAACACTTAACACTTACGATGACCGAAGACATTTTCCAGGGATACAAGGGCCGTTCACTTGCAGTACTTCAAAAATTCAATGCCAGGGTCTGGGCGAAAGTAAGGGTCGACAGCAGCCGCGGTGTTTTTGAAGGCACGATCTTACCACGGGCAGAAAATACCGATGACAAGCACCTCGTTCTGAAAATATTTACCGGGTACAACATTGGCGTCGATATTGACGGTATCACCGGCATCATGGAACTTGGGTATAAAAAAGCGATCTACAAAATTCCCGAGAAGGAATTTCCCTATTCCAAGGATAAACCCAATGTCAAGCTTCTGGGTACAGGCGGTACCATTGCATCACGGCTCGATTACCGCACCGGCGCGGTAATCCCGGCTTTTTCCCCGGGCGAGCTTTATGGCGCCGTTCCTGAACTGGCCGACATCTGCAATCTGACCACCGAAAAACTTTTTGCTGTCTTCAGCGAAAATATGGGGCCTGAGCAATATAAAAAACTTGCCATCGCCATCGGGAACGAGATCGAAAAAGGCATCGACGGGATCATCATAGGACATGGAACGGATACACTGCATTATACGTCGGCCGCGCTGACTTTCATGGTACAGAATTCACCGGTCCCGATCATCCTTGTCGGTTCGCAGCGTTCGTCAGACCGCCCGAGCTCAGATGCCGCGCTGAACCTGATGCATGCGGCAACGGCTGCTGCCCACGGCGATATAGCCGAGGTGATGGTATGTATGTTTGGCCCTACTTCCGACGAATACGGATTTTTGCATAAGGGAACCCGGGTACGGAAAATGCACTCATCCTATCGTTCTACTTTCCGTACCATCGGCGATACCCCTATTGCCACTGTCAGCCGGCAGGGTGTGGTTCCCATTAAGCAGGATTACCAGCGCAGGCGCAAAGACCGGAATGTGACGATCATGCCCTTTTATGAGGAAAAGGTCACGATGATCTATTATTACACGAACATGCAACCTGATGTGATCGATGCCTTGGTGGATGCAGGTTACAAAGGGATCATCATCATCGGCACCGGGCTGGGTCATGTCAACAAGCCCATTTATCCGGCCATCGAACGGGCCATCGCAAAGGGGGTTGCCATTTACATGACCGTGCAGACTTTATGGGGCTACGTGCATATGTTTGTTTACGATACCGGGCGCGATCTTATGGCTAAAGGGATCATCCCGGCCGAGAACATGCTCCCCGAAACTGCCTTTATCAAACTTAGCTGGGCACTTGGCCAGACTTCCGACCTTGCGAAGGTAAAAGAGATCATGCTCACTCCCGTCAACAGCGAAATCACCCCCCGGGAACCTTACAACGGTTACCTGATCTACCAGGGTGGCGTGCCGGAGGTGGAGGAGTTTATCAGGAAATTCCACAAATAGACAGCAGCGAAATAGTAAAGTAGCGGAGTCGCGAAATACCTACCCTTGTTATAGAGTTTTTCCCCCGGTTAAAAAGGAAAAATATCCTTGTAATTCAGGAAATATCTCCGGTTCTTTCAAAATTTATATTGTCTTATCCATGCTATATTTACATTTTGGTAAATTAGTATTGTTATGATTAATATAGCCTCATTTCATACAGAATCATTGTGAATACTGCAGATCTGCATTTAAAAGTAGCCAAATCATTCAACTGGACCAAAGCATTTGCTTTATGAAAAATATTTTACTGATTTCAATGCTGTTATTCCTTTCCTTCAACCAGGAAGCAGTAAATGCCCAGAACATCAATAAGCCCAATATTGCCGGTCCTGCCGGACTGGGAGTGAACAGCTATTCAGGTAGCCTTTTTACCCAACGCCAGGATCTGTATATTCCATGCAGGGGGTTCCCGATCGATCTCACATTCACCTACAACAGTTCAACTACCGGTTTTGATCTGGGATATGGTCCGGGATGGAGTATGACCTATTCCATGATATGCAAACCCGAAGGTAGCAATGTTATTATCAGGACCGGTGACGGCAGGAAAGATATATACACTTTTAACGGCAGCGGATACGTGGCTCCGGCAGGGATTTTTGACACTCTTACAGAATACATGCCGGGGAAATACAAGCTTGTTACTAAACATGGGATCAGTTATTTCTTCGATAACCTGATCCATCACCGACTCACCAGTATCGTTGACCCCAACAACAACACCCTGACAGTTGCATACACCGATTCTTTACCCACAACGATTACCGATCCTTCCGGCAGAAGTATCTCGTTGAATTACACCGGGGGACATCTGAATGACATTACCGACATGAATAAAGTTCAGGCCAGACAGGTAACTTACATCTATGATACTGCCGGCAACCCGGTGACGGTGACCGGTCCAATCGGGAACAGTGTTCATTACACGTATGATGAAGACCACAACATGGTGCAATACACAGACCCCCTGGCAAATCAGTTCAACATCTCCTACCAGAATTGTGTGAACGTTGACTCCATTACTTCGTCTCTCAACAGTATCAGTATTAGTTATGATACAGCTCTGATTACCACTACGGTTACCGAAACGGTTAACAGTGTAATCCAATCTACTTCTTACAAATTTACCCTGTCAGGTAATCTTGAAGAGAAAATAGGTAACTGTTGCGGTTTTCATCAGCAATACAGTTACGATGCCAGGAATAACATGATCCAGAAGACAGATGCAAACGGAAACGTTTCAAATTATACCTACGATGCAAAAGGTAATTTATTGACGGAAACAGATCCCCTGGGTGGAACCAGAACTTATATTTATGAACCGGTATTTAACCTTGTCACCAGTATTACAGATAAGCGTGGTAATATCACCACGAACATGTACGATACACATGGTAACCTGTTGGAAGTACACAAATCCTTGGGGATTATTGAATATTTTACATACGATTCATATGGGAATCTTCTTGCTGAGACCGACGGCAGAGGATTCACCACGACCTTTGCATACAACCTTCATGGCGACAAAACCCTGATAACTTTTCCTGGTGGCTCAACCAATGGCTTCACCTATGACAATGTGGGAAACAGGTTGAGTTTTACGGATTGCAACGGGAACACACAAAGTTATTCGTATGACATGCTTAACCGCATGCTGCAGCTCACCGATGCACTTTCTCACACGACCACTTACATTTACGATGCAAGAGGAAGCGTGACCTCTGTTACAGATGCACTCGGCCATGTTACAACATACACTTACGACGCCTTAAATCGAAAAACAAGTATAACAACCCCCGCGGGTACTTCTCATTCAACGTACGATGAGGAAGGAAATATGCTCACTTTTACTGATAACAACGGAAATGTAACCCAATATGCGTATGATACCAGGAACCGGCTCGTCACAGAGACCGATGCACTGAACCATTCGGTTACTTATACATATGATAATAACGGAAACAGGATTTCGGAAACCGACAAAAGGGGAAACATAACTTCGAATGTGTATGATGCGCTGAACAGGGTAGTACAGGTCACGGATGCACTTTCAAATCTTACCACGTACACTTATGATGCAAACAGCAACAGAATATCCATGACGGATGCAAACGGACATGTGACAACCTATGTCTATGATGCACTTAACCGTAAAATCCAGTTACAGCGGCCCAGCGGAACAATAATTTATACGTATGATGCAAATAACAACAGGACATCAGTGACCGATGCAAATGGAAATACTCATACGACATCATTTGATTCCCGGAACAGTCAAAGCGTCATCACTGATGCCCTAAGCAATACATTCACATTTACCTATGATGTTCAGGGTAATAATACATCTACTACCGACCGTAACGGAAATACCACACAGTATCAATATGATGCATTGAACAGGATCATAAAAACCATTAACCCTGAGGGCGAAGCTGATTCGGTTGTTTACGATGCCGCAGACAGGACTGTCTTGCGAATACATCCTACCGGCAACTTCATCACATTTACCTATGATGCGGCCAATCGCCTGGTTTCTTCATCAGACCTTGTTGGAACCATTGACTCGGCTACCTATGATGCAAATTCCAATACTCTCACACAAACAGATGGCAATGGGCACACAACCAGTTACATCTATGATGCCCTGAACAGAATGGTGACTTCAACCGATGCGCTTTCGAATACTGCCACCACTACCTATGATAACAACTCCAATGTGATAAGCCGGGATGACAGGAACGGACATGTAACAAATTATGTTTATGATGCACTTAACAGGAAAACCCAAACCACTTATCCGGAAGGTAACATTAATTTAATTGCGTATGATGCAGTAGGGAATACAATTTCAAGAACTGATGATAACGGTCATGCCACCGTTTATGCCTATGATTCAAACAACCGGTTATTGACAATCACCTACGCAAATGACTCAGTTGAAAGTTATACCTATGATGCAAAGGGCAACATGGTTACAAGAACGGATAATGCCGGAAATGTAACTATTTATTCATATGATGCACTTGACCGATTGATATCGAAAAACTATCCCGGCACCAATGATGACGGCTTTACTTATGATGCAGGTGGCAGGATGCTGACTGCCGGCAACAACCATGCAGCCATTTCATGGTCATACGATGACGCAGACAGGATTTTGAGTGAAAACATGAACGGTCATACAACGGCTTATACGTATAATATCCAGGATAAAAAACGGTTGCTCTTATACCCGGGGGGAAGAAGCATTGAGGAGAACTATGATTTCAGATTCCGGCTCTCGGAGATCAAAGAAGCCGCGAGCCAGGTCTTTGCATTTACATACGACGATGCCGACCGGCTATTAAACCGGATATACAGCAATGGAACAACAGCAACCTATACCTATAACAACAACAATTGGGTTACCAGTTTGAACCACAGCGGAAGTTCGACCCTTGTCCAGTTCAATTATGGTTTTGACAACGAAGGAAACCGTCTCTTTGCTGAGAAAACTCACCATAGTACGAACTCTGAACAGTACACTTACGATGATGATGACCGTGTGATCAACTATAAGGAAGGTACCCTGAGCAGTGGTACAATACCTTCACCTGTTACTCAAACACAGTACAATTATGATGGCGCAGGAAACAGGACCATAGTTGTAAAAGATGCAGTCACAACAACTTATACTGCAAATGCTGTAAATGAATATTCCGCAGTCATAAGCGGAGGAACCACGATCCCGATATATGATGCAAATGGAAATACTACCAGCGATGGAGTGCATTCGTATGCTTACGATTTTGAAAACCGCCTCATCTCGGTTGATGGCGGTGCAACGGCCACCTACAAATACGATGCTTTAGGTAGGCGGATCCAGAAAGTGACAATTGGGGGAACCATTAACTATTACTATGATGGCAGCAGGATTATCGAAGAACGTAATGCCGGTGATGCCATAACGGCCACCTGTATTTGGGGAACCTGGATAGATGAAATATTAAGTATGCAACGTGACGGTAATGATTACTACTATCACCAGAACTCGCTCGGCTCGGTTGCAGCAGTTACCGATGAAACAGGAGCAGTTGCTGAAAGATATGAATACGATGCGTTCGGGTTGCCGTCATTTTTCAATGGTTCTTATTCACCCTTGTCTTCCACGGCAATTGGTAACACCTGGCTTTTTACGGGCAGGGAGTATGATGTCGAATCGGGACTCTACCATTACCGGGCACGATATTACAATCCAGTCTGGGGAAGATTCGGGCAGCCGGACCCTATTGGAATATGGGGTGACCCAAGGGAATCCGGGAATGGTTATTCCTATGTTTCAAATTCTGCTATTAATTTCCTGGATCCATATGGTAATATAAGATCTCTTAAGAACTGCAAACCGGTTTCCGAACAAGTTCTCACATCACGCGAACATACTGGTCAGTATGTCCGCGTCTCGTTGGAAGTATCAACTGAAGGTTCTGTAACCGCCAAGTTTGTAGTTGAAGGGGGTATTTCGATCCCAATGGGGGGGTCAATGAAGCTAGCTGTGGAGACTGCCTTAAAGAATGCTGTGAAGGCTGCAGTGACGGGTTACTATATTTTGCTTCAAATCAATGAGACTTATGAGTGGGATGAATTATGTGAAGTATATGATGAAGAATTTGTGAAGCAAAAGGTAATACATGGAGGGACTACAGATTGCAGAGATTGTCATCCTCCGCCTACATATGTGGTATGGGAGAATGTTCTTGTAAGCAGTAAATATATTGGCACAGAGAAAGTACACCGCACAGAATCCATAAATGTGTACGAAATACAGAAACAACAAGTCGATCAAACGGATGTCAAACCTTCTCCAAAAGATGAAAGCAAGGGATCTTCTGGTTCCGGAGATGGCAAAGCAGGGTCATCAGGACAGGGTGATGCAAAAACGGGTAATAATAGTAACGAGCATCAGGGTGATTGATCATTCGAAACAACAAACTTGTAACCTTGATTTTAAAATGACAGAAATGAAAACACTTGATAGAGAAAAAATAAGAATCAATTTCAACTCATCGCTGTTATCTGTTTGTTGCTTGATTTTTCTTTTATGCATGGGTGGAGGCCACCTGTATTCCCAGGGGACAGTAGTTGACGGTAAATGTTGCTGTCCGGGGGATCCAAATTATCCGACCTGCAAATCATCCTGCGGAATGTACATCGGAGGAGCACAACAGGGTAACTATGCCAGCGGCAGTCCGGATGCGTTTTTTCATAAACCGGTCATTGCCGGCATGACTACAATTTGCGCCGGGCAAACCACGACCCTGAATGCCGGCAGTGGATTCTTTAGCTATTTGTGGTCGACCGGCGCCATTACGCAAAGCATCATTACGGATACTTCAGGAACTTATTCCGTTTCCGTCACAAATTCCAGGGGATGTTCATTATCAGGTCAAGTTACGGTTATCGTGAATCAACAACCCATAATCAATGTTTTTCCTTCGGCCAACCCAGTGAACCAGGGTACTATAGTTGACTTCACGGCCCAGGTGATCAATGGAGGAACGACGCCATCATTACAGTGGTATGTGAACAACGCCCTTGTGAACGGCGCCACCAACTCAAACTATTCTTATGTCCCGGAAGACAATGACGAGGTCATATGCAGTGTAACAACAGAAGCTGGCTGTGCTGCTTCTTCCTACCCGGTGTTCATGAGTGTCACGGGCATCCCTGCAACGCTGACGATCCAGAATGAATTTGTGTCACCCGGACCACCGGTATGTTACAATGCCACGCAAACCATTACTGTTGGCGGCGAGGGTACCAATTTTATGGTCCAGCAGGGAGGAAGCGCTACCATGATAGCCGGCCATAACATTATCTATCTTCCATTTACAAAGGTGTTCCCGGGAGCATACCTGCATGGTTATATTGCCCCGGGCGGTCCGTACTGTGGAATGAAGGCCGGTTCAATTATCACGGTTAACCTGTTGGAAGAAGAACCATCCCCGGTTATTGAAAATACGTTTTTCAAGGTATACCCGAACCCGACAACCGGGAATTTTATCTTGGAACAAAAGGGTGTACGGCCATATGGCGAATTAAAGGTAGAAATTTTCAATTTGCTTGGTAATAACGTGCTTTCTTCAAAGTTATCCGGAGAAATGAAATATGAGTTCCTGTTTGGTGAATTGCCGGTCGGTATTTATTTTATTCATTTGATAACCTGTGATCATGGAGAAACGATCAAACTCGTTAAATCCAGATAAATAAATGGTGAAATGGTGTAATGGTGAAATAGCGAAAATTGTTAACTTTGCGTTTCAATCAAAAGTCACTATTTATTCTCCAATTAATCAATTCCCGATGAAAAAACCGATTCCGCAATTTGCAATTGCTTTGCTATTTTTTGTGCTGTTAATCAACACAAGTTCTCAAGCCGGCCAGAAACAATACAAATACGACACTGTTCAGGGCGATCCATTGAAAGCCAGGATCTATACCCTGAACAACGGGCTTAAAGTTTACCTCACTGTTTACAAGGATGCACCACGCATTCAGACAGCCATCGCCGTACGTACCGGGAGTAAAAACGATCCTTCCGATAATACCGGTATGTCGCATTACCTGGAGCATATTATGTTTAAAGGCACCGATGAGTTCGGAACTAAAGATTTTGTAAAGGAGAAGGTATTGTTGGATCAGATCGAATATAAATTCGAGGTGTATAAAAAAACAACCGACTCCCTTCAGCGAAGAAAGATATATCACGAAATAGACAGTATTTCGGGGGTGGCTGCTACCTATGCCATTGCCAATGAATATGATAAACTGCTTTCGGTGATCGGGGCAAAGGGAACCAATGCATTTACTTCGTTTGAGGAGACAGTTTATATCAATGACATTCCATCGAACAAGATCAGTCAATGGCTGCAGATTGAACAGGAAAGGTTCCAGGATCCCGTCTTCCGGTTATTCCATACCGAGCTTGAAACCGTGTATGAAGAAAAGAACATGAGCCTGGATAGTGACGACGACAAAGTATTTGAGGATCTGTTCTCAGGTTTATTTCAGAAGAACACCTATGGAACCCAGACGACGATCGGAACGGTGGAGCATCTTAAAAATCCGTCGCTTACATCGCTGAAGAATTATTTTGCCGCACGTTATGTTCCCAACAATATGGCCCTGGTGCTTTCAGGTGATTTTAATCCCGATGAAGTAATAAAACAGGTGGATGCCACGTTTGGTCAATTGCAATCAAAGCCGGTTACCGCTTACGTTCCTGCCATTGAATCACCCATTTCCCGGCCTATCGTGAAAGAGGTGGTCGGGCCTGATGCAGAGTCGGTGACCATCGGCTATCGCCTGGGCGGGGCCGATACCAAGGATGCCGATCTGGTCACGCTGTGCAACATGGTGTTAAGCAACAACAATGCAGGATTGATGGACCTGAACCTGAACCAGGCGCAAAAGGTATTGGAAGCCAATGCCTTTTCGTACGTATTGAAAGATTATTCCGTCAATATATTTTCCGGAAAAGCCAAAGAGGGTCAATCACTCGAAGAGGTGAAAGACCTGATCATGGCACAGATCGGATTGGTGAGGAAAGGTGAATTTCCCGATTGGCTCATACCTGCAATCATCAATGATTTAAAATTATCGGAAATTAAGAAGTTTGAAAACAATTACGGCCGTACCATGGAACTGGTTGATGAATTCGTGAAAGAACTTCCACATTCAGAAGTCGTGAATAATATAAACCGGCTGTCAAAGATCACGAAAAAGGACGTCGTCGATTTTGCCAATAAAAATTATGGCGAAAATTATGTCATTGTTTATAAACGGAACGGTGAAGCGAAAGAGACCATCAAGGTCATGAAACCGCAGATCACCCCGGTAACCATGAACCGGGATGATGAATCAGCTTTCCTGAAAAAAATCGTTGCAGAACCCGGGAAAATGATCGAACCGGTCTTCATCGATTATGACAAGGATATTAAAAAGTTCAATCTGAAAAACAACATACCGGTACTGTACAAAGAAAATACGGAAAACAGTACATTTTCATTGTACTATTTCTTTGAGATGGGTACTAACAATAACCGTGAACTTGCCATTGCACTTGATTACCTGAAGTACCTGGGAACATCGCAATATTCGCCCAAACAGATCCAGGAGGAGTTTTATAAGCTGGGTTGTTCCTTCAACGTGAATAGTTCTGATGCAGAGGTTTGGGTTTCACTGAACGGATTGAGTGAAAACATGTCCAGATCGGTGGTACTTTTTGAACAATTACTTTCAGATGCCCGGCAAAATGAACCGGCATTGAACAACCTGGTAGCGGATATTAAAAAGCGCCGCGAGGATGACAAACTTTCAAAGCAAACCATTCTCTGGTCGGCGTTGTATAACTACGGCGTTTATGGTGAAAAATCACCCTTTACAAATATCCTTTCTTCTGCCGAACTGGATGCACTCAGAGCGGACGACTTGTTGGAATTGATCAGCGGACTGAATGGATTCCAGCACAAGGTACTCTATTATGGACCGGATAATATAAATAGCCTGACTGCACTGCTGGATAAAGAACATCGTACGCCGGCAAACATAAAACCCGTTCCCACGGCTGCAAATTTCGAACAGAAACCGACCGATATTTCGAAGGTTTATATGGTGGATTACGACATGAAGCAGGCAGAGATCATCATGCTTTCGAAGTCGGGTAAATACGACAAGACCATTATCCCGGTGGTACGTCTTTTCAATGAATATTTTGGCGGCAGTATGAATTCGATCGTTTTTCAGGAGATCCGTGAATCAAAAGGTCTTGCATACAGCGCCTGGGCAGGATACCGTTCACCGGTGCAACCATACCAGAATTTTTACCTATTTTCATACATTGGCACGCAGAATGACAAGTTACCCGAATCCATGAAAGCCATGGCTGGCCTGTTCAACGACATGCCTGAAAGTGAAAAAGCCCTGAATTCGGCCCGGGAGGCCATTATCAACAAGATACGTACGGAGCGCATTACCAAATCGCAGGTGTTGTTCAATTACATCAACGCCCGCAAATTCGGCCTCACGTATGATATCCGCAAAGATGTATTTGAAAAGGTGCCGCAAATGACCTTTACAGACCTCAGGAAATTTCAGCAGAAGTTTATTAAGGACAAAAACTTTGCCATCGTAGTGCTTGGCAAAAAGTCGGAGCTGGATGTGAAAACCCTGTCAACTTACGGACAGGTAAATTCGCTTGAGTTAAAGGATGTGTTTGGGTATTAACATTCCCCGGAATTTATATTTGACGGAACAATCATCCCCATGAAAATCACTGAGATCACGCGCTACCTGGAAACACTTTCCCCGCTTGCCTTACAGGAAGAGTACGATAATTGCGGATTATTGCTGGGCAACCCCGGGGATGAATTTCAGAAAGCTTTGCTGTGTCTTGATCTTACGGAAGAGGTGATGACCGAAGCCATCAAAAATAAATGCAACCTGGTAATTTCCCACCACCCGTTCATTTTCAAGGGACTGAAAAAACTTATCACCGGCCAGCCTGAAACAGCGATTGTTACCTTGGCGATCAAGAACGACATTGCGGTCTATGCCATTCATACCAACCTGGACAATACACTCCATGGATTGAATGAGTTGGTTCTCTCCAAACTTGGGATTTCCAACTACCGGGTACTCAGCCCTGTAAAAGGATTATTGTCAAAACTGGCCGTCTTCTGTCCGGCCGGTCATGCCGGCAAGGTGCGGCAAGCCCTGTTTGATGCCGGCGCCGGCCAAATCGGAAATTACGATTTCTGCAGTTTCAACGTTCCGGGCGAAGGAACTTTCCGGGCATCTGATAAGGCCAATCCATATGTTGGTGAAAAGAACAAGGTGCATGTTGAACAGGAAACCCGTATCGAGGTCATTCTTCCCAGGTATCTTGAAAACAGCGTCATTTCCGCGATGATCGCCGCCCATCCTTACGAAGAGGTAGCCTATGATATATATCCGCTTCATAACCAGATGCCGTATGCGGGCGGCGGTTTGATCGGTGAACTTGACGAACCCTGTGACGAGATCCGGTTTCTGGAACGGGTAAAAAACCTACTTGGCAACCCAATGATCAGGCATTCACCTTTTCTTTCAAAGCAGGTCAGGTCGGTGGCTTTGTGCACTGGTTCAGGTAGTTTCCTGATACAGGATGCTATCATTCATAAAGCTGATGTTTATCTGACTGCCGATCTGAAATACCATGATTTTTTTGGTATGGAGAACAGGTTGCTACTGGCTGATATTGGTCATTTTGAGAGCGAAATTGGAGTAAAAGAATGGCTTCATGCTGCGCTTATTGAAAAATTTCCTAATTTTGCATTCCTTATTTCAGAAGTAAATACCAACCCAGTACATTATTTTTAAAAAATAGTTTATGGCAAAAACAACCAGCAAGCCAATCGCTACATCAAAGCCATCAAAACTGGCTAAGAAACCTGTTGCCAAAGTGGCTGCTCCGGCAAAAAAAGATATTGCGAAAAGTGATGAAGCAGCCGAAGATGTTGCTGTGGTAAAGGTTGCTTCCAAGAACAGATCAGAGGGTGTTGATGATAAAGGAGAAATTACCATTGAAAAAAAGTTGATCGCGCTTTATAGTCTTCAGCAGGTTGATTCACAGGTAGATAAAATTCGCATCATCCGGGGAGAATTGCCTCTCGAAGTTCAGGATCTTGAAGATGAAATCGCCGGACTTGAGACACGGGTCGACAATTACATTCAGGAAACAGTGGCCATGGAGAAATCCATTGCCGAAAAGAAAAATGCTGTTAAAGATGCACTGGTACTGATCAAAAAGTATGAAGACCAGCAGATGAACGTCAGGAACAACCGGGAATACGACTCATTGACCAAAGAAATAGAGTACCAGAACCTTGAAATTCAATTATCAGAAAAAAGGGCGAAAGAATTTCAGGCAAGCCTTGAACTTAAAACAGAGGAAATCGACAGTTATCAGAAGTTGCTTCAGGACCGGAAAAATGACCTCGAGATCAAACGCAATGAACTGGATGATATCATTGCCGAAACCGAAAAGGAGGAAAACGATCTTATCAAACACTCCGAAAACAACAAGCAATTCATTGAGGACCGACTCCTGACTGCCTACACACGGATCCGGAAAAATGCCCGTAACGGGCTTGCAGTGGTCCAGATCGAACGTGATGCATGTGGCGGTTGTTTCAATAAAATACCTCCACAACATCAGTTGGACATTCGGATGCATAAAAAGATAATCGTTTGTGAATACTGTGGCCGGATATTGGTTGACGATGGTATCGTGAACGCAATGCATTGATGGTCAGTAAACTAACAGCCTTCAAGGCACCCTGGATCAGGTTAATTCTGATCGTGGGTGCCTTTCTTTTTTTTACTCCGCGGACTCAATCCCAGTACATTTTCGATGAGAACTGCCGGCAGGCATACGAAGCCATCATTTCTCTCCGGTTTTCGGAGGCTGGCAGGCTGATCACGTTGGAGAAAAAACTTGATACGAAGAACCTGATACCTGTTTACCTGGAAAATTACATCGATTTTTTGACCCTGATCATCGGGGAGGAACGAAAGGTTTATGACCAGTTGAAAAGCAAAAAGGGTAACAGGGTGTCGATCCTGGAAAATGGAAATAAAGATTCCCCTTTTCATAATTTTTGTTTAGCCGAGGTACACCTTCAATGGGCAATCGCCCGGCTTAAATTCGGCGATTATGCATCAGCGGCGTTTGAAATCCAAAAGGCACATGCATTATTTTCCGCCAATGAAACGAAGTATCCTTCATTCATGATCAATAAGATCGGAATGGGAGTGGTGCATGTCATGCTGAGCCTGATTCCCGACAACTACAAATGGATCAGCAACCTGATCGGCCTTGACGGGTCGTTGGAACTTGGATTACGTGAGATTCGCAAGGTTGCCGAATACGACGGCCCCGACAAAATTACGCGCCTGTATAAACCCCAGGCTACTTTTTTCCTGGCATTTCTGACACTGAACCTGCAAAGGGATAAAAAAGACGCCATGCGGGTGTTGGAAATGAATGAAAAACATTCTCCCGATGATCAGGTGTGGAAGAGCCCGTTGCTGATTTTTGCAAGGGCAGTCATCCTGATGAAAAATGGATATAACGATGAAGCACTTACCGTACTGAACGATCGGACATCGCATTCGCAGACATTTACCTTTCACTATCTTGATTACCTCGAAGGCATTGCGAGACTTCACAAATTGGACTACAGTGCATCCGTATCTTTTGAAAGGTTTATAACGAATTTCAGGGGACGTAATTACATCCGTTCCGCGTACCAGAAATTAGCCTGGATTGATTATTTGCGCGGGGATTCTGCCAACTACCGGAAGATGATGGGACAGGTACTCTTACATGGCGCGTCGGAGGTGGATGAAGATAAGCAAGCCAGCCTCGAAGCCGGGAATGGCATTGTACCAAACCTCGTTTTGCTTCGTTCACGATTGTTGTGCGATGGAGGATATTATAACCTGGCGATCAATGAATTACTGAACAATCCTGTTAAATCAACGGTTAAATCAAAACGCGACCTTATTGAATACACGTACCGGCTTGGCAGGATTTACCACGAGACGGGAAATAATGCCAAAGCCATTGAGAATTATAAGCAAGCAGTGTTGCGTGGCAAAAATGAACCATATTATTATGCAGCCGGCGCTGCCTACCAGATGGGATTGCTGTATGAAAATATTGGTGCTTATGCCCTTGCCGACAGCGCATATCATAGCTGCCTGTCTATCAAAACCCGGGAATATAAAACCAGCCTCTACCAAAAGGCAAAAGCCGGTTTGAACAGGTTAAAGACAGTACAACCTAAAATCTGAATCCGACTGTAGCGGAGAGTGTATTAGTATAATAGCTGATCGGTGCAGGATTGACCATTCCCGGGTCATAGAGGTAATAATCCTGGTTCATCTTTGACCATACATAAGTCAGGTCGGCAAAAAAGATCTTTGATCTGTAGCCCAGTCCACCGGATACCTGGATCCTTTCACTGTCGTTGATTACACCTGTATAAGGATTGCTGAAATATGCGAAACCACCCCTGATCCTGAAGTTCGTCAATCTCCATTCCGTTCCGACACGGATATTTCCCCAGGATTTATAATCTGACCTGATCGCATTGTTTACTTCTGTATAACTGTCATACTTTGAATTGAAACGGGCTTGGGAATAATTTACAAATTCATAATCAGCGCTGACCAGTCCATATTTCCCGATAATGAAGGCAAGGCTGCCCATTGCCCGGAAAGGGGTTGTTAACCGGTAATCATAGTAACCAACCGGAGAATACGCCGTGGCATTCCATTCGGTGGTTGTAAACACAGATTGCATGCTGGCTGACCACTGATCCCTCATGCTGGGGAACCAGGTAGGCGTATGGATACTCGCACCTATCCTTACCCAGTCAGCAGGTTTATAGATGGCGCCGGCTTTAAAATTTATTCCAGTCCCACGCGTGTGCAGGTTGTACTCGTAATTCATCGAAATGAAGTTCGGTATAGTATCCTTTATCCGGGATTCCGTGTAAATGCTGTTTTCATAATAGTTAATGGAAGGTACGCCAAAGGTCATTCCGACGAATAGTTTATCAGAAAAGTTGGCCCCAAGCGAGAAATCAAGTTCGTTCATCGAGCCATATGTTTCTATCAGTTTATTCTGGATCACCCCGCCATACGCGGCATCACAATAATAACGGCTCGTTGCTGAATCGTAGAATACAAGTCCTGTTCCAAAAGCAAGACCTATGTCGAAGGGATAGTCCTCCCGTACATAACCAGGAGGGGTTTGTGCTTCATTCAGGGTGTTGGTGTAGCTTTGCATCAATGAGTTTTCTGTGTTTACACCATTGATCACGACCCGGTTGTTAAAATCGGTCTGACGGTTAAAGCCGAAACCTACATTAATGTTTTTCAAAGCACCGGTCCTGTTTTTTGTGTATGGGTTGATGCTGAAGATGACCCCGAAATTTCCCACGCCGAAATTGAGGCGGTTATCGGTGGCCATGGTCCCGTTGTATTGGGAGGAAGAATAGCCGATGGTTGGGGCAAGGGTCAGGGTCATTTCCGATCCCCTGTATAATCCGATCCCGGCCGGATTGGTAGCAAGTACGGAGAAATCGGCGCCAACGGCTCCAAATGCGCCGCTCAGGGCATTAAACCTGGCTGTGCCACTGTAAAAAACACGTGAATAACGCAAAGCATCTTCTGCCGTTTGGGCATCCACGAAAGAGTATGACAAGGAGAATATCAGGATGAAAAAGGTTGCTTTTCTCATGGAAGTCAGTATAAGAGGTTAGAAAAAAGTTACTTGCGTCTCCCGCCACCACTGTTGCCACTGTTACCGGATGATGAACCGCTGTTGCCACCCCCCGACCTGGATGGAGCAGAATAGCTTCCGCTGCTTCTGGAATTCGAAGGTGCTGAATAGGTTCCGCTGTTGCCGGAACGTGAAGGCGCAACATTGCCCGGGTTTGTACGTGTAGGTGTGGTATTAACTGTTGAACCTGTCCGGGATGGAGAGGTGTATTTCCGGCTGTTGTTGGCGGGTGTTGCATTCTGGTGGGTTCCGGTACCTGATGAACCTGATCCGGAACGTATCCCTGAATTTTGATTGGTCGATCTTGACGTTCCCGGATTTTGTGACCTTGGAGCAAGATACTCCTGACTCGATTTTGGTTGGCGGTATACAGGGGACGTATAACTTTGGGAAGATCCCGAACGTTGTGCCGGATCGGTATTTTCAGGTCTTACATATCTGGGGGCCGGTTGCTGACGGGTATTTTGTTTCTGGTCTTTACCGGTGGTCCGCTGGGTCGTGGTTCTCTGGTATCCACTCTGCTTTCCGGTCGTAGGACGGGTATACCTGTATTTTTCCTGGTTGGCGGGGGTGGTACGCTCAACAGAAGCAGTAGTTCGAGGCAGCGGATTGCCTGTTTGTACGGTAGTTGGTGTACTGCTTCTCGTGTAAGCTGGTGTGACACCGCCTTTTTCAGTACGGTTCAAGGTACTGCCGGCAGATGAGGTCTGGGTGGTACGTGCATAAGTGGTCCCTGAACCTCCGTCGGATCTGTAGGATGATTTCCGGGAACCATAGTAACTATCAGTTATGTAATAAGGAGAGTACCAGTCATTATAGCCATAGCAATAACAGCAAGGAGAATACCAGGGATTATACCAGGGGCTGTAACCTCCGTAATATCCATAATAAGGATAACCCCAGCCATAATAGCTTCCATAATAGGGGTAACCCCAGCCGTAATCCCATCCCCAGTTAGAATAGGGATATCCCCACCCCATTCCAATGGAAAACGCTGAACCATAATAACCGCCATATCCGGCACCATAACCGAGGTAAACGTTTACATCAGGATCATTGTCACCCTGGTTTCCGCCGGATGCGGAGCCGGTGTTTGCATCATCAAAATATCCGACCGTGGTGTCCGTGTTGCTGAACCGGTTGATACGGCTTGAGTAGGAGTAGTCGTTGTAGTCATCCTCGAGGGTGGATGAAACAGGTTTCTGAGCCCTCGCTTTGTCGGGTGAAGTGATCACCTGTTCACCCGGTGGCACAGGAGGTACCGGGACAGGCAGTATCTGTTCCTGCCGGGAGGTTGTGTTGTAAACATCATCGTTGTCATAGGAAGTGGCTTGCTTCTGAGAAGTGCAGGCACTGATTGTCAAGGCCATAATCGCGATAATCCAGACTGATTTTTTCATAAGGCATTCTCTGTTAAATATCTCAAATTAGGTTGTAAATAAAGGATAGGGATAATTTTCGTATTTTTGCTTTCATTAAATGCGACAGATAAATTAACAAATCTCATACCAAACTTTAAAATGGCCAAAGATTTTTCTACACGTGCAGAAAATTACGCACAATGGTACAATGATCTCGTTATTAAAGCCGATCTGGCTGAAAATTCCGCGGTACGCGGTTGCATGGTCATCAAACCTTACGGATACGCAATCTGGGAGCGGATCCAGGCAGTTCTTGATAAAAAATTCAAAGATACCGGGCATTCGAATGCCTATTTTCCGATTTTCATACCCAAATCGTTTTTCAGCAAAGAGGCAAGTCATGTGGAAGGCTTTGCCAAAGAGTGTGCGGTCGTAACACATTACCGGCTGAAAAATGCACCGGACGGAAGTGGGATCATCGTGGATGAAGATGCAAAACTGGAGGAAGAGCTAATTGTAAGGCCGACTTCTGAGACCATCATCTGGGATACTTACAGAACCTGGATCAAATCATATCGCGACCTGCCTTTGCTGATCAACCAATGGGCCAACGTGATACGCTGGGAGATGAGGACACGGTTGTTCCTGAGGACCACCGAGTTCCTCTGGCAGGAAGGGCATACCGCCCATGCAACCCGTGAGGAGGCAGTACAGGAGGCTGAGACGATGTTGAATGTTTATGCCGACTTTGCAGAGAACTGGATGGCCATTCCCGTCATTAAAGGTACCAAATCGCCGGCTGAACGGTTCGCGGGCGCCATCGACACCTATGCTATTGAAGCCCTGATGCAGGATGGGAAAGCCCTTCAGGCAGGTACCTCGCATTTCCTCGGACAAAATTTTGCAAAAGCCTTTGATGTGAAATTCCTGAACCGGGAAAATCAGCTTGATTACGTGTGGGCTACCTCCTGGGGTGTCTCCACACGATTGATGGGGGCGCTGATCATGTCGCATTCTGACGACCGTGGCCTCGTGATCCCGCCAAAACTGGCGCCAATCCAAGTTGCCATTGTCCCCGTGTTTAAAACACCAGAACAGCTTGCCATGATATCTGAAACGGTACTGCCTGTCAAGCGTTCATTGGAAGCTAAAGGGATCACGGTGAAATATGACGACCGGGATACCCAAAAGCCTGGCTGGAAATTTACAGAATATGAATTTAAAGGCGTTCCCGTACGTCTGACTATTGGCCCGAGGGATATCGAAGAGGGAACCGTCGAGGTCGCCCGACGGGATACCCTTGAAAAAGAAGTCCTCCTGATCACCGACATTGAGAACAAGATCGTTCATCTGTTGGATCAGATCCAGAAGAACCTGTATGACCGTGCATTTTCTTTCCGTGAAAACAATACTTTCAGGGTAGATACCTGGAAAGAATTCAAACAGGTGCTGGATGATAAAGGCGGGTTCATCTCTGCACACTGGGACGGAACTGCCGAAACTGAAGAGAAGATCAAGGAGGAAACCAAAGCCACAATCAGGATCATTCCGCTTGACAACATTATGGAAGCAGGCAAATGCATCTATTCAGGAAAACCTTCCAGCCAGCGGGTCATCTTTGCCCGGGCATATTAATATTCAAAATCAGTAGGGAATTAACTGTCCGGCACCGGTGATGGTCGTTGTGATCTCCTGAGGACCACCGGAATAGTAAATATTTCCGATAGATGTAATAGTGGCTCCCAATACCTGGCTGGCATTGACATAGCAGTCATTAGAGCCACTGTTGGTTACAAAGGTGTAACCGGTTCTCAGTCCCCGTAGTTGCAGCAAGCCATAATCGCCGGCATATACGCTGCTGATGTTACAGATGCCTGTCAGTACCAGGGTTGCTGTTCCCATATGCTGAATGAAATATCCATCACCTACATTGACTCTCAGGTCAATTGTTCCGCATCCGCCCCACATATCAATTTTCAGGTATCCCGTGCGGATGGTATCGGTGCAACTAATATCGCCGGAAGATTCATAATGGATCTTCAACAGATTTTTCACGGAAACATAGACATTGATGGGCTTGGTATAACTTCTCAGCCAGTTGCATTTATTCGTATTTCGCAATATAAGTTCTCTCCCCGATAATTCGGTAACAATTCCGCCGATAATGTTCTCGCCGGCTTCGACTTTTACACTATTGACAGAATCCTGTACCAGGATAACATTCAGGTGATCCTGTACACGAATGCTGTCAAAATCTGAGATCCGGCGATCCTCAACCAGGATCTGCCCCGAAGAAGAAACACATTTGCCACCCTCTTTGCCGCAACCACCCAGTATGATGAGCAGCAGACAGGCAGGGATCACTATCCAGGATAAAAGTAGTTTCATTTCACTGTTTTTTTGCCATATATAACATCGAACCTGTACCCAAGTCCCCAGCCAATATAATCAGCCCTTCCCCAATGAACCTTGATCATGACGGCGGCATAGATATTTTTTGAAAAACCATATTGAACGGATATTTTCTGGTATAACGGTCCATTGCTCTTTTCCTTGCCGCCCAGGTAGCATCCCAGGTTTAAAATAAAACCCAGTTGCGACATTACCAGTTGGTAGGCGCCGTTAATACCGGGCCTGAGGATACTCAGTTTGTTATCGACAGGAGTCCCGTTCATTTCGAGAACTTTGATCTGCGAAGGATCATAAGAGCAATCAAGGCCTGCCCCGAATTTGCTCTTTGGACTGACCTGCAGGAATGCGTTTCCGTAAAAATGTGAAATCCAGTAATTTTCGCCATATATGGCCTGCATGTTCTTATAACCCACGAATGCTCCGATACTCACCTCGAACGATCTTCTGACGATGGCAGAATAGGGTTCGGTAGGGGGATAGTACCGGTCGCCGATATTATGATTTTCGTTGAAAGGACGATAAGCGATCCCGGCATTCACCATGATCAGATTGATCCCATAATTCGGCAATTTCAACGACCCGTTTGAAAAATGCTGAAGGCTTACCCCGCCGGTGACGGAGAGAAAATAGTTGATCCGGTAACGCGCTTCAGCCAACAGGTTAACGGCTGCATTCAGATGTGATCCGATGGCCAGGTTCTTATAGTTCGAAATACGGTCGAAAGGCTTTGTCAGGTAACCGATTCCGAGGGCGAGACGGAAACCGGCCGTAAAGTTATCGTTTTTATACAACGGAAAATTAATGAAGGGCATCACGGCAAATGCACTTCCAAGGGAGGGATTATTGCCAATGCCAGAATAAAACATGGAGACCCCGATGAGCGGGTAATTATAAGCCCGCTCCCACTGGTGTTTTCCAAAGGTCAATTTCTCGATACAAAGTTCAAAAGCAGGGAAATGCGCGTTGAAAAGCTCCAGCTCGAGGTGTTGGGCATAAAGAAATCCATAATGAATTTTCCCTTCAACGATTACATTGGGAGAAAACAGTTTGTGTTCAAATTGAGCAATAGCAAGGTTTGCTTTAACCGTGATCATCAGGATAAGACATGTAAACCTTGTAATTCCGGAAACCCTTGTTACAAAATGATCCAAGAATAAATTGCTTAGTATTGAAAGGCAAATTTAGGGTGAATAATTAACAACGTGGCAGGGATGAAATGCGTATTTTTGTTTAAAATATTTTTATGGAAGAAAAAGCAGCCGCGTTCCGGAAATTATTAGAGATCATGGATGAACTGCGGGCGAATTGTCCGTGGGACAAAAAGCAAACCATCGCATCATTGCGTTATCTTACCATTGAGGAGACCTATGAACTTTCGGAATCCATTCTGCAAAACGATATGGATTCCCTGAAGAAGGAACTTGGGGATCTGATGCTTCACCTGATATTTTATTCAAAAATAGCTTCCGAGAATCATTCATTCGATATAAAGGATGTTCTTGAAAGCATCACCGAAAAGCTTATCCACAGGCATCCGCATATTTTTGGTGATGTCGTGGTGAAGGATGCCCGGGAGGTTCATGACAACTGGGAACGGATCAAACTCAAGGAGAAGGGAAATAAATCAGTGCTGATGGGAGTCCCCAACGGACTTCCGGCCATGGTCAAGGCTTACCGGATCCAGGAAAAGGCAAGTGGCGTTGGTTTTGACTGGGAACGGCCTGAACAGGTGTGGGAAAAGGTAATGGAGGAATTGAACGAACTCAAAGAGATGGTTGATGGAGGCGATTCTCAAAAAAGAAAGGAAGATGAGCTGGGCGACCTGCTCTTTGCTATTGTCAACTATGCAAGGTTTATTGATGTCAACCCTGAGGATGCACTGGAAGGTACCAACCGGAAGTTTATCAGGAGGTTCAAACATCTCGAAGACAGCGTACGCGCACTGGGGAAGCCGTTACATGAAATGACCCTGGATGAAATGGATGTTTTTTGGAATGAAGCAAAGAAAACCGATTGAATTATTCCTGTCGTGGTTACCGGTAGCAGGCCTGTTTTTGGTTATATTTCTTCGTTTTCTGTATCTTGATTCGAATGATCTGGCCATGGATGAGCCTTTCACGGTGTTTTTCGCTCAGGCAGATCTGCCGGCGTTATTCGGAATGCTGCATTATGAGAACAATCCCCCTTTGTTTTTTCTGCTTATGCATTTCTGGACCGGTTGGTTTGGTATTTCACCGGTTTCCGTCAGGTTTTTGTCCTGCGTTTTCAGCATTCTTACAGCTTTCATGCTGTTTAAAACGGGAAAAGACTTCTTTTCTTGGAAGGTCGGTCTGGTTGCAGCAGGCTTGTTCACCCTGTCTGATTATCACCAGCTTTTTGCCCACGAAGCCAGGGTATATGCTTTATTCGCCCTGCTGACAACCGTATCCATGTATTTTTTCCTGGCATTAACATCCCGCCCTGAAAAAAAAAGGTACATGATGCTGCTTAGCCTGATAAATGTCTTATTGATCTACTCCCATTTTTTTGGTTTTTTTATATTTCTTATCCAGGGACTTTCAGTTTTTCTTATCCCGGAATATCGTAAAACAATCTTGAAATTTTTCCTGGTTTCGGTACTCCTTAGTCTGATCGCCTATATCCCGTATTTCCCAATATTTTTTTCACGCTTTTTCCAGTCCGCCGGAAACGGCACCTGGGTTGAACCTCCGGTTGTTTCCGATCTCTACACGATGGTCTGGAGATATCTGAATGCCCCGGTCGTAACCGTAGCGGTGATTTTTCTACTGACCTTCGCACTGATCAGGTTTATATTGCGTTCAAGGAAAGGTATGGCAAGCCCGGAAAGCAAATATATTGTACTGGCGATCTGGTTTTTAGTTCCCTATCTTTTAATGTTCCTGGTATCGTTCCGGATACCGGTGTTTCTCGACAGGTATACCGTGTTTATCTCAGTCGGATTTTATTTACTGGCAGCCGTTGCGATAAATTACCTTGTTACAGGATTAAGGCCATTCTTGATCCTGGTGTCGGTTTTACTTCTGATGATGGCTATTACCTTTCATCCTGGGGTGGACAATAAACGCCGTTTAAAGGAAACGGTCAGTTTTGTTTCAGCGCTCAAACACCCCGGGACAATCGTGATCATATGTCCGCCATGGCTCGAATATGGGTTCTCGTATCACTATGATCCATTGATATTCAAGGATTACAACAATTTGCGTTCATTGTTGAACCAGGATAATATTTATCCGGTGAACAACCATTCGTTTTTAGACACCAATAAAATAAAGAATTCAACTCAGGTGTTGATGCTCGAAGAATGGGCTTCCCTGACGGATCCGGAGAACACGCTGTTTAAGTTTCTGGACCGGGAGTTCCGGTATACGAAAACAGTCACCTTTTATCAAAATTTCAAGGTGCACCGGTATACAAGATAAATAAACTGGTCAGGCGATCACTTTTTGCTCAGGTAATCAGCAATACTTGCGGCGGTCTCCTTCATACCGGTATCGCCTTTGTGCCAGTTTGCCGGGCAAACTTCTCCGTTTTCTTCATTGAACTGAAGCGCATCAACCATGCGGAGTGCTTCGTCAACACTGCGACCCAATGGGAAATCGTTCACTACCTGATGCCTGATGATGCCCTGCTTGTCGATCAGGAAAAGCCCGCGATAAGCCTTGGGAAGACCTTCAAATTCCATGATGCCATCTTCAGTATAGATATATTCACCTGCAAGGACATCAAAATTCAGGGAGATGGTCTTCGAAAGATCTGCAACCAGTGGGAACTGAACCCCTTTTATACCGCCATTTTTCTTTTCAGTCTGCAACCATGCCCAATGTGAGTATTTTGAATCGATGGAGCATCCGACCACGGCTACATTCCGCTTATCGAATTCCACTATTTTATCCTGGAACGCTATGATTTCCGTGGGACATACAAAGGTAAAATCGAGCGGATAAAAAAAGAAGATCACATGTTTCTTGCCAATGTACTGCGCAAGTGAGAACTTGTCAACAAATTCACCGCCATTGATAACGGCTTCTGCTTCAAATAAAGGGGCTTTTTTCCCTACTAATACTGCCATGATAAAAGGTTTTAGGTTATTTTTTGCAAAGATAGAGATTATCTGGAAACAGTTTTAATAAGATTAAAAAATTAACAATTATCAGGGATTTTCATAAGCTAAATTACCTATAATTTTTCAAAGAGTGGTAGCACCGTAGAACCGGAGCTGTTTATTGTTGAGCCAGGGGTATTCCAGGTGGTCATATTGTTGCAATAAGGTT
>Ga0172371_10001134_pt1 | contig 41973 bp, 31 predicted proteins | sample Lak12m_FD_114543 | JGI IMG/M metagenome (GOLD analysis project Ga0172371, IMG submission 114543) | Freshwater microbial communities from Kabuno Bay, South-Kivu, Congo - kab_022012_12m | ecosystem: Environmental > Aquatic > Freshwater > Lake | place: Democratic Republic of the Congo: South-Kivu... | reverse complement strand
GCTCTACCTCTTGGTCGATACGCTGCGCTGTGGCTTCGGAATAGTCCTTGTGCGTCATCAATTCCTTGCCCAGGAATAATTGCTCTTCCTTTTTGCCGTAGCTGAGTGGTCCCAGTGGGCTCATCCCCCACTCGCAAACCATTTTGCGGGCGATTGTCGATGCCCTTTCGATATCGTTGCCCGCCCCTGTGGTTGGAGAGTTATTGACCACCTCATCCGCACCGCGTCCTCCGAGTAAGATGGTGATGTTATTAAGGAGGTATTCTTTTCCGTAAACATGTTTTTCGTCGATAGGTAAAAGCTGGGTAAGCCCTAAAGCCCGCCCCCGCGGTATGATGGTAACTTTATGGATGGGGTCAGAGCCCGGAAGAAAGCGTGCCACCAAGGTATGACCTGATTCATGATAAGCGGTACTGCGCTTTTCCACATCGCTGATGACCATCGTGCGTCTTTCTGCACCCATCATCACCTTATCCTTGGCGTATTCGAAATCCGCCATTGTTACGGAATCGCGGTCTTCGCGGGCGGCAAAGAGCGCCGACTCGTTGACCAAATTGGCGATGTCTGCGCCAGAAAAGCCGGGAGTGCCTCTGGCGATAACTTCGAAATCGACATCTTCGGATATGGGTATTTTTTTGGCATGTACCTTTAGGATCTCTTCGCGCCCCTTTACATCGGGAAGCGGGACGATTACCTGGCGATCGAATCGGCCGGGACGGAGCAAAGCAGGGTCGAGGACATCGGGACGGTTGGTTGCCGCTACCATAATGACACCATCGTTGGATTCGAAGCCATCCATTTCTACCAAGAGCTGATTGAGGGTTTGTTCCCGCTCATCATGTCCGCCGCCTAAACCAGCGCCGCGGTGGCGACCAACGGCATCGATTTCATCCACAAAAATGATGCAGGGCGCATTTTTTTTGCCCTGTTCGAAGAGATCGCGTACTCGGGAAGCACCGACGCCAACGAACATCTCCACAAAATCCGAGCCGCTGATGGATAAAAAGGGAACCCCCGCTTCGCCAGCAATGGCACGAGCAAGGAGGGTTTTACCCGTTCCCGGGGAGCCAACCAACAACACCCCCTTGGGTATTTTACCGCCCAGGCGGGAAAATTTTCTAGGATCTCGTAAAAAATCGATGACCTCTTCCAATTCCGCCTTTGCCTCGGTGATACCAGCGACATCGGCAAAGGTAACTTTGTTTCCCCTATCGGCATCGATGAGCCGTGCCTTGCTTTTTCCGAAGCTCATCGCTTTACCGCCGCCCTGCATCTGGCGCATGAAGAATAACCAGACACCGATGAGGAGGATTATGGGAAACCAAGAAATGAGAACGGTCATATACCACGGCGATTCATCAACGGGCTTTGCCGAGATACGAACGCCATTTTTTTGCAGTGTATCCACCAATCCCAAAGTTTGGGGGGGGGCGTGAGTCTTGAAGGTCTTTGTAGTTTCCTTGAATTTACCCTCGATATTTTCACCTTGGATTGTTACCTCTTCCACCTTGCCGGCTTCGACATTTTCCAGAAATTTACTGTAGATTATAACCTCTGGCTTCCCCTTGGGAGGTTGGGCAAAGAGATGGTATAAAGAAACAACGATGAGGCTGATCACTAGCCATAGGGCAATGTTTTTGGTAACTTGATTCAAAATGCCTTCCCTTTCCTAATTTCCTGAGCTTTTTGTAGGAAAAACTTACAATAAAGAATTGTTACATTTCAAACCTTTTCTATAGAAGCCATAGAACAAGAAAGAAGTGCGAAAGGTCGCCAAGACATAATTTCCCTTATGCCAATGTTTTTCCCCACCACCTTGATGCCTATAAAAACTGGCTAATGAACAAAGGGGAAAGGGCGATACAAATAAGGGAAGGGGTTAGAATGCCTTTTTCCAAAACCAGTTATGTTCAATCCCTTACTTGCCTTTTTTCTTTTTTCCTTCTTCCTGTCTAACCGCGAGGGAGCGGGCATGGGCGCTTAAACCCTCGGCATTGGCGAAGGTTGCCGTTGCCGTTGCCAAGCGCGCAAAGGCGGATGGTGAGAAAGAAAGAAAGCTCATCCTTTTGGTGAAATCATAAACGCCAAGAGGGGAAGCGAAGCGGGCTGCCCCTGCGGTGGGGAGGATGTGATTAACGCCCGCGATATAGTCGCCAAGCGCCTCGGGGGTATGTTCTCCCAGGAAAACCGAGCCGGCATTTTTTATTTTATTGAGCAGGCGGGGGGCACCGCGCACCATGAGTGCCAGATGTTCGGGGGCAAAATCGTTGGCGATGGCGATGGCTTCTTCTAGGCTACAGGCAACGATGAGCGCACCAAAGCTGGTGAGTGATTTTTCGATGATGTTCTTCTTTCCGAGTGCCCTACTCTGAATGGCGATGTGCTCTGCCGTGGCGATGGCAAGTGCCTCACTGGTGGTTATCAGCAAGGCACTTGCCCTCTCGTCGTGTTCCGCCTGGGCGAGCATATCGGCGGCGATATAAGCTGGTGAGGCGGAAGCATCGGCTATTATCAATACTTCGCTAGGTCCTGCCACCATATCGATATCCACATCACCATAAACTTGCATCTTGGCGCTTGCCACATAGGCGTTGCCCGGTCCAACTATCTTATCGACGCGGGGGACCGTAGCGGTTCCATAGGCAAGTGCGGCAATCGCTTGTGCCCCCCCGATGCGGAAAAACTTGTTAATACGGCAGATTTTTGCCGCCGCTGCGAGGAGAGGGTTGATGGTGGCACCCCGCTGTGGGGAGCAGAGCACGATATCGGGAACACCGGCGACCAGCGCCGGGATTGCCGCCATCAAAATGGTCGAGGGATAGGATGCCAATCCCCCCGGTGCGTAGATACCGACTCTGGCAAGTGGCAAAAGCCGTTGTCCCAACAGGGCACCGTTTTCTTCGATGGTATATCCCTTTTCCTTTTGGTGTTGGTGGTATTTTTTGATGCGCCGTGCCGCCAAATGCAATGCGGATAGCTCTTGCTTGGTAACCTGCGCCGCGGCAGCGGCTAACTCTTGGGGTGTTATCGAGAGCGTTTCTTGCTCTGCCGTTAAGTCTCCAAAACGCCTGGCGTATTCATACAAGGCAACATCCCCGCGTGCTCGCACATCGGCGATTATTCTTTTTACGCTGGTGGTGATTGCCTTTTCGAAAACCCCTCCGCGTTGCTTGATTTTTGTAAAAGATCGCGCAAAATTTTTATCGCTAGTGTGTAATATCTTGATTTTCATCGTCTTCTATTTTTCGTATTTCTTCTGTTCAGCGGTTGTTCGTCCGTCATTGGCTAATGCCGTTTATGCCTCTTTTGCTCTAATAAGATGCTCTTCAAGCCTTTACCCGTTCGATATCGGCGCCCAGCGCGGCTATCTTTTTTTCCAACGCTTCGTAGCCGCGGTCAAGGTGATAAACGCGGGCGATTTCTGTTGTTCCTTTGGCACACAAGGCGGCTAGCACCAATGAAGCCGAAGCCCGTAAATCCGTTGCCATGACGGGTGCGCCAGATAAATGGTCAACACCCTCCACCATTGCTTTATGTCCCTGAACCGTTATTCTTGCCCCCAGCCTTATCAGCTCGCCAACATGCATAAAGCGGTTTTCGAAAACAGTTTCGATTATTTCGGCGTTTCCCTGGGCTAGGCACATCAGCGCCATGAACTGTGCTTGTAAATCGGTGGCAAAACCTGGATAAGGAGCGGTTATGATATTCACCGCCTCGATCGTTTGGGGAGCGCGAACGAGGATACTGTCGTTGTTCGCCTCTATATCACAGCCCGCTTCTTGCAAGGCTTTGCTAAAGCTGGTGAGATATTCGGGTTGGCATCTCTTTACGAGCACTTCGCCTCCTGTTATCGCGGCGGCGGTCATCAATGTTCCCGCTTCGATGCGATCTGGTATTATCGTGATATGTGTCCCACCGAGCCTTTCGACTCCCTCGATAACGATTCTATCACTTCCGGCTCCGCTTATTTGTGCCCCCATTGCTTTTAGGGTCTCAGCTAGAAAAATAATCTCTGGTTCCCGCGCGGCGTTTTCTAGAAGCGTAACTCCTTCGGCAAGCGTTGCCGCCATCATGATGTTTTCCGTGCCGGTAACGGTAACGGGCTCGAAGTGAACATTAGCCCCTTTGAGGCGTTTGGCTTGGGCGACGATGTAGCCGTCTTGGAGAGAAATATCCGCGCCCATTTTGGCAAGCGCTTCGATGTGTAAATTGACGGGGCGCGCCCCGATGGCGCAGCCACCGGGTAAGGAGACCTTTGCCGTGCCCGAACGGGCAAGCAGGGGACCTAGCGCCAAGATGGAAGCGCGCATCGTAGAGACCAAATCATAAGGAACAAGGGGAACCTCGATGATAGGAAAATGGATGCTCAACGGTGTGCCTTCCCCTATTTTTGCCCCCATTTTTGCGAGTAAGATTTTGGTCGTGCGCACATCCATTAGATCCGGCACATTGGAGTAGGTGTTTTCCTCTTGTGTAAGTAGGGAAGCGAACATCGCGGGCAGTGCCGCGTTTTTAGCGCCGCTTACCGTGGTTTCCCCTTTTAGTTTTTTCCCACCCCGCACCAGGATTTTGTCCATAACTTCCTCTCTGGTATCGAATGTCTCTTCTGGGAGCCATTCGATTGTTCATATCAATGTCACTACCACCCGTTCTTTTCTGGCAAGATCTCGTATTATCTGCATTTTTGTGTAGCCGTTGGCTTGTAAGAGCCGCGTTAGCGCCTTTCCTTGATTTGCGCCTATCTCCAGCGCGAGTTTGCCGTGGGGAAGCAAAAAATCCCGTGCCGTGCCGAGCAACCGCCCGATTATCGACAAACCATCGCTGCCACCCCAGAGCGCGAGCTTTGGCTCATAATCCCTAATTTCCCTTGCTAAATTTTCATATTCGACACTGGTAACATAGGGCAGGTTTGCCGCAATAATGGCAAAGCGGTTGTCGATCGCTTCGAAGAGATCGCTATGGACGAAGGTAATCCGTTCGGCGAGACCCAAAACCGCCGCGTTACTTCGGGCTACCGCTAATGCCGCCGCGGAGATGTCCGTGGCGGTTATTCGACAGTTTTTTAATTCACTGGCGAGGGCACAGGCAAGTGCCCCTGAACCCGTCCCTATTTCCAGAATCGACAAATTTTCGGCGGAGGGGTTTTTTAGCGCAATCTCCAAGACCGCTTCTACCAGAGTTTCCGTATCGGGACGAGGTATGAGCACCGCTCTATTGACCGCAAAAGGCATACCCCAGAATTCCTTGCTGCCAGTGATGTAGGCAACTGGTTCCCTCTCGATGCGCCGTTTTAGCATTTCCCCAAAGGTTTTCTGTTCACTTGCGGAGAGATTCCTTCTGCCTTGTCCAATTAATATATCACGGGAGATTCCCAAGGTATGCGCCAACAGGACTTCTGCATCCAAATGTGGGGTAGGGATGCTATGGACGGCAAGCAGACGGCTCGCCTGATGGATGGCACTTATGATATCGCTCACTTGCTCTCTGCTATGCCCCCCGCTTGTTTGAGCTGTTCGGTTTGAAAATGTGTAATAAGGGCATCGAGGACTTCCTGAATTTCACCATCGAGAAATTTTTCCAAAGCATAGAGGGTCAAGGCGATGCGATGATCGGTAACCCGCCCTTGGGGGAAATTGTAAGTGCGGATGCGTTCACTGCGGTCTCCGCTCCCTACTTGATTCTTGCGTTCGGAAGCTATTTTCGCGTTTTGCTCTTGGGTCTTTATATCCAGCAGTCGGGTGCGTAGCACTTTCAAGGCTTTATTTTTGTTTTTGAGTTGAGATTTTTCGTCTTGGCAGGAAACAACCATCCCCGTTGGTAAATGGGTTATCCGCACCGCCGAATCGGTTGTGTTGACCGATTGCCCTCCATGCCCACTGGAGTGAAAGACATCGATGCGCAACTCGTTGGGATCGATGATGACATCCACTTCCTCGGCTTCGGGTAGAATCGCCACCGTTACCGCGGAGGTGTGGATACGCCCTTGTGCTTCGGTTATCGGCACCCGTTGCACACGGTGAACGCCGCTTTCGAACTTCAGTTTGCTATAAGCCCCTTCGCCATCGATCTCGGCGATGATTTCTTTGAAGCCACCGGGGGTGGCGGCGGCGGTGCAGTTAAGCAATTCCACTTTCCAGCCGTTTCGTTCTGCATAGCGTGAATACATTCGAAATAAGGTATTGACGAAAAGCGCCGCTTCTTCCCCGCCGGTTCCCGCACGGATTTCGAGGAGGACATTTTTTTCATCGTTCGGGTCGCGCGGCAGCAGTTGGACTTTTATCTGTTCCTCGATGGTGGCGGCGCTCTCGCGCAGGCGGGGTAATTCTTCCCGTGCCAATTCCTTCAACTCGAGATCGGTACCGCGTATAAGGGATTCTCCTTCAGCGATCTGTTCTAGGACTTTGAAGTAGCGACGGGAGACTTCCACCAGCGGTATCAGTTGGGAGTGTTCCTTGGCGAGTTTTTGATAAACACTCTGTTTGCTGATGATATCGGCATCGGCAAGCTGTTCCTCTATTTCCAGAAAACGGGCTTCTATGGCTTTCAATTTATCGCGCATCTTCGAATTCCCTCTGTTCGCAATGGCTTGCTCGGCTATAGTATCAGGGGAATGAAGTCAATTGTTGTAAGCCATCTTGTTATAACCAAGGGGGACTATGGAGGGATCTGTTGTATTGGTTTAGCTATTGGGCAACATTGCGAATGTCATTTCAATTGGGTGGTTTTTTTACCACAATAGTGTAAAGAAAAATCCATAGGTAGTAAGTATCAGGAATAATTTTACGAGGAAGGAGGAGAGAAAAACTATGTTTATTCTGCAAAACCTTTTGGTATCTCTGATAGGACTGCTCAAGATTGCCTTGTGGGTTTATGTTTGGATCATCATCGCCCGCGCGCTGCTCTCTTGGGTCAATCCCGACCCTTACAACAGGGTGGTGATGTTTATATATCGCCTTACCGAACCAGTGCTGGCACCGGCGAGAAAGATTCTGCCGATACGCGGCTTGGGTATAGATTTCTCGCCGCTTATCGTGCTGGCGCTGATTTATCTTCTGCAAAATTTTTTGCTCAAATCCATCGAGGACATTATTTATAGGCTTGGCTGAAGGTGAAGTATGGAAGAGGTGCTTCGAGAAACCGCCGCTGGTGTTTTGATAAAGGTGCAGGTCTTGCCTCGGAGTTCGTATAGCGGCATTGTTGGACTGCAAAATGGTGTTGTAAAGATAAAACTGTCTGCTCCCCCTTTGGAGGGGCGGGCAAATGAGGAGTGTGTGCAGATCATTGCCAAATCCCTGCGGGTGAGTAAGGGTGATGTAGAAATAGTTGCCGGACACAAGGGGCGCAGTAAGACTATTCTCTTGCATGGGATTGACGGGCGGATGTTTGCAGGATTTTTCAAGAGCGATGGGAAGTTCGAGGCAGACGGGAAATAGAGGGGTTATCAAAGCGGCGGGGGTTGTGGGGGCAGCAACTTTCATTAGCCGTTTTTTTGGCTACATCAGGGATATGGTGATAGCCTTCTTTTTTGGGGCGGGAATGGCTACCGATGCCTTTTTCGTGGCTTTCCGTATCCCCAACATGCTGCGCCGACTTGTTGGCGAAGGCTCTCTAACGGTTTCTTTCGTTCCCATTTTTACCGACCATCTGCAGAACAAATCAGCGCGCGCCGCCTGGGAATTCGCCAACATCGTCTTTTGCCTGCTAACTGCCGTCTTGGCGATCATAGTTGTATTGGGGGTTGTTTTCTCCCCGTTGATTGTAAAGCTGATTGCCCCCGGTTTTACTGGCTCCCAGTATCAATTCGAACTGACGGTATTTCTCAATCGCCTGATGTTCCCTTACATCTTCTTCGTCTCGCTTGTTGCGTTGGCGATGGGCATTCTCAATGTCTTTCGGCACTTTGCTGCACCAGCGGTGTCGCCAATTGTACTCAACATCTGCATCATCGCTGCCGCCTATTTTTTGAGAGATTTTTTTGCCGAGCCGATTGTTGCTTTGGCGATAGGCGTCTTCATTGGCGGTATCTTGCAATTGGCTATGCAGTTCCCCTTCCTCGTAAAGTTTGGGTTTCGTCCTCGTCTTGATTTTCGCTTTAATCACCCCGGGGTGCGCCGTCTGGTATGGTTAATGCTGCCGGCAACATTGGGCGCCGCCGTTTATCAAATAAATGTTTTTGTGGGCACCTTGCTTGCCTCCTTCTTATCCAAGGGGAGTGTTTCTTATCTCTATTATGCCGATAGAATAGTGGAAATGCCGCTGGGAATTTTTGGCATCGCTTTGGGAACCGCTATACTGCCCACGCTTTCCCAGCAGGCGGCGGCTGGGGATTTGCAGGGGATGCAAAAAAGCCTCTCCTTTTCTTTGGGCACGCTACTTTTCTTGACAATCCCCGCAATGGTGGCGCTTTTGGTGTTGAGAGAGCCAATAATTCAGGTGCTCTTCGGGAGGGGTGCCTTTTCGGCAACGGCGGTGCAGCAGACCGCGGATGCACTATTCTGTTATTCTCTAGGACTGTGGGCATTTGCTTCGGTACGGATTATCAGCGCTGGCTTCTTTGCTTTGAGCGATACCAAAACGCCAATGATAGCGGCGATAGTCGCGCTTTTCGTCAATATAGTAGCGAGCATTGCCTTGATGTTTCCGCTTCGACATTCGGGATTAGCCCTTGCCACAACCATTTCTTCGACGGCGAATGTGGCAATTCTCGCGGTTATTTTGTGGCGGAAACTGGGTGCTTTTCTGGATGATGCCTTTGTTTTCTCCCTATCGAGGAGCATCGGTGCTTCCCTCTTCATGGTGCTGGTGCTTGCCATACTCTTTTGGCTTTACCCCTTTGGTGGGTTAGATACGGAACTGGCGATGATGTTATGGCTTCTTGTTGCCGTTGTGCTCGGCGTTGTTGCTTATCTTTCTGCCGCGTTTATTTTGGGCAGCAAGGAAATCAAAGCCGTAACGGCAAGAATAAGAACTAAAAATCGCTAGTGCCTACACCTCTCTTTGTTTGCTTCTCCTCCTCACACCAAGGGCATAACCACAATTAGTTTGAACATCAGGGGGGTATCTGTTAGGGCGCCACCACTTTGTAAATAGGTGGGAGAAGCGGCAATGCTCGATATGATGCGAAGGCATTCCAAAAGTTGGATCATCAAGGTGTTTCTGGGTATCATCATCTTTGTCTTTATCTTCTATTTTGGAGTTGCCCGTGATTCCCATAAGGCGGATTTGGTTGCGGAAATCGGTGAAATACCAATTACCAGAGCGGCATATGCCAAAGCCTATGGGGAGATTTATAATTTGTATCAAAATCGTCTAGGCAATGCTCTGGATGCGGAAATGATCAAGAAACTCGATCTCAAAAAGTATGCCCTAAACAATATCATAAATGAGGTAATCATTTCTCGAAAGGCACAGGAATTGGGTATTGTAGTTTCCGTTCAAGATATACAAAAAGCCCTGACTAGCGACCCGCGCTTCTTGAACAATGGCAGTTTCGATGAGAAGAAGTTTTCTGATTTTCTGGCGGCTAATCGCTTGAACTTTGCGGAATATATGCAAATCCTCACCAAGAATATAATCGCCAGCAATGTTTTTTCCTTCGTGCAAAGCGGTGTGTGGATATCCATGAGTGAAATAAAGAACTTTCACTCTATCCAGAATTTGAGAATGATAGTCGATTTTATTCATATTCCTTTGCGGGAGGCGGCGGCGAGGATTACCCCGAGTGACGAGGAGTTAGGCGAGTATCTAGCCGTTCATGGGAATGATTTAAGGCTGCCCGAGCGCTATTGCCTCAAATACATAGAGTATTTGGGTAGGGATTATGAAAGTGGAATTAATATCACTGCCGAGGAAGCCCGCCAGCATTATGAGCGTTTCCGAGATAGGTATAAGCGTTCCCCAGCGGATAAAGAGCCACTACCTTTCGATGCTGTGCGGGGCAAAGTGGCGGCTGATTTGAGGAAGATAAGCGGTATGTATGCCGCCTCTAATGCCGCCAGAAATGATTATGAACAGTTCTACCAGCGCGAGGATTTGGATGCTTATGCCCGTGAAAAAGGGCTTGAGGTGCGAATAAGTGGCGTTTTCGATTTGGCAAATCCCTCCACCCCTTTCGATAAGATTACGGATTTACCGGGGGCGATCCAGGGCTTGAAAAGCGGAGCGATAGGCAGGCTTGTTACCGGAGAGAATGGCTATTACATAGTGGTGCTCGAAGAGAGGCGGGAGGCGGCTTTACCCGCCTTAGCGAGTGTTAGGGGTGAGGTGGAACGGCGCTACCGTAGCGAAAGAGCCGCCGTTGTTTGTCAGGAGCAGGCGCTCGAAATTATCGATGACATTAAAAAAGGCACCTCGTTTTCTCAAGCCGCCCTAAAAGCGGGCTTACAAGTCCGAACGAGTGGGATTTTTTCCCTAAAGGATGGCGTGATTCCGGGCTTGGGAGGCAATGCGGCGTTGTTGAATGCCCTTTTGGGCATTTCCAAAGCCAACCCCGTTTGGGAAGAGCCAATTGCCCTTGCCGATGGCTTTGTGATTTTGAAGCTAAAGGAGAGGATAGAACCCAAGGATACCAATATCACCAATATCCAAGAAATCTACAATGACCTGTGGCTGCTCAAAGGTAGGGAAACCTTTGCTTATTGGTTGGCAAATCTCAAGGAGCAGATGCAACAAAAAGGCGAAATAAAATATCATCGCACGGTGGAGGAGTTATGAGCGACAGCGGGTGTAAAGCCGTTTGCTTGGGAAGAGCTGTAAAGTGTTACCGTGCTTCTTAGCGCGCCATCTTAGAAGTTTTTTCGATATACTTTGGTAAAAAGTTGCCAATTAAGCCGTGAACCTAGCATGAGAATGGCTTTCCCTGAGGCGCCAATCAAGAGCCTTTTATTCTTGTGGCGATTTCATTGACTTTGGCTATTATTTCTCTTTCATCCACCGTAAGCACTTCCCGCTTGTGCATCACCAAGTGGCCATCGATGATTACCGTATCCACATCTGCCCCCGCTGCCGCATAGACGAGGTGGGAGTATTCGTTATAAAGCGGTGTCCAATGCGGTTGGTTCGTATCGATGATAATTACATCGGCTCGCTTGCCAACCTCCAATGAGCCGATTTCGTTTTCCCAAGACAACGCCCGTGCCCCTTCTCTGGTCGCCATGTGCACCACCTGTGCGGCAGGTAACGCCGCCGCGTTCTTTTCGCGGATTTTACCCAAACGCGCCGCACAGGACATCTCCGCGAACATGTTCAAGTTGTTGTTGCTTGCCGCTCCGTCGGTTCCCAAACCCACACAAACCCCCTTTTTTAGCATGTCCACGCAGGGCGCCATCCCGGAAGCAAGCTTCATGTTGCTTTGGGGGTTGTGAATGACCTTTGCCCCCCGCTGGGCAAAAAGCTCCCTATCTTGCTCATCCATTCTAACACCGTGAAAGGCAAAGAACCTCTCGTCCAATAGTCCCAATCTTGCCAGAAAAGAGGTGGCGCGTTCCTGGAGCCTTTCTTGCAAGATGGCAATTTCGCCATCGTTTTCCAGAAGGTGCATACCCAAGGGCACACCAAATTCATCGGCGAGTGTCTTGGCAGCGATAAGCAATTGCGGCGAACAAGTATAGAGTGCGTGTGGCTCGAGGCAAATCCTCACTAGAGAATCTTCACGCCACTTTTCCAGGAGCATTCTGTTGTAAGCGAAACCCTCGGCGGTGTTTTTGGCGTTTGGCGTAGGGAAGTCCAAAAGTCCTTCGCCCAGCAGACAACGAATACCAATCGTTTTAGCCGCGCGTGCCGTTTCGTCTTCGAAAAAATACATATCGCAGAAGGTGGTCGTTCCCGATTTTATCATCTCTAAGGCTCCCAAGAGCGAACCGTAATAGACCAGCTCTGGGGTTACGAATTTTGCCTCCAGGGGGAAGATGTGTTCGTCGAGCCATGTTTGTAACTCCATATCGTCGGCGACACCCCGGAAGCAACTCATCGCGATGTGTGTGTGGGCGTTGACGAGACCGGGCATGATGATGCCGCCGTGGGCATCGATCCAGAGCTTACTAGTATATCCAGTCGCTATTTCCTTTTCTGTACCAACGGCGATGATGTTTTTGCCAACAATGGCAAGCGCACCATTGGCAATTTTGCCCTCGTTGGTATCCATAGTTAGGATGGTGCCATTCCCGATGATGATATCCGCCGTTTGCTGCCCTGCCGTTTGTTCCATTTGGAAGCGCCCCTTTCGGAAATAATCGTTTTAAAAACACCTCTATTTTGCTACTCGTCATAGCACCTCGATGAGGTAAAATCCATTTTGAAGAGGCAGCCGATGTCAGAAGAAGCAGTTTCTATAAGGGGGTTTTTAGGGGCAGCTTTGCATTGTGGAATCAAAGAGGAAGAAAAGGAAGATCTCTCTTTGATTTACTCCAACACCAAAGCGCGGGTGGCGGGTGTTTTTACAAGCAATGTTTTCCAAGCCCCCCCCGTAGAAATTAGCAGAAAGAAAATTGGTAATGGTTGGGCACAAGCAATAATTACCAACAGTGGCAACGCCAATGCGGCAACAGGGGAGCAAGGCAGGCAGGACGCCTTGCAGATGTCTTTGACTGCTTCCCGATATCTCCAAATAGAAGACTCCCTGATGCTCGTTGCTTCTACCGGTGTCATCGGTAAGCGGCTACCGATGGGAAATATCGAACGAGGTATCGAAGCCATAGTTCCCTTGCTGAAGGAGGAGGGAATCGTTGCCGCCCAACGGGCGATGATGACCACCGATAAGTTTTCCAAAATCGCCTGCCGCACGGCGCAAATTGCTGGCAGAGAGATACGCCTTTGCACGATTGCCAAAGGGGCGGGGATGATCCAGCCACACATGGCGACCCTTCTTTCTTATACCTTGACGGATGCCAACATAGAGGGGGCGCTGCTCGACAGGCTCTTTCGAGAGGCTATCGACAAGACGCTCAACCGCATTAGCGTCGATGGCTGTATGAGCACCAACGATACCGCTTTGATTCTTGCCAACGGTTGTGCCGAAAATCCCCTCATCACGGCTGAGAAGGGCGGCGATGCTGCTGGTTTTTACGCCATGCTAGAGGAGTCACTACAAGAAATCGCCGCTATGATCGTTGCCGATGGGGAAGGGGCGACCAAGATTATAGAGGTTTTGCTCACAGGTGCCCTAGACGATAGCGATGCCCAAAGGGTCGCTTATGCTATTGGCAACTCCAATTTGGTCAAAACGGCATTTTACGGCTGTGATCCCAATTTGGGGAGAATCATCGGCGCGATTGGCGCCAGCGGCGCAACGATAGAGCCTCAGAAAGTGCGAGTGGGGTTGGAGGATGTCCCTGTTTTTGCCGAAGGGGTCGTCCTGCCCGTTCCTAGCGAAAAGCTAGTGGCAATAATGTCCCAAAAACGCATAAAAATGACGGTTTCATTGGGGTTTGGCGAGGGACGCTGTCGCTTGCTCTTTTCCGATTTGAGCCACGAATATGTGGATATCAACGCCCACTACTGTACATGATCAAATATCGATTAGGTGTTCGATAGGTGGTGAGGGGGTAGAGGCGCTGGTGATGGCATCACATTTCCCCTTTCTCCGGGGCTGCCACTAGGTTTATATCGTTAGTCTCTGCTGGGATGGTTTCTGCCTACGGTTTTGTCTAATTTCTTGGGTGAGTTTTGCCATTTTTTCACTTATTTTGCCCAACCGTTTGTCGCCAGCAGAAAGCAAAGAAGAAGCCCTTTCGTAGTGTAAAAGCGCCGCTTCTGGTTTTCCCGTATGTTCGAAATAAGCCCCCAGGTAGTAATGAGAAACGCCCAGTGCCCCGATGTGCTCCTGGGCAAGCGCCAACTGGTTGAATATTTCTGGATATTCGACTGCCTCCTCGTCGAAGTTGGCATAGAGGTTCAGGATGCCGGTAAATTCTTTTTTCTGCAAAAGGGCTTGTCCCAGGTGCATTTTCGTCAGGGCATCATTTTGTGCATTCAGAGATGCCTGTAAGTAAAAAATAGCCTCCTCATTTTTACCTATTCTATATTTGAAGATGCCAAATTCACGGAGAATATCGCTGTCATCGGGGGCTTCCCTAAAAGCGCTTTCATAATAGCTTTGTGCTTTGTCGTTTTGTCCCATACGGAAATAGGCATCGGCTATCCCCATTTTGAAATAAGGGTTGGCGGGGTATTTGCTTAGCCTTTCTTGAAAATAGCGCAGGTTGTTACTCGGCTCGGAGATACCTGTACTCATCAACAGGAGGCTTTGAATCTTGGGCAATCTTCCTAGAATGTCGTCTTTGCCCTGACTATCCTTGTATTGCGTGAGGATGGCGTTTTCTAGATATGCCATCCTGGCGATGGTTTCGGGATGGGAGAGCATATAGGACGGAAGGGTGCTGGAATAGGTGGCGAACTTATTGTTTCTTTTGAGAAAGCTAGGCATGGTCGAAGGATCGTATCCCGCTGCCACCAGGTAGCGTAGGGCGGTACGGTCTGCTTCTTCTTCGTGTTCGCGGCTATATTTTAGATTGAGAGTCTGAGAGGTTGCCGAAGCAAGCCCCGTTGCCACCGCAATGCCGCTGATATCGCCGGCAATCAAAAGCCCCGCAAGCGAGGCAACAATTGTGGCAATACTCAATCGGGATTTCTTTTGCAGCAATGAGGCGATATGGCGGTGCATAACATGGGCTATTTCGTGGGCGATAACCCCGGCAAGTTCCGCTTCATTATCGACGGCGGTGAGCAAACCGAGATTGACATATATAAAACCGCCAGGGGTCGCGAAGGCGTTGATGGAGGGGCTTTTTAGAACCGAAAAATCAAACTCGAAAAACCGTTCCCTCTCTTCGGTTTGCGCCACGATGAGCTTGCCAAGCTCATCGATATAGCTAGTAACCTTTTCATTCTTAATAAGTTTCCCTTCCTTTTCGAGCCGCTGATAAATCTGCCTCCCAATTTCCCTTTCCTCGTTTAGGGAGAGACTTGCCCAAGCGGGAGAAATCGCCGCCATCGATGTGAGAAGGGCGATGCCCAAAGCGATGGCGAGGAGTGCTTTCCAAAAGGCATGGAGCTTCTGTTTTTCCATTGGGCGGGGGCTTTCTTGACAAAAATGATGGCATTATCCTAGTTTAACAAAGGCTTTAATTCAACAACAAAAGGTATTTTGCCAATGATAGATGGTAAGCTGCTTATCGGTGATGAGAGAAGTCCTGGCACCATCCAAGAGATAGTTCATCGTCTCAAGATCAAAGAGGTTATGACCAAAAAGCTCGTAACCGCGCGGGAAGAAACCCCACTTGTGGAAATACAATGTCTGATGCGGGAAAAGGGCATAACGGGTGTTCCAATCGTGCGGGGGACAAGGCTGCTAGGAATGATTACCATCGGTGATTTGATAGCGGTTGTGGGAGATAGGGACACCTCCCATGTGGCGGGTGATTTTATGCGGCGGGATTTGGTCATTTTAGAAGAAGACATGCCGCTTGCCTTTGCCATCAACTATTTCAACAAGTACTCCTACCACCGCTTTCCCGTGGTGGATAGAGACTCACGGCTAACGGGCATCATAACTGGCCGCGATATTTTGATAGCGCTCCTACACGAGCTGGACAAAGAAGTGCAGGAGTTGGAAAAGAAGGTCAAAGTGGAAGCGAGCGATAGTCCCGGGCAGGAACGGCAAGAGTTCATTATCCGCCAGTTCGATTTCGAAAACGCCGGCAAGGCTTCCTTTGCCATAAAGAAAGCGCTACAAAAAAAGGGAATCCCCGCCCCCATCATCCGCCGTGTGGCAGTGGCGGCATACGAGTTGGAAATCAATATCGCCATCCATTCCTTAGGTGGCAAGATACTGTTCATAGTGGATAACAAGAGGGTCTCTATTATCGCCCAAGATAGTGGACCGGGCATCGAAAATACCGAAAATGTTTTACAAGAGGGATTCTCCACGGCGAACGATTGGATACGCTCACTTGGTTTTGGCGCGGGGATGGGGCTACCCAACACCAGAAAGGTTTCTGATGAGTTCAGTATCGCTTCTCAGTTGGGCAGGGGAACGAAGGTTGTTTCTACGGTGTATTGGGAATAAGGAGTGGCAATTGGAAGGAGCAAACGGAAAGATGGGCTTCGGCGGGTATGAGGGGTTAGAAGAGCAGTTTCATCAGCGTAACATATCCATCAGTTGCTTCGAAGGGCAGGCGGGAAGACTGGTGATAAAGGGTGTGCTCAGCGATGAGAGGATGTTTCCCTCTTTTCTCTATTCCGCAAACAAGGTGTGCCAAGCCGGTTTTGTTCACAGAATAGAAGCAATGCTGGAGTTGGCATTGCCCAGTTTGGAAATAATTGCCGCCCAGGCGGAGATGCCCGTAACACCACTTGCCGAGTGTGCGCAACTTGCTGAAGTTATTCAAAAATTGGTAGGAAGATGTATAAAAGCGGGTTTTACCAAAGAGGTGAAGGAGCTAATTGGGGGGACAAAGGGATGCCTGCACTTGAGCAATTTGATAATTGCCATGGCCTCGGCGAGCATTCAAGGGATGTGGTCTCATTACAGCAGAATTCGGGAAGACGAAACGCTGCGCCAGGCACCCGGCGATGAAAGTACGCTTCTCGATAGCTGTTGGATGTGGCGGGAAGAGGGGGATTTGGTGCAACGCTTCCGTGCCGCCAGGAAGGCGCCACGCAGTTTCGTGGTGGCGATAGATGGACCGGCTGGTTCTGGTAAGAGCACCGTGAGTAGAATATTGGCACGGCGTTTAGGGTTCACCTATTTGGATACGGGTGCCCTCTATCGGGCGCTGGCGTTGAAAGCCCTCCGAGAGAGAGTAAAGAACGATGATCGAAACGCGCTGGCGAGGCTCTGTCAAAATAGCCAAATAGAGCTTCGTAAACAGGGGGAGGAGATGCGGATATTCTTGGATGGTGAGGATGTTTCTGAGGAGATTCGCGGCGAAGCGGTGGGGATGCAGGCGTCTCTTTTGAGTGCTTCCCCCATAATAAGGGCGGCTTTGCTGGGTATTCAGCGCCATATTGCCGCCGGTGGCGATACGGTTGCCGAGGGAAGGGATGCGGGAAGCGTTGTTTTTCCCCTGGCGCAAGTTAAAGTTTTTTTGAGCGCCGATGGCAAAGAGAGGGCAAGGCGCCGCTACCAAGAAATTTTGGCAAAGGGAGAAGAAGCCGATAAAGATAGAATTTTGGCGGATTTGCTTGCCCGCGATGAGCAAGATACAAAGCGAGGAATAGCGCCTTTGGTTGCTGCCCCTGATGCTGTTATCATCGATACTTCGCTTATGAGCATCGAAGCGGTCGTGGAAAAGATCGCCACCCTAGTCGCCACCCAAAAATCGGCGGCTACCCGCTAAAAGCACAGCTAGCGCGAATTGCCTTTATGCAATTTCTCCCCAATATCTCCCATCAGGCTCCCTGAAATCGATGAAAATTGCCTTCAAAATGATGTTTAAGGAGTGAGGGGAAATCGACTTATATCTAAATTGATACACCATAGAGCTCATTTAGATAGTTGTTTATCCCTGGCGCTGGGTTGTTCTCGTAGTAAAAAGGTTTTAATTTCCTGATCCAAAACGCCATAAGCGCCATTCTTTTTGTTATTTCCAAAGAATCAATCTGGTATAGTGTTGACCATCTTTGGCGAGCCTGAAAATAATAGTCCACCACATCGAAGGCAATTGAGCAATTATTATGCCTGTTGTTGCCGATGCTTGAACCTCTTGCTTGATTTTTTCTTCATTGATTTATTCCCCCATCAATTTAAAAATTTGCAATACACCTATTGGTAGCTGGAAAAAGTTTTCGCCTGGCTATTACATAAGTGTGAAATGTTGTGGAATAATACCTATATTTGTAATAGCTCCGCCCACCCAATCCCAAAGGTGAGAGGTTCCGAAACGATGAGGTTCGACATTTGTAAAATCGGCAGCGGCAAAACTTATGAAATCCGCAATATCATTGCTATTGCCCAAAAACTGGAGGCGCAGGGGCTGACGGTTCATTACGAGAATATCGGTGATCCGGTGGCAAAGGGTGAAAAAATTCCCCTTTGGATGAAAGACATTATCAACGAAATTATCGCTAGTGATGTCGCCTTTGCCTACTGTCATACCAAGGGGGTTGCCAGCACGAGGGAATATTTAGCCCAAAAGAACAACCAACGGGGTGGTTGTCAGATAACCCCGGAAGACATCATCTTCTTCAATGGACTAGGCGATGCCATTGCCCGTAGCTACAGCGCGCTACAAATAGATGCCCGTGTTATTTTGCCGGAGCCGACATACACCACCCATTTCCTTTCGGAAATCCATCACGCTTCGTTTCCCCCGCTTACCTATAAGATGCTGCATCAGTCCAATTGGCATCCGGACATTGCGGAGATGGAAAACAAGGTAAAAAGCTATCAGAACATCGTGGGAATTCTGGTGATCAATCCCGATAACCCTACGGGCTTTGTGTATCAAAAAAACACCCTCGAACAGATAGTGGAAATAGCCAAAGCCAACGACCTCTTCCTCATGTTCGATGAGACTTATATCAACATCATTTATAACGATAAGAAGACCGCTTTACTTTCCGATGTTGTGGGTGATGTGCCCGCATTGAGCCTCAAGAGTATCTCCAAAGACTTTCCCTGGCCCGGCGCTCGATGTGGTTGGATGGAAGTCTATAACTATAACAAGAACGAGATTTTCAAGCGCTACATCGATTTCATATACCACCAAAAGATGTCCGAAGTTTGTTCGACGACCCTGCCGCAAATCAGCATTCCCAAGATCATCGAACATCCGGAATACAAGAACTACATCAAACAGCGGGTTGGACAATACGAGAAGCTCTCCAACATTGCCTACAATGCCCTCAAAAATAACCGCTATGTAACCGTAAACCGTAGCAACGGTGCTTTTTACTTCACGGTAGTCTTCGAGGAAATGATACTCAACAACAGGCAGAATTTACCGATAATAAACACGGAAATAGCCGCTTTTATCGGTTCGCTTTGTTCGGCACCTATGGAACTCGATAAACGCTTTGTCTATTATCTCTTGGGGGCAACGGGGATTTGTGTTGTCCCACTCACTTCGTTTTCTACTTCCTTGCAGGGATTTCGGATGACCCTTCTGGAGAAGGATGTTTCCACTTTCGAGAAGAACATGGAGACGATCAACACCAAAATCAACGAGTATGTAGAATCAGCACTCTGATTTCTTCCCTTTTGCTGCCCTTGCTAATCTAGTAAACACCCCCTTGGCACGCTGCCGACAGGGTTATTTACTCATAGCCTATTTTTCTGAACGGGAGCTTTTTATGAGGTCTTTTTTACCTTTTAAAACAAGGTGTTCTATTCAGTAGAAATGGGAGAATGCCCTTGACACGATTATTTTATTGATATAGGTGCGGCACGCCTTTTAGGGTGGTTCTCCGATTGTTTTGCAACACTTCAAATAATGATTTTCAATTGTTGAGAGATGGGGGCTATGGCTGGCAGCCATGAATTGAAGCTTCCCCTGGCAACAAGTGATAATACCCAATTAGAAAATATTTCAGGGAGGTGTAGAAGCAGTTATGGCAGAAAAATATGAATTGAAAGATGTGTATCCGGTGCCCGAAGCGATCAAGGCAAAGGCTTACATCAGTGGCAAAGAGGCGTATGAGGCTCTCCACAAAAGGTCGGTAAGCGATCCAGAGGGCTTCTGGGGAGAGAAGGCAGGGGAGTATGTCGAGTTTTTCAAAAAATGGGACAAGGTTTTGGATTACAACTTCGATATCCGCAAGGGCGATATCTATGTAAAGTGGTTCCAGGGCGCCAAACTGAATGTCTCTTACAACTGTTTGGATAAGAATGTTAAGGCAGGCAAGGGCAACAAAGTTGCCATCCTTTGGGAAGGTAACGAGGTTGGCGAAGATCGTTCCTATACCTACAAGCAACTTTTGGATGAAGTTTGTAAGTTCGCCAATGTTCTAAAATCGCTGGGCATCAAAAAGGGTGATAGGGTTTGTCTGTATCTCCCGATGATCCCAGAATTGGCAATTGCAATGCTCGCCTGCACCCGCATCGGCGCCATTCATAGCATCGTATTTGGCGGTTTCTCTTCCGATTCCCTTAAAGATAGAATCCAAGACTGCAAAGCAAAGATTTTGGTAACCTGCGATGGTACCTTCCGTGGTGCCAAGGCAGTTCCCCAGAAGGACGGGGCTGATGGTGCTCTCAAAGAGTGCCCTTCAGTCGAGAAAATGGTTGTCGTCAAGAGAGTTGGCGACAAGATAAAGTGCAATTGGAATGCTGATAAGGATGTTTGGTGGCACGAAGCAATGGCAAAGGCGAGTGCGGAATGTGAACCGGAGTGGATGGACGCCGAAGATCCCCTTTTCATACTTTATACCTCTGGCTCTACCGGCAAACCCAAGGGCGTCATGCACACCACCGCCGGTTATCTAGTTTATGTTGCTTTTAGCCATAAGATAGTCTTCGACTACAAAGATGACGAAATCTTTTGGTGCACCGCTGATATCGGTTGGGTTACCGGTCATAGCTACATCGTTTATGGTCCCCTATGCAACGGAGCAACCTCCGTCATGTTCGAAGGGGTGCCCAACTATCCTGATATCAGCCGCTTCTGGAAGGTTGTCGAAAAATATAAGGTAAACATTTTCTACACCGCACCAACGGCAATTCGTGCGATCATGAAGGAAGGCGACGATTGGGTCGAAAAGGCGGATATTTCTACGATTAGGATTCTGGGGACGGTCGGCGAGCCGATCAACCCGGAGGCATGGAATTGGTATTACAATGTCATCGGCAAAGCCAAGTGCCCGATAGTCGATACCTGGTGGCAGACAGAAACGGGCGGCATTTTGATAACCCCGCTGCCGGGCGCCACAGCGATCAAACCGGGCATGGCGACAACCCCATTCTTTGGTGTTTGGCCAGTTCTGTTGACCGATGAAGGCAAGGAAATAGAAGAAACGGTTGCCTCTGGCGCGCTTGCCATCAAAATACCTTGGCCCGGCATCATGCGCGGTGTCTATGGTGATTCGAAGCGTTTTGCGGAAACATACTTCCAACAGTTCCCCGGTTACTATACCGCGGGCGATGGTGCGCGTCGCGATGCCGATGGTTACTACCAGATAACGGGTCGTATCGACGATGTCATCAATGTCTCTGGCCATAGAATGGGAACGGCGGAAGTCGAAAGCGCTCTGGTTGCGCATCCCAAAGTAGCGGAAGCGGCGGTTGTTGGCTATCCTCACGAGTTGAAAGGGCAGTCTATTTATGCCTATGTTACACTGAAAACGGGTGTAGAAAAGAGCGATGAGCTGAAGAAAGAGCTGGTCGCCCATGTGCGCACGCTCATTGGTCCCATTGCCACTCCGGAGAAGATTCAGTTTGCCGATGCCCTGCCCAAGACCAGAAGCGGTAAGATCATGAGAAGAATATTGAAAAAGGTCGCCGCCAACCAAGTTGATGATTTAGGTGATATTTCCACCTTGGCTGATCCCTCGGTGGTTGCCGTAATAGTAGAAGGCAGGCTATAGAATTTTGGAGGCGGGTGTCCATTAGGACACTCGCCTTTTTGTATTGTTATAAGGACGGAATAGAAATCGGTTTTTGTGAGGCAAGAGAAACAATAAAGGACGCGGCAAGAAGGTGGCGTTCAAGAAGGAGGATAAGGTGAATATTATCGTATGTGTAAAGCAGGTTCCCGATACCGAAGCCCAGATAAAGGTAAAGGCTGATGGGAGCGGTGTCGAGGAAGGCGGTATTAAATGGGTAATGAATCCTTACGATGAATATGGAGTGGAAGAGGCGCTCAAACTAAAAGAGAAGTTGGGTGGTGAAGTAACGGTTGTGAGCGTTGGTCCCTCCCGGGCGATGGAAACCATCAGAACGGCGTTGGCGATGGGGGCGGATAAAGGCATCCACATCAACGATGCGGCGCTCAACAATGCCGATGCCTATACGGTTGCCTCAGCGCTGGCAGCGGCAATAAAGGGCACTTCCCCCGATGTCGTTTTTTGTGGGCAGCGTGCCATCGACGATGACTCGGGGCAGGTTGGTGCCGTTCTTGCCGAGCTTTTGGGATTGCCACAGGTTACGATGGCGACCAAGATGGAAGTTACGGGTAGTAGCGCTAAAGTTACCAAGCCAATCGAAGGCGCTCAGGTGGTTATGGAAGTTGCTTTTCCCTGTGTTATTACGGCAACTAAGGGCTTGAACGAGCCACGATATGCTTCTTTGCCGGGAATAATGAAAGCAAAGAAGAAACCCGTCGATATCAAGAGTGGTGCTGATTTGGGGATAAGTGCGGATTTGAAAGCACAGGTTGTGAAGTTTACACCTCCGCCCGCGAGAGCAGCCGGAAAGATTGTTTGTGCCGATGATACGCCGGAAGGCAAAGCCGCAGAGTTGGCAAAGGCTTTGCGCGAAGAAGCAAAGGTCATATAGCCAAAAGCGAAAAAGGATTGGAGGATACTAAAAATGGCAAAAGGAGTATGGTTTGTAGCGGAACAAAGGGACGGCGCGTTGCGCAAGGTTTCCTTTGAACTCGCCAGTGCCGCACGCAAGCTCGCCGATGCGCTGGGCGATGAGGCTTGTGGCATTCTTTGTGGCTCTGGCGTCGAAGCGATGGCGGCTGAGCTGGGGAAATATGGCGCGGACAAGGTTTTTGTGGTCGATAACGCAGCTTTAGAACCATACACAACCGACGCTCACGCTACGGCGGTGGCAAAGGTTGTGAAAGATAACGATGCGGCAGTGCTATTGCTAGCGGCTTCCGCCCAAGGCAAAGACCTCTCGGCACGGCTAGTGGGCAAGTTGGCAACGGGCATGGCGACGGACTGCACGGATTTGAAGGTCGATGGTGGCAAGATAGTGGCGATTCGCCCGATGTATGCGGGTAAGTGCTTTGGCGAAGTGGTCGTCTCGGGAACACCCCAGATGGCGTCTTTGCGTCCCAATGTCTTCCCCGTTGTGGAAAGCGGGAAGGCGGGAGCCGTAGTGAAGGTCGATGTGGCTTTGGAAGCGGGCAAGGTGAAGGTTGTCGAGGTGCTCAAAGAGGCATCGGGCAAGATCGATGTAACCGAAGCAAACATTATCGTCTCTGGTGGCAGGGGCGTGAAGGGACCCGAAGGTTTTGGTATTCTCGAAGAATTGGCGGGTGTGCTCGGCGGCGCGGTTGGCGCTTCCCGGGCGGCGGTAGATGCCGGCTGGCGGGTGCAGTCCGACCAGGTTGGGCAAACAGGCAAGGTGGTATCGCCGAATCTCTACATCGCTTGCGGTATTTCCGGCGCGATTCAACACTTGGCGGGGATGAGCTCCTCCAAGTATATCGTTGCTGTTAATAAAGATGCGGAAGCCCCCATCTTTGCGCGTGCCGATTATGGGATAGTCGATGACCTCTTCAAGGTCGTTCCCGCGCTTACGGCGGAATGCAAAAAACTGGTAGGTTAGATCAATCCTAAAAGTGTTTTAGAATACGGGCAGGAGCGGCGCCGCAGCGGTGTTCGTTTCCTGCCCTTTTATCTTTAATATGCCATGTGAAAACTAATTATTAAAGCGGCAACTAAAGATGACAATTTCCTATAGCAGTATAGGCAATGCTAATTGCCATTTAGAGACCTTTGAACAACTAAGTATTTAGCATTCTTGGCTTGCTCGTCAAGCTGTCAATGTATTGATTATACTGGATTCCCGCGCTCAAGGGAATGATGTATTGGTGAGCTTGTTGGATTATGCAAAGCTCTCAGTAAAATTTGCTATATTCAATTGCCGGATTAATGAGAGGGAGCATTCAATGGAAACGAAATACTATGTAACATGTATGCAAGGTCCTCCCAGTGATGATAATTCCGCAGTTTTTATCGATCAAGAGGAGTGGCGAGTAGATACTTCTCGATGGCATAAATGCTATTATCGATTGCTAGAAGGTGAAACTGCAAAATGTACTAAATCTGGGAAAGGATGCTTTTTTGGTAAAAATACAGGAATATATGACAACTTGTATTCAACATACCATCCTGAAAAATGGAAGCAAGCCTATGGAATTTGTGAACCTTGTTTTTTGTTTGTTACCGATAACAAAGAGGAGCAGGTAAAGAACTGGGGAAAAAGATTGGCGTGGTGTATCCATGGTGATGAAACTGGAGGCGCCTGGGTAGACGCTTATATTAAAGATACTGGAGAACGTGCCAAGGAGATACTGAAAAACGAATAAAGCATAATCAATAACCAGTGTAGTTAGTGCCCAGCATGATTTGTCAAATATTATGGAACGATTATCTTGGAGTATGCTTTGCAATTTAGAAAGCTTTTAACAAAAAAACTATATAAAGAACTTTAGAAGCCCTCATTTTGTTTGTTAACGAATAATTTAATAATTGAAGGAGATATTCTAGAATGGATAGTTTACATATCTTTACTACGGGCAACGAAGGCAGGCTGGTGTTTTGGAACACCGCGCACTTCGAGGTTCTGCTTTTCGTGTTTACGGCGGTGGCGCTGGCGATCTTTGGCTACGGCGTTTATCGCCGCTGGCAGCTTTGGAAAGCAATCGGCAAGCCCGAAATCAGATGCAATGAAATAGGGAAACGCCTTAAAAATCTGCTTGTCGATGGTTTCTTCCAAGTTAGAACATTTTCAGATCCCTACCCAGGGCTCATGCACGGGCTTATTTTCTTTGGTTTCTTCGTGCTAATTTTTGGAGCTGCTTTCGATGCGACGGAGTTTCACATTGCCGAGCCGCTGGGTGTGGCGTTTTTAAGAGGTGGAGTTTATATCGTTTTTTCCTTTTTGATGGATCTCTTCGGCTTCTTCGTTTTGGCGGGTGTTTTGATGGCGCTCTATCGCCGCTATATCATCAAGCCTGATCGCCTTGGTTTTCGGGGGGAGATCGATAACCGCCCCGATGATTTAGCCGTTTTGCTACTCATCTTGGTTATAATCGTTAGCGGTTTTGTCGTCGAGGCGCTGCGTATCCATGTAACCCTGCAGGACTGGGAAACTTATAAAGAAACCTTTTTAACCCCACCGGTGTGGGAAGTCTGGTCGTTCGTGGGTTGGAATGTTGCCAAGATTTTCGCTGGGCTCGATTTCGAAGCGGCGAAGCTCTGGCATCAAATCATGTGGTGGGGGCACGCGCTGGTTTCCCTCGGCTTTATTGCGTATATCCCTTACTCCAAAATGCTGCACATGCTTACCACCCCCGCCAACTTCTTCATGCAGGATTTGCAGCCAAAGGGCACGCTGGAGCCAATCAAGGATTTCGAAAACGCCGAATCATTTGGCGTGGGAAAACTGGAAGATTTCAGTTGGAAGCAGATCTTCGATGCCGATGCCTGCACGCGCTGCGGTCGCTGCCAAGATGGCTGCCCTGCTTATCTTTCGGGCAAGCATCTTTCCCCCAAGCAGCTTGTTCAGGATTTGAAAACCTACTGGTTGGAGAAAGCAAACGCTGCGGTAGCAAAGAAGGCTTGCTGTGGCAAAGAAGCGGAATGCTGCACAAATGCCGCTGCCGAGGAAGAGGGCAAGGCGTTGCTGGGTGATGTGGTTAATCTGCACGCACTCTGGGATTGTACCAATTGCATGTATTGCATGGAGCATTGTTCGGCGGCAATCGAACATGTGCCGAAGATTGTGCAAATGCGGCAGTATAAGGTTTTGATGGAGGCGGATTTTGCACCAGAGCTGCAGCTGACCTGCCGTAACATAGAAAATAACTCCAACCCCTGGGGCGTAGGGGCGCACCTGCGCGCCGATTGGGCGAAGGAATTGGGGGTTAAAACCCTAGCGGAAGATCCCAATGTGGAATACCTCTTCTATGTTGGCTGTGCTGGCTCGTTAGATGATCGGGGTAAGAAGGTTTCGGTAGCCTTTGCAAAAATTTTACAAGCGGCAGGGGTGAGCTTCGGCATCCTCGGCAGAGAGGAATCCTGTTGCGGCGATTCAGCAATGCGGGCGGGTAACGAATACCTATACCAAACGCTGGCACAGGCGAACATCGAGGCAATCAACGGCTATGGTATCAAGAAAATCATTTGCACCTGTCCACACGGCTACAACGCCTTCAAGAAGGATTATCCCCATTTTGGCGGGAACTTCGAAGTGTATCACCATTCGGAAATCATCGCGAAACTCCTGGCGGATGGTAAAATCAAGTTGAGTAATCCTATCGATGCTACCTACACCTACCACGATTCCTGTTTCTTGGGGCGTTACAACGATGTTTATGCCCAACCCCGCAGCATTCTAAACGCGGTGCCGGGCTTGAAGGTTGTGGAAATGGATAGGTCGTTCAACAAGAGCTTCTGTTGCGGTGCGGGGGGAGCGCGCATGTGGATGGAAGAGGAAGGCACCAGAATCAATGTGATGCGCGCTGAACAAGCAATTGCCACAGGTGCCAACGGTGTCGCCGTCGGTTGTCCGTTCTGTTTGACGATGCTCTTCGACGGCTTGAAGGACAAGGAAGTGGAAGATAAAATCGCTTCGTTGGATATCGCGGAAATAGTGGCAAAGGCGATGGGGATAAGTGAGGAAAAGGTGGCGCTAGATACTTGTGCCGCTCCCGAGGCATAACCAAAGCGCGCGCTACGCTGGCAAAAATTAATATCATCATAACAAGAAGGGGTGGTCAGGATTTTTTCTGACCACCCCTTTTGATAATTGCTAGCGGCTCTATGCCGTTGGGATTTCGTAAATGTTTAGCGTCCTTACCGTTCCCGTGCTGATGCACCCAAAACTTAGTCGAGGAAGAACATCCCGAAAGAGAAGTTACCTAGAGCAACAACGCAAGGGCGTAAAAGAGGAGGAGCGAAGCTAAACCTCGCCACTTTTGGGGATGCGTAAGTGGCTATCTTGCGGCAACGGTGTTCAAAAAGCGCTTATTGCCGCTTTCTTACCAAGCTAGCGCGCCAAGCTAGTGCGCCAAGCTAGTGCGCCAAGCTAGTGCGCCAAGCTAGTGCGGCGCTGGAACTGCCATTTCCCGTTCATTCTACGATAAGCGTTTCTTCACCCAGCATATCGATAATTTTAACGGCGATTCTTTGCTCTCTGCTAGTTATTTCTAACTCGTATCTTCCCACCACCAAATCCTTCTTACGGGCAGGTATATCAGAAAAACAGATGTTGAAGGTTTTACCGTCATAGTTGGTATCGAGCAAGACAACATCGATTTGCGACCGAAAATCTCCCAATTTTTCATCGAAAACCGTTCTGTCCAATTCCATACGCTTCAAGATGGTGGGCGATAGGTAATCATTTATGACCACAATGGCTTTTTTATCCTGTTTGCTTATTGTAACATCCGCCTGAGCCGCTTCGAAGGCGATGATGCCGTCGCGTTGGATGTCGCGCTTTTCGATTTTATTGATGGGGCGCAAACGGTTGTAGCGGGCGATTTCCTCATCCATACCCAATTCCGCCCCGCTGCAAATGAGCAAGATGTCCCGTTCTTCCTCCGTGCGCAGAGAAAGCTCATCCTTGAGCAGCTGCAAATCCAATTTTGTCAGCGGCTTGTTGAAGGCAAGGATCTTGACGAGTTTCTGCCCCAGCAAGCCATCGAAAAAGACATCGGTGGCGAGCTTTTCTATACCATATTTTTCGAAAACTATGCGGCGCAGGGTGTTGTCATCCTGAAAATCATAGTTGTTGACCCGATAGAGCAGAAAAGAGGGATAAAAGGTTTGGATTTTATCGGGGATGTTCAGGGAACCGTTGGCTCTCTCTTGTTCGACGATGATTCTTTGCAAACGCTTTGCCGTTGTTTGGAGCGCCCCCTTGTTCAAATCCGCGCCGATCCAGCGCCTGCCGAGTTTTTGGGCTGCCGCCAGCGTTGTGCCGCTGCCGACAAAGCAATCGAGGACTATCGAATCGGGATGGGAAGAAGCCTTGATGATGCGCTCCAACAAGGCTTCGGGCTTTTGGGTTGGATAATCATTGTTTCTTACAAATGGAATATCCCACCAGTCATCTGGAAATTTCCCAGTCCCATTTAACTCACAAAGAGTCTCCTCTTTAAAAATGCCACTACCAACTCCTTTTTTCCTGTAACCAGCTCTATTTTTTGAACTTTCGGCATATTCTTCTCTAACTTCATCTAAGTTGAAAATGTAATTGTCATTAGACTTGGAATAACAAATCAAATTTTGATGAGTTGAATTAAAAAATTTTTGTCCTTTTGAAGCCATCCTTGAATAGACCCACACTATCTCATTTATGAAGTTATCCGCACCGAACACCTCATCGAGCAAGAAGCGCAGGTGGTGGCTCTTGTGCCAGTCGCAGTGCAGGTAAATGCTGCCCTGCTCGCTCAATAATTCGCGCAGCAAAATCAGTCGTTCATACATGAATTGTAGATAATTATCGTTTGCCCAGATATCCGTGTATTGGATTTGTTCGATGATGCTTTGTGCCTCGCCTTCCATCTTCGAGTTGGTGCCGCGCAGTTCCACCTTGCGGATATAGTCTGCGCCACTATCGAAGGGGGGATCGATATAAATCAAATCGATTTTTCCTCGAAACCCGTTAATCAGTAGGGTGGAGAGAATCTCTTTATTATCGCCAAGAAAAAGCAAATTGTGCCAGTTTTTCTGCAAGGTGCCGAAGGTGGGGACGGCTTGCCTGTCCTCGCTCGAGCTGGGGGGAGCGCTCGGTGCAAAGAAGGTTTCACAAAGTTGGGCGGGATATCCCTGCACCATCTCCAGGGGTTTTTTGCCCACCCAATGGAGCATCGCCCTACCCTTTACTTTTGCCACTTTCTGCCTAGTCATTTCTTTCATAGCTTTTACCACCCCATTTTTTTTGTGCTAAAAACTGCATCTACTTTGGTTACAAGGCGCTCTCTTGGCTAACCAGAACGGCGGCGGAGACGATAAAGGATAAAGCCTGCCCCTGATGTCTCCTAGCCCACCCATCTATCGATTTTTGCGAATTTATCCGGGGCAACCGGTGCGTTGGAGTAGATTATCTCGTATCTAAATCTATTTTCAGGAATGCTTTCTAGGTGCCGTAGGGCTTTTTCTTTTGCCAGTACTTCCAAATTATTTTCACCACCAGCCTCCTTGATTTCCACAATCAAAAACGAACCATCTTTTTTTACTATTACGAAATCGGGAAAGTAATTGCGATAGACCCCACTGGTGCTCTTATACTGAAAATAAAAATCACTCTTGCGGGTGTCATTGAGCCCGCCCGTGAAATAGATGTCCGCTATTTCGTCTGTTTTGGTTTGGAGTTTGGCGAGCATTTTTACAAAAAAGTCTTTTTCGGGAGTAGAATCGAAATTGTAAGGTGTGTAGTGAAACCCCAGCCGTTGCGGGTTAGAGCTGATAAATTCCGTTTCGGCAACGAGCAGCTGGTTTTTATCGCCGAAAGTGCCCTTCTTGTACCTTATCGTATGGCAGTAAACGCCATCGTCATTTCTATCGAAAACCTCTTGGTTCGCCTCATCGTAAAACTTGATGATGGCAAGCACTTCGGTGATTCTCTCTTGAATGATTCTATAGCGCTGAGTTTGTTTCTCCACCTGCTGGCATAGTGTCGATAAGTGGCTCTTGGGCATTTCGCCCGCGGGATAGAGGCGCTTTAGCTCTTTGAGAAGCGGCAGCTGCTCTATGTGATAGTTTTGAGCGATTCTTTGGGCAACATTGTATAAATCGTAGGTATCAGAGACAAGGATGATTTCACTCGCCTCCCCGGTGGGGGAAAGCATCTTCCCTCCACTGCTTTCTTTCAGCTCCAACTTTTCCTTTAGGATTCTTTGTTCGAGATTTTCCAAATCTGGCAGGGTTAATTCGATGTTTTTGTGTTCACCATCTTCGAGAACGACCTTGTTAACAACACGGGTGATTTCCAAATGTGGATACTCGCTTTTTTTGATTTCTAGTACCCGCTTTTCGGTATCTTGCCACAGGTAATCTAGCCTAGATAAACTTATATCGAAGGTTTCCCGTAGTTCCTTATCCAAAATGTGGTAATTGCCCTCTTCGAGGTAAATCGTGGCGTTTTGCTCGTTTTCAGGAACCTGTCGCAGGCAGCGGGTAGCCGCTTGTAAAACGAAATTATTGGAATTCTTGACCTCCCGCACCAGGGCGGTGGCAAAGAGCGAGGGACAATTCCAGCCTTCCGTTCCCTTACCCACGAGCAGAATTACCCTTTTGCCGCTGGTAGGATCGTTGAGACGGTTGAATTCATCAATCTCTTTGGGGCTGGAAACTTGTGTATTGACGAGGATGGTAGTCGCCGGCTGCCCGATTTGTGCCAGCGCTTTTTCGATAATCGGTTGGGAGAGATCAAGGTGTTCCTGCGTGCTGAAATAGAAGGCTATTTTGGACTGGGCACCGTTTGCCAGTCGGGTATTTCCGTATTTTGCAAAAAAGCTTTCGATGATGTCGCTGATGACCGTTTCTGGGGCTGTGCTCTTAAAACTGTAGGCAACGATACCTCCCAAAAGACTTTTGAGAATGTTATCTTGTATTCCCTGTTGGAGGCTATACCAAAAGATGACATCTTTGAGCGGCTGTTTTTTGTAATATGGCGTACCGGTGGTATTTACCACGCAGACGATGTTGGTTTCAAAATGCAGGTGGTTGATGGTTTCCCGCACCCTTTTCAACTCTTCGCCAAGCTTGTTGCCGTAGGTATGGTGTGCCTCATCGGAAAATATTCCCAAATTGGGGAGGCTGGCAATAACTAGCAACCGCTCGTTAGCAAGCAACTCTTCCCGTTTTTGCCTCTCTTCGAAGGCAAACAAGGGTTGATTTTTCCTTCTGATAATTTTTCTAAGGGCAATTTTTTCGGTGTTGGTAACGATGAGATTGTAAGTGCTCCCCATTTGTGCGGCTATTCCCTTCTCTCCGGAGCGAGTATAGACTGTTTTCACATTTGCCATAAAGAAGCGATAGAAACGCGGAGAGAGTATTTTGGCGAAGGGAATCTCCGATATTTCCCGGAGCGCCTCGATTATGGTCGTTCCCGGAGCAAATACCAGCGCGTTTTTCATAAAGTTGCCTTCGGGATATTCACTGCTTAGGGAAAATTCACTGGCAATGATGGCACCGATGAGCACGGTTTTCCCCGCCCCCATTGCCAGAGCCAAGATGTAGCTGGGATAGTCGAGATTCAACGATTCATGAAGGGTATCAAGTTGTAAGGCTTTGGCAAAGTTTACATCATCCCTAATTTTGGCAAAGGGGTCTTCACCTTCATAGAGCATAGTCCGGATTTCTTTGATTTCCGGAACACCCAGCGCCGCAAGACGGTCTATTTTTCGCGGGAAAAACCGTTCGTATAATTCCAGCAGACTCGGCGTATTCAAACAAATGCGGACATACCAATAGACTTCCAGCGCCCTAAACTGCGCATCACGCAAATAGCGCAGAGAGCCATCGGGGTTTTTGTTCCAGGATAGGATTTCAGATATGGCGGGGAATTGTTCGGATGGATAGCCTTCCTCACGCCATTTATCGGTGTTAGCTTGTAATTTTTCGAAGATATCCATCGTTTATCCATTCAAGGGTATTGTTTGTTGCTGCGAAATAAGAGCAAAGCAGTTCCGCCAGCCGTCATCTATCCGTCAACATCGAATTTGCGGGCGGCGGGCGGCGCGGGGTATTGCCCTGCAAATTTGGCTTATATCCACCCCAAGAAGCCGCCAAAAACCAGGAGCAGCAAAGCATCCACCACTATGAGTGTGCCGATGAAAGTAGCTTGCCGTTTTGCCTGCCAATCATAGCAAAAGAAGGCGGCAAGGAAGAAGGGAATATAAACGGTCAAAAAAACGGTAAAAGCCCCCCACCAGGGATAAACCCAGACGAAGGCGGGGGTTCTTGCCAAAAATATCTCGAAGATGGAAAAGAATGCCGCGTTGCCGATGGCAAAAAGTAAGCGGTTGTTGATACCCATGATTTTCATTTGGGGATTATCGGGAAGCAGCTTGCTCAAGGCTAAACCGGCAACGGCAAACATCAGGCTCAATTCCGCGCCCACGCCCACGAGCAATAAAAACGCCGTTCCTGTCGGCACCGTCCAAAGGGCATGACCGCTGAAGTGCTGAATCAACGCATTGCCGATTTCGAAAAACCAATGGACTGCGTAGAGGCTCAGCCCCGCGGCGATGCCGCGCCAGTTCTTTTTACTCGCCTCGTTGGCGTAGATGTAAATAACGCAAGCGAGTAGGGGGATTAGATACCATTGAAAATTGGTGCCATCTCTCAAAATAGCCAATGCCTGTTGGGTTGCCTCCGGATTGTTCAACATCGTCGTTTCCTTTCCTTGTTTCGAAATTTGTATGAGGTATCCGTAGAAACCTTCATTTTTGACTTTGCCGCTTTAATGCGGGTGGTTTTAGTTCCCCTCCCTGCGGAGGGATTCCCGCAGCCCGCAGGGCGGGGTGCTCCTTCAACGCTCGCCAAGGCCAAGTATCGATGCAAAAACTTAACTATCCCCTCCATATTTCGCAATTATGTCCTTTGCCGATATTCTAATTGAGACCTTTGAACAACTAAGTATTTAGGATTCTTGGTTTGCCCGGCAAGCTGTCAATGTATTGATTATACTGGATTCCCGCACTCAAGGGAATGATGTATTGGTGAGCTTGTTGTATTATGCAAAGCTCTCGGAGCATGGCTGTCGTGTGCACAAGTGAAGTAACGAGCAAATCGGCATCCACTTGGACGAGCTGTCCTTCTAATACAACCCTAAAATTATCGTCAGTGTAGTGGGGAACTTTGTTCATTGCTACTTTGTGCCTTTTATAGAAAGTTTTGCCAGGAAGCTGGCAGACGGTAGGAAGCCGTCAAAAGTGTCGATTGGGAAGGGTGGCGTATCTTTACGCTTCGATTTACAGCAACAAATCAGCAAAATCTGTTTAGTGCAAGCTAGCGATTATCAAAACCTATCGGTGTAAAACGGCAATCTTCATTATTTGGTGCATACTAGGTTATACTAGCCTGGCGATTGCCGCTGCCATCCTCTTTATGCCTTCCTCGATGTTTTGCAGAGAAGTCGCGTAGGAAAGGCGGATGTGGGCATCGTTGCCGAACTCTCCGCCCGGAACCACGGCAATGCGCGCTTCGTTTAGCAAAAAATCCGTCAGCGCCAGCGAAGAGGATATGGTGATGCCGTTGGCGGTTTTCCCATAGATGCCGGAGACATTCGGGAAAACATAAAAAGCCCCCTGAGGAGAGAGGCAGGATACGCCCTCGATGGCGTTGAGGGCGGTAACGATATAATCACGCCGTTTTTGAAACTCCGCGCGCATGGTGGCAACCGCCTCTTGGGGACCCGTGAGTGCTTCTTGTGCCGCTGCCTGCGCGATGGCGGTAGGGTTGGAGGTGTTTTGTGATTGTAGCTTGGTCATTGCGGCGATGATCTCTTCATCGCCAGCGGCGTAGCCGATACGCCAGCCCGTCATCGCATATGTTTTGGAAACACCGTTGATAATTATAGTTTGGCTCTTGAGTTTCTCGCTAATCATCGCGATATTTGCAAAGCGCTTTCCATCGTAGATGATCTTTTCATAAATATCATCCGAGATGATGTAAATGTCGGTTCCTACGAGAACGCGGGCAAGGGCGTGTAGTTCTTCTTCGCTGTAGGTGCACCCGGTGGGATTGTCGGGACTGTTGATTATCAGGGCTTTGGTTTTTTTGGTTATTAGTGCTTCTAAATCGCGAGGTTCGATTTTGAAGCTGTTCTCTTCTCGAGTAGGCAAAATAACCGTTTTAGCACCGGCAAGCGTTACCAAATCAGGATAGGAAACCCAATAGGGGGCGGGGACGATGACCTCATCGCCTTCCTCGCAGAGGACTTGGATGAGGTTATAGAGGCTATGTTTGGCACCACAAGAAACACAAATCTGGGAACGCCGATAGCTCAAGATATTATCCCTCTCCAGCTTGGCGATGATGGCGTCCTTGAGGGTATCGATGCCCCCGACAGGGGTGTAACGGCTATAACCATCACTATCGATTGCTACTTTTGCCGCCTCTTTTATGTTCGTAGGGGTGTTGAAATCAGGCTCACCCGCACCGAAGTTGATGACGCTGATGCCCTGCGCCTTGAGGGCATTTGCTTTGGCGGTTATCGCCAAGGTTGGCGATGCCTTTATGGAGTTTATGCGAGTTGCTAGTTTTACCGACATTACTGCTTTCCTTCTTTGTTGAATTTTTTTTGCAATTCCTTATCGACAATATCGGGCACCAAGCCCTTTACAGAGCCGCCAAAACGCGCCGCCTCCTTGATGATATTGGAAGCGGTGTAAAACCATTGGTAACCTGTCATCAAAAAAACGGTCTCTATTTCCCGGGCGAGCTTTCTATTCATGAGCGCCATTTGAAACTCATACTCGAAATCGGAAACGGCGCGTAGCCCCCTCAAAATTACCCTAACCTTGTTGGCTTGGGCATAATCGACAAGCAAACCTGAATAATTATCGACCCGCACCTTCTGGGCATCTTTGCCCAACTGGTCGGCAAGCACGGCAGTGATCATTTCTTGGCGTTCGGCAACGGGAAACAGGGCGGGTTTGCTGGGGTTGCAGGAGATGAGCACGATAAGCTCATCGAACATTTTTACCCCTCTCTCGATTATATCGATATGCCCGTTGGTGATAGGGTCGAACGACCCAGGATAAACAGCAACGCTCTTCATAGGCTGCTCATCTCCTTTTCTCTGGGGTTGATTTTAAAGAAGGAAAATATCGTATTCCCGTATTTTCTCCTATCCTCGAGGGAAAAACGGCACGGTAGGAGCGGCTCTGGCAAGCTATCGAAGGGGGCATGTTGGATTATCAGCACGCCGTCATGTTTCAGCAAATCCCCAGTTATAAGCAGCCTCAATGTTTCCGCCAGGCTGCTTGCCAGATAAGGGGGATCGGCAAAAAGAACATCGAAACTTTCTCCTCGCCCCGCCATTTTGGCAATGGCAGTGCCGACGGATTCGATCAGAACTTCACATTTGTCGGCAAAGCCACAGTGTGTGGCATTCTTTTTGATAAGCGCTGCCGCTGTTCTGTTTTTCTCCACAAAGACAGCCCTGCGGGCGCCCCTGCTCAACGCCTCCATGCCCACGGCGCCAGAGCCGGCGTATAGATCGCAAAAATCCTGTCCTATTGGTGGGGAGAGGAGGTTGAAGAGCGCCTCACGGGCAAAATTGGTGGTTGGTCTTACCTCTTGGCGAGGAAGTGGTGATAAGCGTTTACCTTTTGCCTGTCCGGCGATGATTCTCATAGGTATTTAGCGATGAGTATTTCCGCTATCTGAACGGCGTTTAGCGCCGCTCCCTTGCGTAGATTGTCGGAGACGATCCACATATTGATGCCGTTGGGTATGGAAAAATCCTCGCGAATCCTCCCAACGAAGGTTGCGTCCTTACCCGCCGCAGCGATGGCGAGCGGATATTCCTTGTAAAGCGGCTCATCGACGAGTTCCACCCCCGCTGCTTGGGAGAGCAACTCTCGCACCTGTTTGGGGGTTATCTTGATTTCCGTTTCGATGTTGACGGATTCGGAATGTCCGTAGAAAACGGGAACACGCACGGTCGTTGCCGTTACCTCGATGTTCGGATCCAGTATCTTTTTGGTCTCGTTGACCATCTTCATCTCTTCCTTCGTATAGCCGTTTTCCAAAAAGACATCGATTTGCGGCAGGCAGTTAAAGGCGATTTGGTGAGGAAACACCGTGATGGTGGGTTCGCACAGGTTGAGTATCTCTCTAATTTGGGTTTCTAACTCATCGAGCGCTTCCTTTCCCGCACCAGAAACGGCTTGGTAGGTGGAAACGACGATGCGCTTGATCTTTGCGACATCATGGATGGGTTTTAGAGCCACTACCATTTGAATGGTGGAACAATTGGGGTTGGCGATGATTCCCTTGCTCTCGTAGAGAGCGATAGCCTGCGGATTGACCTCTGGGACGACAAGCGGGATATCGGGATCCATACGAAACGCGCTGGTGTTGTCGATTACCACTCCCCCCGCCTGTGCCGCGATGGGGGCAAATTTTTCCGAAATGGTGCCGCCTGCGGAAAAGAGGCAAATATCCACGCCTTGGAAGGAGTTTTCGTCCAAAATGGAAACGGGTATTTCCTCACCGCGGAAAGTCATAGTTTTTCCTTGCGAGCGTTCCGATGCAAGAAGGTGTAGCTCCCTAACGGGGAAATCTCGCTCTTCCAGAATGTTGAGCATTTCTTTGCCAACGAGCCCAGTGGCACCGACTATGGCGGTTACGAAGCTTTTCATGATATTTCCTCAAGGGATCTTTGTTATTAGCATGGTTATTGGTTATTAGGGTGTCTTACTCAGGGGTGCTTTTGGCTTCCTCATGTTTGTGCATTATTTTGTTGAGCAGCCTAAAGGTGAAAAAAATTGGGCCAGAGGCTATGTAGCCGCAGCTAAAAACGAAGAGTGTTACCTGCGGTTCGGCGATTACCACCGCGATGAGAATGATGACCAAAACAAAGGACATCAAGGGTTTGCGCGAGAAGAAGTCCATCTCTTTGAATGAATGGAATTTTATGGAACTGACCATCAGCAGTGCCAAAGCAACCGTAACGACGAACAAGATGGGGTGGGTGAGTGTTCCTTCTAAGCCTAGTTTGTAGTAGAACAAAATCGTGCTGGCTATTCCTATCGCTTGTGCGGGGATAGGTAAGCCGTTGAAATACCTACTGTCGATAATGCCTATTTGGATGTTGAAACGAGCCAAACGCAAAGCCCCGCAAACAAGCAAGAAAGCCGCCGCCGCCAGCCCCCAATTCCCGTAAGGCTCCAGTGACCAGTTGTAAATCAAAGCCGCGGGGGCAACACCAAAGGCGATTACATCCGCAAGGGAATCATATTGCGCGCCAAAATCACTTGCCGTTTTGGTAATCCTCGCAATCCTACCATCCATACCATCGAAAATGCCCGCTATGATGATGAAGGTTGCCGCCATCTCGAAGTTGCTGCGGAGGGCAAGGAGGATGGAAAGAAAGCCAAAAATCAAACAGCCACTCGTAAAGAGGTTGGGCAGGATGTAAATGCCTTTTTTCATATTGTCTTTGGAGACTTTTTTCCTAGCCTTCATTATCGCTTCTTTTCTAGTCATTGTTCAACCTGCCGATTATTGATGTGCCGGCGCACACCTTATCACCGATTTTTACGCTTACTTCGATATTAAGCGGTAAATAGATATCTAACCTCGACCCAAAACGGATCAGACCAAAACGCTCTCCCTTTACTAGGGTATCGCCTTCTTTTATCCAACAGGCGATTCTTCTTGCCACCAAGCCCGCGATTTGCACCACCACGAAGCGCATTCCGTTGTTATGCTTGATGAGAACGGAGTTCCTCTCGTTGAGAGAAGAGGCTTTATCGAGGCTAGCTACCAAAAATTTGCCGGGGTGGTATTTCACTGCCTCCACAATACCCGAGACAATGTTTCTGTTCACATGTACATTAAAAACATTCATAAAGATGCACACAACCTGGCATTTTTCACGGAGGAAATCATTTTCTTCTTCCTCGGCAATCTTGATGACCAATCCATCGGCGGGAGAGACAATGGCATCTTCGGCGGTGGGGATGTGGCGTGAGGGATTACGAAAAAACCAAACGACAAAGGCAAGCAGTAGCAAAAGAATCCCCGCTATGATCCCTGCGTGTAAATAAACAGCAATAAGGAATAGAGCTAGCAAGGGCGCGATGAATATAAAACCATCGGGGGCAATAAGGAAATTTTTTCGCATTTTCTATATCCTCCCTTCTTTAGAGGGCGCGCCGCGCCTATTACACTAGGGGGAGCTTGTCAACATGCCAACACCCCCGCCTGCTTTACGCTCTCATCTCCCCCTATCCTAATGGGAAACTCGTTGTTCACTCCTTGGCATCCCTGTCCCGTGCTGGTGCCTGCGCCAATGCCTCCCAGCCACTTAGCCCCTCGGACAAACCTAATTGTGGCGCCAAGTTGGAGAGCGCTTGCAAAGTCACCGCTTCGTTCATGTGCTTGGCGAGCCTATAAACCGTTAACCAGGTGCGCAGTGCTTCTTCAGGTTTCCCATTTTGTAAATGGAGATGCCCCATGTTGAAGAGGGTGGCACACAAACCCGCCTTGCCGCCAATCGCCTTACTTATTGCCAGCGCCTCTTTTAGATATGACAAAGCCGTCTCGTAATCACCCTGTGCATGATATATACCTGCAATGTTGTTTAGCGTTGTGCCTTCGCCTGCCTTGTCGCCAATTACCTTAAAGATTGCCAGCGCCTCTTTTAGATATGGCAAAGCCGTCTCGTAATCACCCTGTGCATGATATAAGGCAGCGATGTTGTTTAGCGTTGTTCCTTCCCTCACCTTCTCGCCAATTGCCTTAAAAATTGCCAGCGCCTCTGTTAGATATGGCAAAGCCGTCTCGTAATCACCCTGTGCTTTATAAATCCGGGAGATGTTGTTTAGCGTTGTCCCTTCGCCCGTCCTCTCGCCAATCGCCTTACTTATTGCCAGTGCCTCTTTTAGATATGACAAAGCCGTCTCGTAATCACCCTGTGCTTTATAAATCTGGGAGATGTTGTTTAGCGTTGTCCCTTCGCCCGTCCTCTCGCCAATCGCCTTAAAAATTGCCAGCGCCTCTTTTAGATATGGCAAAGCCGTCTCGTAATCACCCTGTGCATGATATAAGACAGCGATGTTGTTCAGCGTTGCCCCTTCGCCCGCCCTTTCGCCAATCACCTTACTTATTACCAGTGCCTCTTTTAGATATGGCAAAGCCGTCTCGTAATCACCCTGTGCTTTATAAATCTGGGAGATGTTGTTTAGCGTTGTCCCTTCGCCCGCCTTCTCGCCAATGTTACGGCATAGTTGCAGAGCAATTTCTAGGGAGGAATGGGCATCGGCAAGCCTGCCATCCATCTTTTGACTCTGGGAAATTTGCCAGTAAAGCTCAATTTGTTCTTTAATATCGGTTGTTCGAGATAAAGCATCTTGAAGCAGATCAATGCGGATTGCATGTAAAGCGCTACCGGAAAGATCCCTACCCAGTCGTTGGGCTATTTCCACCGCCTTTTCCAATTCGCCGCGGCGCTGAAAACGCCAATAGGAGATGATATCTTCCAGCCACTTTTGCACATCGAGCGCTATTTCCCCATCCGCCCAACGCCAAGTTTGTTCGGTCATCCAAACAAAGGTTGTTTGCCGTGGTAAAATGGGCATTATTGCGGTGAGCTGTTGTTGGGCATAGGCACTCTTGCCTTCTTTGAGGAAAGAATGGGCAAGCTCTAACTTTGTCTGTATTTTTTCTTGTTCATCGCCAACTTCTGACAAATATTCTAGCATCTCCAAGCTATTTTGCTCGGCGCCGTTAGCAACGGCATGGGCACTATCACCATCATGTTTGCACTTTTCCCAAAGGTCTTGGCGTTTCTTTTCCCTTTCTCTTTTATCACTGTAATACCTTTCGAAAAAAGCCACTAAGTAAGGGAGTTTCTTGTTGTGGAGGCGGGATTCGTTCATCGCTAGCCATAAATCAAAAAAGCCCTCCTTGATGCGGTAGAAGCGGGAGCGCTTGTCATCGGAGTTTTTCGTAACGCTGAGATAGCCCGCTTGCAGCAGGCGTTTGAGCAGTGCCGATGTTTGTTGTTGGGACATCCGCAGCTTTTTGGCTATCGTTGCTGGGGTGCGCGGCTCTAGACGCATGAGCGCTATCGTTTCCAAAATGGCTCGCTCCTGCGGGGCGAGAACTTTGAGGCGATCCTGGTAAAAGGGGGAAATTTGATCTAGAAGTTTTTTAAACTGATCTGTTACCTCTGTAACATCTTCATGGGCGATTAACTCATAGAGCATCATAATGAGACGAGGATTGCCGCCCGTCATTTCTTGAAGTGCTTGAATTTTAGGAATGAGGGAGTCCCAAGAGGCTAACAGCTCCCCCCGCTTTTCCCATTCGAGATTCTTGCGGATTACCTCTATGGTTTGTTCTTCGGTAAATTCTTCCAGCGCCTGGATGTCAAAGAAATCGTAAAAGGGATTCTGGTAAGCGTAAATGGCGGGGAAATAAACGGGAGAAGTGGCGATTAGCGTGGCGCAGGGGGAGTCCATCAAGAAGCTGCGGAAACGGTGCATTTCCTTTTCACTCTTTAGATTTTGGGTGAACAGGACATCGATGTTTTCCAGCATTATCAAAAGTGTTTTACCCGATTGCTTCTGGTAAGCTGCCAATTTCGGCTCGAGCGTATCGATTATCTCATCGTCGTTGTCGTTGGTGGCAAGCCCTTGATGTAGCTCAAGCCATGCCCCATCATCGTTCGTTTTTGCCAAAATCTCCACAATACCCAGCAAAAAATCGGCAAAAGATAAAAGGCGGTTGTTCTCTTCGGGAAATCGGACACATGTATAACAGGAGTGAGCCTTTTCATTGCTGACGAGGGCGTTTTCGATGAGCGTGAGGAGGTGGGTTTTGCCAATGCCCCGTGTGCCAATGAAGAGATAATGCTGCTTACTCTTTTTCCCGATTGCCCCCACGAGTTTTTCCACCACATCGTTCAAGATATGCTCTCTACCAACGGAGGTAACCAACAAACGCTCAGGGGGGGTGATGTTACTACGATAGATGCCAAGCGGTGCGTTCATGCTTTATCCCTTTCTAGCTTTTGTATCCGTAATGCTTTTTCCACCATAATTTGAGCAGGCGGCTTGCGAAATCGTAAGAGCCGTTTTCTGTTTCCTCTATGTAAAAATCGCTCCGTAGGTTCATAATCAGGCTTTGAAATGCCAATTCCCAATCCTCCCCTTCTTGGCGGATACATTTGCTTTCCTTAATCTTTTTATAGTGAGAAAACAACATGTTGCGTGATATTCCTCTTTTGCTCGAGGAAATTCTATTCAAAAGATACAAGGCGGTTTCCTGTTCTTCGGGTGGGTAATGGCGGTAAATGCGCGAGCGAAAGTGCTGGAGCTTTTCGTTACCCATCTCCCCTAGGAGCGCTTTATTGAAAACCGCTGTAACTATATCAGCGTTGATCGTTGTTTGCTGTTTTTTCCAGAGGCGAAAAATTTCCTGAACGAGCATTTGCAGAAAGAAAGGAAGGGGTGTTCCTAGCAATTCCCCAACACGCGGCAGGAGAGTCTCATCGAAGGTAACCCCTCTTTCCGTGAGCATCTTCGTTACGAACTCTTGCACTTCATAAGGACTAAAGGGGGAAAGAACCTCGACCTTGAGATCGTTACTCAGATTGACCATTCCCTCGCGGGCAAGGACGGCGGTGAGGTTTACGGAGCCACCAACGAGCCAACGCACCTTCCCTGATAGCGACTCCATTCTCATCTTCCTGAACCAATGGAGAAAGTTTTCGTATGATTCGGGGCTGTTGCGAATCATGCCGCTGACCATATCGGGGAACTCATCGACGATAAAAAGAAAATACCTGTCCGAATTCAGGATTTCTTCAATCAACTTTTGGAGTTTTTCCTGCCAATCGGCTTTTATCGTTTCTTGTGCCTTGCGGAGACTTATTTTGAATTCGTCTGTTTCTACAGACTCGATGTGCTGTAAAATACTGCCAATAAAACCCCCCGCTCGCGCGCATAGCATTTGCAAATAGTGCGGTTGATGTTCATTGATGACGCTGAGCAAGGTGATGAAAAAATCATCGGGTGTTTCGATATCTTCCACATTCAAATGAACTACCAACCAATTATCGCGAGGGCAATCCAGCATCCGATACATCACGCTGGTTTTCCCAATGCGGCGTGGCGCCAAGAGAAGCACATTGTGTTTTTGAAGCGATTCCCACAAATCTTCAACAAAATCATTCCTAAACCAGAAATCATTATCCCTGACGGGGGAACCAATAATAAAGTCCGTCATTTCTTTCTCCATAAATACAACGAATTTGTTATACAACTTATATGTTGTATAAATTATGAAAGGCGATTTGTAAAGAGAGATGGTGGCAGGTGGTTCTGCCCTCAACATTCTTGTCATTGCTCTGCTTTGCTGTTAGCCACTTTCCCTATATCTATGAGAAAG
>Ga0172371_10001132_pt1 | contig 41990 bp, 38 predicted proteins | sample Lak12m_FD_114543 | JGI IMG/M metagenome (GOLD analysis project Ga0172371, IMG submission 114543) | Freshwater microbial communities from Kabuno Bay, South-Kivu, Congo - kab_022012_12m | ecosystem: Environmental > Aquatic > Freshwater > Lake | place: Democratic Republic of the Congo: South-Kivu... | reverse complement strand
GACATTTTCCAGGAATGTCGTCGGGTGATAAAGGATGACGGCATCATGACGGTGATGTTCACCCACAAAAGCCAGGATGCATGGGAGGCACTGACTCGGTCACTCATAGAGAATGGCTGGAAGATCACGGCATCGATCCCGGTGGAATCAGAGACTCAGCAGGGGATACACACCAAAGACACGGCATCGGCTATCAGCTCTGTCTTTATCTCCTGCCGCAAGCGAGATACATCATCAAAGGAACCGGCCCTGTGGGTGAGCTTTGGCGGCAGTGGGGTGCAGAGCAAGATCCGCGAGGCGGTCATCGAAGGATTGACGGAGTTCAAGGCGCTGAAGCTCAATCCGGTGGATGAGATGGTGGCCAGTTATGGCCGGGCGCTGCGGGTCTTGTCCGAGCACTGGCCGGTTCTGGACGGGGATGAGGAGGTCGGGCCTTTGCGGGCCATGACCGAGGCCAGCCGGGTGGTGGCCGAGAATCACATCCAGCGGATCACTCATGGACGCCTGAAGGTGGATGATCTCTCGCCGGAAGGGGCCATGGCATTGACCCTTTTCGGGATCTATGGACTGGCCGAGATATCCTTTGATGAAGCGCTGAACCTCTCCCGTTCCTTGAGCATTCGACTGGAAAACAAGACCGGCGGATATACGGCTGAGGGGCCTTTCATCGGCATCAATACCGAAACCAGCAGCGGTCAGCAAGCCCGGAAAGCCAGGGCCGAGGATATCGGCTTCCACGCCCCCCTGGCGCGAAAAGGGTCCAAACTCAGACTGGTTCGGCCCGAAGAGAGAATCGGTAAGCGGATGGAGAATCCCCAGACCGAATGGGACCTTCTCCAGGGGCTGATCATGGCCTATCGTCAGGGGGATATCCCGGTGGCGCGGGGGTATCTGTCGCGTCATGCGGCACAGAGAGAGGATGTGGTCCTGGACCTGTTGCAGGTCTGGGAGTCCGAGTCCGCTGAAGAGGCCCTCCAGAAAGAAGCGAGGGCCATGATGTTCGGGCTCAAATAGATGAGGTCTGACAGTGGATTCTTTCCCAGAAACCAAGGGATTCAAGGACATAAGCTGGCAGTACACCTATAAGACCTCGGCCACGGGTCCCTATGGCCGACCTGCCGATATCCTTCACGATTTCTATATCCCTGCGCTCAGTCTGAGCGTACGCTACGACCGAATGGCCGGGTACTTCCGGTCATCTTCCCTGGCTGCGGCGTCCCAGGGGTTTTCCGCCTTTACCACATCGCAGGGGAGAATGCGCCTGGTGGTCGGGTCCGACCTGGCTGAAGACGATGTGGTGGCCATTTTGGAAGGCGACCAGCAACGCATGGCCGACTGCCTGAGTGCGTCCCTTGGCCAGCCCGAAACCTGGCCTGAGAATGTCACCAGCGGGGTTGAACTCCTCTGCTGGATGGTGGCCAAGGGGATTCTGGAGGTGCGGGTGGCTTTCCGGGTGCATCTCGAAACCGGAAAACCGCTGGGGGGCATGTCATCCACAGAAGACGGTTACGTTCACGAGAAATGGGCGCTATTTACCGATGTTCGGGGGGACCGTCTGTATGTGAGCGGGTCCTTGAACGAGTCGCGCACGGCCTTGATGGTCAATGCGGAAAACATCGATGTCCATGCGGACTGGTGGAACGACATCTCCCGATCCCGCGCCGATGATGCTCAGAAGACATTCGATACCATCTGGAACAATCAAAACCCATATCTCCGGGTCCTGCCCCTCCCTGACGCGGTTGCGCAGCGGTTGATCAGCATCGGCAAGGACGTTCGGCACCCCGCCGAGATCGACGGCTCCACCGCCTGCAAGCCCGAAATCGCGCCGCCATCGGCCCTGGAACGCTTGCAGTTTGCACTGATCAAGGATGGTCCCAAATTGCCGGGGGGCCGTTTTGTAGGTCTGGAGACCGCACCGGTCAAGCCCTGGCCTCATCAGGAAATTGTGGCCCGCAGGCTGGTTCAGACCTGGCCCTACAGCTTTCTGCTCTGCGATGAGGTGGGCCTGGGCAAGACCATCGAGGCCGGGCTCGCCATCCGATCCCTGTACCTCTCGGGACTGGCCAAGCGCATCCTGATTTCGCCCCCTGCCGGTCTGGCCGAGCAGTGGCATCGGGAGATGCAGTCCAAGTTCTTTCTTCCCTTCGGGCGAGCCCTGACCGGGGCCGCTGCCCGACACCAATACATATTTCCCTTTGAAGAGACGCGATCAAACGAGGGGCTCTATGACCCGGATCTGTGCATTGTCTCCACCGGCCTGCTGGCGAGGAAGGGGAGACGAGTCGAGCTTCAAAAGGCCCGAGCGTTCGATGTGGTGCTGGTGGACGAGGCCCATTATGCCCGGAGGAAAAACCCCACCAACGGCACAAGGGCCTATCCCCAGTACGGGCATCTGTACACGGTGCTGAGAGACCAGATCAAGAAAAAGAGCCGCTGCCTGTGGATGGCCACGGCCACGCCCATGCAACTGGACTGGGTGGAGGTTTTTGATCTCATCGGACTGACCGACCGGATCGGGCCGTTTCAACTGGACCCTTCCCTGATGGGGGCCTATTACGAGATACTGGGTTCCCTGGTGCGGGGGGAGCGGGTCCGTGACAGCGATTGGGAATTCCTTAGATCCGCCATTTCGTTTTTGCAGCGGCATGATCCATTCCTGTGGAACTATCTTCACGAGTCTGTTGTGGATGGCCGGATTCGCATGGCCGCTGCCCAATGGCTGGAGAGGGGGAGGGTTCCCCTGGGACGGGACCGGACCCTTATCCACAGGCTGATCTTCTCTGCCGCCCCCCTTTCCCGTGTCATGCTGCGACACACCCGGCCCCTGCTGGAGCTGTATCGCGAACAGGGAAGGCTGATGGAAAACCTGGCCCAAAGGGAAATCCTGCCGGTCCCCAAGATCGTTATGACCCCCCTGGAAAAGAAGGCATACGACCAACTTGAGACCTATTGCCAGGACCTCGTCACCCAGGTGACCAACACGCCCGAGGGGAAGGGACTGTTTCGGAGTCTGGGCTTCTTTCTCAGTTTTTTACGCCTGCGCTTTGCATCCTCTCTTTTTGCCATCCGTGAGACGATCAGAAGACGAAGGGACCGGGTCACCGCCACCCTGGCCTGCATGCAGGGACCGAATGACATGGAGCCTGATCTGGAAGACCTGGAGTCCTGGTTGTCGGAGGAGGACGATATTGACCAGAGGATTGTGGGTTCTATCCTCAAAAACCGCACCCCGGAGACGCTTCGCTGGGAAAGGTCAAGGCTGGAGCAGATGCTGGGCGTCCTGAATGACCTGTCTGAGACACCATCCAAGATGAAGCATCTGCTGGGCGTGCTTGAACAGCGGCGCATACCGGGCGGCCGGATCCGTCAGACGGTTATTTTTACCCGGTTCTACGACACGCTTCAGGATATCCTGAAGCGCCTCAGAACGATTGATTCGCGGATGCTGATCGGCACCTATTCGGGCAAAGGCGGTCAGTTTGTCGATCCCACAACCCACAGCATGCGAGGGTGTGAAAGGGAGTATGTGAAAAGGCGTTTTCTTCGGGAAGAGATCGACATTCTCATTTGCACCGATGCTGCAGCCGAAGGTCTGAACCTTCAGACCGCCGACCTTCTGATCAATTACGATCTTCCCTGGAACCCCATGAAGGTGGAACAGCGGATTGGACGAATTGACCGCATTGGCCAGAAGCACGAGCGGGTACAGGTCTTGAACCTCTGCTATGCGGATTCAGCCGAGCAGTTTGTCTACGACCGCCTCTGGGAGCGCCTGACGCGGGCGGGCTACATCGTGGGGGTTCAGCAGGTCTCAATGCTCCCTGTTACCCTGGAGGAATTCAATGACCTCGCTGCGGGGACGCTGAAACCTGAAGAGCTGGAAGCCAGTGCGCGGGAAAAGATCGCTTTCCAGAAGCAGCGCATGGAAAGCATGGAGATCCCCGCGAAGGACCTCTTTGAAATCTACACCCGATTCGGCCAAAGGGAGGCGCATGGGAGACAGTCTCCCGTTACCCTGGAGGCCATATGGAAGGCCCTTTCAACATCGATTTACCTTCGGGATGTCGGATGCACGGTTTCAGCGGATGCGGAGAGCAAATACCTGATGCTTCGGGGCCTTCAACCTGTTCCGAAGGGGACTGGTCTGAGCATCGACCGAACCTTGTGCGAAAAGGGGCTTCCTGAGCAGCAGGCGATGATCCATTTTGCCACCTATGGGGATCCCTTTTTTGAGAGGATCTTAAAGGAGTTTGATGGCTATGAGCTTCCAGGGTGTGTGGTGCGCCTCACCGAAACCGTGCCGGAGATCGAAGCGGAGGTCGTTGCCTATGCGGCGGGATGTCTGGATGATTCAGGCCAGCCGTCGGTACGGCTGATTTCTTCCTGGAAGGATCTTGAGGGACTGGCACTGGCCGAGGATATGAAGGCGGCGGATATGGATCTGGGGCCGCTGAGGCAGCAACTTCATGCGATGGTGCGGGAGGAGTTCGAGCCCACCCGAGCGGTGAAGAGACTTGAGGAGTACAACCAGCAGGCCGGAAAGGCCCAATACCTCATGGATCTCCTGGCCATACGAAGCCTTATCAAGCCAATCGTCTATGCGGAAAGCGACAACTTCAACATGCTCCTCAGAAACCATCTGGACGTCCTGGTTCAGGAGAGAGAGCGGGTCTTGATTGCGGACCTGCCGGTTGAGACCTTGAAGGCCATCAAGCAGGACCTGCTGTTCGACATTCAGCTCCCCACCGTGGGCGAAAAGACCACCTTGACCCTGCCAATCCCCTTCGTTTCAGCCGCGATTGACCTCGGCTGCCGCCTGGCTGATTCCATGAAAAAGAGGGGCTCCGAAGTGACCATCGGCCTGGTTCGCGGACGAGTTGAGAGGGAGCTTGAGAGAGAGATGAGGGCTATCATGGGCAGTCGCGCTTGAGCTTGCCTCTACTCAAAACGAAATTGGGACTGCTTGAACCGTTGATGAGAGATGTCTGGTTTTTCCATTTCTTTCCGAGCTGCTGCAAATAGTTTTTCGAGTGTCTTTGTCCCGATTCCTTTTATGCGGCTGAGTTGATTGAGCTGAAAGACATCGGAACGGTTCATAGCATCGATGACTTTTTGGACATAGTCTCGCCTCAGTCTCGTCAGACTGGATAGTTCGTCAATGTTCATATCAAGCAGCCTGTCTCGAACTTGGATGTACAGATCATCTTCGGCTGTCGGATCATAACGATATATCTCGATATCGATTTCCAGCGGATCCAAGTAGGATCTCATTAAACGTATGCTTTCATCCGGGTCTATCCCACCTCTGTCAGCGCCGAGTACCGGAAATGCGATAGAAGAAATACCTCTTGATCGGTGAGTTTCCACGAATTTTCGGAGACCAGCGTGAAGGTAACTTTGCTTTGAAGGGAATTTCCAATTTTTTTTTGTGGGAAAGTTTAGAATCCACCTGTCATCTGCTTTGTAAAGCCAAAGCATCCCAATGTCGATTTCCTTTGCAGCGCAGAGTTCGACATATCTCTTATACATATCTGGATATCTCAAGCGGAACTCGAAGGCGATGCCCGCTCCCATGACGCCTACACAATTAATCGTATTAACGATGGTCTGGCAATTAGTTGTGAATATATTTCCAACAATAAGAGCTGTAGCCATTCTATGGTCCTAAAAAAACATATTTCTACTCATTTTTGTATCTTTTCCGCAATTTGAAAGAAAACTCAGCGTTTCCTCGGAATAACAATGTATGGCTCCAATATGATTCGGGGCTACCTTGGGATAAATCAATACCTCTGCACATCTTTTTCTTTTGCCATCTGGCAGGGCAGACCAATTTCCAGCATTCAATACCTCCCAGGGAAGGTGATCCATCGCAGCAAGTGAATTGTAGAATAGCGTTCCGAGCGATGCAGCATTACCATCGGAAATAATCCACTGGGTTTCTGATAGTGCGGAAAACAAGACTTCCACCAGGCACAAATCATGTTGCAGATCTTTGCGAACGCGAAGCATCGGGTTACGAGGTACAAGATACAATGGGACATAGTCATGGACTTTTCGATGATATATGCTCTCCACTCTTTCGCGCAGCTTTTGAACATCTGGATCAGATATGTCAAACCGAGTTTTGTTGAGCCTATATGCGTCGTAATGATTCAATATACCGTATTGAAGGATACTTGAAATATTATGTTTATGGGTAATATGCCATAGGCACTTAATGCCATGCTCTTCAAAATAATCGGAAACCGATTTTCCGATAAGGGAACTGGGTAGCAGTGCGCTGCAAGTGCAGGTTCTAAATCTTACCCTGAACGTACCATCCAAATTCACGCCAATAATTTCACCAAAACCCAGTTGAGGCATTGTTGAATGGCGAACCTGATCCCCTTCTTGCATTCAAACTTCTCTCGTCAAAACTGTCTACAGGGGTTCTCCTATAGGGCTATGATCTTCAATGGCTTTCAATCTGCTGCGTAGCATAGCCTACCTGCAGGAATTAACTCGTACCTCTCTCTTTTGTCATCTTGATTCATCTTAGATTCTTTTGGATAGTATCCCACCGGTCCTGATATGGATGTAAGCTGTTCTCAGAAATGGCACAGTGCAACGAATTCCAACGCTGGGGGCGAATCCCATCATGCTTTGCGAGGAAAGCCGTGTGGTGATCGATCAGCAAATCCCGCAGGCGTTCCCACGGAAGGATGTAAAAACGATCATCCCTGTTGTCATCAATTTTCACGAAGGTCACGATGAGTCGCTTCACCGGACAAGGATTAGGATTTCCGACAAACTGGCGCTTGCCATTAAAGCTAATCTCGCAATACTGCGTGATGTTGGCAAACTGCCAAGAGGATCCACGGCTGGCCTTTACCTGTACGGAGACGTGCCGCCCCACTTCATCGGACGCAATAATGTCGTAATGGGGGACATTTCCGGTGAAAGTGGTAGCGATTAACCCACGCCGCGAAAGCTCCGCTGCGATTAGGTACTCACCAGTTTGCCCGACAAGTTTGTTGCTGCGTCCTGTTGCCATTTGATCCCCGTATGGCAGAGCTTTCAGTTAATGGCTTTCTTCAGCTTGGGCATGCAACAGTCTGCTTTACCCTGAAGGTTTATGCACGCTGGCTACCGGGGCAGGCTAAGAATCAGGTTGATGAATTGGATTGTGTAGAGGCACCCACTTGCACCCCAGGTGCACCCACGGATGAATAAGGCAAAGAAAAAGAGGTTGCTTCATCAGCTAACCCCTTGATTTTCCTGGCGCGCCCAGCAAGATTCGAACTTGCGACCTACGGATTCGTAGTCCGTCACTCTATCCAACTGAGCTATGGGCGCGTGAGCGTTTGTGATAGAATATAGCAGCATTCTGCCGCCATGGCAAGGGCCGATTCGACCGTGGGGATGATTTTTTCAGGCGTACCTTGCCACGATCTTATCGATGATGCCGGTCGTTGAAAAACCGGCCTCAAAGGGGATTCGTTTCACCTCGCCCCCTGCGTTTTTCACCACATCTGCCCCGATGATCTCATCCTCGGACCAGTCGCCTCCCTTGACAAGGATGTCCGGTAGGAGGGCGCGGATCACGCGAAGGGGGTTGTCCTCGTCAAAGATCAGGACCATATCCACACACTCGAGGGCGGCGATCAATTCGGCCCTGACACGCTCATCCAGTATGGGCCGTTTTGGCCCCTTAATGGATCGAACGGAGGCGTCGCTGTTGACGGCCACCAGGAGAAGGTCCCCCAGTTCCCTGGCCGCGGACAGATACCGGGTGTGGCCCGGATGGAGGATGTCAAAGCAGCCGTTCGTGAACACGATCCGTTTGCCAGATTGTTTCAGGCGGCGGCACGCATCCCTGGCTGAGTCAAGGGTCTTGATTTTGTGTATGGACATGGCGGTTGGCTCATTCTGTAGGGTGCGTTGGCCGTCGGGGGTTGTCATCTACCCTCAGCTATGGTCATGAAGTTGTCATGTATGGTCATGTGGCGCCGCTGTCTATCTGCCTGTGCGTGCCAGGCTCAGGCCGAAGACTTCTTTGGCCCCGCATTGCCTCAGGATGCGGGCGCACTCGTTAAGGGTGCTTCCGGTGGTGACCACGTCGTCCACAAGAAGGATGGACCTCCCTTTGACTGCGTCCCGATCTATCAGCTCAAAGGCCCCGCGAACATTCTGCTTCCTCTCCCTTTTTGCCAGACTGGTCTGGGGCGGCGTGTATCTTATCCGCCGCAGAGACAGAAAGTCCAGATCCAAGTGAAGCGCCCGCGACACGTGGGCAGCCAGGAGCAGGCTCTGGTTGAATCCCCGCTCCTGTAAACGCTTCGGGTGCAGGGGTATGGGCATGATCAATAAATGGTTCAATCCGCTGAGGCGAATTCCGGCAAACTGGGCCAGAAGAGGCCCCAAGGCGTCCGCGACGAAGCTCCTGGAGCCGTATTTGAGACGATGGATTCCGGTCAGCATGGCCCCCTCGTAGCGGTAGGGTGCCCAGGCAGCCTCATAAAACGGTTGTTTTCTCAGGCAGTCCTCGCAGGGATGGTCCCCGGTCGCTTCGGAGGGAAAGGGCTGTCCGCAGATCGGGCACAGCGGGGAGACGAGCGGGCGGAATTCTGCCACACAGTCGGGGCAGAAGAAGGGTGAGCAGGTCTCCCTGACGAGCGGTCTCTTCCAGAGAAAACGACCGCAGATCGTGCATCGGGGCGGGTAGATAATATCGACCAGTTGCCTGAAAAAGGTCATGATTCTTTCCGACGGGCGATGTCGTTCGTTCCCATGGCGGTCCGGGATTCCCTGACAAAGTCCTCAAATGAACCCTCCCGGTCGATCCCCCGACACGCCAATTTAGCCATTTCCCAGGTTGCTTTGTCGTTCACATTGGCCGGATAGTAAGGCCAGAGGGCGCATCGGGCCGGTTTCACCGCGTGGATTCGGCACCCTTTCCCTTTGTCGTAAAAAACGCAGAAATGGTCCTCACCGGTGGTGATGTAGGTCTTTCCATTCCTCTCTTCACAAAACCGGGACAGAAACTCCTGTTTACCCATCAGCAGAAATTGGGAAATTCTCTCCTTCTCTTCCTCTTCCAAGAAGATTCCCCCTTCGCCGTAGCAGCAGTCCCCGCACATCTTGCAGTCAAACGCCGTCATGAAAGGCACCCCTGATGGTTGAGGGCAGCCCAAGTGTCCCGCAGAGGGCCGCCAAGGCACAACCCGGTTCCAAATTACAGCGCATCCACCGGCAGGTCAATCACTTCTTTGGGGTGACCCACAGAAATAGGGAAATGGCCCACGGGTGATTGACGCCCATCGGTGTGGGATGTATCATGGGGACCAGCAGAACAGTCTTTTAATTTTGAGGAGGAGGAATCCCTATGGCAAAAGATCCTGGCATCGGCAAAAAGGTGGTGGCCACGGTCACGGGAGTGCGGGGCGAGTGCAGCGCAGGGCATCGCGTCGGGCAAAGTTTCGAGATCAGTTGCCACGACCCGGGTGGCCTATGCGGATTTTTTTACCATGATATCTTTCCCACCCTGTCCACCTTTCAATTCGGCGGGAACATGCCGTGGTGGCAAGGCGATGTGATCGAGGTTCAATGCCCGGACAGCCATAACCTCGTGTCGCTGAGACTGGAAAGATTCGACCGAACCCCATGAGACGGGGCCGAGATCTGACCTTTCCCGCGCTGGCCCTACGGTAACTGCACCACGACGCTGTTGGGCCTGACCGTTCCGCCCTCGCTTTCAACGGTCGTTGGCCGATCCGCCATCCGCTGCTGTCTGTTGCCGACAGGCAGCACGACAGGGTTTGCGGAGGCAGCCTATTTCCTGCATCCCCCTTTTAAAAGAATTCCCCTTCACGATTCTCGTGTGCGGAGACCCCGATTCCTCAGCCGATGAGCTTCTTGAGGTCCCAATCCACCAGGAGCCGCAGCCTGGCAGTGTCGTCCTTATTCTTGTAGATCAGATGCCCGTTTTGGAGGCCGTAGAGGAAGAGATCCCGGGTTGTGGCCACATCATGACGGCAGTAGTCCGTGAGCTTTTCCATCTCGCCCTGGCGGAACCATTCCACCGCCTGGAGACCGTCAGCCGTCTTTCCCTGGTTCAACGTCTCTCTGGCGAGGTGGTCGAGCCCGAGTCGAAAGCCCAGCCGGCGGTAGACGTCTTCGAGGATGTCAAAGGTCGGAAGGTCTGACAACTTCTGCGAGGAATAGGCGCCCAGCACCCGGTAGTCGAACTGTTTGATGTTGAACCCCACGATCAGGTCGGCCTGCTGAAGATGACGAAGGAGCTCATCGATACGGTCTTCTTCGAACACCAGAAAGCCGTTTTGAATGCTGTCGAAGAGAACCGCTACCGAGATCCGCATGAGATGGCTGTTCTGCCACCCTCCCACCTCCTGGGCGGTCTTCTGGGTCTCAATGTCCAGGTAGAGGATTCGGGGGCCAGCGGTCCCTTCAGAAAGGGCTTCAGGTTCGGCGCTGGGCTCGATCGGGGGCTCCGCCTCGCCACTCGACATGGCGCTGAAGGGGATATGCCCCAGCAGCCCTTCCAGGATGATCTGGGCCGCCTTTTTGTCCAGAGGCTTATTGCCCGAACCGCACTTGGGCGAGTGAATGCAGGAGGGACACCCCTCTTCGCAAGGGCATTCCCTGATGACGTCCCATGTCTTTTCAAGAAGTTCCTGAACCGCCTCAAATCCGCGCTGGGCCAGGCCCACACCTCCCGGATAGGCGTCATAGATGAAGATGGCGCCCTTGCCCACCTGGGGATGATGGGGATAGCAGATCCCGCCCACATCGTTTCGGTCGCAGAGGGCAAAGAGGGGAAAGATCCCGATGGCCGCGTGCTCGATGGCGTGAATGCCTCCCATGAAATGAAGCCCTTTTCCTTCTATAAACCGCTTCAGCAGAGGCTCGATTTCAATCCAGAACCCGGTGGTCTCAAAGACCTGGGGCGGCAGGTCCAGGTCAAACACGCCGATCAGGCCCTGGCCCGGCAATGCACGTTTCTCGTAGCCGGTAATGACCTCGGTGACCCTCAGTCTCCCTTCCCGTACCACAAACTGGCCCTTGGGTCGGCTGCGGTGCACCTCGATGATCTCGGTTTCCTTCTCGCTGCGGGTGCGGGTGAAGTACTTGTGGTTGGAAGGGTGGACCACGACATCCTTTTTGTCCAAAAGAAGCCGGTCCACCTTGTAGGCCCGAGCCCTGTGCAGATAGATCGCCCCCGGATGGCACTCCTTGAAGGCCCGGATGCCGTCCACGGTCCCGATGGCCTCTCCGGTGCCGGCCTCGAAAATGGTGTAGGTATCGCCGGTGGATCGAATATTCACGGAGAGCTGGGGATTGCGCCGGGCTGAAAACCAGATGGGTTCCCCTTCGGCCGTGCGGTTCAGGGCGCCCTCCCTCTCCAGTTTCTCAAGGCGGCCGATGAGGTCCTCGGCCCAGAACGCCTGATCCTTCAGGGTGATGGGGATCTCGGCTGCGGCGCAGGGGAGATGGGCGTCCACGACATAAGGATTGTTCGGGTCGAGGACAGCGGCCTCAAAGGGCCTTTCAAAGAGGTCGTCCGGGTGTTTCATGAAGTACTGATCCAACGCGTCGGGCTTCCCCACCAGGATGATCATGGATTCCCGTACCGAGCGCCCCACACGGCCCCCCCGCTGCCAGGTATTCATGATGGTCCCTGGATACCCGACCAACAGACAGATATCCAGATGCCCGATGTCGATCCCCAACTCCAGGGCGCTGGTGGAGATGACGCCCAGGAGGCTGCCTTCGGCCAGACGTTTTTCGATCGCCCGTCGCTCGAAGGGCATGAAGCCTGCCCGGTAAGAGCTGATTCTGTTCTTGAGTTCCGGCGCCAACTGGGACACCCAGAGATGGATCAGTTCGGTGACCTTTCGCGCCTGGGTGAAGACGATGGTGCGGAATCCGTTTCGGAGGCATTCGACAAAGAGCCTGGCGGAATAGAAATGGGGGCTTTCCATCGGGTTGAGAAAGAGAACATGCTGGCCTGCCCTGGGGCTGCCCGTGGATTCAACCACCTGGAGCTCCTCCTCCACCAGTTTCTCTCCAAATGTCTTGGGATTGCTGATGGTGGCGGACAGAAGGATAAAGCGGGGGGATGATCCATAATATTTGCAGAGGCGCTTCAGCCGCCGAATGACCTGGTTGATGTGGGACCCAAAGATGCCCCGATAGGTGTGGACCTCGTCCAGGACCACCAGCGATAGATGCCGCAGGAGCGTTTCCCAGCCCTGGTGAAAGGCCAGGATGCCGCGGTGGAGCATATCGGGGTTTGTGAAAAGGATGTCGGGCATCCGTTCGCGAATCCGCTTCCGGTGGTAGGGAGTCGTGTCGCCATCATAGATGTCCACCGCGATCTCTCGGGTCTGAATTCCCGTGAGCCAGAGGGAGAGATTTTTTAACTGGTCCTGCTCCAGGGCCTTGAGGGGGAATAGATAAAGGGCCTTGGCATCCCTCTCTCGAAGGATCCTCTCCACGACCGCCACGTTGTAGATGAGACTCTTGCCGCTGGCCGTTTCCGTGGCCACCAGAAGGTTCGCCCCCCGTTGGAGGTGAAGGATGGCCTCGGTCTGGTGACAGTAGAGACGTTCGATGCCCGATGCCTGAATGGCCTTCAGGGTCTCGGGATGCAGGTCCGGGGTCGGACCGAACCGCGGGCCTCGGGCGGGAAGGTAGCGGTGATGCACAAAGGCCTCGCGGATGTCCGGGTTGGCCTTGAGCGTATCGATAAACCTGGAGAGGGTCACGGCGAAGGGCTATGGGGCATCGGGTTCACGGTTTTTCTCGAATTTTTGTTGAAGGGCCTTGGAGAGTTTTTTCATGTCCGCCTCAGAACGTGCGGTCTCCTTCCGGCGGATCTCCTCTATGGACCCCTTCAGGATATCGCTCATAAAGGTGTCGTTTTCGCTGCTCCAGGCGCTCCATCCGTCGATGCCGATGTACTCATTGTAGGAGGTGGTGTAGTACGGGTCATAAATCCGGACACCCAGAACGGGGTCGTGTTCATAGCGCACGTGTTTCCCGTCAAAGCGCCGGAAATCATCGTCGCCAAGCCCCAGTTTCCTTAAGAGGGGTTTGTGTTCTTCTTTGACGTTCATGGATGTCTCCTTTCGTTACCCCTCCTGGAGGCCCAATTGCTGTTTGGTCGATTCCAGCTTGTGCTGCGTCTCCTCCCACTGTAGGAGCCGCTCATCCAGTTCGTCGCGTATCTCCCGATATTCGGAAAGGAGGGGGATGCTCATCTCCTTGTCGGCGAAGATGGCCGGGTCCGCCAGCATTTTTTCAACTTCCTGCTGCCTGGATTCAAGGGCGGCGATTCGGTCTTCCACCTGTTGGAGCCGCCGTCGAATCGGATGGAGGGTATCGCGGATGATCTGACGCTGCCGTGCCTGCTCCCGCCTCTCGGTCTTGCGATCCCGTTTGCCTCCACCCGGGACCCCATCGGAATGCTCCCCGGACGGTTCCTGCCCCGGGACAACCTGATCCCTCGTCCGCAATTCCTCTTCATCGGAGGACTTTTCCATCCTGCTCAGGTGGTCATAGTATTCTTCCAGACGGCCCGGGTATTCCGCCACCGTCCGTCCTCGAATGTCCCATATTCGGGTTGCAAGGCTGTTCACAAAGGACTGATTGTGGGAGACAAAGAGGAGGGTGCCGCCGTATCCTTTCAGAGCCTGGATAAGGGTCTCGGAGGATTCAATGTCCAGGTGGTTGGTGGGTTCATCCATCAGCATGAAATTGCCCGGTTTGACAAGGATCTTCGCCAGCGAGACCCTGGCCCTTTCTCCCCCTGACAGGACGCCGATCGGTTTGTCCACATCGTTCCCTGAGAAGAGGAAGGCCCCGCAAACCGATCGGACAAAGCCGACCGTGGCATGGGGAACCACCTGGTAAACCTCTTCGATCACCGTGTTTCGCGGATTGAGCCAGTCGGAGTGATGCTGGGCGAAATAGGCAAGGCTCACCTCGTGGCCCAACGAGATCCGGCCCCGGTCCGGTTGGAGTTCGCCAGCCACCAGCCGCAGCAGGGTCGTCTTGCCGCACCCGTTGGGGCCGATAATAGCAATCCGTTCTCCCCGCGGAACCCTCAGGTTGAGGTCTTCGTAGAGGATGGTGGGGCCGAAGGCCTTGGAAACCCCCTCGATGGAAACCGCCTCTCTTCCGCTTGGAGGCACCTCGGGAAATGAAAACTGAATGCTCTTCTCTTTTCGACGGGTCTCCACCAGCTCCATCTTTTTGACCAGTTTGATCTTGCTCTGGGCCTGTCTCGCCTTGCTGGCCTTGGAACGGAATCGTTCAATGAATCGCTCGGCGTCCCGTATCCGCTGTTCCTGGTTTCTGGCCTTTGCATCGAGGATGCGGACCTCCTCTTCCCGGGCCTTGATATATACGTCATAGTTGCCGCTGTAGGTGCGCATCCCTTCGGGTTCGAAGGAGACCACCCGGTTGATCTGCCGATTGAGGAATTCCCTGTCGTGGGAAACGAGAATCATGGCCCCCTTGAAGCCCTGCAAAAATCCCTCCAGCCACCTGACGGAGGGCATATCGAGATGATTGGTGGGTTCGTCCAGGAGGAGCACATCCGGCCTCTGGTACAGGAGCGCGGACAGGGCGGCCCGCATCTTCCATCCGCCGCTCAGGGAGGAAATGGAACGGGTGAAGTCGTCGGTCTGGAACCCCAGACCGAGAAGGATTTTTTCCGCTTCATGCCGAGGGAATTCCTGGTCCAGCCGGTTGATCTCGTGGTGGATATCAGCGATCTCTCTCCCCAGACGGGCCTGCTGGGCCGCATCGGGCTGGGCCTTGAGGGACTGTTCCGCCGACCGAAGGGCATATTCCAGATCCGCCCTGCCCGGAACGGCGTCCAGGACCGCCTGGAGGAGGGGGCCGGAGGCGCTTTCGTCGACATCCTGGGGCAGGTAACCGATGCGGCATCGTCTGGCGATGCGGACCTCCCCGCTGTCCGGAGAGACCTCCCCCGTAATGATCCGAAGAAGGGTCGTTTTGCCAGACCCGTTGCGGCCCACCAGGCCGATTCTGTCGCCCGGCTCCACCTGGAGGCCGATGTCGCGAAAGATCTCCCGTTCGGGGAAGACAACGGAAACGCGAATAAGGGTGATGAGACTCATCGTGGGTAAGGCTCCTTCTGACGCTGCGACCTATATATAATGGTTTGAAGGGGGTTTTCAAGCTCCAACTGCGGGCTTGTCCTGTTTGCGAGGATGTGGTAAACTCAAATTCAAGGTTTCAGGCGCGGGACGCGGGGCGGTGACACCGTCCCGGCGCGCGAAGGGACGGCCGCTGGAAAACCCTCATCGCGCTCGGACACATAAAGGAGACGTCAGACATGGAAACCGTCAGAAGTACCCTATGGGGAGTAGTGGGGAATATATCCGAGAGATATGGCGATCGGGATGCCCTCGTCCACATAGAAAGAGGCGTCCGCTTCAACTATGCGCTCCTCGCATGGGAGGTGGAGCGTGCGGCAAAGGGCCTTATTCATATGGGAATCAAGACCGGAGACCGCGTGGCCATATGGGCGCCCAATGTGCCGGAATGGCTCATCTCCATGTTGGCGCTCAGCCGATTGGGGGCCATCACGGTGCCGGTGGATCCGGGCGCCGGACGGGAGGATGTCCGATTCGTCCTGGAGCAATCGGAGTGCAGAGGGGTGATCGTCTCGAAGGCCCTGGAAGACGAGGAGTGTGTCAATGCAGTCCTTTACGCAAGGGATGCGGTCGATTCATTGGAACATGTGGTGGTGATTGCCGATGAAACCTTTCCGGAGACCGTTCCATGGACCGAACTGACGGCCATGGGCGGGAAGGCAGACGGGCTTGCGCTGGCCGAGATGGAGCAGGGAGTCGCCCCTCAAGATCCTGTGGCGATGATGTATACATCGGGCACCACCGGCCAGCCCAAGGGGGTGGTGCTGGATCATCTGGGCCTGATCAACAAATCCATGGCCTCTACCGACCGGCAGGGGGTGGGCCATCAGGACCGCATGTGCCTCTTTTTCCCCCTCTTCCATATGTTTGGAAATACCTGCATTGCCCTTGCAGGCCTTTTCAGGGGGGCCGCCCTGATCATCCCCAGCGATCTGTTTGATCCTCGGAAGACGCTCGACGCGATTCGTAAAGAAAGTTGTACGGCCATTTACGGGTCGCCGTCGATGCTGATTGGCCTTCTGGATCATCCGGACTTTCGCAAGAAATGGTGGGCTACAGTCAAGAAGGGGACCGTCGGGGGGGCTCCCTGTCCCATGGAGTTGATGAAGCGGCTTGTGCAGGAGATAGGGGCCTCTCATATCACCGTGGCATACGGCATCACGGAGGCGTCTTCGTGGATCACCATGACGCGGCCGGACGACCCGATCGACCTGCGGGTGGGCACGATCGGCACCGCACTCCCCTGCAACGAGGTCAAGATCGTGGATCCGGCTACGGGGGACGATCGTCCGCCAGGGGTCCAGGGGGAGCTTTGTACCAGAGGCTTCCTGATGAAGGAATATTATCGAATGCCTGGGGCTACGGCCGCGGCCGTTGATCGGGAAGGCTGGTTCCACACCGGGGACCTCGGGGTGGTGGATGAGGCGGGCTATTTTCGGATCACGGGCCGGCTGAAGGATGTCATTGTCAGGGATGGGGTCGAGATTCATCCGGTGGAGGTGGAAGAGTGTCTTTACCGCCACCCCGATGTGTCGGAGGTCCAGGTTTTCGGCTTCCCCCACGGGGAAAAGGGACAGGAGGTAGCTGCCTGGCTGAAATTGAAGGTCGGGTCCCAGATATCCGGGATTGCCCTGGCCGCCTATGCCAGAGACTACCTGGATGAACGGCTGCTGCCCCACTACTTCAAGGTGGTCTCTGGTTTTCCCATGACCAAGAGCGGAAAGGTCCAAAAGTACAAGCTGTCTGAGATGGCCATGGCGGAGTATCTATCCGGGGAAACCGCGGGGATGAGAGGCGGGCCGTCTCCGGTGAGGCAGGTGATCTATTCCGACAGGGCCCCGGGAGCCTTGGGACCCTACAGCCAGGCGATTCGAACGGGCGACTATATCTTCACCTCCGGTCAGGTAGGCATGGATCCGGCTACCGGCAAACTGGTGCAGGGCGGGATCGAGGCCCAGACCCGGCAGGCCATGGAGAACCTGAGATCTGTGCTGCAGGCCGGGGGCGCGGATTTCTCCAAGGTGGTGAAGTCCACGGTCTATCTGGCCGATATCAAGGATTTTGCGGCGTTTAACGGGGTGTATGGAACCTACTTCCCGGCAAATCCACCGGCTCGAAGCGCCTTCCAGGTGGGGGCCCTCCCGTTAGGAGCGGCCGTTGAGATCGAGATGATCGCCCTGGCAGGTTAGTCCGGCGTCAACCTCTTGTGCTCCTGCATGATGCATCGGTCCATGACGACCTGAATGCCTTTCTTTCGGGCCTTCTGGGCAGCGGCGTTGTGGACGATGCCCGACTGCATCCAGATCACCCGGACTCTTTTTTCCATGGCCTGATCCACCACCGGCGGGACCCGATCCGGGTTGAGAAACAGGTCGGCCACGTCCACCTGAAAAGGGATGTCCGCCAGAGACCGGTAGCAGGTTCTTCCGAGTACCTCGGTTTGGCCGGGATTGACGGGAATCACCTCATAGCCCTGATCCATCAGATAGCGTGCCACCCGGTTGCTGTCTCGGGATGCCTTTGGAGAAAGGCCCACGACCGCGATCGTCCTGTGATGAAGGAGAATCTCTCGAATTTCTTCTGAAGGGGGATTGTCGTCGGGCAGTTCACAGGAGGTTTCCGTCATGGCGGCATCCCCTAACTGAAAAGCTTCTTGACGGTTTCCGCCTTTTTTTTGGCCTCCATGACCTTTTTCACGCCCGGCACCTGCTCCAGGACCTTATTGGCCATCTGGGCCTCCAGCGATGGAGGGGTCTCCTCCGCTTTGCCTTCGACAGGCTTCTTATCCTGATCAGGACCTGCCTTATCGGAACTCAACTCCTTTTTGACATTCTTGAGTTCCCGCACCGCCCCTCCCAGACCTTTTCCGATGTCAGGAAGCCGCTTGGCGCCGAAGATGAGCAGGACAATAACCGCGATGACAACCAGTTCCGTGGGTCCGAGTCCAAACATATGCACTCCTGAGGTGACTGAAATCCTTCGGGCGGCCTGACGACCGCCTGTCAAAATAGATCACATAGGGACACATGAACCGCAACAAAGTTCACGATGAATTTAACTACGCCCCTTTCTTTGGGGTCTCTGTGGGTTTGTGGAATTCGATCGAACGAGCTGACGTGACAAAAATTGGGGACTTTGAATCGCGTCTTCAATTCGTAAACTGGACAGGATCTTCATCGGGCTCTCTCGCTTCAATGGTTCCGACGCAGTAAGCGGTCTCTGCCATGGCCTTCAACCGGACGAGGACCTCATCGGTTTCCTTTTCGTTCACGACAATCAGCATGCCGAGTCCGTTGTTGAAGGTCAGGAGCATGTCGTGGTCCGTCAGGTTACCCGCCCGCTGGAGGTACTGGAAGATGGGCGGGGGTGTCCATGCGGACCGGTCAATGATCGCCTTGCACCGTTTGGGAAGCATTCGCGGCGGGTTGTCGATCAGCCCCCCCCCGGTGATGTGGGAGATGCCGTAAATTCGAAAATCCCGCCTCAGGTTGCTGACGGTCCTCGCATAGATTCGAGTCGGTTCGAGAAGCTCCTCTCCCAGGGTCCTGCCGAATTCAGGGACGTGATCGTGAACCGACATCTTGAGCTTCTCAAAAAAGAGCCTACGAACCAGCGAGTAGCCGTTGCTGTGCAGTCCGCTGGATCCGATGCCGATGACCGTGTGGCCGACGGCGATCTCCGCCCCGTCCAGCAATTCCTCATTGTCTGCGAGGCCCACCACGAATCCCGCAAGATCGTACTCATTCTCGTGATACAACCCGGGCATTTCTGCCGTCTCTCCGCCGATCAGGGAACATCGGGCCTCCTCGCAACCGGCGGCAATCCCTTTGACGATATGGACGGCCCTCTCGGTGTTGAGCTTTCCCATGGAGATATAGTCGAGAAAAAAGAGCGGGGTGGCCCCCTCGACCACGATGTCGTTGACGCACATGGCCACCAGGTCTATTCCCACGGTGTCATGTTTATCGAGCATAAAGGCGATTTTCAGCTTCGTCCCGACCCCGTCGGTGGAACTGACCAGGACGGGCTTTTTCATGCCTTCGACATTCAGGGAATACACGCCCGCAAAACCGCCGATGTCCGTCATGACGCCCGGTGTGTGGGTTTTTTTGACAATGGGCCTGATCATATTCACAAATCGGTTGCCGGCCTCGATGTCAACGCCCGCCTCGGCGTAGGCGTTCCTTTTTTGTTCGCTTTCCATGGGTTATCCTGACTCCAGAGCCTCAGACGATAAATTTGGATATGATTTCCTTCATGATCTCCTGGGTGCCGCCGCCGATGGAGAGAATGCGGTTGTCTCGGTAGAGCCTTTCCACCAGGTATTCCCGCATGTACCCGAAGCCCCCATGGATCTGAACGGCATCGTAAGTGACCCGGTCGCTCACCATGCAGGCGAAATTTTTGGCCATGGAGATCTCCTTGACCTGGGTTTCGCCGGCGCCGATCCTGGCCGCCACGCGGTAAGTGAATTCCTGGGAGGCCTCCACGAGGGTGGCCATATCGGCCAACTTGTGACGGGTCACCTGAAAACCGGTCAGGGGACGATCAAATGCCTTTCTGTCGCGGGCGTACTTAATGGATTCCTCCAGGGCCATTCTCGCCGTCATATTGGCCATGATGGCGAGCTGCAGCCTTTCCTTCTGGAAATTCTCCATGATCCCGTAAAACCCCTGCCCCTCGCGGCCCAGGAGATGGGTCACCGGCACCGGGCAGTCCTCAAAAAAGATCTGGGCCGTATCGGATGCCCACCAGCCCATTTTCTTCAGCCCCTTGGAGACCGAATAGCCGGGGGTGCCGGATTCGATCACGAGGAGGCTGATCCCGTTGTATCCATCGCCGCCGGTCCGAACCGCGCAGGTCAACTGGTCGGCCCGGACGCCGCTGGTGATGAACATCTTGCTCCCGTTGACCAGATAGTGGTCGCCTTTTCGAACGGCCCGGGTTCGAATATGGGCCACGTCCGATCCGGCATCCGGTTCGGTGATGCCCAGGGCGGCAATCTTTTCCCCTCTCAGCACTCGCGGAATAAACCGCAATTTCTGCTCTTCGCTGCCCAGCGCGATAATCGGGGGGATGCCGATATCGAGCGATCCCAGACCTGCGGCCAGACCCCCGGAGCCGCATCGCATCAGCTCCTCGATGGCGGCAATTTTGACAAAAATGTCTCCTTCAGACCCGCCATAGGCCTCTGGATAGCCAATGCCAAGAATGCCCGCGGCCCCCGCCCTGGCGTAGAGGTCCCTGGGGAACTCCCCCTGCTCTTCCCAACCGTCCACAAAGGGTCGGATCTCCCGTTCCACAAAGGCGCGGACGGTCTGCCGGACCATGTGGTGGGTCTCACCGAAATATTCCTGGAAGCCTTCCATGCTGGTTTCTGGATGCTGGACAGTGTCTGTCGTCCTGTGATCGTTTGGATCGAAGATGGACACAGGGCCAAAACGGCCCGTGGGGGCCGCATTCCTGCCATGCGGCCGCTGATGGCCCTGTGACCATGCCCTTCTTGATTAAAGCGGAAACAACTGTTCGATCCTCTGGGCCAGCATGATGTCTCCGCTCGCCTTGAGCTTCCCGGTCATGAAGGCCTGCATGCCATTGGTCTGTTTGTTGACGATCCCGAGCCAGGTATCGCCGGACAGGGTCAGCTTGACGGATGGGGAGGCGTGGGTGCCTTCATTGACCTGGCAGGCGCCGTCTTTCACCGCCACGTTCCAGTTTCCGCCGTTGTCTCCGGTGATATCGAACTGGAATACCACATTGAGCCCCTTGGCCGCGTTCGCATTGAATACCTGGGGCATCTTCTCAAATACCTCTTTTACGCTGGTTAATGCCATTTTCTTGTCCTCCTTTTCTTTGTTGATGTCGTTCATCGGTCCTGTTGTCCCCGCGCCTGGCAATGGGTGAGGGGTTTTTGGGGGCGGCATGACCACGGCCTCCCCGACGGCCACCGAAGCCCCATGCTGATTGGTCCAGGCAAGCGCCATTCGAACCCATTTTCTCTGTTCAATCTTTTCCACGACCCTTGCAGAGGCGGTGATGGTATCGCCAAAGAAGACCGGGGCCTTGAACCGGCAGGAGATCTCCACAGCGACGGTCCCCAGCCCGGGGAGCTTCATTCCCAGGACCGGGGCGATGAGGCTTTGGGGCAGTCCGCCATGGGCGATCCTCGTCTTGAAGGGGGTCCTTTTGGCGAATTCCTCGTTGACGTGCATCGGGTTGAAATCGCCGCTGATCCCGGCAAAAAGGTAGACATCCGTTTCCGTGATGGTCTTGCTAAAACGGGCCTCTTCGCCGATCACCAGTTCATCATAGCTTTTCCCCAGCTTGAAATCCATCGGTTCAGCCCTCTCACGCTATCGGCCCGAGAACCGGGGCGGCCGCTTCTGAAGGAAAGCCGACATCCCCTCCACGGCATCCTGGGTGGAAATGACCCTGCCCAATGCCTCGCACAGATAGTCTATGGCCGGTTCAAAGGGCATGTCGCTCATGACCCGAAAGGCCTCTTTGCCGATGCGGGCGGTGATGGGGCTCTTGGAGGTCAGGGCTTTCAAGGTTTCTTCCATTTGGGCATCCAGTTCGCCGGGGTCCACGGCCCGGGTGATCATCCCCATCCGTTCCGCCTCGACGGCCGGAATTTTCCGTCCCGTCAGGACCATCTCCGCTGCCTTTTTTCTGGGCAGGTTCCGATAAAGGAGTGCCCCCACCATCATGGGAAATATCCCCACGTTCACTTCCGGGGTCTGGAAGTAGGTGTCGTTCCTGGCGATGACCATATCGCACGACAACATGAGTCCCATTCCCCCGGCGAGACAGGGGCCGTTGACACGCGCGACGAGGGGTTTGCCGAACCTGGCCATCTCCTTCAGCAGTCTCGCATAGTTCCGGGGTCCGGACAGGCGGTCCGCCTCCTCCCCGGCCAGGGTAACGGCCAGGTCCGCCCCGGAGCAGAAGGCCCTTTCACCGGCGCCCGTGAGACAGACCGCTCGGACATCATTGTCCTGGTCAAGAGCGGCAAGCCGGTCCAGCAAAGACAGGATCATGTCCTGACTGATCGCGTTCCTGCGCTCCTCCCGGTTGATGGTGAAAAAGGCTACGCCATCTCTTATCTCACACAACAGATCGTTGCCCATCTGTGGTCACCTTCCATGCGTGTCGGTCTCGCGGCGGAACTCGACATCAGCAATCCATCTGATTCACCCAAAAAGCGCCAGTGAAATGGCGAATCGGTCAAGATGCCAGGACCGCGTCCCCGATCTTCATGCGGGAAATTTCGGTGGAGGTCCCTGCGATCTGGACGTACTTGGCATATCGGTAACCCGCTTCAGCCGGGTTGCCCCGGATATACCCGGAGCCGCCCAGGATCTGGAGCGCCTCGCTGGCGATTTTTTCGGCGGACTCGGTGCAGAACACCTTGGCGCAAGAGGCCAGGGCCTCTGCCTCCCGGGCTTCTGATTCCGCCATCCAGGCTGCACGGTAGGCCAGGAGCTGAGAGGTCTGCATGATGGTCAGCATCTCGGCCAGCTTAAACCCCACCTCCTGATAGGCGATGATCGGCCTTCCACCGGTCTGATGGGTCTTGGCATACGCCAGGGCGTGGTCAAAGGAGCGCTTCATCAGCCCCAGACTCGCTGCGGTCAGGATCTGGTCCTCCCAGAGGCGGACCCTCTTCAGCGCATTATCGCCGTTTCCAGGACGAATCACCTGGGGGGGCGGGATCGGGCAGTCGTTAAAACGCACGGGCGAAATGGCAGAGCCCTCATACCCGAGCGTCATCAGCCTCTCCCCTATCTGAAGACCCTCGCTTCCCCTCTCCACGAGGAAGAAGGCTGTATTCGGTTCATCGTCGATCCGGCCTGCCACCGCGATCCAGTCTGCCAGTGCCCCGTTGATCACATGGCCCTTGGCGCCTGTGAGGCGAAGACCGCCCGCCGCGGAAACGGCCCGCGTGTTCAGGGAATCGTTTTCAATGTTCATCCCCTGTTCGGAGAGGGCGACCGCTCCGATCGTTTGGCCATTCATAAGACCTGGAAGGATGGTGTTTCGCTGCGTGGGTGTTCCATAGGCGGCGACGAGGCGGCCGAAGAGGCGCAGGCTGACTTCCACGGATAGAAAAAGGGAAGGGGCCAAAGCGGCAAGATGCTCCTGAATGATGACGAGGGATACGCTGTTGCGGCCGTCCATGACGCCCGGGGACAAATAGCCGGCTTGAGCCAGCCCACTCAGCCGGTGCAGGGTTTCGTTCCGTCCGTCGTCGGTTTGGTCGCCTTCCGATCGCATTAAATCCGCCCCGCGGTCGTCGGCAAACAATCCCTTGATCCGATCGCAGATTTGTTTTTCCCCTTCTCCAATGTCAAAATTCATGGTGCCATATCCCGGTAGTAGGCCCTAAATGAGTTTCGATATGATTTTTTTCTGGATCTCCGAGGTGCCTCCCCCGATGGGGGCCAGCCTGCTGTCTCTGAAACACCGTTCCACCTCGTATTCGTGGCAGTAGCCGTATCCCCCGAAAAGGACCATGGCATCGTTGGCCGGCCTCAGCCCCCAGTCCCCCACAAACAGCTTGGCGATGGCCGCCTCCAGGTGGTTGAGGGGCCGTCCCTGGTCTTTGCACCAGGCAATGCGATAACATAAGGTCCTGGCCGCCTCGATAAAGATCTTGATGTCGGCCAGTTTGTGTTTGATGGCCTGAAACTGGGCGATCGGGCGGCCGAACTGATACCGTTCTTTGGCATATCGGATGCATTTTTGAAGGACATAGGTCATGCCACCCACAAAAGGGGCCAACAGGGCGCTTCGATCCCATTCGACGGTCCGCATGGCCATGAGGAATCCCGCGCCTTCCTGGCCGATGAGATGGTTTTCAGGGATTTCACATTCTTCGAAGATCAGCTCTGAGGTATGGGATGTGCGCACGCCCATCTTGATCAGATTGGTCCCGGCAGAGAACCCAGGCGTCCCCATTTCGACAATGAAAGCGGAGATTCCCGCATGTTTGAGATCCTTGCCTGTCTTGGCATAGACCACGGCCACATCGGCCACGGGGCCGTTGGTGATGAACATCTTATTGCCATTCAGGACGTATCGATCACCCCGCTTTTCAGCCCGGGTCGTCATGGATGCCACATCGGAACCGGCCCCCGGCTCCGTCAGCCCCATGCACCCGACCCACTCGCCTGAGGCCAGCTTCGGGAGATATGCCTTGCGTTGGGCATCGGTCCCGTGGGAGAGAATCGTATCCGCACACAGAAACGTATGGGCGCCATAGGCCAGGGTTAAGCCGCCATCCACGCCCGCTTCACCAAGGGCCTCTCCAGCGAGGACGGTGGTCACCACATCGGCGTCACTGCCGCCATATGCCTCCGGAAAATGGAGGCCGAGGATCCCGAAGTCGCCCAGTCTGCGAAAGGCGTACCTATCGAATTCCCCTTTGAGATCATGCTCCTGGACCCGTGGAACGATTTCCTTTCTGGCAAAACGGATAACCTGTTCCTTGAACATCATCTGTTCTTCGGTGAACTGAAAATCCATGGATTTGAAGCGCTCCACAATGAAATAGTGAAGATATTCTCGTCTGATGAGAGCGAATGTGGCGTCCGTTGTCAAGCCCGGTAGTTAACCCGCCGCCGCATCTCTTGTCAATCAATATTTTCCCTGGCGGCATAGGCCGATTTCGAGATGTCAGACGCGACGGGCAGGGCCTTTGAGGGTGTTGTTGAGTAAGCAAACCGATGGAAAAAATGGCCTTTTTTATGATAGTTAATTATTTTGTGATTTTTCTTGCATAACCCCATCAGATGTGATATGAGCGCACATCGCGCGGCGTTGCCCTCCGCCCCCCGATCATCAAGGGAAGGCATAAAAAATGGCGCCGGGCAGGTAAAAAAGTTTTGACAAGGGGATTTTTTTTTTGTAAAAGGCCTTACCCTTTCAGATACAACTGGGTTTCGGAAAAATTAACAGCAATGAAAGGACTTATTCTGGTATGCTGAGCATTGACGGTACCCTGATTCTCCAAATCGCCAACTTCCTCTTTCTCCTCTTTGTATTGAATCTCATCCTCTTTAAACCTATTCGAAAAATCCTTGCTCGGCGAGAGGAAGAGATGGCCTCTCAACGCAAGACGATTGACGACTATGACCATCGCGCTGAGCGGGACGAAAAGGACATCGAAGAAGGGCGGGTCCAGGCCAGAAAAGAGGGCTATGCATCAAGGGAAACGCTGAAGGGCCAGGCACTGGAAGAAGAAAAAGGGATATTACGGGAGGCTGGCGCCGCAGTCGAGCAGAAACTGGATGCCGCCAAGAAAGAGATTGAGGCGAAGGTGGTGGCTGCGAGGGAGGCGCTTGAGGGACAGATTGCCGGTTTTTCGCAGGAATTGGCCCAGAAGATATTGGGAAGGAGCATTCAATGATCAGGTCTGAGAGATGGGGGAAACCTTCATTCATCGCTGCGTGCACCCTGGCAGCGTCGGCGGCCCTCTACGGGCTTGCCCTGGCCAGCGGCGGAGAAGGGGGGGGACATGGTGGCGGCAACGTCACCGATCTGCTGTATCGAATCTTGAATTTTGTACTGCTCGTCATCATCCTGGTGGTGGTTATTCGAAAGACCACCATCAAAAGCTTTTTTGCCAATCGCAAGGAGGAGATCCGTCAGAAACTGGAATCTCTGAAACGGGACAAGGAGGTCGCCGAGAGCCGGTACAGGGAACTGGAAACGAAACTCAAGGAATTTGAGGTCCAGAAAAGGGCGATCATCGACCAGTTCAGGGCCGACGGAGCGGCGGAAAAGGAAAAAATCATCAAGGAGGCCAGGGAGCGTGCAGCGCAGGTCCTCGCCCAGGCCGAGATGACCATTGAACGTCAACTGCAGGCCGCCAAAGACAGGCTGCGACAGGATGTGGCGGAGATTGCCGCGGCCAAGGCTAAGGACATCATTGCCCAACAGATAACGGATAGGGATCAGGAGCATCTGGTGAGTGAATTCATAGAAAGGGTGGAGAGGCTACATTGATCAGCTCAAGGATTTCCAAGAGATATGCTAAGGCCCTGCTCAGTTTGGGGCAGGAAGATGGCCACTACATGGCTTACGGAAAGGACCTTAACGAGTTTGGTGCGTTCTGCTCCAAAAACCAGGAATTTATCAAGGTCATTGCCAACCAGATCTTTTCTGTGGAGGAGCGTAAAAAGGTGCTGGATGCCGTTCTGGCCAAAAGCGCTTTTTCGGGGTTGACCCAGAATTTTCTGAGGCTCCTGCTGGATAAAAACCGAATAGGGGCCATTCAGGAAATCTCGGCCTACTACGCGAAACTCACGGACGAGATCTCAAATATCACCCGCGCGGAGATCCTTACGGCCAAGCCTCTCAAAAACGAGGCCCAGAACAGGCTGGGAACGGCCCTTGAGGGTCTGACCGGAAAAAAGGTGAGCATCGAAGTGAAAGAAGACGCGTCGCTTATCGGGGGGCTCGTCGTTAGGATAGGGGATTTGGTATTGGACGGCAGTGTCAAGGCCCAACTGGAAGGGCTCAAAGAATCATTGAAAAGGGGTGAATACAACTAATGGAGATCAGAGCAGAAGAAATAAGTCAGGTAATCCGTGACCAGATTAAAGACTACGAGAAAAAGGTCGAGGTAAGCGAAACCGGTACCGTTCTCTCCGTGGGAGACGGTATTGCCCGTGTCTATGGGATTGAAAAGGCCATGGCCATGGAGATGGTGGAGTTTCCGGGCGGCATCTTTGGTCTCTGTCTGAATCTGGAAGAGGACAACGTGGGTGTGGCCGTCATGGGGGACGACTCCCAGATCAAGGAAGGCGACGTCGTCAAGCGGACGGGTAGGATTGCCGAGATCCCTGTTGGTGAGGCGGTGCTCGGCCGAGTGATCGACGCTGTCGGACGACCCCTCGACGGAAAAGGCCCGATTGAGGCCACGGAATTCCGTCGTGTGGAGATGGTGGCCCCCGGGGTCATTGCCCGTCAGCCGGTGAAAGAGCCGATGTACACGGGCATCAAGGCGATCGACGCCATGACGCCGGTCGGAAGAGGTCAGCGGGAGCTGATCATCGGGGACCGGCAGATCGGCAAGACGGCCATTTGCGTGGATGCCATCATCAACCAGAAAAATACCGACATTTATTGCATCTATGTCGCCACGGGCCAGAAGAAATCCACGGTGGCCCAGGTGGTGAACATTCTGGAGCGCCATGGGGCCATGGAGTATACCACGGTCGTTGCGGCCTGCGCCAGCGACCCGGCTACCCAGCAGTTCATTTCCCCCTATGCGGGATGCGCCATCGGCGAGTACTATCGGGACCAGGGAAAGCATGCCCTGATCCTGTATGACGATCTGTCGAAGCAGGCGACGGCCTATCGGCAGGTGTCCCTCCTTCTCAGAAGACCGCCGGGCCGCGAGGCATTTCCTGGCGATATCTTTTACAACCATTCCCGTCTGCTGGAACGCGCAGCCAAGCTCAATGAGAAGCTGGGGGGAGGCTCCCTTACAGCCCTCCCGGTCATCGAAACCCAGGCTGGAGACGTGTCGGCGTACATCCCCACAAACGTTATTTCCATTACGGATGGCCAGGTCTACCTGGAACCGAACCTCTTTTTCTCAGGCGTTCGTCCAGCCATCAACGTGGGGCTTTCCGTATCCCGCGTGGGTGGGGCGGCTCAGACAAAGGCCATGAAAAAGGTGGCGGGGACCCTTCGTCTGGATATGGCCCAGTTCAGAGAACTGGAGGCGTTTGCCCAGTTCGGCAGTGACCTGGACAAGGCGACCCTCAAGCAGTTGAACAGGGGCCGGCGGCTCGTGGAGGTTCTGAAACAGCCCCAATATCAGCCCATGTCCGCCGAGAAGGAGGTCGCCATCCTGTTTGCCGCGGCCAATGGGTACCTGGACAAATGGCCGGAGTCGTCCGTTTCCAGCTATGAAAAGCAGATGCTGGAGTTCATGGACGGGAGGTACCCCGAAGTCCTGAATGACATCAAGGACACGGGGACTATTTCGGACGACACGGATGCGAAGCTGAAGAAAGCCCTGGATGAGTTCGGGGAGATGTTCCAGCCCGCGGCGTAACGATACGTTGATTCGTCCGGCTGAACAGGTGCGAATGGATCGGGGAGGAGAGGTGACCCATTCCATCCGTCAATGGGCGGACGGCGTACCCTCACACTAAAGAGAGAAAGGCCAAATGGCAACCTTAAGAGATATTCTTCGAAAAATCGGCGCTGTCAAGAAGACGCGGCAGATTACCAGGGCCATGAACATGGTGGCGGCGGCCAAGCTCCGAGGCGCCCAGACCAAGATGGAGGGTTTCGAGCCCTATGCACGGAAATTCTCCGAGGTGCTTGGCAATCTGGCCATGCGTATTGAACCGGATGTCCATCCGCTGCTTGTCAGGCGGGATGCCGTTACCCGGGTGGAGCTCCTGCATTTTACGGGTGACAGGGGCCTCTGCGGCAGTTTCAACATGAACCTTATTACCGCAGCCGAGAAATGGGCAAAAGAGGCTCAGGCAAATGGGGTAGCTTGCAGCCTGACCACGGTGGGGAAAAAGGGGAGAGATCATTTCCGTAAACGCAAGTACACCCTTGTAGACAGCCATGTCAACCTCTATGGCAACGTGGATATGTCGTTTGTCAATCAGATGACCGCTGGCTTTATCAACCGCTACCTGTCAGGGGAAGTGGATGAGGTCTATATGATGTACAGCCACTTTGTCGGCATGGCCAAGCAGTTGCCGACGCTGGTCAAGCTGATCCCCATCGAGCCCCCCAAGGCGGCGGTGGAAGAGACGGCATCAGGTGCCACGGAGTATCTGTGCGAGCCGGACCCCGAGGGCCTTCTGATCGAACTTCTGCCCAAACATATCAGTGTCCAGATTTACAATGCATTCCTGCAAAATGAGACGAGTGAACATGCGGCCCGCATGGCTGCCATGGACAACGCCTCCAAGAACTGCAACGATCTGATCGATAGCCTTACCCTGGTATACAACAAAGCACGGCAGGCAGCTATTACCGCTGAACTGATGGACATCGTGGGTGGCGCCGAGGCCTTGAAAGGATAATGGTTTCTAACAAATAAGGAGGTCTTAATCTAACCATGAATGAGGGCAAATTAATACAAGTCATAGGTCCGGTCGTTGACGTGGAGTTTTCAGACGGGGAACTCCCGCGAATTCTCACGGCGCTCCATATCACCAACCCCACTATCGATGACACAGAGGACAACCTTGTTGTAGAGGTGGCCCAGCATCTGGGCGACAATGTGGTACGCTGTATCGCTATGGACGTGACCGACGGTCTGGTGAGGGGAATGAAGGTCAAGAATACGGGAAAGCCGATTCAGATGCCTGTTGGGGAACCGGGGCTGGGTCGAGTACTCAATGTGGTGGGAAAACCGGTGGACGGGCTTGGGCCAGTGAATGCCACGGAATTCTATCCGATTCACCGACACGCACCTTCTTTTGAGGAGCAGGATACGACCGTCAACGTTCTCGAAACAGGGGTCAAGGTGATTGACCTCCTGGTGCCCTTTCCGCGAGGCGGCAAGATGGGGATGTTCGGCGGAGCCGGCGTGGGCAAGACCGTCGTCATGATGGAGATGATTCACAATATCGCCATGCAGCACGGCGGGATCAGTGTGTTTGCCGGCGTTGGGGAAAGGACCCGGGAAGGAAACGACCTTTACCTCGAAATGAAGGAATCCGGTGTTCTTCCCAAGGCCGCCCTCATCTATGGACAGATGACCGAACCGCCGGGCGCGCGCGCTCGTGTGGCGCTCTCTGCCCTCACTGCAGCCGAATACTACCGGGATGAGAAGGGCCAGGACGTGCTCCTGTTTATCGACAACATCTTTCGATTTACCCAGGCCGGCTCGGAGGTTTCGGCCCTCCTGGGTCGGATCCCTTCCGCGGTCGGTTATCAGCCCACCCTGGGGACGGACCTGGGCGAGCTTCAGGAGCGAATTACCTCCACGACCAAGGGCTCCATTACATCGGTGCAGTGCGTGTACGTGCCGGCCGACGACCTGACCGACCCGGCGCCGGCCACGACCTTTGCCCATCTGGATGGTACGGTGGTGTTGTCGAGGCAGATCACCGAGCTGGGGATTTATCCCGCAGTGGACCCGTTGGATTCCACGTCCCGAATCCTCGACCCGAACGTGCTGGGTGAGGAGCACTATCGTACGTCGCGGCAGGTCCAGCAGATCCTTCAAAAATACAAGGATCTGCAGGATATTATTGCCATCCTGGGGATGGACGAACTCTCCGACGAAGACAAGCTGACCGTGGGCCGGGCCCGCCGAATCCAGCGGTTTCTGTCGCAGCCCTTCCACGTGGCCGAAACATTTACCGGAACGGCGGGGAAATATGTCCCGGTGAAGGAGACTGTTCGGGGATTCAGGGAGATTATCGAAGGCAAACATGATGACCTGCCGGAGGCCGCTTTTTACATGGTCGGCAACATCGACGAGGCCCGTGAAAAGGCTGAACGAATGGCGGCGGCCAGCAAATAGGCGAGGGATACTTCATGGGAACACTACATCTGGAGGTTGTGACCCCTCAAAAGGTGATGGTGAGTCAGGATGTGGAGATCGTCGTGGCTCCCGGATCGTTAGGGGAGTTTGGGATCCTTGAGGGGCATGTGCCGTTTCTTTCGGGGATCGTCCCCGGCGAGCTGAGATATTCGGCAGGCGGTCAGACAGAACGTTTCGTTGTGACCACAGGGTTTGCCGAGGTTTCGAACAACCGGGTCTCGGTCCTGGTGGATGCCGCCGAAAGGGCTGCTGAAATCGACGTGGAGCGGGCCCGCCGGGCCGCGGAGAGGGCTAAGGAGAGACTCGCCAGGGAGCGGTCTGCCGGCGACATTGATTTTCTCAGGGCCGAGGCCGCGCTGAAACGGGCGCTCATACGGCTTCGGGTTGCAGAAAAGAAGATGTAATTTGACAGAGATGAATGGATCGACACACAAGGGCAGGCGCCACGGCGACTGCCCTTTTTTTATTTATTGACGTTTGCGGATTTACGGGATAGTATTCCTACAGGTGGCCGGACTGCCCGGCCATGGTAATTTTTGTCTGGTAACGGATTGATAAATAATCATTTTTGTCATAAGCCGATAAGAATGGAGAGGATTTAAATACCATGGAAAGAGGGGAAACAACCAGCCAGTACAAGGTTTGGAACGCGGTGAATGCGGAAGAGACCGATCAATTTCAATTGCTCGAGGAAAAGATAGACAAGCTGATAACCACGACTAAAGGTCTCAAGGCCGAAAGGGAGTCATTGAACGAGAAGCTCCATATTCAGGAGGAAAAACTGAACGACCTGCGGCGGGAGGTTGAAGGCCTGAAAATCAGCCGGGACAAGGCCCGGCAGAGAATTGTATCTCTCCTGGAAAAGATTGAGCAGATCGAGGGTTAGGTTTGGGCCTGCTCCGAAATGGGTTTTAGAAGATTTTTCATGGGAGTTGCGGTCTTCGAGGAGGTGAATGTGACGAAAATAAGGGCATCTCAGACCCTCTTCAAGATCCCATTCCTGAGAATCTCATTGTGCAGCCAGTGAGCGTCTGACGTGGATACGAAGAAGCCTATCAGAATCAGGATCCTGGATCATGAGTACCTGTTGAGGAGCGATGAGGATGAAAAGCGGGTCAGGGAGATCGCTGAATTCGTCGATGCGAAATTGAGTGAGATTAGAAACAGCGGGGCCAATCTCTCGGAAGGGAAGGCGGCCATACTGGCTGCATTTCATGTGGCCAGCGATTATTTCCAGGTCTTGAGAGAACGCGACGAGCTGGCAAGGTATGTGGAGGCTCGGATTCGATCCTTGAACGAGCAGATCGACGCACGGTTTCAGTAGGCGATGGTCGATGGGTAGGTGCTCAGAGGGGTAATAACGGATTGTATTTTTTCGAGTGCTGACGGTTTCACCTTGGGGAACGGGCTGTTCCGGGGGTCGAATATCGTTGGGAATCCAGTTGTGAAAGGGGTTATTGGGATAACTGCACGGCGTGCGACATATATATTCACTGAGTGGAATTGAAACCAATAGGGCTGACGTGTTTCAAGCTGAGACGGTTGTTCTTATATTGTTGAGCGGTTGATGAATTGCGCCTGAGTGCATGGCTGTTGGCAGTGCATAATATCCCCCTGTCTCTTTCTATGGATGGGCCGCCTCGATCGTTTAAAGCGGAGCCTCGCCTTCCGAATTGACCCCCCTGGGCTGAACCTCCCCAATCCACATTCTGAACCTGAACCTCGCGGTCAAGGGAGAGATGTCCCCCTATTTTTTCGACACAATGATAACTTGAGAGGCTGAAGTTCTTTCGTCATGCCGGACTCGATCCGGCATCCAGGAGCCGTATCGTGACGAAACCGTCCTGGATTCCGGCTTTGTCCGGAATGACGACAATAGGGACCTGGGTTAAATGATTTCAACTAGTTGCAAGAATTTTGGACTGTATCGTTGACAAAGATGGCATCGCGAAGAGCCAACATCTGGATGGGGTTATAAAAAGCTCCGGATGGAAGGTACGCCAATTTTTGGGGATGAGTCCCGCTGACAAGTAGGTCGCATTGACTGAAAATGCAGCTCAGCGCCGTAGATCGACTTTTTGCGAAGCCCTCAATAAGGGAATAAGGAGCGTGAGATCCTGATGGTCATGAGCGCTGTATATATCATCGGTCTAATTGGGGCAGGCCTCATTGTGGGGGCCCTTGTCGGCTTTTTGGTCCGTAAGAAGCTGGTTGAAAACAGGATCGAGGCCATTGAAGAATATTCCAAGAGGATCCTGGCCGAGGCCCAAAAGGAGGCCAAGACGATCAAGAGAGAGACAGCCCTTCAGGCCAAGGATGCTGTCTACCAGATGAAACTGGAGTTTGAGAAGGAGAACAGAGAGAAGAAAGAGAATCTCCTGATTCAGGAAAAACGGTTGCTCCACAAGACCGAGCAGTTGGACAAAAAAGTGGAGCAGTTGGAAAAAAGGGAAGAGAAACTGGCCGAGAGGGAACAGGAGATTGACAAGAGCCGTAAGGAAATAAGGAAGAAGGAGGAGGAATACAACCGCCTGGTTTCTGAACAGAGGAAGCAACTGGAGAAACTCGCGGGGATTTCTGTGGAAGAGGCCAAACAGATTCTGATCGGCTCCATGGAAACAGAGGCCAGGCATGACGCGGCCAAGCTGGTTCGCAGGATTGAAAATGAGGCGAGGGCAGAGGCCGACCGGAAATCACAGGAGATTATCGCGCTGGCAGTTAAGAGATACGCCGGGGACTATGCGGCGGAGAAGATCGTTTCCGTGGTCAGTCTTCCAAACGAAGAGATGAAGGGGCGGATTATCGGAAGAGAAGGGCGAAATATTCGAGCGATTGAGGCGGCGACAGGGATCGATCTGATTATTGATGATACGCCCGAAGCGGTCATATTGTCCGGGTTCAACCCGGTGAGAAGACAGGTGGCCAAGGTCGCTCTGGAGCGGCTGATCGATGATGGGAGGATTCACCCGGCCAGGATCGAGGAGATTGTGGCCAAGGTTGACAAGGAGATTGAGGCCAGCATCAAGGAGGCCGGTGAGCAGGCCACCTTCGACGTGGGGGTTCACGGCATCAATCCGGAACTGGTCAAGCTGATCGGCCGGCTCAAGTATCGTTCCAGTTATGCCCAAAACGTGCTTCAGCACTCCTTGGAAGTAAGCTTTCTGTGTGGCATCATGGCGGCTGAACTGGGCGTCAATGTCAAGCAGGCCAAGAGGGCAGGGCTCCTTCACGACATCGGCAAGGCTGTGGACCACGAGGTGGAAGGCCCCCATGCCCTCATCGGGGCGGATCTGGCCAGGCGGCACGGCGAATCCGCCCAGGTGATCCATGCGATTGCCTCCCATCATGAGGATGTGCCGCCGGAGTCGGTCCTGGATGTTCTCGTCCAGGCCGCCGATACCCTTTCCGGGGCCAGGCCCGGGGCACGCCAGGAGATGCTGGAGTCCTATGTCAAGCGGCTGGAAAAACTCGAGGAGATTGCCACGTCGTTCCATGGGGTAAGCAAGTCGTTTGCCATTCAGGCGGGAAGGGAGATCCGGATCATGGTGGAAAGCAAGCTCGTTGACGACGACCAGGCCTCTCTCCTTTGCAACGACATCGCAAAAAAGATCGAAAAGGAATTGACTTATCCGGGTCAGATCAAGGTGACTGTGATCCGCGAAACCCGGGCCGTGGGCTACGCAAAATAATCGGACAATCCCCGTTTATGCTCTATTCGGCAGGGGCATTGTCCCCTCATGTCCCCGCCCTTTTTTCATCCTTCGATCTTGAATTCAAAAACCGCGTCATATACCTCTCGACCGGGTCTCCGGTCGTGGGTCCTTTCTACAAAGGTCACATGACCCTTTCGATCCATGAGAAGCAGGGTGGATGAGCGAGTCCCGTAATCGGGGCTGGCGATGAAGACGGGTGAAAGGATCCTCTCCCACTCCATGCCGACCCCGGTATTCGGGAGGGTCTCATCCTTCGGGATGGATCGATCCAGGAGAATGTCCAAAAACCGTTCCGCAGGTGGCTCGGAGGCATCGGCAAGGAGTTGATGGAGGGCGGTTTTTCCTCGAGAGACCTTGGGCCATGGGGTATTCAGGAGATGGTTGCTGAGGCCATGGATTCCGGGGGGGATGCGATGGATTCCGCTCCCCCTGTTGGAGTACCAGAAGAGCTGCTCTTTGATGCCCGCCACAAGATTGAACCCGTTGTATGCTGCAGCCCTGGGTTGCAGACGGGTTAGATAGGTCCCGGGATCTTCTTGGCCTGCCAGGAATTCGCTCACCAGGTGGCCCCGGGAGGGTGCATCGGGCATGGCAGCGGCCGGGTCCCGATAATTGGTGACGGCGGCTATCCTTCCTTTTCTGGTGATCCCAAACCATGTTCCTTTTGAGCGCATATCCCTTCCTGCCAGGATGTCAGGGCGCTCATTCCAGAATCCGGCGTCCGCTGTCGGCCGTTCGTAGAATTCATCCCGGTTCGCTGCGATAACCAGTTTGTAGACAGGGTGGGCGTCAAGGGCGAGGAGCAGTAAACACATGGGTTGTTATGAGCCGTTCGCCTCAAGGTCCACGAGGTCAGTCAGATTCAATTCCAGCATTTTGATGCTGGCCTGAATGCGGACGGCATTCCTGTATACGGCCGGGAAATCGCGAGCCATCCGGGAGAGTTCGGCAGCGTTCTCCTTCATGGCCAAAATTCTGGCATTCATTCCTTCCGCATCGCTTGGTAATGGCATGGTCAGCCCTCCCGTGATTGCCCGCTCAGGCGGGATTGTCTCCATATCAGGGTGTCATCCTCTGGGACCTATTTCATCAGCCCTGGCAGGAACAGCGCGATCTGGGGAAACACCAGCAGGATCAGGTTGCAGATAATCAATGCTGCCAGCATGGGAAGAACCCCTCTGAAAATGGACTCGAGCGGCACGTCCTTCGCCACCCCATACACAACATACACATTGACCCCTACAGGCGGCGTGATCACCCCCATTTCCGTGATGAGGACGATGACGACTCCGAACCAGATAGGATCGAAACCAAGTGCCTCGGCCACGGGGAAAAAGATGGGGACGGTCAGCATGACCATGGCCAGGGCGTCCATAAAGCATCCACCGAGCAGATACAGGAAGATGATCACCAGCATGATGGCGAAAGGGGGGAGGGGCAGCCCCGCCACCCATGCGGCCAGGTCAAAGGGGACCCGCGTGATGGCCATGAAATGCCCAAAGACCACGGCCCCGGTCACAATGATCATGACCATACAGCTAATTCGGGTGGTGTCGGCAAGGGACTGAATAAAGCCCTTCCAACTGAGCTGGCCTCGGATGACCGCAATGACCAGGGTCAGAAAGGCCCCGGCTGCCGCGGCCTCGGTGGGGGTAAAGATCCCGAAAAACAGCCCCCCCATGACCAGGACAAAGATCAGGAGGGTTTCAAAAATGCCTCCCAGGGATCGCAACCGCTGATCCCATGAGGTTTTGGGGCCGGACGGCGCCAGGGAAGGGTTGTGTCGAACGCGAAGGTAAATGACCAGGATGAACAGAAGGGCCAGCAGGATCCCGGGCAGGATGCCCGCAGCGAACAGCTTGCCGATGGACTGTTCCGTCAGGATTCCGTAAACAATAAACACAACGCTCGGGGGGATGAGGATCCCCAGGCTTCCGGCGGCGGCCACCGTCCCGGTGGCCAGGCCCATGTCGTATTTGAAGCGCTTCATCTCCGGGAGCGTGACGGTGGCCATGGTGGCCGCCGTGGCATTGGTGGACCCTGAAATGGCCGAAAATCCGGCGCACGCCCCCACCGTGGCCATGGCCAGACCTCCCCGCCGGTGGCCCAGGAATACGTAGGCCGAATCGTAGAGCCTGCGGCTGATCCCGGAATGAAAAGCAATCTGCCCCATGAAGACAAACAGGGGAATGACCGTCAGCCCGTAGGAAGAAAAGACGTCCCATACGTCCCTGGCCAGCAGGGCCATTCCGGCCTCGACATTGACCACATAGCTGAAACCGAGAAAGCCCAGAAAGCCCATGACAAATCCCACGGGCATGTTGGAAAATAGAAAGATGACCAGGATGGCAATGCCGATCACACCGATGGCTGTCAGACTCATTTGTCAAGCACCTTCAAGAAGCTCTTGCAGATATCGACGATCTTGACGAGGCATACGAGGGCAGCGGAAAGGGCCACCCCGTAGATGAAAGGATAGAAGGGGAGCTTCAGGGTCAGGGACACCTCGCCCGAGGTCCTGATGGTCTCGGCGTACAAAAACGATCGCCACGCGATGAGAATAAACAGGATCAGGACGAAGGTATTCGTGAAGACCTCGATAATCCCCTGAATTCTATTGGGGAAAAGCCGCACCACAAGGCTGACTGCCACGTGGCCGTTTTCGTTGGATGTATGGGCCATGGCAAACGCTACGGCTACAGCCCCCATAAAACACACCAGTTCATAGGTGCCGGGGATGGGCATTCGGAACAGGCGGAGAATGATGTCCGCACAGGTGAGCAACATCATAAAGACGATCGCTCCACCTGCCACCCAGTAGGCCTTGCCAGCGAGCCAGCCTGCCAATTTCTCAAAGGTGTCCATTGAATACGTCTTTTCTATTCGGGGCCGCCGGGTCTATCCCGGACGGCCCCTCAGGGATGAAAGGGGCTCAGATTACTTCTTGCATTTGTCGATCAACTCGCGGACCTTGGCCACGTTGGCCTGCCCGTTGGTCGCCTTGGCTGCATACTCGTTGATGATCGGTTCAACGGCCTTGCGCCATTTGGCGTTTTCGTCTGGGGACAGTTCGATAATCTCGTTGCCCAGACTAAGGGTGAATTTGCGGCCTTCTTCGTCCGCCTCATCCCATGCCTTTCCGTGAACGGCCACCCATTCGTTGGCCGTGTCCTCGAAGACCTTTTTCACATCATCCGGCAGGGCATTCCATTTGTCCTTGTTCATCACCACGAACATGGCCGTGGTATAGCCCACCACCGGGCAGTTGGTTGTGTATTTGATCACCTCGCCCTGTTTCCATCCTTTGAGCACTTCCATCGGCGAGAAGGTACCCTCCACAACGCCTTTCTGGAGCGCCTCATAGGTGCCGCCCTGGTCCATGGCCACGGGCACGGCGCCCAGGGCCTCCACGATCTTGGCGCTGAGGCCGGTCGCCCGAATCTTCATGCCCTTGAGATCTTCCAGCGTTCGCACAGCTTTCTTGGTGTGGAGGAGTCCGGGGCCATGGGCATGGACGTAGAGCACCTTCACGTCCTGCAATTCCGGTGGATTCGCGGACTTGGCAAAGTCATTGGCCACCCGGGTCGCCATCGCGCCTGAAGTATACCCCATGGGCAGGTCCACCACCTCCATCACCGGGAAACGGCCCCGGGTGTAGGCAAAGCAGGAGTTCCCCATATCGGAGATTCCCTTGACGACACCATCATAGACCATGGGCGCCTTGGTCAGGGTCCCGCCGGGAAATGCCGTGATCTCAACCTTTCCGTTGGTGCGCTTTTGAACTTCTTTGGCGTAATTTACGGCTGCTATGGCCTGGGCATGGGTGGGCGGGAAGAAGATGCTGTAGGTAAGTTTTATCGGTTCGGCCTGTGCCTTGTAAGCGCCGATGGCCATGAAGACGATTCCCATGAGGCCAATTAACAAAAACAGAAAAATCTTTCTTTTCATCGTGGCATCCTCCAATGTTAAGGGGTGGACGAAAATTTTTTACGCGACCATACCTGTGACTTACGCGTCAGGGTATCTTGGCTTGTGTCACCTCCCTTCCTGTCTAAACTTTATGGCAGCAATGCGCTTGCCAGTCCGTTTGGCGGTGCAGGGATGTGGATATGCCCGGGGATAAGCGCCCATCCCCGCCAAAATTCATATAACAACCGCTGTTAGAACACAACAAAAAATCGACCGACAATGAACGACTGACGACGTGCGGGAATGGGATGAAGAGTCTGGCAGGCCCGTTGGGCCTCCCCATGCTCGTCAGCGGGTCATTCCGGACCAGAAGGCTTGTCCCGCCGCGTTGTCGTGAGGCTGTATTGACAGCGGCGCCGCCATTTTCTATACTTCGAGCGTTGCGTCAGACGTCACGTGAAAAGAAATGCCCGGCAGGGAAATGAACGGCTAAACGCCGTCGGGCCTGAGGGTCGGCCGCCACACGGTTCATTCGGAAAGCGTCTTATGATCTCACGGCTACTCGATTTTTTGGCGAACGGCATCTGGAGAATTCGGCTGAAAGAACTTTCTGGAAGGCGATCGTTCGGTATCCGGGTGCTTCGAATCGCGCTCCTGGCCATTCGGGGGTTCAAAGAGGACCGGGTTCAGTTGAGGGCCTCAGCGCTGACGCTCTATTCACTCCTGGGGATCGTCCCGGTGCTGGCCATGGCCTTTGGCATTGCCAAGGGCTTCGGGTTTGAGAAGTTTCTGCAGAAGAATCTCATGGAGAGATTCGAGGGGCAGGAGGAGGTAGCGGCACGGATTATTGATTTCGCCCATTCGCTGCTGGAGGCCACCGAGGGCGGGGTCATCGCGGGCGTCGGCCTGATTGTCCTCTTTTGGGCCGTCGTACGGGTACTGCGCGATATCGAAAACGCCTTCAACGCCATCTGGGGCATCGAGGAAGGACGGAGCCTGGGAAGGAAGTTCAGTGATTATCTGGCCCTTCTGATCATCTGTCCCATTCTCTTGACCTTGTCCGGCAGCCTCACGATCTTTGTGAGTACCCAGGTTCAAGAAGTCACGGCCAAATTTTCCCTGTTGGAATATGTCAGCGGCCCTATATTGGTGGGCGTGAAGCTGTTGCCGTTCGGTGTGATCTGGGGGCTCTTTGCATTCCTTTATATCCTGGTGCCCAACACCAAGGTCCGGTTCGTGTCAGGCCTGATTGCCGGCATCATGGCTGGGTCTGTTTTCCAGCTTGTCCAATGGGGATACATCCATTTTCAGGTGGGGGTTTCCAAATACAACGCCATCTATGGAAGCTTCGCTGCCCTTCCCCTCTTTCTGGCCTGGCTTCAAATGAGCTGGATCATCGTCCTTATCGGAGCGGAAATCTCCTTTGCCCATCAGAACGTGGATACCTACGAATTTGAACCGGATTCTCGAAGGATCAGCCCATCCTTCAGAAATCTGCTGGCTCTCATGACGGCCCATCTGGTGACCCAACGGTTTGCCCGGGGAGAGAGGCCGTTGACGGCCCAGGAGATCTCCCATGCCCTCGAGATTCCCGTTCGTCTGCTGCGGCAGCTCCTGTCGAACCTGGTTCACAGCGGCATGGTGTCCGAGGTCAAGGGGGACGGCAAACGCGACTCGGCCTTTCAGCCTGGCCTTGCCCTGGATCATCTGACCCTCTCCCGCGTCCTCGATGCCCTGGACCAGGAGGGGATATCCTCCATTCCGGTGGCGGAAACGGAGGCGTCGGCATCGCTTTCGGCGGCCATGGAGGCATTTCGCGAGGCGGTTCGCCAGTCTCCCGCCAACCGCCTTCTCAAAGACATCCAATGAGGGATATTTTCTAAACCGGCATCGCAGGATCAGGGGTTCACGCAATAGCAGGGAGATAAAGATGGAAGCGGTTTTGGACTGGGGCGTGGTCCCCATCTTGTGGCTTCAGCACCATTTCAGCCCGGAACTGGATCTTCTTTTCAAAGTCTTCACATGGTTCGGAAACGAGGGGTTCAATCTCCTGTTGCTTCCAGGGGTATATTGGTGCGTTGACCGGGTTCATGGGGTGAGGCTCGCCGTGCTCTTTCTCTTTTCAACCTACGTGAATACGGTGGCCAAGACGCTGGCCCACCAGCCAAGGCCTTTTCAATACGATCCGGCCGTGAAGAAGATCGTGGGCGCCGGGGGAGGGGGTTTCCCCAGCGGTCACACCCAGGGGACCGTGGTGATCTGGGGATATTTGATCCATCAGTTCCGAAGACCATGGCTCTGGTGGGTGGGGGGTGTGATGCTGGTGTTTGTGCCCCTGTCGAGGATCTACCTCGGCGTTCATTTCCCTACGGATCTTTTGGGCGCTTATGTCATCGGCGCGGTCCTCCTCTTCCTCTGGTTCAAGCTCGAACCTTCGGTCGAGGCGTGGCTTGTTCGGAAGGGAGCCGGGTACCAATTGGGTGCGGCTCTCGTCGGCCCGCTGTTCCTCATCCTCATCTTCACGGCGAGGGAGACATACATCCTCGGTTCGGCCGGGACCCTCATGGGCCTTGGGGTCGGGGTCGTCTTGGAACGGAAATGGCTCGGGTTCGAGGCGGAGGGAACCCCCATCCATAAGGTGATTCGGTTTGCCGTAGGCGCGGCGCTGCTCACTGCCGTTCACGCGGGACTCAAGGATGCCGTTTCGCTGATGGGTACTGCACCTCTATTCCGCTTTGGCCGCTATTTCATCATCGGCCTGTGGATCAGCTTTGTCAGCCCCTGGGTCTTTATGAAATTGGGGCTGGCCAAAAAGGGCGTCAACCGGAATAAGGGCAGGGGGGGTATTCGAAAGGCGGTGAAGTTATGACGACATACAGGATTCATCCAATCGTGGTTGGAACAAAGGTCTTTGACAAGGGGATGATGACGTATCAGCACGACTACGGGCAGGAGTATGTCATTCCCATCTATTGCTGGTATCTGGAGGGCGGGGACAAAAAAATCCTTGTGGACACCGGAGAGATGCAGCCCATTCAGTCAAGGGACAGAGAAGAAAAGATCGGCGGGAGGATCTACACTTTTCAGGAAGGGCTGTCCCTGTGGGGATTGTCTCCCGAGGATATCGACGTGGTGATTCACACCCATCTGCACAATGACCACTGTGAAAATGACTACCGGTGCACAAACGCGACCTTCTTTGTGCGGGAAGAGGAGCTGGAGAGCATCCACAACCCCCATCCCCTCGATTTCCGCTATCTGGAGGATTACATCGAGGACGTGGAGGCGAACGGCCAGATTCAGATCGTGAGAAGCGACGCCGAGATTCTGCCCGGCATCGAGGTCGTCCACACCCCCGCGCATACCCGTGGAGGTCTCACCGTCTTTGTGCATACGCCCAACGGACGGGCGGCCATCACAGGCTTCTGCGTGATCATGGAAAATTTTTATCCGCCCAAGACGATCACGGCCATGGAAATGGAGGTGATTCCCCCGGGGACATCCGTGAATACCTACGATGCGTACGATATCCTGAAAAAGGTGAAGGCCCAGGCCGACATCCTTATTCCACTCCACGAGCCGAGATTTGCTTCCATGCCCACGGTCTAAGGCACGGGTGATCGGCCCCGGGCCGCT
>Ga0172371_10001131_pt1 | contig 42011 bp, 33 predicted proteins | sample Lak12m_FD_114543 | JGI IMG/M metagenome (GOLD analysis project Ga0172371, IMG submission 114543) | Freshwater microbial communities from Kabuno Bay, South-Kivu, Congo - kab_022012_12m | ecosystem: Environmental > Aquatic > Freshwater > Lake | place: Democratic Republic of the Congo: South-Kivu... | reverse complement strand
GCAGTTCCGCCGCCGCACCGCCTGCCCACGCCCGGATATCCCCCGAGGCAACCCGGGTCCCCTTCGCCTTCTGCGTCCTTTGCGCTCTCTTGCGGCCACCCTCTGGGAAACCCACAACTTACCACATGTCAGAGGTGGGGAACGTGCGGCCGGCGGGCATCAGGCAGGCCCGCGGCGCAGGAGGGCCTCCAGCCGCTGGCTCAGGCCGACATGCTCGTCGCTGCGGAAGCCGAAGCGCTCGCAGATATCCAGGACCACGGTCGCGGCGTGGGCCGCAGGTCCGCTCAGCACGTCGGCGGCGGTGCGGCGTTTGGTGACCTCGATGTCCGGGATGAAGCACCGGTAGACGCGACCGGCGTCAGGGGTCGACGCCAGCTCCAGGCTGGCCCCCTCCGTGTTACAGACGCGAAACACCAGGGTCAGGAGCTCGGCTTCGAGCCCCAGGCCGGCATAGAGCTGCCCGATGGCCGCCATGGCGGTGCTCACCCAGCGCAGCAGGACGCCATAGGCGAGCGCACGGCCAGGACTCGTCGCCTCGCCCTCCCCCGGGCTGGCCTCGGCCGTCGCCTCGGCGGCCGCACCGTAGAGCAGGCCGCAGACGAACACCTCGGCATAGAAGGCAGTCCGGCCGCCGGCGGGGGGCTGCAGATAGGAGCGGAGGGAGTCATTGGTGGCATAGCTGGTCCCCTCGGCCAGGGGCAGGAGCGGGAAGACGCCCTCGGGAGGCAGGACCACTTCGTCGCGGGCGCGACGGATGTCCGTCAGAGTCAGACGGTCCACCAGGAAGCGTCCGGGGTAGGCCGCGACCTCCAGAACGAGTCCCTGGTTGAAGCTCCGGCCGCCGAGGGTGCTACGGGCGGACTGCCGGCACTGGCCCAGGAGCCGGGAAAACTCCTGGTCTGCATCGGACTCGTTGACCTGCCTGCCCTCGTAGAGCACACCGCGGATCATGCGGCCGAGGAACTCGCGTTGGTTGCGCAGGGCTCTCTGGACCAGGACGTGCAGTTCACTGGCCCGGTAGGCGGGGCGGCTGCGCGCGTCGGGGGTGCGGATGTAGAACACCCCGCGCTGGAGTTCCACCTCGCAGGCATCGCCGCAGACGTGGGGCAGGTTGCGGAACGGGTAGACGACGAAGACCACGTAGCGCCGGCCGTCGACCTCCGGTCGCACGATGTCGAACTCGACGCTAGGGTCAGCATAGCGGTTGACCGTCTGCCCGACCGTGCTGGGATCGAAGGACCGGGCCTGCTTCTCGGTCAGCCCGGTGCAGAGGGTCGGGTTGCCATTCTCGTCCTCAGAGACACCCACGACAATGTAGCCGCCGCGGGTGTTGGCCATAGCCATGGCGTGGCGTGCGAACTTGGCGCGACCGGCGCGGGTCAGCTCGACCCAGTCCTGGGCGGCCTTGAAATCCAGCTCCTGGTTCTCGACGCCCCGGTAGATGATGTCTCGCCAGTTCGGCGGCTGGATCGTGATCGCCATAGCCCATCACCCGCTGCCGGGCGCGGGCGCAGAGCCTGCGCGGGGGTTCTGCCGGCGGCGGAAGCGCAGCCGGGAGACCCTGTGCCGGAGTACCTTGACCACCTCGATCTCATAGTCGCCGAAGGGGAACACCTCCCCTTCGGCAGGGATGCGGCCACCCAGGCTGAGAACCAGCCCGGCGACGGTCTCGAAGCGGTCCCCCTCGATGGCACACCCGAGCGTGTCGCTCAGGGCGGCGACGGACATCTTCCCCTCGCACTCGAACGCGCCCCCCTCCAGCACCGCCAGGGCCGCGGCCGGGCGGTCCCGCTCGTCGTGCAGTTCGCCGACCAGCGCCTCCACGAGATCCTCCAGGGTGAGGATCCCGACCACGCCACCGTACTCGTTGACCACCACCGCCATGGGGGTGTCCTGGTAGCGCAGTTCGTGCAGCAGGCTGGTCACGGACTTGGATTCCGGGACAAACAGGACCTGCCTGCCGATGAAGGGCCCAATGGGGGTCCCGGGGGCCAGGTCCTCGCCCGCCGGCGCCGCTTCGTAGAGGAGATGTCGCAGGCTGATGATCCCCACGATGTCATCGACCCGGCCGGCGAAGACGGGGAACTGGGCATGGCCGGTCTCCACGGCGAGCTTCTCGACCTCCTGGACGGTGGCGGATAGGGGGACCGAGACCACGTCCACCAGAGGCACCATCTGGCTGGCAACCGACTTGCGGTCCAACTCGAATACCGTCTGCAGGATGGAGCCCACGGTGTCGGTGACCACCTCCTGCTCGGCGGCCATCACGGCCATGGCCCGCAGATCATCGCGGGTCACGGCCGGCTTGAAGGCGTTCTGGACGGGGCCGCCGGCCCAGCCCACGATGGCCTCAGCCACCTTGGCGCCGGCCCACGAGACGGGGAAGAGGAGCGTCTCGGCGATGCGCATCGGCCGCACCAGGCGCAGAGCCAGCTCGTCGGCGTGGGCCCGGCCGATGGACTTCGGCACCAGCTCGGCCAGGACCAGCGTGCTCGGGGTCATGATCAGCGCATTCAACACGTAGTCCCAGTCCCAGGGCACTGGCCAGGCCTCCGCGAAGGCCTGGAATGCGGGGGTGGGGATGACCCGGTGCGTGACGATCACCTGGCAGAGGCTGGTGGCCGCCACGAGGGCCAGGTTGGTGCCCGTCAGGGTCGTGCCGAGGAAGCGCTCGGTCCGGGCCAGCATGTCGCGGATCTCGGCGGCCAGCGGGTCACCGCGCTGCGCCAGGTCGTGGATGAAGGGCTTGCTGGTGGAGGTGTAGACCGTCTCCGAAGCGCAGAAGAAGCCCACCAGGAGCACCAGCAGGCCTACCGCCGTGAAAAGGAGCCAGAGAGGCATCATCAGCCGGCCCCCCCAGCCCTCTGGCCCGGAGGCGCCGAGACCGGGGTCAGCCGCACGGTACCCACCCGTCGGCCGGCCATACGCAGCACGGACAGCGCGAAGCCTTCGTGGACCAGTTCGTCACCCGTCCGGGGCAGGCGCCCGAGCCGTTCCATGATGAAACCGCCGACGGTGTCGAACTCGGAGGAACTCAGTTCCACACCGATGGCGTCCGCCAGGTCGCGCAGGTGCAGTCGGCCATCGACATTCCACTCGTCGCCGAAACGGACGACGTCTCTCGGTACGCCATCCTCCCGGGGCGTGATCCGGCCCATGAGTTCCTCGAACACGTCGTTCATGGTCAGGATGCCGGCCGTGCCGCCGTGCTCGGCCACCAGGACGGCGAAGTGGGAACGGCTCTCCTGGAGGGTGGCGAGGAGGCGCTCGACGTTGGTCGTCTCCGGCACGAGGAGGACCGGGTATACCGGCAGCGGCTCCCAGGCCACCTCCCCGCGGCGCATGGCGGCCACCTTGCCCTGCCACGTCCCCACGGGCTGCTGCATGCAGGGGTCGTGCCGCCAGCGGGGCAGGTCCATGGTGCTGACGACGCCCCAGATGTCGTCGAGGTCGTCGTGGTAAACCGGCAGGCGGGAACGGCGGGCTTCGCGAGCCTTGGCATAGGCCTCGGCAAGGCTGGCGCTGTCGCGGACGGCGACCACCTCGGTGCGGGGTACCATGATGTCGTTGGCGCGGACAATATCCATACGCAGGATGCGCCGGACCAGTTCCCTCTCCTGGGGGGCTGCGGCGCCGCTCTCCTCAGCCACCGCCATCATGGCGGCGATCTCGGCGCGCGTGACGTTGTCCCACTCGGCGGGGGCGCTCTGGCCGAACAGCCACATGACCCACTGGGCCGCGAAGCGCAGCAGGCCGGCAGCGGGGGCCGTGAGCCAGGCCAGGAGCTCCAGAGGCATCGCGGTCCAGCGGGCGATGGTCAGGCTGTAGCTGCAGGCAGCGGTCTTGGGGGTGAGCTCCCCGAACACGATCAGGAGCGGCCAGACCACCAGGATGCTCACGACGGTGGCCCAGGTCTCATGTCCCTGCACCAGATCGTCCACCATGGCGGCACAGAGACTGGTCAGGACCACGTTCACCGTCGTGTTGCCAACCAGCACCGTGCTGAGCAGGCGCTGGGGCTGGTGCAGGAGCCGGCTGGCAACGCGTTCCGCCAGGCTGCCTTCCGAGAAGCGGTGGACCTGTGAACGGCTCAGACTGAACAGAGCGGTCTCGGACGCGGAGAAGAAGGCCGACAAGGCCAGCAGGACGATGACGGCCAGGACTTGCGGCAGATATGACAGCCAAGGGCTCATGGCCTATCTGGGGTACGTCGCCACGGTCTCCAGTCGCTCAGGCCACCTCCGACCCGCCGGCGGGGGTGGCCGACACTCCCGTCGAGGGACCGGGGCTGCACGCGGGCTCGGCGTAGCGGGCACCAGGCCCCTCCTGTGCGGCTCTCGGGAGGGCCTGGGGACGCCACGGCGAACCACGCCACCTCTGGGCCGTCTGCGCCCCTACGGCCGGGCGCTCGGGTTCTGCGCTCCCAACGTAGGGCATGCCGGTGTCCGCGTCAAGGCGACGGCGGGGGCCACAGAGGCAGGCACCTCCTGGCGTCGTGGCAGGGGGCGGGCGTGACGGCTATAGTGGGGCAGTTCGGCGTTCGCCAAGGAGGCCGGTTGTGCGTCTGCTTGCCGTAGTTCCGGGGGTGTTGGTGGCAAGCCGTTGCTGGCTGGCGGCCGCCCTGGCCGATGCCGGACAGGAACCCCTGGCGTTGCGGGCCTACCAGTTTGCCCTACGGCACGAGCTCTGGGACGACGAGGGGGAACACCCGCAGCGCCAGATCGAGCGGCTTCAGTACCGTCTGGGCCAGGCAGGCCGGGCGCCCGCACCGGTCGCAGGCACCCAGGGCAACCCGCCGTGAGGCCGGCAGCCCCTGGACACATCACGAGGGCAGCGCCGATGAGATGGGTCGGGTGGTGTCTGGCAGGGATGGCGCTGGCCATCGTCCTGATGGCACGGCACCAGGGCCGACGGGCTCTGGCGGCAGATGCCAGGACGGTGGAGGCCCAGATCGCCGCCCGCAAGGCGGAGGCGGACACTATCCTGGCCCGCGCGGCCGAAGGGACTGCCCCTCGCCAGGAACGCCTGGCGGCGGAGCGCCGCAAGTCTGCGGACCTCGAACGGCAGCTCGCGGAGACCGAGAAGCGGAAGGCCGACCTCGAGCAAGCCATCAAGGAGCTGTCCGGAACGGCCGACGCATTGCGCAAGAACCGGGCTGACGCGGAGGACAAGCGGGACACGGACCAGGAGCAGGTCCGCGACCTCCAAGACCAGATCGAACGGACCGAAGCGCAGATAGCCGGCCTCCGCAAGGTCCTGACTCGGGTCACCGGCAAGGCCTCCCGCAGTACCCCATGAAGTTCAGAAGCGTACCGAAGCCCCACGGGACCCACCCTGGCGCACGGCGCCCGGTCCATCCCGGAAGTGACGCCGTTGCCGTGATGGTCGGCCTGTCGGGATGGCTGGCGCTGGTGGCCGTAGTCGCCTGGGGTGTCGCCTCGCAGGTCGGCCACCGCCGGGCGGCGGCCGCGGTCCGGGCCCGACTGGCTCCGGCGGTGGCGGAGATTCAGGCGGCGATCGAGCCGCGCTCCCGTGGACTGGCCGAGGAGCGGGAGGCCCTGACCACTCAGACCAACGAGCAGGTGAAGCACCAGGAAGACGTGCTGATGCGGAGCCGGGCCGCCGAGCTTGCGGTCAGCGAGCTGGAGCCCCAGGCCAAGACGCTGGAGCGCACCCAGGGGAAGCTGAGCGAAGCCGTGGGCGCCATGCAGGCTGACCAGGGCCTGGCGGGGGAGGGTCTGGCCGCGCTCCAGGCCAAGGTGGCCAGCCTGGAGCGCACCCGAGACCGGCTCATAGAGGAGTACAAGGCCCGCTTCCAGGCGCTCCGGGTGGCCTTCGAAGCCGCCAAGGACTCGCCCGATGCGGACCTCCTGCGCCGGTTCTACGCGGAGCACCGGGACTCCGCCTTCGCGCCGGCGGCGGGCTACCACGCTGCCGAGAAGCTCTATGCCGGCAAACACTCCTCGGACGCCCTCCGGCTCTACAAGGAGGTCCTGCGCGTCTACCCGGGGAGTGCCTACGGCGAGGCCTGTACGTCCCGCATCGCGCAGATCGCGGCCGGGGGCAAGTACTCGGAACCCGCTGCGGAGGTGGCCTTCGAGCCCTACCTGCCAGAGATCACGGCGCCGGCAACCGCTCCTAGACCGGACGCCCCCGACGCGCCCGCCGCCGACGCGCCCTGACGGGAAGTCGGCTCCACCGGCGCTACATTGTGCCCTCGGGCCAGTCCCCGCGACAGCGCACGTACGGGAGGGTTCCACGGATGGGTATGCGGTTCCGGCAGGTCCACCTCGATTTCCACACGTCTGAGCGGATCCCGGGCGTCGGCCGGGAGTTCAGCAAGGCAGACTTCCAGGCTGCCCTGAAGCTGGGGCACGTGGACTCCATCACGGTATTCGCCAAGTGCCACCATGGTCTGTCCTACTACGACACCAAGGTGGCCTTCCCCCACCCGCACCTGGAGAAACCTCTGCTGCCGCTGATGATCGAGGCCGCTTCCGAGATCGGTGTCAGGACGCCCATCTACATCAGCGCCGGTGTCGACGAGCACATGATCCACAGGCACCCGGAGTGGGGCGTGAAGGCCGCCAACGGCGGCACCTTCAACCCCCTGGCGGCGGGCTTCAGAGCGCTCTGCTTCAACACCCCCTACCTGGACTACCTCTGTGCCCAGATCGAGGAGGTGGCTGAGCGCTTTCCCGGGCACGGGTTGTTCCTCGACATCATTGGTCTGCGGCGGTGTTTCTGCACCGGGTGCATGGCCGGCATGGAGGCGGCCGGCGTGGACCCGCGCGACGACCAGGCGGTGGTCCGCTACCAGTACGGGGTGCTGCTGAACTACCATCGACGCACCACGGAGGCCCTCCGGCGCCACAGCCCGGCGGCGCCGATCTTCCACAACGCCGGGCATATCTCGCGCGGCTTCAAGGAGATCCTGCCCTGGTTCACACACCTGGAACTGGAGTCGTTGCCCACGGGTGGCTGGGGTTACGATCACTTCCCCGTGTCGGCCCGCTACGCCATCACGACCGGCCTCGAATTCCTCGGCATGACGGGCAAGTTCCACACCACCTGGGGCGAGTTCGGCGGCTATAAGAAGCCGGTGGCCCTGCGGTATGAGACGGCCCACATGATCGCCCTGGGCGCCCGCTGCAGCGTTGGCGACCAACTGCACCCCAATGGCCGCATGGACCCCGATACCTACCGGCTCATCGGCGCCGCCTATGCCGAGGTGGAACGCCGCGAAGCCTGGTGTCAGGACGTCACCCCGGTCAGCGAAGTGGCCATCCTCAGCGAAGAGTCGCTGGACCATGGCTTCACCGCGGCGCGCCATGACCAACTCGCCGACGAGGGGGCCGCACGGATCCTGCTGGAGGCGCAGGTCCCCTTTGACGTGATCGACACGGACGCTGACTTCGGCCGCTATCGCGTCATCCTCTTCCCGGACCGCATCCGTATGGCGCCAGCGCTGGCAACCAAGGTCAGAGCCTTCCTCGCGGCCGGCGGCAGGGCCATCCTCTCCCACGTCAGCGGCATGGCGCCGGACCGCGACGAGTTCGTCCTGGACACGACGCTCCGGCCCCTCGGGGAGAGCCCTTGGGCCAACGACTACATCAGCGCCCGCGAAGCCCTGGCCGAGGGACTGGTCAGCAGCCCCTTCGTCACCTACCGCAAGGCCATGCGGGTCGATCCTGGCAAGGCGAGTGTCCTGGCCGATGCCTGGAAGCCCTACTTCAACCGGGACTACAACCACTTCTGCTCGCACCAGCATACCCCCTACGAGGGCAAGGCGGACTACCCGGCGGTCGTTCGCGAGGGGGCGGTCATCTACTTCGCGCACCCCCTCTTCAGCCTCTACCGCTCCGTCGGACAGCCACTCTATAAGCAACTGGTTATGAACGCTCTAAAACTCATTATGCCAGAGGGATTGCCGGTCACCTCAAACCTGCCATCGACCGCCCGGCTGAACCTGATGCGGCAGGGCAGCCGCCTGGTCCTGCATGTGCTCCATGCGGTCCCGGTCAAGCGCGGCAGCAGCCCCCACAATCCGAACAGCAGCATCGAGGTCATCGAGGACGAGATGCCGCTCCACGACGTCCGCCTCAGCGTGCGGGCAGGCCTGCCGGTAGCCCGGGTCTTCGACCCCGTGTCAGGGGCTGACGTACCGTTCACCCAGGCCGGCGACCGCGTCGAGTTGACGTTCGGTTGCATCCGCCTGCACGAGATGCGGGTGCTGGAGTGAGTGGTGGGCGCGCGTCGGCGGGCTAGATCGGTCAGATCGGTCGGATCGGTCGGACCACCCGGCCCAGCCCTACACGGCGCCCCCGTACCGCGCCCGCGTGCCATGCTGACCGAAGCGGACATCCTCTTCGTCGACAACCACCTGCTGGCGGTGAACAAGCCGGCCGGCCTGGTGACCCAGCCGTCGGGGGCCCACGCCGACAGCCTGGAAGCCCGGGCCAAGGACTGGCTCCGGACGACCTTCGCCAAGCCGGGCAACGTCTTTCTCGAAGCCGTGCACCGCATCGACCGGCCGGTCAGCGGCGTGGTGCTCTTCGCCCGGACCAGCAAGGCCCTGAGCCGACTCAACCAGTCCGTCCGCGAGCGCGACCTGCGCAAGGTCTACTGGGCCGTCGTCGAGCGCGTGCCCAGGCCTGGGCAGGGCCGCCTGGAGCACTGGCTGGTGCATGACTCGCACCATGCCCGGGTGGTGCCGGCCGGGACGCCGGAAGCGCATCTGGCGGTGCTCGACTACCGGGTCGTGGAGGTGGCCGCTGGGCTGGCCCTTCTGGAGGTGCGGCTGCACACGGGGCGCTACCACCAGATCCGGGTCCAACTCGCCCAGGCCGGTTGCCCCATCCTCGGCGACACCCGCTACGCCGCCCGGACGTCCCTGCCGGGCGGCGCCATCGCACTGCACCACCGCGAACTCACGGTTGTGCATCCGGTGAAGCACGAGCCCCTGACCGTCATGGCCCCCTGCCCCGACGTGGAGCCCTGGCAGCGCTTCCGGCCGCCGCCCTGAGCAGCCCACTGCCGTGGTCGCCTGCGGCCGTCGGTCGGGTATCGCCGCGCTCACGGCGCAAAGGGCGCCGCAATCACTTCCAGCGAAACCGTCGCTACGCCGCGCCCCTTGAGCCCGTCGAGCCACAGCGTCAGCGTCGTCAGCCCGGTGGCCAGGCCATCGGTATCGATCCAGAGGCGGTGCGGCCCGGCCTGGCGCAGCGGGGTGCCCGCCAGGGGGAAAATGCGCCCCTGGCCATCGCGAAGCTCACCCGTGAGAGGGTGCTCGGGGGCATCCTGGTCCCCGATACAGACCGTCACCGGCAGCGCCACCCGCAGGCCTGCCAGGACCTCCATGGCGGCCGCCTCCGCAAGCACCGACGGGCCCACGGCCGGAACGATCACCTCCATGGCGACGGCGGGCTGGCCATCCCAGACTGCCGTCAGCCGCCAGGTGTCTGGCTGTGCCAGCGGCGGCACGGTGTAGGCCATCTCGAAGCGGTCTCCCTCGCCCGGCACCTCGGCAGCCGCCACCAGCCGGTCGTCCTCGGCGCGCAGCTCGAGCCGGTAAGGCTGCCCCTCGCCCGGCGTCCGGCGTTCGAGACGACCACTGAGGCGGTTACGCCCCGCGTAACGGTGTCCTAGGTCGAGGTCGCGCAGGGCCACGTCGGCAGCCGGACCCTCGAACACCAGCATGCCGTCTGCGAGGCCGAAGGACTCCTCGACCTGGGCCCAGCAGGTCAGCTCGCCCCAGGAGTGGAACTCGCGGCAGACGTTGAGGCGCCAGGCAGTGCCGGGCTCCGGGGGCCGGTCCAACCCCAGGTCCGGCCACGGAACGACAATCTCCTGGGCGTAGCCGCCGCTGGCGTTGACCGGGCTGATGGTGCCGGTGCGGACCCCGCACGGACGACCGGCACGGTCGCGCTTCAGTACCCGCGCCCCGCGCACGTTGACGATCAACTGGTACACCGAGGCCGGGTCGTGCGGCATCTGAAAGAAGAACTCCATGCAGTCGTCGGCCCACAGTTCGGGGTCATCGTCGGCGTGCGCGCAGCGGGAGCGTTCCTGGGTGGCATGGTTGCCGTTGACCATGATGCCCAGGCCGTCGGCGCCGTAGACGAAGCGGGCGCTGGCATAGCTCGGCGGGTGCATGCGGCGGAACTCCTCGAGGCTGCCGGCCTGGGCTCGCATCTGGCGCTCGCGGGCTGCGGTCCACCACAGGGGCCCGGCACGCTCGGCCATAGCCCAGAAGGGCTCTTCCTCGCGGCCATCGGGGGTCACGGCGACGGCGACCCGGTTGGCATGCAGCACGCGGGCCGGCGTGCCGCTCAGACCCGCCTGGCGAGGAGCGGTCGCCACCAGGCGCGGCCGGAACTGCGGCTCAGCGACGCGGGCCGCGCCTGCGGGAGCCGCAGCGCCGCCGGCCGCCGCCCTGCCGATGGCCGCCACCAGGCGCCAGCGGCGCAGGTCCAGGTCGGCATCGGACAGCGTCGCGGCCCAGGCCAGGAACTCGTAGCGCTGGATCGGGACATCGGCCGTGATCGCGGCGAGCACAGCCCGGGCCGCGGCCGCCAGGGTCCCCTGTCCGGCGGCGGCCAGCCGGTCGGCTTCGTCCTGTAGCCGCTGGGCATATGCCACGTCACAAAGGCCTTCGTGGAGCATTTCCATGTCCGTGGAGGTCACTACGCCGCCGGGCTCGATCAGGCTCGCGACCCACTGCAGGGGGATGCGGTCATGCAGCCACAGATCCGCCCACTGGTGGTAGCCTCGGGAACCGGTCCGCTGGGTGTAGAGCCACACGGCCGCCCGGGTCCAGCCCAGGTTGTAGGACCACACCTGGGCCCCGTCGCTGCGGGCATCCGCGAGGGCCTGTTCAGTCCAGTTGTTGTACTCGCGGACGGCAATGCCGTCGCGATGCCCGCGGTCGATCTCGCCGGCACGCCCATAGCCGATGCCGTTGTCCACCAGCAGGGATCGAGGACCGGCCACGCGCATGAAGGCAGCCACGCTGGCATCGTAACTGGCCCCTTTGTCGACATGGCTGCACTCTTCCTCTGGCAGCAACAGCACCGGCGGCCACTGCCCCTCGGACGCCGCCCGGAGGAGGGCCTCCATCGCCTCGCGCCACAGGCGGAGCGCCTCCGGGCTGTAGGCCGCGGCCATCTCCCCGGCCGCGCCGACGACCTCGAGACGGCCCGACGTATCCTGCCCGCGGTCACGTCGGTCCTGCAGGGCACGGCCCGCGGTGTTGGCCCACCAGAGCGTGTGGCGCAGGTCAACACAGAGCGGCCCCTCGAGCCCAGCCCGCTTCATCGCCTCAGCTACGGCCACGACATCGGGAAACCCGGCCCGGGCCTTCCCGTCTACGCAGGCCAGGTCCGGGTAGACATGAAAAAGGCTCGGGCTGTTGAGGCCACGCGTCTTCCAGAAGCGGAAATAACGCTCCAGGTTGGGCCCGGACCAGCCGTCGATGGCGTAGTTGTGGTAGATCCGGTCGGTCTCCCGCCGGAAGTGCCCGGGGAGGTAGCTCCCCCAGGACCCGCGCGGATAGCGGAAATCGAGGTCCAGGACGCGCAGGCGGACCGGCACCTCAACGGTGGCCCCGCCCTCCCCGGCGCCGAGCACCAGGTGGCCTTGGTACAGGCCCGGCACCGCATCCGGTGGCACGTGGACGCTGAGCCAGAGGAAGGAGCTCGTGCCCTTGGGAAGGCGCGCCGGGAACCCGGCGACCAGGAAACGGTTCACCCAGAGCTCTTCGCCGCCACCCCGGCAGAACAGGAAACGGACGCAGCGCGCATCGAGGTCGGCCGGGGCGATGGCATGGCCGGCGCCGCTGTCCAGCGCCGTGACACGGGCCTGCAGACCCTCTAGATCGCGCAGCGCAAAAACCCCAAGCGCCGCAGCACGGTATTCACCCCGCATGGCGAACAGGCTCAGACAGGACTCGGGGCGGGGCTCGTCCCAGACCCAGGCCGGGCGGAAGGTGGTGGTCATGGGGACGCGACCCACCACGAACCCCGCCAGACTCTCGGCGGCAGTCGGCTGCAGGTGCGTGCCGACCGCCGTGGGCAGGGCCCCCGGCTCAGCCTCGAACCGCGCGGCGATCCCGGTGCCGTCCGAGAGCACCTGGAAGCACTCGGGGGGTACGGCGCCACGGGTGGCCAGACCCAAGAGCAGCCAGACCGGAATGGCAACAAGGACCCGCGCGGCGTGTGGGTGGCGTGACGGCGTCATGGCAGCAATGTGGCCCCGCCGTCACGGCAGCGCCAGCCAGAAGGCATGATGGGAGGGCAGAGCGCCGTGGGACCCCCGAGTCCGTGGCCCGGCTCCGGCCACGGCCTGGCAGAAGAACAAGGGGAGGCCCCGACCTTGGCCGGGGCCTCCCCTTGGGTCCGACATTCCGTGGTCACGCGGTCGGCCGACCGCGTCGCTGCGTCACTCCATGGTGATCGCTTCCGCCGGGCAGGCGTCCACGCAGGCGCCACAGTCGACACACTCGTCGCTGACGACGGCCTTGTCGTCCTTCATGCTGATGGCCTCAACCGGACACTCGTCAACACACGTCTCACACCCCGTGCACTTCTCGACGTCAACAACGGCTGCCATGACCAATACCCCTTGTTCGCTCGCTGCTCAATCACACTCTGAACTGCCGCCTGCGGTGCCGGACCCCGCAGGCGTCACCGGACAGACCGCAAACTCGTATACTATAAGGATACTGGCCGACTGGGCAAATGGGCCCGGGACGAAAGGCGGTAACCCCTCCGTGAACCCGCCGCGGTCCAGCCCGGGCCCACAGAGACCACTGGCCAGGTCCACCGCATCAGCGGCTCGGGCATGATGCCCCGCCGGTTCTTCTACGACCCGCGCGGCCTCGGCACCACCATGTAGACCTTCCAGGGCGGCATCGACGGCGCCGGCGCCGTCCTGACAAGCTGGAACTACGACCCCCACAGCCGCCGGCTGAAGAGCAAGCAGATCAACGGCATCGCCTGTGACGCCCGCGACCAGCTCGCCGGCGCCACCTGCCGCTGGGACAGCACCAACGCCGTCATCCCCGGCCGGGACCTGGTCTACGACCACGACAGCATCAGCAACCGCAGGACCGCCGGCCGTGTCGACCCCGCCACCGCCGCGCGGTCCCCATCAAGGCGGTGTTCGTCTACCCGCTTCCCCGCGACGCCAGACGGCGCCTCACCCACTGAGCATCCGGCAGCGTTCCCCCTGCCGCCCCGCCAGGTACGTCACCACCGAGTCCTTACGTTAGAACCGCGCATGAGCATAGCTAGACGGCTCGATAGTTGTGCCGTAAGTACTAGATCATAATGTAGTTAAGTTACGCAGGCTCCGCATACTGATGCTGGCGGTCTCGTCTCGGCCAGCCCAGACCAGGCCATCGGCAAGCTGGTGGCTGCGGCGGGGCACTCAGCCGAGGGGGCAGGCGCCCGTCTTGCAGGAGGCCCCTGACGGGCACTTCCCCAGCGAGCAGGAGGGGGCCTTCACGGCAACGGCCGCACTGAACACGGAGAAGAGCTTCCGGGGCTCCTCGGCACCGCACTCGGGACAGGCCGGGGCAGCCTCGCCGGCACGGCGGTGGAGGTGAGCGAACTTGCTGCCACAGGTCCGGCAACGGTACTCGTAAATGGGCATCCGAACAGGTCCTTTCATCAGCCGCGCGGAGAGCGCGGCTGAGCGGTCCATACCAGTAGGCTCGGACACGCCGGGATGCAACCGGTTGCGCCGAGTGCAAGCGCGGGTATCTTGCCGGGTAGTGCAGGCTGCCGGGCAGCGCCAGGCTGGCTGGCTGGCGCGTGAGTGAGGTCGGGGCTGGTGGGGGCTCGCATGGACCTGTATGCCATGATCCACGGCATCGCCTCCTGCGGGTTCTTCCCGTCACGGGCCTTTCTGCCTGCCTTTCTGACGGCTCTCTTCCTGCGCTTCGGCAATGATCTGCCCTGGGTCCGCAGCCTCCCCATCGTAGCTCATGCTCCCGACGCTCCGACGTGGTTCACCCACGGTCTGACCCTGGCTGTGCTTGGGCTGCTGGCCCTGGCGGAGGTGGTGGCCACCAAGGACGACGACGTTGAGGAGGTGCTCGAACTGGTGGAGCGCTACCTGAAGCCGGCGCTGGCGGTGCTCTGTTTCCTGGGGGTCCTGAGCGTACGCGACCGGCGGCTCGTCGATGAGATCAGCAGACCGTCACAGCAGGCGGGGTTGCTGGACACGGCCTGGATCGCGGGGACCGCCCTGCTGGTGAACTACCTGGCGGGTCTGCGCGCCGACCTGCGCCTGGTTCTGCGGGCGGCGGACGAGGAGGACGACCTTGGCGTGCGCCGGGCCCTGAGCTGGCTGGAGGATATCTGGACGGTCCTCGGGATGCTGCTGCTGGTCCTCTACCCGCTGGTGATGCTAGGCCTCCTGGCCGCTGTCGTGGGGACGCTCTACGGCATCCGCCGCCTCCTGGAGAGGCGCGAACAGCACCGTCAGGAGCCCTGCGTGGCCTGCGGTGCCCCAACCTACCCCTGCGCGCTGGTCTGTCCGGCCTGCGGTCAGGCCAGGACGCGGCCCATGGACGTCGGCTTCTTCGGGCAGTCCAGCCGCAGGCCCGCGAGGGACCTCGAGGGACTGCCCCTGCGCCTGGCGGAGAAGAAGCGTTGCCCGCGCTGCGCCACGCGCCTGCCGGTACGCCACCCACGGCAGCCTTGTGTAGCCTGTGGGCACGATGCCTTCGGCGGCGAGGCGTTTCGCGCCGGCTACCTGGCGGCGGTCAGCGGGCGTCTATGGCCAACCCTGGGGATCGGGTTCCTCCTCAGCCTCATCCCCATCCTCGGCCTGATCCCCGGGATCCTGCTGGTCCGCCAGCGGCTTACGTCGCCCTTTGGCCGCTACCTGCCCACAGGACGGCGTTTCCTGGCCCGGTGGGGACTGCGCCTGGTACTGGTCATCCTGATCACGATCCACTGGGTCCCCGGGCTGGGTGGGATCGTGGTCCCCATCGTCGGCTGGCTCGGTTTCCACCTCTATCGGCACGCCTTCGTCGGCCTGTGCGGAGAAGAGCCCTCCGCGCTGCCGACGCCCCCGAACAGACAGGACGTTCGTTGATGTCGCCGACGGAACGCGCTTGCGTGGAGGGTCGCGGTCCGGTTATATTACGGGAACGGGCGGGCCCGGCGGCGGGTGCGATGGCTCAGGCTGGGCGGGCGGCACGCCGGGCAGTCCATGCTTTTGCGCAGGCGGGTTGAACTGTGCAGGCCCAGGGCATACTGTGTGCATGGCCTCCAGTGGGATATGGTAGCGACGGTGCTTCCGGTCGTTGAGGAAAGGGCGTTCACGGTGAACACACGAGGCAGGCGGCTGGTGCTCTGGGTTTCCGCAGCGATGGCACTATCGGTTTCTGGCGTCCGGGCGGAAGGGGGTGTCGTCAACAACGCCATGGTGAAGGCAGAGCTGTACGTGTGGAACCGGTTCGCGGACGCGTTGGAGGTCGTCCGTTGTGGGCTGGCTGCAGGCCCCTGCGTGGGAGCGGAAGTGGCGGTGACCGACAAGGCGACGCTGGGGGCCTACTGGGCCAACGAGACGGGGGTGACCTTCCCCCATTTCGTCCCACCCCTCTGGCTGGTGCCCTACGCCGAGGAGGTGCAGGTGTTCAAGACCCACGAGGGCAAGTACAGCACCGTGGCCTATGGCAACCAGCGCAAAGAGAGTTCCACCGAAAGCGCCGTCGCTTTTGAGCGGGACCCCCTGGACGTGCGGGCGCAGGTCGGCCTTGGGCTCATTCACGCCTATGCGGCGGTGAAGACCACGCAGGTGGGCGACTTCTTCGCCGGCCTGGTGACTTTCGACCCGGCGGGCGACGACGTCGGGGCAGACCCCGCGGTTAGGCGCCTGCCCGCGGACCAGTTCGGGCGCGGTGCGGCCAATCTCCTTTTCGGCTGGATCGAGCTCGGCAAGAACATGATCCGCGTGCGCCGCGAAGAGGGTGAGGCCGCCGGCTTCACCAAGGGCTTCGGGCTGGGCCTCTGGCGTACGGGAGTCCGGGAGGTGGTGGGCGTGTTTGAGCTGGTGACCTTCCCGTTTGGCTGGGGTGCGGTCGTTGAGCCCGAGTACGTCCTGCAGTCCGCCTACACGACGGACTGGCGCATCAACAAGCCTGAGTTCGGCAGCCAGTACTGACGCTGACGCGAGGTCGCCTCGGGACCCGCCCCAGGGGCCCAGGGCAGAGGAATGGCCCCCCCGTCCCGCACTGAGCGGGCGGGGGGGCGTCTATTTCCGGACGTTCTGGGGGAGCCCGGCCGGCCGCCTGCAACCGCCGGTCGAGCCGCCCGCCGAGCCCCGCAGGATGAGGGGTGGCCCTCAGGATGCTGACGGGACCGTGCCCATCACCCCATCCAGGATCGTCACCGCCTCATCGACCTCCGCAGCCGAAACGTTCAGCGGCGGCAGGACACGCAGTACGGACTCCCCGGCGCTCAGCACCAGCAGCCCGCGCTCGCGGCAGCCCAGAACGATGTCCTTGACCGGCACGGCCAGGTCCAGCCCGATCAGCAGCCCCAGTCCGCGGACCTCGCGGATGAACGGGTACTTGGTCCGCAGCCGGGCAAGCTGATCGCGGAAGCGGCTGGACATGAGTCGGCAGTTCTCCAGGACGGCCTCCTGGTCAAACGCCTCGAACACGGCGATGCCGGCGGCGCAGGCCAGGGGCGTACCCCCGAAGGTGCTGGCGTGGGTTCCCGGGGTCAGCACCTGGTCATACTTGGCCTGGACCTCGAAGGCGCCGATGGGGAAGCCATTGCCCAAGGCCTTGGCCATGCTCATGGCATCCGGCTCGACCCCGTACTGCTGGTAGGCGAAGCAGGTGCCGGTACGGCCCATACCGCACTGCACCTCGTCGAACAGCAACAGCAGATTGAGCCGGTCGCACAGGGCCCGGGCACCCGCGATGAACTCCGGGGTAGCCGGGATGACGCCGCCTTCCCCCTGCACAGGCTCCATCAGGACCGCGACCGTCTCCGGGGCCACGGCCCGCTCCAGGGCCGCCAGGTCGTTGAAGGGCACGAAGCGGAACCCCGGCATGTCGGGGGAGAAGCCCTTGCGGTACTTGTCCCGGCCGGTGGCGGCCAGGGTGGCCAGGGTCCGGCCGTGGAACGAGTCCACCATGCAGAGGATCTCGTATCGTCCGTGCTCATGGTCCCACTTGCGGGCGAACTTGATGAGGCCCTCGTTGGCCTCGGCCCCGCTGTTGCAGAAGAACACGCGTCCGCCGAAGCTGTGTCCGGCGATCAGGGCAGCCAGCCGGGGCTGGTTCTCGTTCCAGAACAGGTTCGAGACATGGACCAGTCTCCCGGCCTGCTCCCGGATCGCGCCCGTGACCCGCGGGTGGCAGTGCCCCAGGTTGCAGACACTGATGCCCAGGCAGAAGTCCAGGTAGCGCTTTCCGTGGCTGTCCCAGACACGGCTGCCCTGCCCGCGGACCAGCATCAACTCGGCGGCTGGGTAGGTTCCGAGGACGTGCTGGCGCTGCAGCCCCATCAGGGCGTCGTAATCCGTCTCATTGTGCATTGTGTGCTCTCCTATCCGCTCGTTTGGCGGGGTTGTGGTGGTCATAGCGGGGTGGGTTCGCAGGGCACGGCCCGTTGCGTCCGGCGCGGTACCCCCAGTCGCTGCGGGCGGCGGACAGCCCCGGGCCATCGCTCCGGCTCAGCCGTGCTGTCCGCCCACGGTTCGTCGCAGCAGTTCCCGGTCGAAGTAGTTGATGGACATGCCCGCATCGACCACCAGGGTCTGGGCATTGATGCCGCTGGACCGGGGGCTGAGCAGGAAGGCGACGGCATGGGCGGCCTCCTGCGTCTGCAGGGCCCGCCGGCGGGGAATGACCTGTTCGGCGTAGAGGTAGGCGTCGATGTAGCCGGGGATGCCGGCGGACGAACTGGTCTTGAGCAACCCGGCTCCCACGGCGTTCACCCGCACCTCGAGGGCACCGGTAGCCGCCAGGCTCTTGGCCAGGAAGGCCACCGTCGAATCGAGCGCGGCCTTGATCGGACCCATGTAGCCATAGCTCTCGGAAGCCATACGGGTCGTCGAGATCGACAGGGTCACGATGCTCGCCTGCGAACTCAGCAACGGCCGCAACCGGTTCACCACGGACACCAGCGAGAAACAGGAGACATCCATGGCTTGCAGGAAGTCCTGCTTCAGAGTCTCGTGAAATGGCCGGAAGCCGGTGCTGTAGTTGGCGAAGGCGATGGAGTGGACCAGGCCATCCACGGCCGGGGTCAGGGCCGCCACCGCCTCCGGCAGGGCCGCGACCTCCTGGTCGTTCTCGACGTTGCACACAAGCACCGGCGCGCCGTCCAGCAGGGCCCGGTTCCGGTCGCGGGTCTCAGCGTCCCGGACAACGTGAACGAGCCGCGCCCCGGCCTCGGTCAACACCTGGCTGACAGCCCAGGCCACGCTGCGGCGGTTCGCCACGCCGAAGACGACGACCGTTTTGCCCTGGAGTTGCAGGAAATCCATGGCCGCATACCATACCGGTTCTGCGGCCGCTCACAACCCGGCTTGGGGCCCGACCGGGTTCGCGTGTGCGCGGCGCGGACCTCACTGCGCTGCAGGGCCCGGCTCTGCCAGCACGCTGACCGTATCGCTGACGCGCAGCAGGGCCCGGTCCACCAACCCGGGAGGCAGCACCGGGATGATCTCGACCGGATGCGAGGCATCGATGGCGGCCTCGAACTGGCCGCTGGCGTCCACGTGCCAGTCCACCGAGATGTGTCCGTGGGGTGTGGGGATCCGGGCCTTGACCCACTCGGTCATGCCGATGAGGGGGTTGAAGTAGGCCATACGGAAACCGGGTGTGGCGGGCCGGATGCCGGCCAACTCGGTACACAGGTAGGCATTGGGGGACACCCCATACCCGTGACACAGACTGCACGAGGGCACCTCGGCCGTGCGGCGTTCCGGGTCGAACAGCTCCCACCAGGTCACGGCACCGCGCTCCAACATCTGCCCCCAGTACCAGCGGATCAGGCTCATGGCCCACTGCCGGCGTTCCAGGGCGAAGGCCGCCTCCAGGACGTAGTACTTGAAGAAGGGATTGTTGGCGTCCCCGGCGGAGAACAGCTCATAGGGCGGCTCGTCACAGAAGAGCTTGTCGAAGACGGGCCCGTACTGCTCGGGTTCGGCGATCCCCCCATAGAGCGCCAGCACGTTCGTCTGCCAGGAACAGAACTCGCTCGCCTGGCCGTCCTTCCACCCGTCGGCGAAGAGGCCCCGCTGCTCGTCCCACGTCACCTGGCGAACGGCCTGGGCCACCCGGGCCGCCCGGCGCCGAAGGACCGCCGCACGATCATTGTCGTCGGCCTGCATGAACAGCCAGGCCCCGCTCAGCAGCGACCGGCAGTAGATGGCGTTCAGCCCGGTAACGAGGCCATCCCGGTCGATCTCGCCGTGGTCCAGGAAGCAGTACGCCCCGCAGACCTCATGCAGGCTGGAAAGGACCTCGCGCCCCGGCACGGCCACACTGTGGTAGTAGTCCAGCAGGCGCTGCAGGTTGGGCAGCAGCCCGTGGAGAAGGGCCTCGTCGCCGGTATACAGGTAGTGGCGCTGCAGCCACACAGGCCAGATGAGCGAGTAATCCGGCATGTGCAGGAACATGTCGCTGGGGCACACGGCGTTCATCTCGCCGGTTTCAAACTGGACGCGCGCGAACTCTTCGATGGACTTGGCGGCCAGGTCGTAGGTGCCGAAGGTGTGGTAGGCCGCCCAGGACTGGATCATGGCGTCCGCGATATACTGAGTCTGGTCCTTGGCCGGGGCGTCGAGGAAGTGGACCTGCATGGTGGTACTGAGGGTCTGCTTCCCCGTCTCCCATATCTGGTTCAGCACCGGGTCGGAGGACGAGAAGGCCCCCGGGGAAGAGAAGTCGCACTCGCGGACGCTCATCCCGAAGCCACTGACCTGGAGCACATCGACGGCCTTGCGCGCCAGCAGCATCAGGTAGCGCATGCCACGCGGCTGGCAGCCGCGCCAGGTGGAACTGCCGCCCCCCAGCACCAGGGAGTTCACACTGCGCTGGCCCGCCAGGCGGATGGGTACATGCCAGTTGACGAAGTGTTCGCCCCAAAGGATATCCAGAACATCGTCGTCGGTCCCCCGGACCGTGAGTTCGGGGCAGCCGTAGAGAGTGTGCCCAAAGTCCAGCACGATGTACTCACCCTGCCGCAGAGCCACGCGGTCGAGCCCGGGCAGGCGCACGTCGGAGATGACATCGAACGCCCAACTGGCGAGCAAGGCGGCCACGTCCGGGGCGGCCCCCGTACTGGGGTCGTGAGCTACGCGCGGCAGGGAACTGAGCTCGACATTGCCGGAGAGCAGGGCCAGGGGCGTGCGGAACGGCCCGTACAGCGACCAGCCATCGGGGGCCTCGTCCTCAGGGCCGCGCTGGAAGCGCATGGTTCCAGGCTCCACCCCCGGCACCAGCAGCGTCACCGAAGCGCTCTCGGGCTCGGTCTGCTGCCCCAGAACGAGCCGATTCCAGCCGGCGTGCAGCGGGATCACGGCCTCGGGGGAACTCCGGTCGGCCTGGCCGAAGCAGGGCTGCCGGCAGCGGTTCAGGTCAGCCTTGGGTGGGAGGGGCTGGATGCCCTGGCCATTGGCCTGCTGGCCATTGGCAAACAGCCGGTACGGGTCGTCGGCATGGACCTCGACGGCCAGGTCGGCCTCCTGCGCGCTGTAGATGAAAGTCTCCGCCACGTAGACGCCGCCGCCCCGCTCGCGCGCCAGCGGTCCGAAGGAGACCCAGGTGCAGGTGGCTATCTGGCGCCCGCTGCCGCGACAGAGGACCGCCTGCGGGGCCCGGCGGTCGAGGCTCCACTCGGGGCTGACCACGGCCTCCAGGCGGCCCTCGGTGGGCGACAGACGCTCAACGACGTCGGGGTGGCTCCAGGCACGGGCGTTGTACTCGCGTTCGTACCACCCGTCCGGGTGCCGCCCCAGGTCGACGCACTCCACGAAGCCGGCAGCCTGGTCGACGCGTGGCTGGTTGGGCAGGTAGCAGTCTGCCTGCCTGCAGAACCACGACTCATCCGTCCAGACGGACGGCTCGCCGTTGATGTTGAGCTGCATCCACAGGCCGCTCGGGTGACGCCGCGCGCCGAACCGGGAGACGCTGGTGTTATGGGCCAGCACAGCGATGCTGTTCTTGCCCGTCTCCAGCAGGAAGCCGACATTCATATAGACGACGTACGCGTGCTCCGTGGGACATGGCGGTGGGCCATAGGCCACGTAGCGGCCGTTGACGAAGAGGTGAAAGCAGGTTCGTGCGGTGATCCAGAGCTCTGCCGAGGTAGGGCTCTCGTAGAGCGTCACGTCCCGGCGGAAGAACACGTAGCTCTCCAGCCGGTCGGCCTCGCGGCCCAGCCAGATCCACTTGCCGCGCACCTCCTGCGGCAGAACGTACTCTCGCATCGGCACCTCCCAGGGCACCGCCGCCAGGCCGAACGGCGACTGGCTTGGCCGGCACGACCATGGCACCTGCCGTCGTCTGCAAGGTCAGTTATATACCCGGAGCCGCGCGAAGTCGAGCCCCAAACAGGGCCGGGCAGCGGGAATCCGCGACAAGGACGGCAGAGAGGAGGCTACTTCTCGAAGTCGAAGTGCTTCTCAAACAGACCGACGAAGTGCTGTGCCACGGCCTCCTCGTCGGGCCCCTTCACCGTGATCGCCACCAACTCGCCGCACCCAGCCGCCAGACTGACCATCTCGATGACGCTCTTGGCGTCGGCCTTGCCCGTCTGGGTGTTCACCGTGATGGTCCCTGGGTATGAACGGGCCTCCAAGGCGATAAGGGTCGACGGCCGGCAGTGGATGCCGTACTCGTTCTGGACCGTGGCGGAGCGCGTCACCATGAGTGTATTGCCGTCCCTGCTGGTGCCGCCGGACATGTCGTCGTGCCGGGGGCACCCCTCACCAGCACCCACCGACACTGCGGCCCGACTGGCGTCGACCTGAGGCCGCATTCCAGGCACACGCGTTCACTGCGGACGCCGTCCGCCGAACCCACCGGGAACGGGCGCCCCCTGCAGGCCACCCAGCGCTACTCGGCCTTGGGCGCCGGGGTCGTCGCCGGGGTCGTGGCGGGCGCCGCCGCGGGCTCTGCCGCCGGGGCCGTCGCCGGGGTCGTGGCCGGCGCCGCCGCGGGCTCTGCCGCCGGGGTCGTGGCCGGCACCGCCACGGGGGCGGACGCCTGGCCAGTGCCCTCGGGGGCCGTGGCTGAGGTTGACGCCTGGTCTGTGGCGGCGGCGGCCGGCTTGCTGGCGGGGGTGCTGGGGACCATGTCCTCGGCCAGACTGCGGCGCGGGCCTCGGTGGCCGGTGATGATCGCCAACGCCAGCGTCGCCCCAAGGAACACCACGGCGAGGGTCACCGTGCCCTTGGTGAGCACGTTGCCCGCAGAGGCACCGAACACCGACTCGGTCATGCCCCCGCCCATCGCCGTCAGGCCGCCGCCCGACTTGCTCTGCTGGATGAGGATGATGCCGATGAGCAACAGGGCGGCAATGACCTCGATGGTGGTCAGAAGGAAGATGATGACAGTGAGCATGTCCCTGAGGACTCCACGCTTGGGCGGGGTCTGCCCCGGCAGTCCACCACCCCGTTACGACATTCCTGACGAGACGAGGCCAAGTGCCACGCACAGGTCTCAGAACATAGAGGGAACCGCCCCGAAATCAAGCGTGGACGTCGCGATTTGCCGGTGCGCGCGGCGACGCCACCCGGATCCGGAGGGAGCCAAAAAAACGATGGGGGGCCATCTTGCAAAGCTCAGCCGATGGGATATACGTATGGCACCATCGCGCCAGGGTGGCGGAATTGGCAGACGCGCTAGGTTCAGGTCCTAGTGCCCGATAAGGGCGTGGGGGTTCGAATCCCCCCTCTGGTACCACGGTGATACAAGGCGATCGCTGCAAGCGCAGCGGTCGCCTTCTGCTTTGCGCCCCGCGTTGGCGATCCTCCCCTGCGGTTCCTCGGTCTCTCCGCGGCCCCCCCCCCCCCACGGGGTGAGGCGGCACAGCACCGCGGCCTGGACCGATGTGCCACCGGGGCCGGTCCACCGGGCTGCGGGGGCGGGCCAATAACCACCGCCGCGGTCCGTTACTTAGGGGTGTGACGTGCGATGGATCAGCGGCATGCGACACGGTCAGCCGTTGAACATCGTCCCTGGGATGCTACAGTAAGCCGGGCTTTTGCTGCCTTGATCAGAGCGATTGTGGGGGCGTTGGGCACTGGGGTCTTCCGCCACAGGGCACGCGATGTGAACCGGAGGCACGGTGAGACGTCGGGGCCCGGCAGGGGCTGCCGTCCGTACCGAGGCACAGAGCTGGCTCGATGGAGAGTGCATCGTCATGTTGTCAGACAATGACACAATGAAGTTGTACATGCAGAACATCGGCCAGTACCCACTGGTAACTCCGAATGAGGAGGTGGAGCTGGCCGCTCGCATCAAGCAGGGCGACAAGGACGCGCGCGCCAAGCTGATTCGAAGCAACCTCCGGCTGGTGGTGAAGATCGCTCACGATTTCAAGGGGCTCGGCCTGCCTCTGCTCGACCTCATCTCCGAGGGCAATATCGGCCTCATGCGGGCCGTCGAGAAGTTCGACCCGTCGAAGGGGGCCAAGCTCAGCAGCTACGCGGCCTGGTGGATCAAGCAGTCTATGCGCCGGGCCCTGGCCAACCAGGCACGGACCATCCGTATCCCCGTGCAGTCGGCCAGCAAGATCAGCAAGATCCAGGCAGCACGCACGAAGCTGACCGAGAAGCTGGGGCGAGACCCGACCGACAAGGAGATCGCCAAGGAGGTCAACCTCACCGAGCGGACGGTCACCGGGCTGCGCCTCGGCAAGACCACGACCATCTCGCTGCACGACCCCATTCAGCACGGTGAGGACGGGGAGTTCCGCGACATCATCCCCGACGAGAAGACGACCTCCCCTGACGAGATCGTCCAGGACGAGGAGACGCTGCGCCACATGGTCCGGCTGATCGATCGCCTGGATGAGCGCGAACGCACGATTCTGAACCTGCGCTTCGGCCTGAACGGCGAGCGCCCGCGCACCCTCGAAGAGGTGAGCCAGACGATTGGCCGTACGCGTGAGCGCGTCCGCCAGATCCAGAACCAGGCGCTCGAGAAGCTGCGCTTCCTCCTAGAGGAGGACGGCGTGGAGCCCGAGATCGCCTGAGGCGGGGGCTTGGCCTCAGCCGTCCGCGTCCACAGTCCTGGGCTGTGCCTGCCGGCAGCGCGCGCGATGGAGGGGTGTCCATGGCGAGGTCTGGTCGTCATTTCAACGACGCTTACGCAGGGCAGCACCTCGACCGCATCGCCTTCCCTCTAGGCGGCTTCGGGGCCGGCATGGTCTGCCTTGAGGGGACCGGCGCGCTCTCGCACCTGTCCATCCGGCACCGCCCGGATGTCTTCCATCAGCCGCTGGCTTTTTCAGCGCTCTGGGTCCGCGGTGTCCCGACAGCCCGGGTGCTCGAGGGACCGGTCCCCGGCTGGAAGATCTTCGGCCCGCCTGGCACCGCCAATGGCGCGCGCGATATCAGCTATGGCCTGCCGCGTTTCCGCCAGGCCAGTTTCAGCGCCCGGTTCCCCTTCGCGACCGTGTCCCTGAGCGACCCGGACATGCCGGTGAGCGCCACCGTCACGGGTTGGAGTCCCTTCGTCCCCGGCAACAGCGCCGACAGCAGTCTGCCCACAGCCTGCCTGGAGATCACCCTGCGGAACGCCTCCGCGCAGGAGACGGTCGAAGGGGTCTACTCGTTCCACGCCAGGAACTTCATGGCCGTGGCGCACGACTCGGGTGCGTTCGTTCGGCAGACCCCTTCAGGCTTTGACCTGGTGCAACCGCCCCTGCCTGACGCGCCCTGGCAGCAGGGCGTCTTCCGGGCGGTGCTGAGCGGGCCCGATGTGCGCCCTGACCTGGCCTGGTTCCGGGGCGGATGGTTCGACCCCCTGACCATGCTCTGGCGCAAGGTCCAGGCCGGCGGTGCCGAGGCGTGCGCGGCCCATAGCGAGGGGGCCCCCAGTCCCGGCGCCAGCCTCTACGCCCCGTTCCGCCTGGCGCCCGGCGGCGAGACGGTGCTGACGCTGCACCTGCTCTGGTATGTGCCGATGACCTCTCTGCGTGTGGGAGGGGACGCGTGTGCCTGCGCGGAAGCATCCCCGAAGGCCACCTACGTGCCCTGGTACGCGGGTCAGTTCGCCGATATGGAGGCCCTGGCCCGGTACTGGCTGGCCCAGGTGGAGCGTCTGCGCCGCCAGTCCGGCGCCTTCCGGGATGCCTTCTTCGACACGTCCCTGCCACCCGAGGTGGTCGAAGCCGTCGCCGCGAACCTGTCCATCCTCAAGTCCCCCACGTGCCTGCGCGAAAAGGGCGGTCGTTTCTGGGGCTGGGAAGGGTGCTGTGACGGCTCAGGCTGCTGCCACGGAAGCTGTACCCACGTGTGGAACTACGCCCAGGCCCTGCCGCACCTGTTCCCGGACCTCGAACGGTCTCTCCGCGAAACGGAGTTCGCCGAGAACCAGGACGAGCGGGGACACCAGACCTTCCGCGCCGCGCTCCCCATCCGTCCGGTCGACCATGGCTTCCACGCCGCCAGCGATGGCCAGCTCGGCGGCATCATGAAGGCCTACCGCGAGTGGCGCATCAGCGGGGACGCGGCATGGCTGCGACGGCTGTGGCCCCAGATCCGGCAGAGCCTCGATTACTGCGTCTCGACGTGGGACCCGGATCGCACCGGCCTGCTCGTGGAGCCCCACCACAATACCTACGACATCGAGTTCTGGGGCCCTGACGGCATGTGCTCGAGCTTCTACCTCGGGGCCCTGGTCGCCGCCGTGGCCATGGGCGAGGCCCTCGGCGAGGACATGGCCTCCTACCGCGACCTGGCTGAGCGCTGCCGGGAACGCCTGGAGGGGGAGCTGTTCAACGGCGAGTACTTCGTCCAGCGCATTCAGTGGACCGGATTGCGCGCCCCGGACCCGACCGCTGCCCCAAGCATGGGGGGCGGTTACTCCCCCGAAGCGGTGGCACTGCTCCGCCGGGAGGGCCCCAAGTACCAGTATGGTGAGGGCTGCCTCTCCGACGGCGTTCTGGGGGTCTGGCTGGCCGCTGCCTGTGGCCTTGGCCTGGAGCTGCTCGACCCGCGCCAGGTCACCTCCCACCTGCGCGCCGTCCACCGCTACAACCTGCGCCGCGACCTCGGCAACCATAGCAACCCCCAGCGACCGACCTACGCCTGCGGTAACGAAGGGGGCCTGCTGCTCTGCTCCTGGCCTCAAGGCAACGCCCCGTCCCTGCCCTTCGTCTACAGCGACGAGGTGTGGACCGGGATCGAGTACCAGGTTGCATCGCACCTCATGCTCATGGGCCGTGTCCGGGAAGGGCTGGAGATCGTTCAGCGCTGCCGCAAGCGCTACGACGGCAGGGTCCGCAATCCCTTCGACGAGTACGAGTGCGGGCACTGGTACGCGCGGGCCCTGAGCTCCTACGGTCTGTTGCAGGGCCTGACCGGGGCCCGTTACGACGCCGTGACCCGCACGCTGCATCTGGAGCCCCGCATCCGCGGCGACTTCCGGGCCTTCTTCTGTGCGGCCACCGGGTTCGGGACCATCGGCGTACGCGACGGCCAGCCATTCCTGGAAGTGGCCGCCGGAGACCTGGTGCCGGAGCGCATCGTCTACACCCCCTGCCCTCCGGCCCGGGAGCGCTGAACCCGGCCGGGAGAGCTGGCGGGGGCTGAGCGCGCGAGTCCAGGAGTGCGTGGGCAGGGCCACACGAAGGCCCCGGTCCACCCGCATACGCATCTCCACGTCGTCCTCATACCCGTCTGGCGTCTGCCGTGGAGCCATGGCCAGCGAAGCTCCGCCTCAGACCGCCAGGAGCTCCCAGCGGTCTGGAGGCCGGGATCTCCGCATCCCGGCGGCGGGTTACGGAGAACCCGCCCTCCAGGCGCTCCCGGCGTGGCCGGGAACCTGCGTCAACGGTGCTGATGTCGCCTCATCAAGCGCAGCTAGGTCCTGGCCACGGGTCGTGCGGTCTCCGCGTCCCCCAGCGGCGGGCCACGGAACACTGGCGCAGGTCACCCGCCGGCGGCCACCATGGCCACGAAACGGCGCAGATTCTCCAGGCCGATGCGGATGCCGGTCAGCACCTCTTCCATCCCCTCGAATTCGATGGAGAGCACGCCCGCATAGCCCGCCCGGTGCATGACCCGCAGGCACTGCACGATGGGCACGTTCCCATGCCCGATGATGGCCCCCCGCCAGTAGTTCCCGGCCCGCGAGACCGCCCAGCCGTTGCCGGGGAACGGCTCCGTACCGGGCTTCAGGTGGAAGTCCTTGGCGTGGCAGTGGAACGCGTAGGGCATCAGCCGGCCGACCGCCACCGCCGGATCGTCATCGGCACAGATGAAGTTGCCCATATCGATAAGGAGGCCGAAGTTGGGGTGGTTCACCGCGGTGACCAGTTGCTCGACGCGGAGGCTGTCCTGGCAGAAGTAACCGTGGTTCTCCACCATTGTCCGGATGCCCTTGGCCGCAGCGTATTCGGTCACGCCCCGGCAGCCCTCGGCCAGCCGCGGGATGGCCGCCGCGAAGCTCTTCACGCCTTGGTGGTCCGGCGGCCAACCGCCGCTGGCATCGTGGCGCATACCGGGCACACCCAGGATGGCCGCGATATCCACCTCGCGCCGGACCCGCTCGATTTCGGCCTGGAGATCGCCGCCGGACCCCCGCAGGAAGTCGGCGCCGATGGTGTAGTTCGCGATCGCGATGCCGACCCGGGCGGCCTCGTCGCGCAGGTCCCCGGCGAAGTCCTCGAGGGTCCGGCCCTCAGGCACGGCGAGGGTGGAGAACTCGATGACGTCGAAGCCCATCTCCTTGGCCTTGGCGACCACCTCGATCTGCTCCATCTGTCCGGCCCGCACCAGGCGGCTGAAGCTGTATGAACTGACGCCGATCTTCATCCCGTACTCTCCTTAGTGTGGTGCCAGCCGGCGCTCCGGCGAACGGTCCCCGCGGGGCCGTCGCCCAACGTATTGCGGCGCCAGGCGATTGCCAGGTTGGCCGGCCTGAGAGCGGATCTCGGCGCCGGGCCCGGGAAGTGCTCCCGGCGGGCGCTATAGTGCCGGCCAGCCGGAGCGGTCGGCAAGCGGGACCCGCCCAGCCGTCCCCCGGCACAGTTCCGCCGACGGGCTCGCGCGCCTGCCGGGGTCACCTCGGGGGATGGCACGTCATGGGCAAAGGGGCACAGCGACTGAGCACCGGACTGCCGCAGTTGGACCGCGTCTTCCGCGGCATCATGCCGGGAGACAACCTGGTCTGGCAGATCGACGCCATCGAGGACTATGCGGAGTTCGTCCGGCCCTACGCCCGCTACGCGGCCGAGAACCGCCAGCGGCTGATCTACTTCCGCTTCGCCGACCACCCGCCGCTGCTGGGCCCGGAGAGCGGGGCCATCGTCTGCAGTATCGACCCCACGGCCGGGTTCGAGCCCTTCATCGCCGAAATCCACCGGGTCATCAGCGAAGAGGGCCGCGCCAGCCTCTTCCTCTTCGACTGCCTGTCCGAGCTGGCCCCCGACTGGAACAGCGACCGCATGCTGGGCAACTTCTTCATGCTCACCTGCCCGTACCTCTACGATCGTGCCGCGGTCGCCTACTTCGCCATTTTCCGCAACTACCACTCGTTCCACGCGGTCAGGCCGATCAGCAACACCACCCAGATCCTGGTGGATGTCTACCGCCGCAAGGGGGAACTGTACATCCAGCCCGTCAAGGTCCAGTACCGCCACTCCTCGTCGATGTACATGCTGCATGTGCGCCACGGCGACAGCTTCCTCCCGGTCACCCAGAGCAGCGTCATCACCGAGACCCTCGCCGACGTGCCCTGGAGCCGCTCCGACCCAGCCAACTACCTCCTGGGGTGCTGGAGCCGCACCTTCGCCGAGGCGTCGGCCATCCAGCACGACCTGGACCGGAAGGTGGACCGCCAGGAGGAGGCCCAGCACTACTTCCACCGCCTGCTGCGGATGCTCATCTCCCGCGACGCACCGGTCCTGCGTCTGGCCGAGGGCTACCTGAACCTGAAGGACCTGCTGCAGATCCGCCGGCGCATGATCGGCACCGGTCTCATCGGCGGCAAGTCGGTGGGCATGCTCATGGCCCGCGCCATCCTGCAGAAGCGCGATGCGCGCTGGGGCGAGCTGCTCGAGAAGCACGACTCCTTCTACGTGGGGGCGGATGTCTTCTACACCTACCTGGTGCAGAACGGCTGCTGGTGGATGATGCAGAAGCACAAGTCCGGCCAGCAGCATGAGGACGATATCGAGACGGCCCGCCGCCGCATCCTCGCCGGTGAGTTCCCCGAGTACATCGTGCACCAGTTCGCCGACATGCTGGACTACTTCGGCCAGTCGCCCATCATCGTGCGCTCCAGCAGCCTTATGGAAGACAACTTCGGCAATGCCTTCGCCGGCAAGTACGAAAGCGTCTTCTGCGCCAACCAGGGCGGCCAGCACAAACGCCTCGAGGATTTCCTCTGCGCGGTGCGCACCGTCTATGCCAGCACCATGAGCGAGGGCGCGCTGCAGTACCGGGCCGACCGCGGTCTCCTCGGCCGCGATGAGCAGATGGCCCTGCTCATCCAGCGCGTCTCAGGCGCCACCTACGGCAATCTCTTCTTCCCGCAGGCTGCCGGCGTAGCCTTCTCGTTCAACCCCTACGTCTGGAACTCCCGCATCGACCCCGAAGCGGGGGTGTTCCGCATCGTCTTCGGCATCGGCACCCGGGCCGTGGAGCGCGCCGACGACGACTACACCCGCGTGGTGGCGGTCAACGATCCTGCCTGCCGGCCCGAGTCCAACCTCGCCCAGGTCCGGCACTACGCCCAGCGCCGGGTCGACGTGCTCGACCTGGAGGCGAACCAGTTGACTCCGACCAGCTTCGAGGACATCGTCGCGCGCTGCACCGGCATCCCGCTGCGCATGTTCCTGAGCCATGACACCGAGGCCGAGAAGCAGCTCCGGGCCATGGGTCGACCGGTGAGCCCGGGCCTGACGGAAGTGCTCACCTTCGATGGCCTGCTCCATGAGACGGCGTTCGTCCAGGACATGCAGGCCATGCTGACGATCCTGCGCCAGGCCTACGGGTGCGAGGTGGACGTCGAGTGGACGCTGAACTTCTTCACGGAGGACCGCTACCGCATCAACGTCGTCCAGTGCCGGCCCCTGCAGGTCCGCGGCACCGGCACCCACGTCGAGACCCCCGCCAACGTCCCCCCGGAGGCGCTCATCCTCGAGGCGCGCGGCGGCGTGGTAGGCAAGTCCATCGAGACCGCCCTGGACTGGATCATCTATGTCAATCCGACACTCTTCGGGGCCATGCCCGTGGCCGAGCGCTACGAGATCGCCCACGCCATCGGCGACCTGACCCGCTCCCGGGCCCTGCAGGACACCCGGATCATGCTGGTGGGGCCTGGTCGCTGGGGGACCACCACACCCGCCCTGGGTGTGCCCGTGACCTTCTCCGAGATCGCGCCGGTCTCGGTCCTCTGCGAGGTGGTCATGATGCACGAGCACCTCATTCCGGACGCCTCCCTGGGGACGCACTTCTTCAACGAGATGGTCGAGCGGGACATGCTCTACCTGGCGCTCTTTCCCAACCAGGAGGGCAATGCCCTGAACCGGGCCTTCTTCGAAGAGCAGATGCCCAACCGGCTGGTCATGTGCCTGCCTGCGGCCCGCGAGTGGGTGGACGTGATCCGCGTGATCCGCGCCTCCGACCTGCCCGGCCGGGCCATCCCGTGGGTGTCCGCGAACACCCTGGAACAACGGGTCGTCTGCTACGCCAAGCCGCGGACCCCCAGGACCCGCGTCCGGCCGCCGAGACGTCCACGTCCACCGGCGGTCTGAACCCGCCACCGGAAACGGTCCAGACCCGTCTCAGGTCTGCCGTCGAGCCATGGCTAGGTCCTAGGCGCTTGGCGACGCAGAACCGGCACCGTTGAGGCAAGTTCCCGGCCACGCCGGGAACGCCTGGAGAGTGGGTCCTCCGTAACCCGCCGCCGGGATGCGGAGATCCCGGCCTCCAGACCGCTGGGAGCTCTTGGCGGTCTGAGGCGGAGCTTCACTAGCCACCGGTCGGGCGGTCTCCGCGTCCCCCAATGGAGCCGCCCACGGGGCGGTCCTCACGCCGCGTAGGCTTCGGCGACCTTGCACAGGGCCGCGACGATGTCCGCGACCTCCATGTCGCCGTAGCTCTCGTGGATGGCGATGTTGAAGTGCGTCTCCACCGCCTGGATCGCCTGGGCGATCCGAGCCTGGGGTTCCCGAGGCCCCTTGTAGTCGCTGCATGTCCACGGAAAGCCGCTCTTGCCGAAGACCTTGCGCTCGCGGAACCAGGAGTACTCGGCCGGGATTGCCCGGTAGCTCGCACTCACGGGGATGCCCTCGGCCGCCAGAGCCTGGCAGAACCTGGTCTTGTCCACCCGCAGCGCCTGCGGGCGAACCACCATGCGCAGGAACCAGTACGAGGACTGCGACTCTGGCACCTGCCAGCCCACCTGCACCGCAGGCTGGTCCCGAAGTGCGTCGCGGATGGCATTGCCCACGCGCACCCGGCTGGCGATGATCCTTGGCAGCTTCCTGACCTGGGCGCTCCCGATGCCGGCGGAAAGGTCGTTCAGGTTGCAGTTCAGCCCGGCGACGACATTGCCCGCGGCACCGGCCAGGTTGAACGGCTTGCCCCGGTCCGCAAAGCGCTTGCCCTGCCAGTGCAGGACCTCGTTCCGCGTGAATACCACCCCGCCCTGGCCGCCCGTGCAGTGGTGCTTGCCGAACATGGTCGAGAAGGCGGCGATGTCGCCCAGGGTCCCCGCCAGGCGGCCCTTGTAGAGTGTCCCGTGGGCCTGGGCGCAGTCCTCCACCACGTACAGGCCATGCCGGCGGGCCAGTTCCAGCACCGGGTCCATGTCGACGGCGTCGCCGGCAATGTGGGCAACGATGATGGCCCGGGTGCGCTCGGTGATCAGCGGCTCGATCTGGTCGGCACAGGTATTGTAGCTGCGCGGATCCGCGTCGGCGACCACGGGAACCAACCCCAGCAGCGCCGCCGGCATGATCCCGCCGCAGTCGGTGATGGGCGGCACGATGACTTCGCTCAGGGCGTCGAGCTGCAAGGCCCCCAGCGCACAGTAGACCGCGTTCGAGCCGCTGTTGACCGCGTCGGCGAAGCCGCCACCGAGGTACGCCGCGAAGTCCAGGTCGTACTGCTGCTCAGCCGGTCCCCCGTAGCCGAAGGCATTGCCGGAAGCGATGGCCTGGTCGAACAGCGCCATCGCCGCCGCCTTCTCTTCCAGCCCGATCAGCCCCCGCGCCGGGAAAGGCGCCTGCCGTACCTTGGAGCCGCCATCGATCGCCAACGTGCTCATCGTGTCTTCCTCTCCCCCCCCCTCCCCTGCTCCCCTGCTTTCTGCCCTTGCTCTTGCGCTTGCCGTTGCGCTTGCTCTTGCTCCTCCCCCCGCTCCTCACGCCGGCACCAGCCGCTCGGCATTCCGGTAGTAGATCTTCTCCAGGACACTCTCGCTCAGCTCCAGGCTCGCTAGCACGTCCATCTGCTGACGATCGAAATAGTCGCGGCCGAAGAGGATGCGGTCCTGGAACTCAGTGCAGAACCGGCGCCCGTTCTCCAGATCGCGGCCGATACCGTTGGCGCCGCTGCCGGCCGAGAGGTCGCAGTGGAGATTGGGGCAGCGCCGCAGGACCTCGACCAGGTGCCCGCCGGGAGTGACGGGCCCCTTGGGGTAGCTGGACGGGTCCTGGTCGCAGTCGCCGCTCATCTCGCGCCAGAACCCAGGCCCATGGCCGATGAAGACCGTCCCGGGGCAGAGCGTGCAGAGGGACTCGATGACCCGCATGTCGCCGCCATACCACTCGACCCAGGCGTTGATGTCCTTCGCCTGCGCCTCCACGTCCGACGGAGCGCATTGCAGGTGGAACAGCACCGGCGTACCCAACGTGCCGCAGAGCCGGTACATGGCGATGGCATCCGGGTCATCGAAAAGCATCCGGCATTTCAGTTCGCCATAGACGCGGATGTGGTGGATCTCCACCGCCGCCTGGAAGCGGGCCCGGGCCCAGCGGTCCCGCGGGTCCGGGGCCCAGCCGCCGATGAAGCGGTCCGGGTGCCGGCGCAGGCCCTCGATGACCAGGTCCAGGGGCGCCGCCAGGCCGCGCGGGTCCATGGCCCGGTAGTACCCCGGGCAGGCCTGGTCGTACTCCTTCTGGCAGATGTCCCAACCCAGCAGCCAGGTCTTGGCGATGCCGTGCTCATCCATGTTCCGCACTAGCGCGTCGACGTCATGGTGGTGCCAGTTGGGGTGGTTGTGGCAGTCGATGATCCTGCGGGACATGGGGGATTCCTCTGTTCCTGCGGGGGGCCGGCGGCCGCCGAGGGGAGCCGTACGCACCGGTGCACCGGGCCCGGCCGGCCCGCCCTAGACCATGCGGTTGGCCGACGTGAAGGGAACACCATACCTCCGGCAGAGCAGGTCGGCACCAATGACCGCGATCTTACGGGTGCGTGTGCTCATCGTCGGCCTCTTCTGTGATCAGGCTCTTCACGGCTGCCTCCACGGCCTCCAGATCCACCGCCGTATTCCGGCAGGGCCCGCACGGACGCTGGTTGCGGATGGCATAGACCGTTTTGGGCAGGGTCCCAAGGACCCCGGAGAACAGCTCCTGCTCGCAGGCCACGGCCACCACGGCCCGGACCGCCGGGTCCTTCACCGTCTCTGCGGCCTGGCGCCCCCCAGCCGCCACCATGGTCCGGAAGCCGTACCGGTCACACAGGCCCAGGATGCCCGCCAACGAGCAGCGCCCGCAACGCCTGCACTCCCCCAGGTCCCGCTGGACCGCTCGGCCGCAGTCCTCGAACTGCAGACAACGAGGCAACAGCACCAGCAGCGACGACGCCGGCACACGCCGTCCCCGCCAGCGCGTCAGCCGGTTACTGAGATCCACCAGCAGTCCCTTGATGGCCTTCCCTGCCACGTCCTCCTCCTGCTCCTGCTCCGCGCTCCCTGCTCCTTGCTCCCTGCTCCTTGCTCCCTGCTCCGTGCTCCGTGCTCCGTGCTCCTTGCTCCGTGCTCCGCGCTCCTTGCTCCGCGCTCCTTGCTCCGTGCTCCGTGCTCGCTGCCTCCTCAGCCCCTTCCCAGGCTCACGCTCGCTCCCTGCCGCGCCGACTCCTGGGCTCCCAGCACGAGGCGTAGCACCTCACGGGCCCGATGCCCGGTCACGATCGGCTCGCAGCCCTCGCGGAGGCAGCGGATGAAGTGCTGTTCGCACGTCTCCTCGCAGATCCGGAGGCCCAGTTCCGCGGGGACCGGCACCCCGGGAGCGAGGTCGAGGGGCTCGCGGCCGTCGAGGTTGAGGTGGACCAGCCCCGACGGGTCCGCCACCAGGCAGCCGGCCGTGCCCACGATCCCGAACGCGCTCGTCGAGACCTGCGCCCCCCACGAGCAATCGGAACTGCCCATGCCCTCACCAAACAGCATCATCACCTGCGAATGCTCGTCGGCCCGACTGCCCTCCCGCAGACGGTCCACGTGGGCGAACACGGTCCTGGCCTGCCCCCCGAACCAAAGGAGCATGTCCAGATCGTGCGTCTGGAAATCGAGCATGACCCCGCCGCTCAGGTTCTGGTCACCGTACCAGACCGGCCGCATGTCGACCGTCTTGTAGCGCCGCGTCCAGACGTTCACCAGACGGCCGAAGTCGCCCCGCGCAAACAACGCCTTGGCCAGCCGGTAGGGATGCCAGAAATGCAGGGGGTAGCAGAACGCATTGCGCACGCCAGCCTTCGCGATGGCCGCCAGGTAGCGGTCCGCCGTGGCCAGGTCCAGTGCGATCGGCTTCTCCGAGAAGACGTGCTTGCCCGCGGCGGCCGCGGCCTCGGCAATCTCGCAGCGCTCCCAGGGCCGCGTGGCATCCCAGAGGACGTCCACACCCTCGATCCCCTGGCGGAAATCATACAGCGCCCGCACGCCCTGCGCCCCGGCCAGGCCGTCCGCCCGTTCCCGGATGACGTCGCAGACCCACACCAGCTCCACGCCGGGAATCGCCTTGAGCTTACCCGCATGGCCCGTGCCGCGGTTCCCGCAGCCAACGATCCCCACCTTCAGCATCCTGTCGCACTCCCTGTCGGCAGTGGCAACCAACCCGGCGCCTGGAGCTTGTCCCGAGGGTCGCCATGGCATCACTCCTGGTTGGTTGCATCAGGTAACAGCGGTGCCCACAGTAATGCGCTGGGTCGCCGCGGTCAATGCCCGTACCCGGGATGCAGTGTGGCTGCGGTCCCGGGGCTCTGGCATCAACCACCCGGCAGTCGGTCGCCGGTACCCGATCCCTGTCGCGCCGTCAGGAGGACCGCGGGCGGGGGGAAAAGCGGCGTGGGGGCGGTAGATTGGAGCGCGTACTCCGGAGCCTGCGTGCTCCGTGCGGAACTGCTGGGTTGCGGTCAGAGGCGGCTTTGCCCGCAGACGCCGCTCCCCAGGCAGCCGGCACGGCATGGAAGGGACCGTTCTGACGATGGCGACCTGCGGTGATTTCACGGCCCTGACGCCGGATGTGATGCTGGATGCGGTCGAGCAGGCGCTGGGCAAGCGGCTGACTGGGCTGGCGCAGCCCCACAACAGCTACATCAACCGCGTCTACGAGCTGCAGACGGTCACCGGTGAACGGCTCATCGCCAAGTTCTACCGGCCCGGGCGCTGGAGCCGTGAAGCGCTGTTGGATGAACACCGCTTCGTGATCGAGTGTGCCGCCGAGGAGATCCCAGTGGTGGCGCCCCTCGAACTGCCGGGAGGGACTCTCCATGCGGTGGCAGGGGCCTTCTTCGCCGTGTTCCCGAAGCGCTGGGGGCGTGCCTTCGAGGCGACCTGTGACGAGGACTGGCGCCGGCTGGGGCGCGTCCTGGCCCGGATGCATGGGATCGGGGCGCGCGCAGAGGCCCCGCACCGGGTCGTCATGCATCCGGCCCAGTCGACCGCGGCCGACATCACCCAGTTGCGCGAGGCGGGGGTGGTCGCCAGCCGTCAGCGCAGCGAGTTCTTCGCGCTGGCCGAGGAGGTCCTGGACGTGATCCGCGACGGGTTCGAGGACACACCGCTGCAGCGCATCCACGGTGACTGCCATCGGCAGAACATCCTGGAGCGTCCCGGCGAGGGCCTGATGCTGATCGACTTCGACGACATGGTGACCGGTCCCGTGGTCCAGGACCTCTGGATGCTCCTGCCGGACCACCTTGACCGCAGCCGGCGTGAGATCGGGCTCATCCTCGAGGGCTACGAGGTCTTCCGCGAGTTCGACGATGGGGAACTGCGCTTGGTGGAGCCCCTGCGGGCCATGCGTATGCTGTATTTTCTGGCCTGGTGCAGCCGCCAGTCGGGCGACCCGAACTTCGCGGCCAAGTTCCCCGACTGGCAGACGGAAGCCTACTGGCGCCAGCAGTGCAGTGACCTGCGGCAGCAACTGGGCGTGTTGCAGAGGCGGAACGGTGGTTCGTAGTCGAGGCTTCAGCCGGCTTGGGGCACCGCGCTGGCTCGTTCCGGAGACCACGGCTCAGCGGGGCGTTCGCCCCTGTGGAGCTTCGCCCTCCACAGCGGTGACGGGTGTCCGGACGGTTCGTAGTTGAGGCTTCAGCCGGTTTGAGGGCGGTTCGCCGCCTCGTGTAGAGGAGGCCTCAAGCAACTGGTGTGCAGTAGGTTGATGTCAGATAGGGCTTCCCATGGTAGATCCGGTCAGTCCGTTCCCGGCGAGTGTGCGCACGGTGGGGGTCTTCTTCCCCTCCGGCATCCCCGAGGCGGCGCGTCTGGAGCGCGGGCTGGCCAGGCTGCGCGGCTGGGGCCTGGAGGTGGTCCAGGCCGGGCTGCCGCAGCCAGAACGCTTCCTGGCGGGCGCCGACGCCGAACGGTCCGAGGGGCTGAACCAGTTGCTGCGGAACCCGCGGGTGGACCTGCTCCTGGCAGCCCGGGGCGGCTACGGCTGCGGTCGCATCCTGGATCGAGTCGACTTCGCGGCCCTGCGCGGGCGCGGGATTCCGCTGGTGGGCTATAGCGACATCACCGCCCTGCACCTGGCAGCGTACGGTGCCGGTTGCCAGGCCTGCGTGGCCGGGCCCATGGTCTGCAGCGCCCTTGCCAGGCAGCCCGCGGACGAGGCCGAGACGCTCTCTCTGGCCCAGACCGTGGACTCGTTCCGGCAGGTGCTGGCGGGCGAGGCGACCGAGGTCTCCAGCGGCTTGCGGGTGCTGCGCGAAGGGACTGCTGCCGGGCCCCTGGTACCGGCGAACCTGTCCCTGGTGGCAAGCCTGGTGGGCACACCCTACCTGCCTGACCTGAGTGGCGCCATCCTGGTCATCGAGGACGTCGGCGAAGCGGCCTACCGGGTGGACCGCTACCTGAACCAGCTTCTCCATGCCGGCTGCCTGGGCCACCTGGCGGGCCTGGTCTACGGCCAGTTCACCGAGGGCGACGACGCCCAGTGGCTACCGGAGGTCTTCGCCGACTTCGCGCGGCACATCCCGGGCCCGGTGGTGGCCGGCCTGGGGTTCGGCCACGGCTTCCCCTCGATCAGCCTGCCGGTGGGGCGCCCCGCGCGCCTGGAGGCCAGCGCCGGCGGGGCGCGGTTGGGCGCGGGCGTCGTGGTGCCGGTCGAGGCGTACTCGAACCGACGCCGGGCGGAGTTCCTCCTGAACAACGCGGTCGGTGCAGCCGAGTACCAGGCGGCGCTGGCAGCGGTCCGCGGGATGGGGCTGGATCCGGCAGACATCCCTCACCCCCGCATCGGGTCCGGGGCATGACCCGAGAGTGCGTCCCCTTGGACGCCAACGTCCATTCCGCGGCCACCTGGCGGTCGGGGACTGGCCTGCTGGGGCTCCGCTACTCGGGGCGTTCGGCGGTATTCCGCACTGTGTGCCGGTGGCGGCAACAGCAGCCGTCGCGACCGCAACGGAGTTGTCACGACAGCCAAGAGATCACGTCTGGTGCCGCTTCGCCCCCTGCCGCGGGCCGCGCTGCCGGCGGTCGGGCCGGTACGGTGGCGCTGCCTCCGCGACCAGCGGGGCGGTCGCGCCGCTGGTCGTTGCCTCTGACGCCACGGCGTACAGCATGTCGGGGCACAGGTCGATGCCGTTGCTCCACGCCAGTGCGCCCACGCCGGGCACTACCGCAACCCGCGCGAACGCCTTTGGATCGAGCAGTTCACGGAAGGCGCTGTCGGGGGTGCTGGCCCACGACCGCAGACGGGCATCCAGGTCGACAGTCCTGATCTCACCACCATCGAAAACCAGCGTCAGGCGGTAGGGGCGGACATCGCGGATCTCCTTCACGGTATGCATGGGGGTACTTCACCTCAGTACAACGGCAACGCTACGCACCATGCAGCTATGCTACACGGGCGCCCGCAGGGGCGCAATCAGGGGTGTTTCAAGGTCGAGGTCTTCAAGGCCGCGGACCCGCGCCCGCATCTGTGGGTCCCCACTCCGATGGGGACCTCTGGGCCGAACGGACTCCGGCCCACAGTCGCCAGACCGGCCACGGTTTCCTGGAGCAGCCCTGGGGCGCAAGACAGCGGTCCCACTCCGGTCCTCGGTTGGCGCCGCAAGCGTGGTCCGGTATACTCCGCACAGGACACGGCCGAAGGCATGGCCAGCGCACCTCCGCAGGGCAGAGCCTTCCAGCCGGCAGGCAGAGAGCGGGCCGGGCGATGGCGAGAGAGGTCCGGGGGCGAGAGACGCATGTGGGTACGGCCATTGGGGTGATCGAGGGCGTGGGGCCGGTCACTGCGGAGGCCCTGCGGGCGTTCGAGGCGCTGCTGGGCTGTCGGCTGCCACCCGAGTACCGGTCGTTCCTTCGGGCGCACAATGGCGGGGTCCCAGAGCCGTCCTCATTCAGGCCTCTGGACGGGGACGAGGCCGGCGCAAGCGGAGTGGAGACCTTCTTCTTCCTCACGGACGAAGGGACTTCCTGGACGCCGGGGGGAACGTGGATGAGAGGAACGAGTGGGGCGCGAGTCTGGCGGTGACGGCGGTTGTCGGAGGCCATCGCCAGGTCTTGGAGCTACTGGTCAACCATGGAGCTTCACTGGTAGGTGCCCTGCTGTGTGCAGCGATGAACGACAGGCACGAGGTGGTACAGTTCCTTGTCGATCACGGGGCTGATCCAAATGAGCGGCACGACATGGGCCGCATGCCGCTCATGATGGCAGCGCTGGCCAGCCGGAACCGCACCGTCGCCGCTCTTGTCGCTGCGGGAGCGGACGCCACTCTCGAGCTGGGGACAGGGGCGGACAGGAGGACGGCGCGCGATCTCGCGAAGGGGCTGCATGCTGACACGATCAGGAAGCTGCTCGACCGACGCTGAGCTTGCCGCCCCCAGGTGGGGCCCAAGGCCTTTGGCGCGAGACGCCACGCAGGCGGCGCCGGTGCTTTTCCCGTCGGGCGCTCCCGTCCCGGACCGTCCACACGTGGCCCTGATCCCCCAGGATGGCCGGTGCCACGCGCTCCGGACTTGCCCTTTCCGCATCCCAGGGCTACGGTGACCGTGTAAGCATTTCTTACCACGATGCGGGGTGTTTCATGCAGGTTGAAGTGGCCAGCGTGTCGACCAAAGGGCAAGTGGTGATTCCGGGCCGGATCCGCAGGTCCCTAGGGATAGCTGCCGGGAGCAAGCTGGTCGTCATGACGGACGGGGAGACCGTCCTGATGCGGCCCATCCAGCCTCCCCGGGTGGCCGATTCTGCCCCGTTGCTTGCTGAGAGCCGCAAGGCGGCGGCGGATGCCGGACTGACGCCAGCCGACGTCGCGGAGGAGGTCCGGGAGGTCCGGCGTGCGCGTCGTCGTTGACACCAACGTTCTCGTCTCAGGCATCTTCCGGAAGGGCGTGCCGGGCCGAGTCCTCGAGGCCTGGGTCTCGGGCGCCTTTCTGCTCCTGGTCACCGAGGGGATACTTGAGGAGTACTTCGGGGTTATCGACCGCATCGCGGTCAAGGCCGGACGCCGCGATCTGGCGACGCGCTGGAAAGCGTCGCTCTTCGACCGGGTGGAGGTGGTCAGGGCCTCCTTCCGCTTCGCCGGTTGCCGCGACTCGGGCGATGCCATGTTCGTGGAGTGTGCGGCCAGCGCCGGGGCCTCGTGCATCGTCAGCGGCGACGAGGACTTGGTCACACTCGGTGTAGTAGAGGGAGTGGCCATCCTGACTCCGGCTGAGTTCCTCCGACATCTGGCCCCAGCGTGAGGGCGTGCCGGGGCCAACTGCGCAGGACGCTAGGCGGCTGCCAACCCGGACGCTACCTCCGCCCGGCCTCTTGGCTCAGGGAGAACCACGCCCGGCCGTTCCCTGCACCTGCGGGTCCGGCACTTGCCGCGCGTGAGAACGACCGCGGGTCTGCATCGCCTGAGACACGCGGCATGGCGGGGAGTGCCTTGCCGACACGGAGAGATACCATGCGGACGATGCTGGCGGTGACGATGTTGGCGGCGGGGGCGGCGATGGCGGCGCCGGCGCCGGAGGTGATGGTGCGCGACTCGTTCGAGGCGGACGAGGCCAGTCCCTGGCGTGCGACCTGGGGGCCGGTGACGCGCACGCAGGAGCGGGCGCACCGCGGCGCGTGGGCCGTGCGGGAGGAGTTGGAGGACAAGTACGGTCTGTCGGTCTGGTACCTGGACTTCCAGGCCTATCCCGGCGCCACCTACACGGCGCGGGCGTGGGTGTGGGTCCCGGCAGACAGCCCGGCGCCGCAACTGGCTCTCGGGCGCCTGAACTGGCAGATCCTCGCCTCGGCGACGACGGACCGGCGGGAGGAGTGGGTGGAGCTGACCATCGCCCTCAAGGACGCGCCGGATCCAAGGCTGCGGCTGGCGCTCTACCAGGATGGGCAGAAGGCAGGCCTGGGGGGAAAGGTCATGTATTGGGATGACGTCACGATGGAGCGCGAGCTGGCTCCGGTGGACGCGGCTGCCGGCAGCCGGCTGAATCCCTATGTCAAGGCTGGTCTGGAGGTGGTGCCGCTGGGCGGGATGCGGGTTGAGGTCAAGCCGGGCGAGATCGACGTCGACGGTCGGGTGGTGAAGGTCGAGCGCTCGACGGTGCTCGAGGTCCGGCCGCCGCGCGCCATCCCGGTCCGTGACGAGAAGCGGCGCCTGACGGACGAGGTCCCGCGTCTCTATAATAAGGGGACGACGTTGCAGGGCTGCTGCCCGCTGGGCATCGGCCTGGCCGGCACCCTCGATCCGGCGTCGCTCGTCCTCAAAGTCGGCCCGGGGCCGGAGGCGGAGCGTTACGAGGAGGGCAAGGACTGGCGGGCCGACAAGCTCTGGGGGCAGGTCGGACGCCTGCCCGATGGCCGGATCAGGGCCGATACGGATGTCTACATCGACTACGACTGCGGCCTGATGCGGCTCGACACCGTCGCCGTCCGCGACGATGGCGTCGTGGTCCTGCGGGAGGGCTTCGAGCACAAGATGGTCCCCGAACCGCCCCGGGTGGACCTGCAGAGCCGGGCGCTGTGCAACCTCTTCCTATCCTACCACTGCAAGGCCCTGACCGACGCCGAGGTCTACCCGGTGGGACCGGCCTTTCCTGAGCCGGGCCTGGTGGCCTGCGAGGAGAAGGCGGCGCTGATTCCCAGGACGCGTGCCAAGCTGGCGGCGGGCGAGGCCCTCACGATCGTCTACTGGGGCGACTCGGTCACCTGCGGCGGCGACGCCTCCAGCGAGGAGACCGCCTTCCCGCTGGCCTTCACCCACTGGCTGCGGTGTCGCTATCCGGAAGCCCGCGTCCGCCACGTGAATGCCGGCACGGGCGGTTGGAACTCCGGCAGCAAGCTGCCCCTGTTCGAAGAGCAGGTGCTGGCGCACAAGCCGGACCTGGTGGTGATCGAGTTCGTCAACGACATGGG
>Ga0172371_10001130_pt1 | contig 42016 bp, 36 predicted proteins | sample Lak12m_FD_114543 | JGI IMG/M metagenome (GOLD analysis project Ga0172371, IMG submission 114543) | Freshwater microbial communities from Kabuno Bay, South-Kivu, Congo - kab_022012_12m | ecosystem: Environmental > Aquatic > Freshwater > Lake | place: Democratic Republic of the Congo: South-Kivu... | reverse complement strand
TGCCGCCAGATCGCGACGGGTCAACAGCTCACGAACAGCAGCGGCGATGGCGTTACTGTCTCCCGGATTCACCTGCAAAGCTGCGTCACCGGTGGTTTCGGAGAGGGCAGTTGTGTTCGAAGTCACCACTGGTGTGCCGCATTCCATCGCCTCAAGAGGGGGGAGCCCGAAACCTTCGTCAAGCGACGGAAAGACAAGGCAATCTGCCATGGAATAGAGGGCAGGCAGGTTTTCGGGGGGGACAAAACCCGTGAAGATGACTTCTTTCTCCATGCCGAGCCTGCGTACCTGTGACACGAGGGCGGCGTGTGACCCGCCGGATTGACCGGCAATAACCAGTTTCCTCTCGTCACCGCAATCGCGCTTCAGGATGCCGAAGGCATCGATCAGGCGTCCCACATTTTTTCGCGGGTCCGTTCTTCCGACGAACAACATGAAGGAAGACGGCAGACTATGCTGCGCGCGTACCCGGGCGATTTCCGCCGGATCCGTCACGCGGATGAATTCCTTCCCTATCCCCAGCGGAATGACGCGGCATTTCGCCGCCGCGCCGGGGAAGTGCGTCACCAGTTCCCGCCGCGTATGCTCGGACGGAACGATGACACGGCCCGCCCGAGCAACTGAAAGCGGCATGAGGAGGCGGTAGTACAGGCTGTTTGCCGGCCTGCAATATTCCGGGTGTGTCAGCGCCTGGCAGTCGTAGATCGTGAGCACGACGGGGACCGGCGAAGCCAACGCCGCGACGTAACCGGGACAGTGGAGCGCATCCGGCCGGTTGAACACCATCCGCGAGGGCAAAACCACTTGTTCCCATGCGATCCTGAGGGGCCTGAAGTGCGCCGGAAGGGCAACTCGGGATGTGGTGAACCCAGGACCGGTGATGTCAGCGCCGGGCCATTCAACGGGCACGAGGAAGCGGATATCGTCGCCGCTGTCTCCGTTTGAGCCGGCCAGTGCCGCGGCCAGGTTCGCGATGGAGACTTCGACGCCGGAATAGCGACGGTTCAGCAGGGCCCCGTTCAGGACAATCTTCATGTGCGTATGACCACCAGTGGGGTCGGGAAACGGTAACCTGTTTAAGGAGAACAGGCATCTCATTTCTGTGCGGCTTTTCAGCACAGGCCGGTCGTTGTAGCAGCCGTTCTCCCTGCGTTTCGCGGGGGAACGGCTTCCGCTCGACACTTCCCGAAACGGAGTCGGGGACAGTGGCTGCTACGTGACGGGTGTGCCGAGAATCGAATCGTATATGGCAACAAGCGCCTCGGCGGTTTTGCGAATGTCAAAGGCGAGGGAACGCTGCCTGGCGGCAACACCCATGCGCGCCGACAGGGCAGGATCCTGCCTGAGCGAAACCACGGCCTGTGCCATTGCCTCGGCGTTGCCCGCTGGCACAAGAAACCCGTCCTTGCCATGGCGGATGATGTCCGCGGGCCCGGCATCGTTGACGGCCACCACGGGTCTTCCCATTGCCATGGCTTCAACGACAATGCGACCAAACGGTTCGCGGGCTGCCGGATGCACCATGCAATCCGCATCGCGGAGCAGGGGACGGATATCGGCCAGGTGGCCGGCAAAGATCACGCGCTCATGGATGCCGAGCCGTTTCGCATTCTCCTGCAACGACTGCAGGTAGCCCGGATGGTCACCCCGCGCGTCATCGCCGGCGATGACAAACCTGGCGTCCGGTACCCTGGCAACAACGGAAGCCGCCATACTGAGGAAGAGATCGTGGCGTTTCCACGGAACCAGTTGTCCTGCCATGACCGTAAGGGAGCAGTAGGGCGAGAGATCGCGTTCCTTCCGGAAGGCACCCCTGTCCTTTTCCTCGCTGAATCTTTCGAGATCGATGCCGTTCTGGAGGAGGGAAATGCGAGTTTCCGGGATTCCGGACGCGATCATATGGGATCGCACGGCATTCGATATGGCCAGAACGCGCGTGGCGGACTTCCTGACAAACAACCGTTCCAGCCCCATCGGGGCAAGGTCGCGGCAGTGCCAGATCGATGGAATGCCGCACCTGCGGGCCGCCATTCCGGCAAAGAGTTGTGCCGTATTACTGTTGGCATGGATAAGGGCGACGTTGTTGGGTCGGACCAGGGAAACCAGTTGCGGGACAAGATCGAGACAGTTGCGGACAAAACCGGTCAGACCGTTCATCAGGGGTCTGCGCTTCATGCGGACGAACGGGATTATTTTGTAGGGTATTCCTATGGCATCAAGGCGGTCGGACAGCGGCCCTTGCTCGGGCAGAACGATACCCACGTCGAAACGATCACGCGGAAGTGCCTGTACCAGTTCGGAGAGGCTCTGTTCGGCACCCCCGTCGCCGGCTGAGTGGCTTACAAAGAGAATCTTGTGAGCTGGCTTTGTCATTCTGAAATGGCCGAAACCCACCCCGCTCTTGCGGGCGCCCCTCCCGGCTTCACACAGATGCTTCTCCGGGCTCGCCGGGGGAGGGGACCGTTCCAGGGCGAGACATTGCGGCAACGTCGGGCTATGGCGTTACCACTTCGATCTCAAAAAGCGAGAACCCCCAATCGGGGTTCACTCGTGTCACAAGGTCAAGCCGGATTGCTTTTGCGAGCGTATTGCCCATCGGCACCTCGTCCGTCCTTGGCGCCGGCTGGCTGACCGGTTTTGCCACGGGCTTGCTCTGTCCCCAGGTCTGCCCGTCTGGCGACACCGATATGGCGTAGCGTGTAGCCGAGGCCGTCTCCCAGTAGATGCGCAATGCGCGCACGGTGGTCGGCTTCTCGAACTCGATAATTATATGTTGGGGCTCGGAGTATGTGCTGGACCAACGTGTTGCCAGCATGCCGTCGATGAGAGCAGAAGCGGGTCCTTCACCGGCTTCGCCGGTATGTACACTTGAAGCGGTGATCTTTGCGCCGATGCCGGCGTGCTTGAGCTGGCCATCGGCCGTGGGTTTGACTTCCGGGGGAACTTCGGCGGCGGGTTTTGGCGGTTCCTCGGGAGGGGGGCCGGCCTTTTCAGCCGCCGGGGCAGCAGCGGCAGGAGGCGGTTCAGGGACGGCGGTACTGGCAGGTGCAGGAACAGGGGCATCGGCCGTCTCGGCGTCTTCCGGGGCGGGTTCTTCTTCGTTCCTCTCAACCGGCAATTCGGCAGGGAACGTCACATCAGAGCCAGTTACGGCGATGTTGGTGGTGAAATCCATGAAAACATAGTGAATCACGAGCTGTCCGTCCGGTGACATTGAGGCAGGGTAGAAGGAACCTTTCTTGAGCACCACGACACCAGGCCGGAATTTCGTGACGCCCACCGCGCGGAGGGTATTCTCGGTCATGTCCAGGTGAATCTCGGAGGAGTCGGCTGTCGGACGGCCCCATTCATCCCTGAATGGAATCTGCCCAATGACGGACCTGCCGTCGATGTGCAGCAGCACGTTGTACCCGTTGGGAGAATGCCCGATTAGATCGTACTCAGCACCTGCTGTCGTCCAGCCGGGATCGCCGGCAACTGCCGCGGCATGGAAGATGCCCTGTCGCGGCATGGCATACTGCAAGCCCTGTGCTGAATCAGCCGGAAAGGCGAACCGGCAGGCAAGCAACACTGCAAGAAAACAGATCGTCCGTCTCATGGGATAGGCTTTCAGCAACGTGGATATGCTAGAATATCATACGGGGCACGGGAAGCCGTTTCTTCGGCTGGCGTTACGGAAAGATATCGATGTCATCCGTTGCCGTAGCGGTTGAACCACGCCCGGTCCGCGAAGGGTTTCTTTTCCTTCTGTGCCAGGCCTTCCTTCGGGATGCCGAGCGGAAGAAGGATCCGGACTTCGAGATGCCGGGGCACCCCGAGCAGCTCAGCTATGCGCCCGGCCTTGTCCTCGTTGCGGAGTACCCCGTCGAGCCATACGGCGGCGTAGCCCATGGCCGTGACTGCCAGCAGCATGTTTTCCGTGGCGGCCGCGCAATCCTCGGCTGCAAACGACTTGTCCTGGTACGCGGGCTTGTGGTCGACGACGCATACGATCATGGCCTGTGCCTCGCGGACCACTGGCCGGTCAACGATCCCGGCGATGGTAGCCAGCTTCCCGGGATCGTCCACGATGACGAATGTGGTTGTCTGGGCGTTGCAGCCTGACGGGGCCCGGATCCCGGCCTGCACTATCTTCTGCAGGTGTTCACGGGGAATTGACTTCTTCTCGAAGGCTCCGCGGTAGCTGTGTCGTTTCGCAACGGCATCAAACAGGTCCATGGCTCCCAGTTGTCCTTTCCGGTTCTACTGCTGCGGGCTGAAGTTGACCACCAGTGTCTTGTCGCCGAGGCGTGCCACCTCGAGTTCCTTGCCAGGCGCAAGAAGAAGATGGGTGCTTACGCGGAAGTCACCGGTACCGTCGGGCCCTTCTCCGTGCAGGGCGGCCTTGAAAGTCATGACCAATCGACCGTCCGGCTGGAGCTCGAGGGCTCCCGTGATCTCCAGGGCGAATGATGAGCCATCGCCTTTCCATTCGCGCGACGTGCTGAATTCACCGTTGGAGACGACGAACACGTCCTTTTCGTTCGCGTCCATCGGCATCAGCTTGAATGTGACCCGTATGCTCGGCTGAACTTTTACCGCCGCGGCCGGTGGAGGCTGCGGCGCCTTGTCCTGGGCGCAAACCGCGGAAACGCAAACCATCAAGACACCAAGAGCACCGATAGCCGATGTTTTCATTCTGCTGTCTCCCTTGTCGCCCGGTCCGGGCTGATGCCGTCAGAGCGGTTTGAAATTGACCACGAGGTTTTTGTCACCGAACTTCGCGACTTCGACTTCCTTTCCCGGCACCAGCAGCAACGTGGAAGTCGTGCTGAACTCGGCGGTTTCTTCATCGCCTTCGTTGTGCAGGTTGACGGTCATATGGAGGAGCAGGCGGCCGTCTTTCTGAAGCTCAAGGTCGCCTGAGACTTCCATCCAGTGAGCATTGTCGTCGTTCTCAAACGAGCGCCGCGAGCTGTATGCGCCGCAGGATACAACGAACAGTCCCTGGTCTCCGTCATCAGCGGGAGCAAGCGAGAACGTCACTTTGACATTACCGGCGGGCAGGGCGCGGGGTGCCTCGGGCTGCGCCTGGGCGGGTTGCGTGGGGGGTGGCTGCGGAGGAGGTGCTTCCTGGGCCGTAAGCAGGGCCACACCCAGCGCAAGGATTCCTGCTATCGTGAGAACTGATCTTTTCATTCTGCATCCTTTCTTTCTGAAGGGCCTCCAAGCCGGAACGTTTCACCAGTTGAAGAAGAGAGGAACCGCAGTTAAACGCAGATTCACGCAGATGTCCAGACACGGATGCAGTCTGCACTTCGTTTCACCGGAAGGTGAAGCGAAGTGCAGACTACTGTCAGTGTCCATATCTGCGCCCGTCTGCGTTCATACGCGGTTACATGTCTTTCCGAACTGCATCGTTTCGGCTAAGTGTTCATGGGGACATACCCACGGAGCGCTTCCGAGAGGTTCTGGGCGTAGATGGAGAACCCCCGGTTGTTAGGGTGCACCTTGTCCACGAAGCATGTGGAGTCATCGGGGATCATGTCCTCGCCATGTATGACGTGAACACTCGGCATGCTGTCGACCTCCCGGATCACCTGGCGGTAGACTTCGAGGGAGAAGCCCAGTTCATTCCGGTCCGGCGCGTCCACCCACGTCACAGGGGTGATCAGGAACACGGGTTTCTGTGGATAGAGGTTTGCCAGAGCACGAAGCAGCGACCCCGCGCCGTCCCTCACTCTTTCCAGCGGGACAGAATGCCCGAAATCGTTTGTGCCATATGCCACGGTTATGAAATCGACGGCAGTGTCTTGAAGGGCACTGGCAAGCCTCATGTCGAAACAGGCTCCGCCAATGCCCAGATTGTGGCATTCAGCGGCGGCTGAGAAGGAGATGATGGATGTATGTGTACGTGTGGGAAGGCTGGCGGTCATGCCCTGGGTGATGGAGTCGCCCAGGGCCAGCCAGCGGTGTTTCAGATGGGGTGCCGGGCGGCAGCCGGCCCCGTCGTTAACGCTCAGGCTCAGGAGGTCGGTGCGGCAAAGATGCGGCAGCCAAAGATCGAATGTGCGGTCCTTGCGTTCCTCGGTGCGGAAGATCTCACCCTGCCATTCTGGTTCCTGGTGATCCGGCCCCCACGGGTAATGGTCGCCATCCACCACCATTGTGCCGCGGTACAGGGAACGTGCCGCAGCGCCGTAGCGTACCGCGATGGCTACCTGGTTGGCGTCGGAGACGAACCTGATCCTGACGCCGCTCGGACATTCCGCCCGGATCCTGGCTGCTTCATTGTCATAGATGGGCAGGAAAGACGGCGGGAGGCGGTGGAAGGCCAACGCGCCGCCGCAGATATCGGCGTGGTGGAGCCCGATGCACAGTTCCCGGACCATTTCGAGAGGTATGCGTTCCATCGGCCGCATCCGCTTTCTTGAAGGGAAGAACGCAACATCCTTACAACAACCGGATGGGAAAGAAAAGAAGAAGGTACTGCAGGTGTACCGGCGGATCGGGGCCCGAAGGAAGATGTATCGCCGGGCAACTGCATTTGGTAGGTTCCACCATCGATGAACCGCAAACGCATGGATGGCACCGACCTGGTGCTTTCAGAGATATGCTATGGAACAGCATTGTTCGGCGCCGATGTCTGCGGTGCTGCGGTTGATACCTGTATTCGCACTTTTCGTGATGCTGGTGGCAACTTCTTTGATACTGCGCACGGGTACGCCTACTGGGTTGCTGCCGGTGCTGGCTGCAGCGAACGGGCGCTTGGCGACTATATGCGCCGGAATGGAAAAGGGGACATCATTGTCGGCACCAAGGGTGGTTTGCCCGCGGCCAGGGGGTATCGTCAGACGGAGCACTGGCTCTCTCCGGAAACGCTGGAGTCGGATTTGAGCGAGAGCCTTGAGCGGCTGGGGGTCGACACGATTGATCTCTACTGGCTCCATCGCGATGACACGCGCCTGCCGGTCGGCGAAATAGTCGAGACGATGAACCGGCAAATCAGGCGTGGACGCATACGCTACATCGGCACCAGCAACTGGCGGACAGATCGGATTGCTGCGGCCAACGCCTACGCATCGGCCCACGGCCTGCAGGGATTCGTGGCGAACCAGCCGCAGTGGAACCTGGCGAAGTTCAACACGCCGAACCCGGATCCGGCGACTGACACATCCGACGGGAAGGCCGTTCTCTATCTTGAGGAGCCGGACCTTGCCTGGCACAGGCGAACGCGCCTGCCGCTTGTTCCCTATTCCGCATCTGCGGGCGGGTACTTTGCCACTGGTGGGGCCAGGGCGGGGGAATCGTATGAGAACCCGGTCAGCAGGGGACGGCTCGAAAGGGCGCAGGCGCTGGCTCGCGAGCTCGGGAAGACCCCGGGTCAGGTGGCGCTGGCATGGTTGATGAACCAGGACATCCAGGTCTTTCCCATTGTCGGTCCGCGCGACCCCAATCATCTTCGCGAAGACCTTGGCGCAGCGGATATTCGGCTCACGCGTGACCATGTCGCCAGGTTGGCCGGTGACATGTGATGAACCCCGGGTATCTGTGCCATTGACTGTACCGCGCCCCTCTGAATAATGGGAACGTTTTCTCCTGAACAGTACGAAAGGACAACTGCACATGAACCGTGGTGAGATCCACATAAAGAACGAGACGATGGCCGTGCTTCCGAATTACTGCCTGATCCGCGGGCTACCCCTGCCGCCCGGGAAAGTACGCAGCGTGGCAAATGTCTGCATTACCGATGCCGATGGAAGAGTATTGCCGAGCGAAGGCCGGGTCCTGCAGCGGCGACCGGACGGCAGCATTGAGTGGATTGCCATGGATGTGCTGCTCAAGCTGAAGGGACAGGAAAGCACTTCGATCTTCATCGAACCGCGCAAGGGGAAGCAGCCGGCCGTGAAGAACCCCGTGACGGTCCGCGAAAAGGGGAGCCAGGTCACTCTCTCAAACGGTCTCAGCGAAGTGGTAATCAACGGTGACGGCGGATCGCTGGTTCGCCGCCTGGTAATCAACGGCCGCGAGATCGTGAGGGAAGGAACGCTTGTAGACCTGCTGGTGCAGGATCCCGGCGGCAAGGTGTATCGCGCCAGCCTGTCCGGCGCTTACAAGGTGAGCATTCCGTGCAAGAGCCGGATCCGGACCGAGGTGAAGGTTGAAGGCAAACATGTGGCGCGCGATGGCGCAACACTTCTCGATTTCGCCCTGCGATTCACCCTGACAGCCGGCAGTCCCGATCTGAAGTTCGAGCATACGTTCTACTGCCGCGATCCGCGCGAGGGAAAGATCGGGATCCGTGCCATCAAGCTTGTCATGCCTACGACGATGGATGGGGCGGCTACGAAACTCCTGAGGCAGAACACCCGTGGGTACGACTACCTGTACCATGACCTCGAAGTGAAGGAGAACGCCGAGGTCGTCGCATCGGGCACCGGCGACTTGGACAACTACAAGGACCCCGGCGCCGGGGTGGCACACCAGGCAGCCGGCGGCGCCGTTTTCCTGCGCAACCAGGACAGCTTCCATGAGAACTGGAGCGAGTACGGGTTCCACATGCGGCCGGGCCAGGGTTCAGGGTTCCGATCCTGGCATGCCAGTGTCGGCCTGCGCGGCGTGCTGCCGGTGGTGGGCTGGAAACAGAAGGACTTCACGCTCGTCACAACCTTCGAACACTTCCGCCAGCTTCATCCCAAGTCCATCGAAATAGACGAGAGCCTTGTCACCTGGTCGATCTGGCCTGCGTGGTCCACTCCGATGCAGGTGGTGCGGGGAGTATCGAAGAGCCATATCTTCTGGCTGACGGGCGAACGGCGAGCGCTGACAATGGACGATGTCATCGATGTCCTGTACCGGTGGGAATACGGCTACGTCGAACCGCTGGACATATCATACGATCCTGCCTGGCCGGCATTCTGCGAAGTGCTCGATTGCCAGCATCTCCTGAAATACCAGCCGGAGAAGTATCCGCTGCTCGAGAACCTGATCGAAGTGGCGCCCGCGGCCGGAAATCCGTCAAGACACACCTATGACCGCATGCCGGCAACAGGCATGTTCCATTTCGGTGACCACGTGAGCCCGGACGCCTCGTCGTGCAGCAACAACGAGGACGACATCAACGTGTTCTTCCCGCTGCAGCAGTTCCTCCGCACGGGCCATACCTATGCGTGGGACTACGGCAAGGAGGCGGCCCGGCACTACATGGAGGTGGACTTCTGTGAGTGGAGCCCGGAGGCCCGCCAGCGTGGCGGCCTGATCGCCCACACCGGCAACCACTTCATCGGCTGTGTCTACGGGAGCCACCAGTGGAACGAAGGCCTGCTGGCCTATTACTACCTTACCGGCGACGAACGGGCGAAGAAGGCGGTCATCGGCTGCGCCGACAATCATGTGTGGTGGGCGTATAACAAGACTGAGGTAATGTGCTGCGACGGCCGTGAAGCCGGCATGCCGCTGGTGAATCTTGCCGCCGCCTACCGCCTGACCCGCAACGCAAGGTACATCAAGGCCGCGAAGCACATCATCAAGAACTTCTTCTACAAGTGGATGAAGAAGTACGGCGAGTTCAAGTACCCGTATCCTCAAAGCTGGCAGAAAGTGCCGCACAAGTTCATCACCGGCTACGGGGACTGGTCCAGCTTTGCCGGTTTGTTCCGCCTGTGGGAAATGACCGGCGAAGAGGATTTCCGTACGCTCGGCGTGAAACTGCTCAAGCAGTGCATCAAGCCGGGATCGTTCAGCTTGAACGATGTACGCGGCATGGACTTCTTTGCGGCCTGGATGCTGGGACGCATGACGGGCGACATGGAGGGCGTGATAGAGACAGTCAAGAGCGCGATTCCCATGCTGCTCAGACGTGGCGGACACCCGCTCAGGCGTCTGCATTTCCTGAAGGAACTGGATGAACGCGGGATGATAGATGACCGGTTCACCGGGAACAGGGCGGGAGCGATCTGATAAGGGCTAAATGAAGGCTGCCAAGAACGACATTGTCAACGGGGTTGACCTTTCACTCCTGCCGCAGCCGTTTGTCGCCGGGGCGCCTGAATACGAGGAGCTGTGCAAGTTCGCCTGGCGGCTTGCGGCGCGGAACATTCGTGATACTCACGGCATCCCGCACATGGATGCGGCCTGGGATCCCAAACGCAACTACCAGTGGGTATGGGACCTGACGTTTGTCGGCCTCTTCTGCCGCTACGCTGCCGAGTACGTGCCGGTCCTGGGTGCGTACGATCACTTCTACAGGCTCCAGCGCGACGACGGTTACATCTCGATGACCTATGACTTCACCACCGGCGTGGAGCCGTGGGCCGACAGGATCAATCCGCCGCTATTTGCCTGGGGCGAATGGGAATACTACAGGGCCACCGGTGATGCCTCGCGGCTGGAACGCGCTGTCCCTCATGTTGAGAAACTGATGGAGTGGATAGACAGGAACAGGCGCGCCCCGTTTCGCCGGTGCAAACAGTTCGTCGAAGAGAAGATGCCCGATTCGCCGGAAGAGGGTGAGGTCCAGCTGTACTTCTTCGAGGACTGCGGATCGTCGGGGATGGACGACTCGCCCCGGACGCCGCGGCGTCACGAGGCCGGCAGGCACTTCGCCTGGATCGATCTATGTGCGCAGATGGCGCTGTCGTTCCGTTGCCTGGCCAGGATGCAGAACGTCCTGGGCAACATGCCGCGTTCGAAGCATTGGACAGACCGTGCTGATGCGCTGGATGTGGCAATCAACAGCGAGATGTGGTGCGAGCGGACACAGTTCTACCACGACAAGTCCTTTCCGATAAACTTTGTCGGGCACAAGACGGCAGCCTCGTTCTGGACGATCCTTGCGGGGGTGTGCAGGAATCATCGTCTTGCCGCAATGGTCGGGCACCTGATGGACGAGAAAGAGTTCAACCGGCCGACTCCAGTACCGACATTGTCGGCCGATGACTGCAACTATTCTCCGCAGGGCGAGTACTGGCTTGGCGGCGTGTGGGCACCGACCAATTACATGGTTACCCGTGGGCTGATGCAAGCGGGACGGGGAGAGGTGGCGCATGACATTGCTACCCGCTATGTCCAGGCTCTATACAGGACATACCGCGACGTTACGCCGCACACACTGTGGGAGTGTTACAGCCCGGAGGCGGACCAGCCCGGATTGGCGGCCTACTCACGAACAAGGGTCAAGGGTGATTTTGTGGGATGGACGGGTATCGGCCCCATAGCGATGCTCATTGAGAATATCATTGGCATCGATCTTGATGTGCCGGAGCGGCGGATTACCTGGGATATCAGGCTGACTGCCGAACACGGCGTGAAGCAACTGGCCGTCGGGAAGGGCAGGCGCATGGATCTTATCTGCCGTTCCAGGAAGAAGGCGGCCGATCCTGCAGTTGTCCAGGTTGTTTCAGACGTGCCAATCACCCTTATCCTGCGCTGTGGGAAGCGTGCAAGCGAAGTCGCCCTCAAGCCCGGCAATCAGCGCGAAGTAACCCTGTAGAGCGGGAACATTTCATCTGGAGACGGGAGGAACCGCCGATCAACGCCGATTGTGGAGCAGAAACCAAATCTCTTCCCGACTCACCAAACGGCGAATCGGGAAGAACAATACTGCCGCTCTCATCATCTGTGTGCCGCCGCGTTTATCTGCGGTTACATCTCTTTCTGAACTGCTTCGTTGCGGCTAAGGGGCCGTGGTTGCGGTTGGCATTGGAAACGCGTTGTTGGAAGGAGCCTGAGATATGAGAACATCATCAGTGTTGCTGGCGCTGAGTCTGGTTGTCGCCACAGGGCGGGCCGATGTTGTTATCGTGGAGAATGGCGCGCCGAAGGCGACCATTGTGATCGCCAGAGAATCGGTGGGGGTGGCAACAGAGCCGACTGCCACGACCTTCTGGTCGGCGCAGCCGACGTCCAACAAGGTAGCCGCGGCGGCGCTGGACCTGCAAACCTACGTTGAGAAGATGACAGGTGCGAAACTGCCGATAGTCGGCGACGACCAGAGTCCTGACGGTGTCGTGATCCTTGTCGGGCGCAGCGCGCTCACGAAGGATTTCGATGCGAAGATCCCTTCCGGTATGACGCCGACACGTGATGAAGAAGGCTACGCAATGATCACGAAAGGCAAGCGCCTGCTTCTCGCCGGCAACGACGCTCCAGCCTATCACGGTACCGAGTACGCGGTGGCCGCCTTCCTGCACAGTCTTGGCGTGCGCTGGTACATGCCGGGTGATTTCGGTGAGTGCGTGCCGAAGCAGCAGACGATCAAGGCGGTGGATTTCAACGTCACCAGCCGGCCCGACTTCAAGATGAGGAACTGGTGGGGCCCCCAGGCACCCGACCAGGGGTTGTTGGAATACCGTTGGAAAGTCCGCAACGGCATGAACCCCATGCTGCACTTCGTAACCCTGCCGGCGGACAGCTCGATCCGCACAGTGCTGCCTCCGCCATCCGAGCTGAACAATACTAACTTTGCCGATGTCTGGGGCCAGGGTCCGGACGGGAAACCGTATTCCGGCATGCCGAACCTCACGAGTGAGAAGTCCGTGCAGTATGCCGCAGAGAAAATCAAAGAGAGTTTCCGGAAAGACCCGGCGAAGACGTCCTATGGCCTCGGCGGCGACGACGGATTTCCGCGTGATTACAGTCCCGGCACCGCGAAGCGCAACATGGGCATGCCGGATGTCGGGGGACGCGTCGGCGTAGCGGGAGACATGAGCACCACGGAAGAGTGGATGGAGTGGGTGCAGGCCGTGGCGAAGGAAGTCTACAAAGAGTTCCCGGATCGCATCATCACCTCCAACGGCTACGCGAACCGCAATGTGCCGCCGATAGGAATAACGCCGGACCCGAAAATATGGATCATGTTCGCGGCGATCTGGTCCGACACGATGCATGCGTACGACAGCCCGCTCAGCTGGATGACCTTACGCCAGGGCGAGATGATCAAGCGGTGGGCATCCATGTACAAGAACGTGTACATGTACAACTACCTGTACTACATGCTTGCCGGCTGCGGCGCGCCAATACCGCTGGCACACAAGCACATGCACGATATGCCGCTGTACAAACAATGGGGAGTTGTCGGCTTCTCAGACGAGGGGCGCACCGTTCGTGGCGAGACAGGCATATTCCCGACGTACCTGCGTGCACGCATGATGTGGGACGTGAATCTGAACGCAAAGGCCATGATGGATGACTTCTTCGCGAACTGGTATGGCCCCGCAAAAGTACCAGCCATGGCGTTCTGGGAGGAGTTGGAGAATACTTTCGAGATGACTCCCTGGCTTGGCCATGAAGACAGGATTCTTCCCTACGTCTATTCGCAGGAACTGCTCGTCAAACTTGAACAGCACATCAAGGATGCCGAAGCACTGGCAACCGGCCCATGGAGCAAACCGCGCGTGCTTGCGGACCGCGTTGTTCTCGAACACCTGAAGGCTTTCATGGCCATGAGCCGGGCCGAGTTTGACGCCGACTTTGTCGAGGCGACAAAGCAGGCGCAGCGGATGATCGATGTCCGGAAGGAAGCCACGGCGTTGAGCAGGTTCTACTTCGACCCGCAGCCCCAAACTGGGGAATCCTACGGATACTACTACTGGGGGTCCGTCGCGCGGCGGGACTACTATCAGAAGATGGCGGACCTGACCACGGGCAAGACAGGGAAGACCATCGTTGTTCTTCCTGAACAGGCGAAGTTCAAGACCGATCCGAAGGACGAGGGCCGCTATTTCGGATGGTACGAGGAGGCACTTAAAGACTCCGACTGGGAGACCGTCCTCACGACCGTTCCGTTCTATCGCCAGGCCAAGGGCTGCGCCGATGAGCAGGGGTACCCATACATGGGAGCGATCTGGTACAGGATGGAGGCGGACTTGCCGGCGGTCGACAAGGACAGGAAGGCGTTCCTGTATTTGTGCGCCATTGAGCCGGAAGCGTGGGTGTGGGTGAATGGACAGTTCATTGGGCACAGGGCGTACCGCGACACGTATGAGCGCCCGAACCAGCTCGACATGGATGTCACACAGGCCCTGAAAAAGGGGAAGAACTCCTTCGTATTTCGAGTCCATACGGGCCTCAATGCCGCGGCGATGGCTGACGGCCTCATTTCGCGAGCGTTTCTCTATTCGCCGAATTGATGACAGACTGTTGAAGGAGTGGGCAAGTGTTTGTTTACGTCGGTACGTATACCTCAAAGGGGTCGGAAGGAATCTACCTTTGCAGGTTCGATGCTGCGACCGGGGGGCTTGAACCGGTGGGCAATGTGGCGCGGCTGCCGAACCCGACCTACCAGGCCATCCATCCCTCCGGCCGTTTCCTCTACTCGGTCAGCGAGGAACGGGGCACAAATGGGCGGCACGACGGATTTGCCAACGCTTTCTCCATCGACAGGCAGACCGGCGCATTGAATTTCATCGGCCGTCAACCCGTCCGTGGCGTGGGGCCTTGCCATGTGGCGGTGGAAAAGGGAGGCCGGTTTGTCGTCGTGTCCAACTATGCCTCGGGCAGCGCGACCCTGTTTTCGGTAAACGGCGATGGCGGCCTGGATGAGCCTTGCGACTCTGTCCAGCATCGCGGTTCAGGCGTTGACCCGGAACGGCAGGAGGGCCCGCATGCCCACTCGGCCACCTTTTCGCCGGACGGCGGACTGGTCGTGGTGGCGGACCTGGGGTTGGACCGTCTGGTGGTCTACAGGATTGATGTGCATCGGCGCAGGTTGGTCCCGAATGACCCGCCGTGGGCATCGATCAAGCCTCGATCAGGTCCACGGCATTGCGCTTTCCATCCGTCGGGCCGGTTCCTTTACCTCGTAAGTGAGCTGTCGAGCACGATAACGGTGCTGGCATGTGATCTTCCGGAGGGCATGTTTACTGAACTGCAGACTTTGTCTCTGCTTCCTGTCGGGTTCAAGGATACCAGCTGTGCGGCGGACGTCCACGTCGCGCCGTCCGGCCGGTTTGTCTACGCATCGAACCGCGGGCACGACAGCATCGCAGTGTTCGGCTGCGACGCTGAATCCGGAGTGTTGAAGGCCGTCGGCCACGTGTCGACCCGGGGCGCCTGGCCGCGCGGCTTCATGCTGGACCCCACTGGTGGGTACCTGCTTGCCGCCAACCAGAACAGTGACTCGGTGGTTGTGTTCCGCCTGGATAGAGAGAACGGAATGCCTTCGCCCATGGGGCCAACAGTGCGTATTTCGATGCCGGTGTGTTTGAAAGGCCTTGCGTGATGAAGGGCCTTTGCGTGAAATGTGGCCTGAGCGGTGCGTAGGGCACGGAGCGCCTGAAATGCTTGATTTCCTTTTCGATGTGGCCGGCGGTGCAGTGAAGGATCATGTCGACTCCATGGGCAAGGTCGGGCAGCAGGCCATGGGTTGCGCGACTGTCATCCTGCTCGGGATAATGATGTTCTTCGTGTGCCCCAATTTCTGGGGAATTCTGATATGGGTTGGATCCATAGTGCTCTATTTTCACATCGCGTTGTCAAAACGATGTGCAATATGCCGGGCACGTATGGGTGCTGTCTCGTACCGTTGGGATCTTGATGGGAAGGGAAAGACAAGGCAGGTGTGTTCCAAGTGTAACCTTGAACTGAGGGACAAGGCACGGGACGAGAACCCGGTGCAATCATGGTTGCCTCCGCCGAAACAGGGGGATGGCGGTCCATCTGCCCCATAAAACAAGCAGGGAGAAGGTCTTCATGTTAGACGGCTCAAGCACGACTGTAGACTGGCAGAAACATACGGGTGACATCTGCGTGCTGCCCGTTGGCAGTGTCGAACAACACGATGCGCACCTGCCGCTCCTCTCGGACTGCCTCTCCGTAGAGTATTTTGCCAGGATGGTGGCGGAAGACCTGGGCGCGGCTCTCCTCCCTGTACAGCCCTATGGCAACTGCCTTGAACACTCGGGTTTCCGTGGAAGCATGACGCTCAGACCCGAGACGCTCATGCAAGTGGTGCGTGACCTCGCCGATGAGGTCGAGCGGCAGGGGTTCAGGATCATGGTCCTGATGAACGGTCATGGCGGGAACTCCTCCCTCCAGTCGGTTGCGCGCGATATCAACAGGGTGGACCGCCCTCTCAAGATCCTGCTCGTCTCGTACTGGGAGTTCGCCGACCCGGCCATCGCAAATGGGCCGCACGCCGGAAAGGAAATCCATGCCGGGGAATGGGAAACATCAATGATGATGGCGCTAACCCCGAAACTGGTCGGACGCGCCCGCAACGACCTGCGGCTCGAAAAAGGCGAAGTGTTCCCGCTGGAACGGTCCGACCTGACGATGTTCGGCACAGGTCATTTCAACCCCACTGGTGCAATGGGTTTCCCGTCCAGGGCAAGCAGCGCGAAAGGAAGGGCGATCATGGCTTCCGTTCGAAAACGTATGCTGCCGGTTGTACGTGACAGGATCGCCCGGCTCCGCCGTGACAGTCGCTATGCCGGGGTAGGGGGACTAGTGGTGAGGCAGCTTGTAGAGTCGGACCTGGACGCCTGCATGGCGCTCAAGGATGCCGCCGGATGGAACCAGGTCGTGGCGGACTGGCGCCTGACTATGGCGCTCAACCCGCAGGGTTGTTTCGGGGCTGTGCAGAACGGGCGACTTGTTGGTACGGCCGTGGTTGTTGAGTACGGCAAACAGCTTTCCTGGATAGGTATGGTCCTGGTCGACCCGCAATACCGCGGCCGCGGGATAGGCAGGCAGTTGATGGAGCAGGCGATCCGGCGCGGCAAGTCCCGCACACGGGTGGTTATGCTTGACGCTGCTGCAATGGGACGACCGCTCTATGAAAAGCTCGGGTTCAAGGAGTGCGGTTCCCTGACGCGTATGACCGGCAAAGGCGGGCACGGCGCCATGTCCACCGATATACGCTCCATACGGACTTCGGACATGCCTGCGATAGCCAGACTGGACCGCGCGGTGTTTGGCTGCAATCGCCTTCCGTTGCTTGACGCATTGCGGCGCAGGAAGCCGGAGTTTGCGCTCGTGTTGCGGAACAAAGGGGGCATTGCTGGTTTCTGTTTCGGGCGGGACGGGAGCGGATCTGTTCAGGTCGGGCCGATTGTCGCGCGCACTCCGGAGGACGCCATGGCAATGGTGGATCATGCCATTGCCATGGCAGGCGGATCCACGGTGGCCGTCGACATCATCGGGGTTCAGCCCGTGCTCACCGGCTTTCTTGCCCAAAGGGGATTCAGCATCCAGCGTTCGTTCACGCGAATGTATCTTGGGAAGACGCCGGTCAAGTCGGACAGTCGCCAGTTTGCAGCCGCCGGGCCGGAATTCGGGTGAGGCGGAAGGGGGGACGGCAAACCCGGAGGTTTGCCCTCCATGACATGACCGGGCGTCCTGACTCGGGACGTGGAGGGCAGACATCCCTGCCCGCAATGCTACGCATAGCGTTGCAGGCGGGCACGTCTGCCTGTACATATGGGGTCAGGCCAATCCCAGGAATCGTTTCAGGTTGCCGCCGAATATGTTCGTGAGCGTTCCTGCTGATACGGCGATCCGTTTCAAGATACTCTTGTCGCGTTTGATCCACGACCGTGTCCATTTGACGTCGTATCCCTTCACCATGCAGTCTGTCCCGAAACATACGTTGCGGCTGACGTCGTACCCGGAGCCGAACAGCCGCTTCAGCGCTTCTTCCCGGTAGATCGGCGGTGTGCCGGGTGTGAGGTCCACGAACATCTCCACGTCCATGTCTTTGCGCAACGAACGGGCGTTGAGGAACTTCCCGAACACGGCCACCAGCTCGTCACACCATGGCCAGGACATATGCGCCATCATGAAGCGCAGGCCCGGTACCTCGAACAGCGCCTCGAATTCAGCCGGGCGGTTGTACTTGGAGGACACGCGGCCATCCCAGAGGATTCCCGAGTGGAAGAGGACTGGCTTCTTTTTTGCAGCTATGTGTTTGAAGGTGCGCACGGCCCGTTCATCACCCGGGTAGAAATGGTCACAGATCACCTTGAAACCTTTCACACCGGCCGCGATACAGCGGTTCACCTGTGCTGCGGCATCTGACTCGGTGGGATCGATCCAGAAGAGGGGGAAAAAATCAGGCGAGCGTGTCCAGTTCACCAGGTTGCGCAGGCGTTGCTCGAACGGCACAGGCCTGCACAGAAAGCGGAAGGACGCGGGGGGAAGTCCTATGATCACGCCGCCGGATGCCCCGGCTTTCCTCATGTCAGCCAGTAACCGCTTGTGGTCCGGCGCCTGGTCGGGCGTGAGGATATGAATGTGGCAGTCGAGCATCTGGTGGTTCATTTCATCTTCTCCTTTGCTACCGGCGGGTGCAGGTACACGGGCACTGGTGGAGGTAGTGCCTCGCCGCATTTCGATATCTGTCGGACGATTGCCAGCACGGCGGACGCAGAGGGATGGCGTGGTTCACGGATGACATGAACGGTCTCCGGAGCGATGCCGGCCAGCGAAGCACCAATCCGTTCCCAGTCCGCTGTTACTAGGACTCCGGTTGTCCCGGCGTCCGCGGGCCATTGGTCGGCAGGAACAATGCTACAGGACATGGACTCCCGTATCCGGTTCCCGACGACGTTGAAGGCCGCATACCAGTAGTGGTTCCGGCGCGCGTCACCGGCCACGATGACCCGGTCGGCACGGTCAGACTGCGCCACGTTCCACGCGAGGGCCATGGGGCTGCTTATTCCACACACAGGTTTGTGATCGGGCAGGGCAAACCCGTTGAGGACAGACACGGCAACCCTGAGGCCGGAAAAGGTGCCCGGCCCGATACCGGCCGCAAAGCTGTCAACCCGGTCGATAGACAGTCCTGCATCTGCGAGAACTCTCTGCACTGCTGGAAAGAGGCCGCGGCTCGCGCGGGATTCTTCGGTCCAAGTTTTCTCGGTAATGCAGCCGTTTCCGTTACCCAGCGCCGCGCTGCACCGTGCCGTGGAGAGTTCAAGTGCCAGTGTATACATGGTCAAAAGAAGACCCGTGTTTCCAGCATGAAGGCAAGGTCCGTGTTCTCGACGAGCGAGAACCCCTCGGGATCCGTCCCCGAGGGGTAGATGTCCTCACTGGCCACGGAGAATTCAAGGTTGCCGCCGATGGACACATTATCGGAGACAAAGAACCTGGCGCCGCCTGAAACCGAACCCACCGCTATGCCGCTGGACGCCTCCATGTTGTCATCGGCATACGATGCTGCAACTCCGATGAATGGTACCAGCAGTGTCTGAAGATTGAAGTTATACTCTGCGAATACACCCAGTGTCAGGGCTTCCCAGTCGCCCAGAGAAGATTCGGCGCGGCTGTATGATCCGATGACTCCCAGTTCTGTCCTGTCGAAAAAGAAGTAACCTGCTCCGGCCCTGAGGTACAGGTTGAGTCCGTCGTTGTCGTTCACAGACCCGGCCACAGACAGCTCCCTTGTTCCTGCCTGAAGGGCCCGGTTCTGTGCGGAGGCCTCCCCGGCGCAAAGCAACATGGCGCAGGAAGCCGCGGCAATGAATGTTCTCTGCAAAGACATGATGTCCTCCCGTCGATCTGCCGCGTCACAATAGGGCGTGTTCACGACATGGTCAAGGTGGAGTGGGCCGGGCACAACAGGGGAAGTTCCGCGTTGGCAGGCAGCGGGCCCATCTGGTAACCTCTCTTTCCCGTTTCGGGGTACAGGAATCTACAGGGGGAAAGCATGTCTTTGAACATAGTGGAGAAGATCGACGACAAGGTCAGGGTAAAGCATGTGCTGATGAGTGTGTCGGACAAGACGGGGCTCGAAACACTGGTACCCGGCCTTGTTGCCATCAATCCGGATGTGAAGATCTATTCCACCGGCGGTACGCATAAGGCCATCGCGGATCTCCTCGGCGCAAAGGCAGGAAAGAACCTCGTCTCCGTTTCCGACTACACCGGCCAACCGGAAATGCAGGGTGGGCTCGTGAAGACACTGGATTTCAAGATATACCTTGGCCTTCTCAGCGAGACCTATAACGACGCCCATGTTACGGATCTCAAGCGCACAAAGGCGGTGGCCATCGACATGATCGTGGTTAACCTCTACCCGTTCGCAAAGACCGTCGCCAAGCCCGGTGTGAAGCCTGAAGAGGCACGCACGAACATAGACATAGGTGGTCCCTGCATGGTGCGCGCGTCGGCCAAGAACTTCCTGCGCGTTGCCTCGGTGACGGATCCTGCTGACTACGGTCGCATCCTTGATGAGCTGAAGAAGACAGGCGGCCTGGTAAGCCTGAAGACACGGCTTGAACTGTCGCAGAAGGCTTTTCGCCACACGGCAGCCTACGACAAGGCCATATCGGAATACCTCGGCGCACGGCCGTACGCGGAAGTCGCGGCCTGCTACAAGCTCGTCTAGCGGTTTCCAATGTACGAAGTATCGGTAAAGACACACTTCTCGGCCGCGCATCACCTGCGCGGGTACCACGGGTCCTGCGAAGAACACCACGGCCATAACTGGGAGGTTGAGGTGTTCGTGAGCGGAGAATCACTGGACAAAACCGGGATTCTGGTGGACTTCCGGGATTTGAAAAAGGCCGTGGCCTGCCAGCTGGATGAGTTGGATCACAAGGACCTGAACAAGGTGAAGGCCTTCAGAAGACAGAACCCCACTTCCGAGAATATTGCCCGTTACCTGTACGAGCGCCTCTCGCCTGTGTTGCGGAGGACGGGTCATTCCGTGTCGCGAGTTCGTGTCTGCGAAACCCCCACCAGTGGTGCCACCTACTCCGAGCCTGACAAGGCGTCGGGCTGAACGGAGATGGCCCATGATCGACCTCCACATGCATTCCACGTTTTCCGACGGCAGTCTCAAGCCGGCGCAACTGGTGGAAGAGGGGGCAAGGATTAGGTTGAAGGGGATGGCCCTTACGGACCACGATTCCACGGCTGGCGTTCCGCAGTTCATGGCTGCGTGTGCCGCACAAGGTGTAGTCGGCATCCCGGGTGTGGAGATCAGCGCTGAAATTGCCAAGGGGACCATGCACGTTCTCGGCTATCACGTGGACCGCGATTGCCGGGAGCTGGAGGGAGTTCTTGAGCAGATCCGCGATGGCCGTGAGAGCAGGAACCGCAAGATACTCGGGAAACTCTGTGCCGCCGGCCTGGAGTTGACGTGGGACGAAGTAGCCGCGTTTGCCGGTGAGGACGTTGTGGGCCGTCCCCATTTTGCCCAGGCCCTGCTTGCCAAGGGTTACGTCAGTTCCAAGGATGCAGCTTTTGAGCTGTATCTTGCCAAGGGGCGGCCGGCGTATGTTGACCGTTTCCGGCTTCCACCACGGGAAAGCATCGCCACGATTCTTGCAGCAGGCGGGGTCCCCGTCCTCAGTCACCCTTTCACGTTGGACTTGTCACAGAAGGCACTGAAGGATACGGTAACAGAACTGAAGTCGTACGGCCTGGCCGGCCTGGAGGTGTACTATTCCGAGCACACTCCTGAAATGACAAAGCAGTACCTGTCGCTCTGTGCAAGCCTCGGCCTCGTGGCAACCGGCGGGTCGGATTTTCATGGGGATGTGAACCCGAAAGTCAGCATGGGGACCGGATTCGGGCAGCTTTGTGTGCCGGACGATGTATTGGAGAATCTGCAGCGGGTGAAAGACGAAGTATCGGCGCGAAAGCGAGGATAGACGTGAAGGAAGAAAAGGAACTCAAGAAGGATTGTCCCTGCAAGTACCCCGGCTGTCCGCGACACGGCGACTGCAAAGCCTGCAAGGCGTACCATCACGAGGCGGACGAGAAGACCTCGTGTGAGAAGCTGGCTCAGAAATAGCATTCCGTGAAGGCGGGCGCCTTCCCTGCAAGAGACACGCGGCAATGAGAAGCACACGTTGGGCAAAGAACCTGCTGGAGCTGATACGTCGCACGTCCACCGACCTGCCGGCGGACGTGGAAGCTGCCATACGCCGTGCCCTGCAGAGGGAAAAACGTGGCAGTCGTGCCGCCTGGATCCTCAACACAATCCTTGAAAATGCAGCCCTTGCCCGCAAACGGAACGTCCCTCTGTGCCAGGACACAGGAACGCTCGTATTCCACTTCGGGGTCCCCGTCGGTTTTGACACCAACGCACTGATGGCGTTCACCCGTGACGCCGTGGCCCAGGCAACGCGCAAAGGCTATCTCAGGCAGAACACGGTTGATTCCATCACAGGTGCGTCCTTCGAGACCAACATTGCGCCATCGTCCCCCGTCGTCTGTTTCCAGCAGGTTGCGCGCAAGACGGTGGATGCCAGGCTTGTGATGAAGGGGGGCGGCTCGGAGAACATGGGCCGCCAGTACAGCCTTCCGGACGCCGAGCTTGGCGCAGGCCGTGACCTGGAAGGAGTGCGGCGCTGTGTTCTTGACGCGGTATGGCGTGCCCAGGGGGGCGGCTGCGCGCCGGGCGTTGTCGGGGTGTGCATAGGGGGAGACCGTACCACCAGCCACTATTGCGCCAAGGAACAGTTCCTGCGGAAGCTGAACGACCGTTCCGAGGTCAAGGTCCTGTCCCGCCTCGAACAACGTATTCTCAAGGAGTCACGAACGCTGGGCGTCGGGCCGATGGGCCTGGGCGGCAGAACCACTCTGCTTGGCGTGAAGATCGGCACGGTCAGCAGGTTGCCGGCGTCCTTTTTTGTGAGCGTGTCCTACATGTGCTGGGCGTTCCGTCGCCGTGGCGTGCTTCTCAGCCCGGAGGGCGGTATCCAGAGGTGGCTCTACTGACGATGAAGACCCTGCAATACCCGTTCACGGAGTCGAGCATCCGCACATTGCGGATAGGGGAGGAAATCTCGCTTACCGGCCGCATCTATACCGGTCGCGATCGGCTGCACCGGTACCTGGCCGAAGAGGGAGCATCGCCCGTTGATCTGAAAGACGGCGCGATCTATCACTGTGGCCCTGTTGTCCTGAGGCAGGACGGCAAATGGGCTGTCCTTGCAGCCGGCCCCACGACATCAATGCGGCAGGAACCTTACATGGCACGCATCATCGAGAAGTTCCGCGTGCGCGTGGTTATCGGCAAAGGTGGCATGGGAGAAGCCACGCGAAAAGCGTGCCGCAAATGCGGATGCGTCTACCTCCAGGCGGTGGGTGGCGCTGCCGTGGTCCTGGCCACGGCGGTGGAACAGGTGAATGGTGTGCACATGCTCAGGGAGTTCGGCCCTGCCGAGGCCCTCTGGGATCTGAACGTGAAGGGTTTCCGGGCGATCGTGGCAATGGATACCTCCGGTCGCAGCCTTTTCAAGCGGGTTGAAACGGCGTCCGAGAAGAAGCTCAGGCAGTTGCTGGCCTGACGCCGGCACATAACACGCGGGGAGGTCGAAGGTGCGGATACTCTTCATGGGGTCGGCAGCCCTTGCATGCCCGTGTCTCGATGCTGTTGCCCGGGGCCCGGATGCCGTCGTTGGGGTGGTGACGCAGCCCGACAGGCCGAAGGGCAGATCGCTGCGTCCCCAGCCGTGCCCGCTCAAGGAAACAGCCGAACAACGCAGCCTTGTCGTTCTGACTCCGGAAAACATCAACACTCCTGACAGTGTTGCCGCGCTGCGGGACCTGAAGCCGGATGTTACCGTCGTTGTTGCATACGGACAAATTCTCAAGCCGTCGATACTGGAGATACCGCCGTGCGGGTGCGTAAATGTCCACGCATCGCTCCTGCCGAAGTACCGCGGTGCGGCTCCCATCCAGTGGGCCGTGGCCAACGGTGACCTTGTCACCGGGGTGACGACGATGTACATGGATGCCCACATGGATACGGGAGATATCATCCTGCAGGAAGAGACCGGGATCGGCCGGGCCGAGACTGCCGGTGAACTGCACGACCGTCTCGCGGTGATCGGCGCCGGATTGCTGCGGCAAACGCTTGACGCGATTCGTGAAGGAAAGATAGCCCGTACTCGCCAGGATCCATCTGCTGCCACCTATGCGGCAAAGCTCAAGAAAGCCGATGGCAGAATCGCTTGGACTCAGCCTGCCCGCGTTATCTATAATCATGTGCGCGGATTCAACCCATGGCCCTGTTGTTTTTGCGAGGCCCCTGCCGGGTCGGGCAAATGGCTGCGCGTGCTGCGCTCCGAGGTAGCCGGCCGGCAAGCCGGGGTGGCGGGGACAGTGGTGAGTGTGGACGGCAGCGGTCCTGTTGTCGCGACGGGAGAGGATGGCCTGCGGCTGACGGAAGTGCAGCCGGAGGGACGTACAAGGATGTCCGGGGCAGATTACCTGCGCGGGCACGGGTTGAAGGCTGGAGACAAGTTGGGGTAGACGGCACAGGGCGGCTCCGCAAGTGTCGCCCTCCATGCTGCAGGTGGACAACGAGTTCCGAGATGGAGATACTATGCGGGGCAAGGCCCTCCGAGCTGGTGTAACAGCGTGGAGATGGGTTGAATGAGCAGAACGGTACATGTGAACCTGGGAGAGCGGAGTTATGATGTCCGCATTGCAACGGGTTTGCGTCCGGCAGAGTTCCTGGATGCCTCCGATCGTCCGCCGGTCTTCCTGGTAACCGATACGAATGTCGGCCCGCTTCATGGTGACAGATGTGAACAGGCGCTGCGGGATCGCGGTTGCGCTGTTACGCGGACGGTTGTTCCTGCCGGCGAAACTTCCAAGAGCTTCAAGATGCTGGAACGGCTTTGCAGGGACGCGGCTGCGGCGCGAATGGACAGGACGACGCTGGTGGTGGCGGTGGGCGGAGGAATGGTCGGCGACCTTGCTGGTTGCATGGCCGCGATCTACCTGCGCGGTGTGCGGTTGGTGCAGGTACCCACGTCGTTGCTCGCCATGGTTGACTCATCTGTGGGCGGCAAGACGGCCATCGACCTGCCCGAGGGCAAGAATCTCGTCGGTGCGTTTCATCAACCCGTGGAAGTGGTCATCGATCTTGATGCGCTCAAGACACTGCCTGACCGTGAATACCTGTCCGGCCTCGCCGAGGTCGTGAAGTACGGCGTGATCTGGGATTCAACGTTTTTCAAGGAGCTGGAAAGCAGGGTTGAGGCAATCAAGCGCCGGGATCCGGTTGTCCTTGAGGGTATTATTGCCCGCTGTTGTGAGATCAAGGCCGAGGTCGTTGCGATTGACGAGAAAGAGAGCGGGATCAGGCAGGTGCTCAATTTCGGGCACACCCTGGCACATGCACTTGAGAGTGAAGGCAGCTATACGCAATGGCTGCACGGGGAAGCCGTGTCGGTGGGTATGGTCTATGCCGCCGAGGTCTCGGCTGCGACAGGAAGGTGTGAACAGGATGTGCCGGGCCGGGTTCGCGCCCTGCTTTCGGGTTTCGGATTGCCGGTGAAGTTGGTGGGAAAGCCTGGGGACGGGTGGGCGGCCTTGCGTGAACGCATGTCGATCGACAAGAAGACCCGTGACCGTGTGCCGCGGTTTGTCCTGGCAAAGGGGGTAGGGGCTGTGGTGTTCGGGTGCGAAGTCCCGGAAGCCGTTCTCGATGATACTTTCCGGAAGCATATGACCGGAACGTGAGGAGCGTAGAAGATGTCTGCTGTCAACGAGTGGGTGGTCAAAGAATATTTCGAGGCAAGTGGTTTCCTGGTGCAGCAGCCGCGCAAGTACGATATTCCCGGAAGGAAGAAGAGCCCCGAGGAGGAAGTCGACCTGATCGTCTTCAATCCCCTGGTCACCGAGCACCGGGTTCCCGACCATATCATCTGGAACGCCGGGGATCTGCGGCATGTCAGTCGCGCCGTTGTCGGCGTCAGGGGTTGGCACACAGAACGTTTCTACGTTTCCACCCTCGAACAGACGCCGGAGATTCTTAAGTTCACGGAGACGGAATCGCTGGAATTTGCACTGAGGCAGCTGGGGCCGGGCCCGCTGGCCAAGATATTGTGTATTCCCCGCCTGCCGGCCTCGGGTGAGCTGAAGGACGAGGCGATCGAAGCGCTTAAGGGCAGGGGGATTGACGGCGTGATAAGTTTCGGGACGATGCTCAGGGAACTCATCACAAACGTGGAAGTGAACCACAACTACGTGAAGTCGGATCTGCTGCAGGTGATCCGGCTTCTCAAGAGTTACGATTTGATCAAGGACGTGCAGATGGACCTGTTTGCCAAACGCACGCGCCGTACGCCTCGAAGCAGGAAGGCCGATAGATCCGAAAAAGCTCCATCTGCCTGAGTTGATCGCATTGGACTGGCACTTCCGTCCGCGGGACGCGGAAACTCACTTTCCGGCAGGTTCGTAGGATACCAGAGGCTGGTCTTTCTTCACGGCCTTGCCGTGTTCGACCAGGACCTTCAGTATCTTGCAGTCAACGGGGGCCTTGATCTGGTTGAAGAGCTTCATGGCCTCGACGATGCAGACAGGATCGCCGGCTTTCACGGTATCACCCGCTTTCACGAAAGGCGGCTTGCCCGGACCGGAGGAGATGTAGAAGGTGCCGTTCAAGGGGGCCGTGACTGCCTGGCCTGATGCTTCGGGTGCTGCGGCCGGCGCCTGTGACCTGGCTGCCTGTTGTGTGCCTGCTTCCTGGGCGGTCCCTGTGCCCTGCCCGAACTGCGCGCTGTCGCCCTTGAAGCTAAGGGACACATCGTGCCGGCGGATGGTCAGCTCGGTCAGGCCCAGGGCGTTGACCTTGTCGATAAGCGCATGCAGTGCGTCGTAGTCAGTCTGGCTCAACACAGGCTTCTCAAGTGGGCCAACCGGTGTCTTCGACGTTGTCTTCTGCTCCCGTTCAACGTCTGCCGGAAGCTTCGGCCTGTCTTTCTCCGGCATGCGGCGCCATTTGAAGAAGTCGAGGGCCTGCTCGGGGAAGAGGCAATATGACAGGACGTCTTCCTCGGTCTGGATCAGGCCGGGTTCAACGTCACGGGTTGCGGTGGGGAGCATGGGCTCAAGCGCATCTGCCGGTCGCCCGGTGACAGGCTTTTCATTACCCAGGATCTTTCGCTGCACGTCAGGGTCGATGGATGCGGGTGCCCGGCCGTACAAGCCCTTCACGTAGTCCCGTGTTTCCTGCGGGACCATTGAGTAGCGATCCCCGGAGAGCACGTTCATCACCGCCTGTACGCCTACAATCTGGCTGGTGGGGGTCACCAGTGGGGGGTAGCCGAGATCGGCACGCGTCTTTGGCAGTTCCGCCAGCACCTGGTCCAGCTTGTCCAGCGCTCCCTGTTGCTCGAGCTGTGAACGGAGGTTTGAAATCATGCCGCCGGGGATGTGGTGGATTAGAATCTCCGGGTCGATGGTGTTCGCCGGGTGGTGCGAAGGCATGCGACCCGGGGCCAGCTCGAGGAAGAACTTGCAGATCTTGCGGAGGGCGATCCGGTCGAGTTTCACCGCAAAGGGCGTCTCGTCGAAAATCGAAAGCATTGTCTCTACCGGTGGCTGGGATGAGAAACCGGCCATCGACGAGATTGCGCAGTCAATCGCTCCGGCTCCGGCGCGAACGCCTTCCAGGTATGCCGAGGTCGCCATCCCGCTGGTTGCGTGGCTGTGGATCTGGATGGGAACACTGATTGCCTTTACGAGTGCAGACACGAGCCGCTCTGCGGCAATGGGGGACAGGATCCCCGCCATGTCCTTGATGCACAGCGAGTCGATGCCCATCTGAACCTGTTCTTCAGCAACCCTGACAAATGCCTCGACGGTATGCACGGGGCTGATTGTGTAGCAGAGGGTGCCCTGGGCATGGCCGCCATGCTTCTTCACGGACTTGATGGCGTGTTCCAGGTTCCTGTTGTCATTAAGCGCGTCGAAAATCCTGAAGATATCTATGCCGTTTTCGCAGGCGAGCGAGATGAAGCGGTCCAGCACGTCATCGGGGTAGTTCCTGTAGCCGAGGATGTTCTGGCCACGGAGGAGCATCTGCAACGGGGTCTTGGGGGCCTTGGCCTTGATCAGGCGCAGGCGTTCCCAGGGGTTCTCCCGGAGGAAACGGAGGCACACGTCGAACGTTGCGCCGCCCCATACCTCGAGCGAGTAGTAGCCGACGTTGTCTATGACGTCCACGATGCGCAGGATGTCCTGTGTCCGCATCCTGGTGGCCCAGAGCGACTGGTGGCCGTCCCGAAGGGTTGTGTCGGTGATCCGGAGCGGAATGGCGTCTCGGTGCTTTTGGGATGTCCCGGCCCTTGAAGGTGCTTCCGTCATGGCGTTCCCTTTCCCCTCACGTACGGTAGCGCCCGATACGGGCATACTTGTCATACCGGCGATCCACAAGCCTGTGGATCGATGTCTTCTGGAGTTCGTGGAGGTGCCTGAGCACGGCTTCCTTGACGTTTTTCATCGTCAGCGCATGGTCCCTGTGGGCGCCGCCGGGCGGCTCGGGAATGATCTCGTCTATCACTCCAAGTTCAAGGAGCGACTGCGCGGTGATCTTGAGGGCGGCCGCGGCGTCCGGGGCCTTGGAGCCGTCGCGCCACAGGATTGAGGCGCAGCCCTCGGGCGATATGACCGAGTAGACGGAATGGGCAAGCATCAGGACGACATCGCCCACGCCAATCCCGATAGCGCCACCGCTCCCGCCTTCCCCGGTGACGATGACGAGAACGGGCGTCTGCAATGTGGCCATCTCGGTAAGGTTGCGGGCGATGGCCTCGGCCTGGCCGCGTGCCTCGGCATCAAGGCCGGGGTAGGCGCCTGGGGTGTCTATGAGCGAGACTACCGGCAACCCGTATTTCTCGGCGAGATGCATCAGCCGCATCGCCTTGCGATATCCTTCCGGGTTGGCCATTCCGAAATTGGACTTTATGTTCTCCTCGACCGACTTGCCCTTCTGGTGACCGATGAGCATCACGCGGATGCTGCCCAGTGTTGCGAATCCGCCGATGATCCCGTTGTCATCCCCGAAGAGGCGGTCGCCATGCAGTTCGACGAAGTCGGTGAACAGGCCCTTGATGTAATCCCTGATCAGCGGCCGCTCGGGGTGGCGGGCCACCTGGACCGTCTGCCACGGAGTCAGTTTGCCGTATATCTGCCTGAAAAGCGTACCCATCTCCCGTTCCAGTTGGGCAATCTCCGTCCGGAAGTGCCCGCCCGGCTTATCATTCAGCCTTTTGAGCTCAACCAGCCGCGCTTCCAGATCAACCAACGGTTTTTCGAAATCCAACTCCATAGCACCTTATCCTGTCGTCAGGCTGTCTTTTTCCATCGCTTGAAGAACCGTACAATTGCGGCTATCAGCCTGAGGAACCAGCGAACAAGGGGGGAGTGCATGGAGATTCTTTTCGCCTGGATCAGTTGCGCCAGTTCATCTGTCGTAAGCGGCTCGCGACAGAGATTCTCGTCGGCCTCGATGTTATAGGCTTCCGTCGATCCGATTGACACGTCCACCTTGAATACGGGGATACGGGTGAGGCCTGCCCGACGGCATGCCTCGAAGCGGCGGTTCCCGCATATCACTACGTTGTCGGCATCCACGATTATGGGATTGATGAGCCCGAGCTTGCGGATCGAGCCCTCGAGGGTGGAAAGGTCTCCGAGCTTCGCCCTGACGCCGGGCGAGCGTGTCCTGAGGGCACTCGTCTCAATCTCAACAAACTGCTTCTTCATGATCAGACCTCCAGCGGCCGCATGGCCGGTATTCTACGGGTTCCAGTAGCTCAAGACCTTGAAAAGGAAATCGCGCATTTCGCTGCGGCTGACAATGTGGTCGATGAAACCGTGCTGGAGCAGGTACTCGGCGGTCTGGAAATCGTCCGGCAGCTTCTGCTTTATGGTCTCCTCGATCACGCGGCGCCCCGCAAAGCCGATGAGGGCCCCCGGCTCGGCAATGTTCAGGTCGCCTACCATGGCATAGCTGGCCGATACCCCGCCCGTGGTCGGGTCGGTGAGGACGCTTATGTAAGGTATCTTCTCCTGGTGAAGTCGGGCAATTGCAGCGCATGTTTTCGCCATCTGCATGAGTGAGATGATGCCCTCATGCATGCGGGCACCGCCTGATGCCGCGAAGATGATCAGCGGGATCTTCCGCTTCAAAGCGTGTTCAGCGGTAAGGAGTATCTTTTCTCCGGTACCACTACCGAGGCTTCCGCCGAGGAACCGGAAGTCCATGACTCCCACGGCAACCTTCATGCCGTGGAGCCTGCCGGTGCCGGTCAGGATTGACTCGTTCAGGCCGGTCTTGGTGCGCGATTCCTCGACCTTGGATGCGTAGTCGACCTTGCCGTCGGTGAACTTGAGCGGGTCGGACGGGCGTACGTGGTTGTTGATTTCTTCAAATGACCCGGCATCGAGGGTCAGCTGGATACGCTCCTGAGCGGTTATGCGGTGGTGGTAGTTGCAGGTGGGGCATACCTTGAGCTTGCGGTCCCATTCCTCCTTGTGGATATGGGCCTTGCAGCGCGGGCAGGGCTCCCACATGGTGCCCTTGGGCGCCGCCTGCTTCCTTTCTGATCTGGTGAACCAACCCATGCAAACAACCCCCAAAGCGTTCGGTGGATGCCGATTATTCCGGAGGGTAGGCCAAGTTTCAACTAAAAAGGCGGATGACTGAGAATCATCACAATAATGCAGGCGCGGCGATGGAAGTTGCTTTCCGCAACTTTGCGTCCTGCCCGCAGTGGTGCGCCCGCCTGCAACGTTGTGCATAGCGTTGCAGGTGGGCTTTGCGTGAGACAACCCGGCTAGAAACTGACCACGATCCGCGCCTTGCCCCTGAACCCGCGCACAATGACGGTCTCGGTCGCCGGATCATATGAGCCGCCCTCGACCCTGACTGCCTTGAGGCCTTCGGGGTGGGGCAGGCGAATACGAACTTCCTTGGGACGCCGGTTGGTCGCGCAGGTCACAGTGGCCTCGATGCGGCCTTCGCGCAGTTTCGAGTTGACCACCAGTGATGCCGGTCCGAAGTAGGTCGCGATATTGGTCAGTCTGATCTGCTTCCCGTCCGCGAGCCACGCGCGCGGCGCGGCGTTCAGGAACTTGAGAGTGCTGCCTTCCTCGATCCAGAGCATCCAGCGGGTCTGCATGAGGAACCAGCCCTCTTCGTGTGTCTTGTGGGGACTGGCGTGGAAGTAGTGTTCCCACCACGTGTAGGTCTCGCGATCGGCGAGGCCCGAAAACCCGTTGTAGAACATCTTGAGAAACGGCTTCACTTCGCCGCGCCTGATGTGGGCTATGTCGTTCCGGCAGTAGTATGGCTGCGACAGGCATACGTTGTTCTTGCACAGCAGTTCCCCGTTCCATTTCACGAGGAATCCAGCCGCTGGCTCGTCCGGATCAACCACCTCCTGCGCGATCATGTACAATGGGCCAAGCAGGGAGTCACGCCCCGTGAACGTGCCGTGTGTGAACCAATTCCCGGGTTCGACATACAGCGCAACGGGACCGGTTGACTCCGCCCAGGGTGGCGCGGACGGGATCCACGTTCCGTCGCCAAGCGGCACCACCGGCGACTTCGCCATGCTTACAAAGAACGTGTCGCGGATGTCTTTCTTGAAAGCCTCCGCCTCGCGGGCCCAGCGCCGTGACTCGGCGGGGGCCGTGCGTTGCAGCATCTCGCTTACGCGCTTCATGCCCAGGTATGCATAGCCGTTCAGCATGAACGAATGGAAAGGATCTTCAGGATCGGCCACTTTACCTTCCTGCATGCCGTATCCCCGGCCACGCAGTTCTTCCTTCTTGTTCCTGTCGCGCCAGGCCAGCATGAATTCGCAGGCCTTGACAAGCTTGGGCTTGATGCGCCGGATCCATGATTCATCACGCGTGTAGCGGTAGTGTTCACCCATGCTCCAGAGGGCAGGTCCGGTCTCGAGCATGTACCCGCCGAAGTTCTGGATGAAGCCATCGTCATGCTGCTTGTCCAGGAAATAGCCCAGCGAACGCTCGGCCACCTTGTGCCAGCCCATCGAGTCAAAGAACTGGATGATGGGAGAGCTTTCCGAACCTATGGGGCAGTAGACGCCGATTGTGGCCGCGATGCTGCCGGTGGGTTCCTTGCCGTAGGCGACGACGTCGAGGTGCAGGAGCCCTGCGGCAACCATGTTGTCGAGAACCGGCTCAGGAAGGTCGACTGTTGCGCCCGAGGCCAGCTTGGCCTGCCAGTAGGCGCGGCACTCGGCATGCCTCTTCCCGAAGTCCTGCCGGGCAAGACGGGCGGCACGGTCTGCCGGGATCGGTTGGTGCGGCAAGCGGAATTCGAACACGGCCTTCTCGCCGGGTTGGAGAAGGACGGCCATTTCCTCCTGGGGAAGCGGTTTGCCGTTCACGGTACTCACGGCAAAGACCCGGCCGGTTGCTTTGAAGGCCTTGAACCCCGTCTTTGCGTCGTATTCCACCTCACCGCGCGGGCCGTGATAGGCGTTCTTGAACCAGGCATAGCGTGGCACCTTGGCGGTATTGACGGCCTCGACGCGGGTGTAGAGGACGGTCTCTTCCTCGCGGTTCAGTTCCGCAGGCTTAAGCCTCTCGTGCTCTTTTGCCTGGGCTTCGGTGAACATGTGCCCGGCGCCATAGCCGTCGGCGACGAGGAAATCGGTTCCGCGCAGGTTCTTGAGGGTGAGAGAGCTTTGTTCGAGGGTGACAAAAGCGGTCAGGTTGTAGCGGATGTCGTCATCTTCCGCAGTGCTGTGCAGAATGGGGAGCCGTCCATCCTCGATGCTGCGACTGATGGGATTCACGCAGGCCGCCCCGCGGCCAACAACGAATCCATACCACACCGGCTGGTTCTCGGTCTCGGGCAGTGTGAGAATCGATCCGTGATAGCGGGGATTCACGAAACCCCAGTATTTCTGGTCGAAATTGTACCCGACTTCGAAAATACGCATATCGCGGCTGAGACCCAGCCAGGTGGGACACATCTGGCTGCGCGTGACGGCTGAGGCCTTCTCAAAGGATTCCTCTGGTTCGGATTCGAACCGCGCCATGTTGTCCTGCAGGCCAAGCCGGCGGATATCTTCCGCGATCTGGTCGTAGGAACGCTTGTCGGCAGCATCCGTCACGGCTACGCCATATGCCGCGACAAATACCGGGTTGATCGCATTGACGTCGCGCAGGAGGAAGGAAAAGGCGTTCTTCTTCGAGTTGACCGATACGATCGTCTGGTCAGGTCCGAGGCCGATCTTTTCCTCGCCGACGGTCACTTCGAGCCGTCCCGGTTCGCCGGTGCCGATGCTGATGGACGTCCCTTTGGCGCTGCCCTTGCCGGCTGCAAGCCGTGTGCGGACGAGCTTCCCGTTGCGCACTTCGAGGGTTCCAGACACACCACCGGTCTTCCACGTGATAGCGACTGTCTTCATGGTATCCTTTCCGCGGTTCGATTCAAACAACGGCGTTCACGAGAACAGAAAGCAGTGTCGTGTATCAAGGAAAAAGGGGCTGTCAGGGGCACAGGACACCACGTGCAGAGGCAAGCCTGTAGATGGTCTTTTCCGCGCGTAGCATGAGTTCGCCGCGGTGGATCCTTTCCTCACCACCGGCTTTCTTTCTGAAGACATAGAACACATAAGTGGTTGATTCCCCCGACATGTTCTTTCCCTCGCCGCTCTCGACCCTGATGTCCCTGATGTCAACAAACCGCACGGCGTGTTTCTCCTTCTTCCACCATGGGCCAATAACGGCCTCGACGTGATCGGTATCAACGAGGACATGCTGTACAAACAGGCTTGGTGAGACTGCTGCAAGGAGTACGCCGGCGAACACGAGGGTCGAGACCCATTTCGCGGGTACCATGTTGCGCGCAAGCCAGACGCCCATGGCAAGCCCCAGTCCGCCGAGCAGGGGCAGCAGGAATGTCCAGAGTTCGTAGGTGTACATGACCTTACCACCATGCACCTTCTCGTTGATGCAGCCCGCGCACATCAGCAGTACGCACACGACAACAGCCGTCCTGCACAGAACGTGCTTCATGGTCTTCCTCCCGTCTCTTCCTCAAGATCATACACGTATATGCTGTATCCGAGAATGGCCTTGGGTGTGAGAGATCGGAACTGGGCGTAGGCGTCCGGGTCGGCGGGCCAGTAGGAGGAACCGTTCACGAAATAGGGGCGGCCCCAGAGGAGGTTCGCGCCTATGGCAGCGTATCTTTCCGTTGGCTTGTCCACGAGCATATTGCACCGGATGCCATAGATGGCGGGGTCGACTCGTCCACCGTAAGCAAGGTCTATCTTCTCAATATTCTCGTGCCTCATGTACTCGCGCAGCTCGACAAGGTCCTGGCCCCAGTCGAGATTCGAGTCCAGGAAGATGCGATGGCCGCCGCCGTTGCCGCCGGCGGCCAGGTTGAAGAAGGGCAGGTAGTGGGGCCACTCCAGCACGGCTATCGCAAGAACCACGGCAAGGCCGGTCCATGCGGTATGCCGTCGCCATGGCCGGGTCTCGTCACAGGTGTTTCCGCAGGACATTCCCACCAATCGCGCAATCCACAGGGCCATCACCGGGTAGACAAAGAGCACATACCGGACACCGATGTTTTTGTGACTTGCCAGGGAGAAGAAGAGAAAGAACCCGATGGCAGACAGAATGAACAGCCACTCGTCTTCCCTGATCCTGCGCCGCACCCCCGCCGCGAGGGCACACAGGAACAGGACCACCAGCGGTGTCTTTACCAGCAGGCCGACAACGTAATAGTGGGGGAACCCGGTGCGGTTCACTTCACCCATGAGGTAGGCGAGGTAACCCTTTTCTGCAAGCTGGGTATCAAGGCCCTTGATGAACCAGCCTGCGATGGGCGGACGGAATCCGGCAGGCAACAGATCCTGCAGTGTGCAGAACAACGGGGTCTCGAACTTGAAGCTGTCCATCCGCCAGAATACGTCGCTGCCGATAAAGCCGATGTCTATCACAACGCATGCCAGGGCCAGTGCCCCGATAATACCGAGCACGGTGCGGCGGCTCCATGTGTAGGTGCCGGGGCCCGGCTCGGACCTGCGCCCGGTCCGGCCGGCCAGGAAGACAAGCAGTGCCGTGAGCGGAAGGAATACGAACAGAAGAATGCCTGTGTACTTGAAGAGTGAGGCAAGTCCCATCGCCGTGCCGAGGGCCAGTGCCCGAAGCACCGTGGGAGACCTGAGCAGCAAGTCCATTGCCGCGCATGCGGCAATCATGGTCGTCACGACGAAGATGTCCGTCACTGCCAACTGACCGAGCGATATCACAATTGGCATCAGCACGGTGAGGCCACCGGCCAGCAGGCCGCCCTGTTCACCGTAGAGTCGGCGACCATAGGCAAACACGAGCAAGCCCAGCGCGGCAAAACATGCGAGGGATACCAGCCGGCAGTAGAAGAAGTACGTGTGGTAACTGCCGGCATTGGCGGCGGCGAAGTAGCGTCCGCACCGCCATCCGCTGTTGTGGCCTTCAACCCATTCCGGTTCGGTATGTGCATCGGTGAGAAGCAGGGGCAGGGAGACAAGCATTTTGGCCAGCGGCGGAACGCCGTTGTCGAGGTGAAAGGCACCGTAACGCCAGAGGAGCAGACCGTTGGGGCATATGGTGAATTCGTCGGTGGTCACCGACTTCCGGGCGGTCGAACTGACTCCAAGGGATAGGGCAATTGCCAGAATCGCAAAGAAACACAGGTTTGCGCGACGTGTCGTCGGTACGGTACTGACTTGTGCCGAGTCTGCCATTGTTACACCGGCATCCTACAATGCACCTTCAAGATACCTGCGGAAAGTGTCAACCGTGGCGATAAGCGTGCTCTGGATCTCGACCGAAGGCAGGCGATAGGGATGAGTCTTCTCCGTGATATAGCGGGTGTCCATGGGCGGACCACCATCCGCGTCGTCGGGCTCACTGCTGCCAACCAGGTCGGCGAAGCGGATCTTCTTACCGTCGGCATCGTAATCCCGTCCGATGATCCACAGGCGGCCAAAGCGGTAACGCCGGGCGACCTCGTCCTCCGCCACCTTGCTCCATGACGTGCCGGTGAAAGCGAAGTCTTTCGACACGATGCCGAGGCGGCTCTTCAGGCGCTCATCGCACTGCTCCAATTCCTCGCGTATTCGTTCGCCACTCGGGTCCTCGACGCCGAGCTTCGAGAGGCTCGGATGCGTCACTGTGTGCGAACCGATATGCCAACCCATGTCCTTCAGTTCGCCGAGTTCGTCCCAGGTCATGATCTCAAGCTTGCTGTCCGGCGGGTATAGCGAGGAATGAATCTTGTCCAGCATACCGGTGTTGACGAAAAGGTTTCCCTTGTAGCCGTAAGCCGAGAGTACGTCGTTCACCGCGTAGCGCATGGACTTCATGGGATGATCGAAATCGAACATGATCGGGCGGGCCGGGAGCCGACCCTTGCCGCTTCGCCACAACGCGAGTTCATTGTAATTGACGGATCGGAAGCCCATCCCGGAAGCCGTCCGGACCAGATCCTCGAAATGCTCGCGGCTCAGAGACAACCATGGATCCGGGTTACCCGGGTCGATCCCGTGGCTCATGGTGACGGGGATTCTCATGGTCGTTACGTTCAGGGCCTGGCGCAGGGGCTACCAGCTTATTTCCCAGGCGGCGTTCAGCTTGGCCACCAGGCTGCGGGTACGCCGGGCCAGCACCTCTGCGACTCCAAGTAACAGAAGACAGCCGAGGGTAGGACAGTTGTTCAGGAATTCCTCGAGTTTTGCGCGGGACATGCGCCAGACCCAGCTGTCGGTTCGCGCAACAACCATGGCGCTGGCCTTGTTGGGGTCCAGGATGTTGATCTCTCCGAACCACTCGCCCGGCTGTATTGCTCCGAGGGGTGTGGCGCCGCCACGCACTTTGTGAAGCGCGTGCAGGACGCCGTCGACGAGCATGTAGAGGCAATCCTGGGTTTCGCCTTCCTTGATCAATATCTGTTCGGCCCTGTAACGGAGGAACTGGCCGTAGGCGGTCAAGGTGCGACGGTCTTTCTCGTCGAAAGCGGACAGGACACCACATGCAGGCAGGACGTCGGGAATCTGTTTATCCTTTGTATCCATTGGGCAAGCTTTACTCCGGGCCGATGCGAAAACAAGGCAGAAGTGAACGAAGACATGCCCCGCTTCAGCAGCGGCAGGCGCGCACGTCTTCCATGTACCTGTTGGCGGCTGCGACGGTCGTGACCCCGTTGACCTGGTACATGACCCCGCCGACAAGCCTGCGGGTCTGGAGGGCTTCGGCGAATTCCATGATGCCGACGCCAACCACCAGTGGTACGTCGCCCGTTCGCGACCGTATGTCACGCAGGATCGAGAAAGAGGAGGGGAAACCCGTATCCTCGCCGAGCAGTATCGCCTTCAGCCCCTTCAGCGTGGAGACGGCTTCGAGCAGGTGACGGCCGTTGGCGTGGATATGCACTTCGCCGCCATCATAGCGGGCGAAGATACGTTCCACCTGGGCACGGCCCCATTCCTCGAAACAGGCAACTGACGCCATGTGGAACGGATCTACGCTTTCCATCACCGTTCTGCCGGGAAGCCACTGGCAACCGAGGTCAAACGTTCCTCCGTCATGGAGGGGTACGGTTCTGAAGAAGGCGTCCTGGATGGCAGTGTTGACCTCAAACCCGAAGTCTATCGCCTTTCGGACCATGTCTGGATCGTCGAAGAGACTCATGTAGGTCCGCGTGGCGCCGAGCAGTTCAAAAACGAAGTTAAGACTGTCGATAAGGACAAACGGGCAGATCCCGAATCGTCCCCGTGAGCCTTCTGCAAAGATATCGAGCTGCTTCATATATCTCCGGAACCACGGGTGGGAGGTGCTGAAGTTGAGGCGGCCGAACTCCGACCAGTCCTTGAGCAGCGGAGCGACCATGGAGGAGATCCAGCCGTTTCCGGTGTTGCAGATGAAACGGACGTCGGCGCCGAGGATGCCCCCCACCAGTCCCTGGTCCATCTCGCTCATGTAGGCGAAGGGCATCGAGTCATCCTCGACAGCAGGTCGTTCCTTGAGCAGTCTGTTCCAGAAATCTATCCGTTCCCGGGGATCGGGATACTCGCATTCGCCTTCGCGGTGTGTCTTTGCGAACTCCGCGACCACATCCTTGCCGGGTAAGTGGAACGTTGCGAATATCCGGTCTGCAGCCTTGCGTTCGTAAAGCGACCGCAGCCTTGCGATTGCCTCTCCAGCGTTAGGTTTGTAAAGAAGCTCACTCATGCCATCACCAGGCGGAAGGGACGAACGTTTGACCTGTAGTAACCGGCCTTCTGCCCTGCGGGTGACCAGCTGCCCGAGAACTGCAGCCAGCCGCTGACACCGTCCGCATCTATCCATTTCAAGGGCAGCCGCGGGCAGTAAGGATTGAACTCGCGACCCTGCCAGTACTCTTCGAAATGCACGAGCGAGAAGGGCCCCCACGGTTCCGGCGCCTCGAGAATGATGAGGTCCGTGCCGTCGTCGGGCGAAAAGTCCTTGTGTAAGTGCCACGTCAACAGCAGGTAGCGCCGGATGCCGGCAAGGTACACCATTTCCGGCAGCCCGAGCCACCGATGCAGACACAACACCGGGATCGATTCCTGCAGATCATGGCTCCAGGCAGGTTCGCGGGACGGCGAAAACGAGCAGACCCATTCCCATGCCTCTTTCCGGATGATGCTGTCGGCTGGCACGCGGCCGAGACGCAGATTGCTCCCGTTGTCCCACTGGTCTGACGAAATGGCATATACGAAGCTGTCGCGTGCGTTTGCGTTGTCCCTGCCGAAGTTGATGAAAGACGGACCGCCAAACTTGTGCCCCGGAAACATCGGTGAGGATATGTTTCCGAAAGCCGGGACCCAGTGGGCGCCCTTGTTGGCGGAATAGACGACCTGCGCGTCGCTCCCGTGCTGTGAATGGAGGCTGAACGGAGGCTTCCGGAGCCGCAGCATATTCTGGAATGCAAGGTACAGGACCCCGCCAACGCTGATCATCCCGCTGGGTTTCGGGCCGTCGCCGCCCCATCCCAGGTAATCGTTCATGTGGCTGACCTTCTGGATCTTGTAGTCGGTGGGTCCTCCGACAAACCTCTCTACGTCGAGGCCGCTGGTGCTTTCACCCCAGAGGGGATCCCCGGCGGAGGTGCATATCTCCCCGTCATCCGCCCACGTCATGGGATACGTATCGCCCTTGATATCCGGATCACCGTAACCCAGGCGATCTCCCCGCCACTCAAAACGGGCTATGCAGGTGCTTCTCGGGATTGAGATCATTGTCACCGCCTTCTGATCGGGGTCGTGTTTCCTCCCCAGGTGAACCGCACGACGGAAAGCCTACGGCGACAATCCGGCAGGCTCAATCGCAAAAGGGCGCGTTGCACAGGAGGGGGGGGAGAGGGGATTCCGACTCCTCGTTTCAGTCCGCTCGGTGCCTCTCGTGGTTAATCCGGATGGAGAGGGTATCCACGACGTGTGACGCGGCGCGGAACCGCCCGGCGGCCGTGAGTCAGGTCAGGTGCCCGAATACCTGCCGGACGGCTTCCATGTAGCCCATGCCGTGCACAGTGTCGGGCTCAAGATAACTGCCCTCGGTCCATTCGTTCCAGCAGTTGACCGTGAGGATGCGATCCTTTGCTTTGCGCGTGGAGAGGCGTTCCCTTGTGGCTTCAAGCGCGCTGCGGAATCTTGCGGGCGTATTGCCCCCGATCGTATGCATGAACGGGTAACCGGTGTTACCGAAGGGGTCGGACTGGTTGGCGCGGGGACTGGAGTCCCAGCCCATGGTTACATTCGGATAGTAGGGGACATCGAATTCCTTCTCTGCGCGGTTCCAGTATTGAAAGTAACGATTCTGCACGTAGCGATAGCCGGTCTGCATCTTCGGCAGCCCCACGTGGTGAATCCATACGTAGGAGGTAACGCTGTCAAAGCCCAGCTTCTCGACCACGTCGGCCGCGTCCACGGGTGTCTCTTCGTTGGGCAGGATCGGCCTGCCCCAGACAACGGCGTTCAAGTGCAGACCAGGGAAGCCGGCTTTTTTCACCATCCTGCGGAAACGGTCCAGAGCCTCACGGGTTGCCTCAAGGCTGCCAAAGCTCCTCATCAGGCAGTTCAGCTCATAGAGAGAGAAGTACGGCCGGCCGTTGATGCACCAGTACGACGGGTGACGGAAATAGCGTTTGATGACATGGCGGCATACCCTGTCGAATGTGGCAGGCGTGACGCACCCGGGGTAGAGCACAGGCTGTGGAGCTCCGAGCTTGAAGGGATGGATTTCCACCCAATCGTGGTTTGCCCACATCAATGCGAACTTGAGGCGTCTGTTGTTTGCCGCCCCAAGGAAGCCCTTGTCCAGCCCCCGTTCCAGGTACGGGCCATCGTTGTACCAGTACCAGTCGAAGATGAAGGCGTCGATGCCATGGTCGGCCGCGGCATCGATCTTCTGTGCCATGGCTTCCGGATCAGACTCGTCGGTGTAGCCCCACAGCGGAGCATTGGGCTGGTGGTGCCCGGGAAACCTTGGCCGCGCAGCCTTGACGAGTTCCCATTCCGACCACCCTTCCCCCTTCACACGGCGGTTTCGCGCATCACTCGGGTGGTAGTTGGGGAAGTAGTAGCACGCCACTGTGTAATCACGCATGATTTATCTCCCCAGCTGGAGCGTATCAAGAAACACCGTAACCGTGTTTGCGTTGCAGCCGCCCCGCCTTGGCCCGTCGTAGCCTCTTGGCGAAGACGGCTCTGTCGGGGCGAAGAACGACGCGGCGGCAGAGCGCCGCGGCTACAGCATTCCTTGAGACGTTCTGTTTCTCTCATGGGAATGTGGGCTTCAGGTCGCGCACGTTGTCCAGCTTTGCCTCCGCCCCTGCAGCCGGCGCGTAGAGCATGACGGGCCCCATGATCCCGCCCGTGCCCAGTTCGTTCACCGTTTCGTTCGATACGCAGAACACGATGACGTTACGGCCGACCTGCACAGCCTCGGTCGCATCCAGCTCGAACGGGTAGAACGTTGCCCCGTGGCTGATACCGATCACCTTGCCGTTGACCCAGACCTTGGCTGACTCGTCCACCCCGCCGCACCACAGGAAGACACGTTTCCCTTTGAACTTCTCCGGCATGTCCACCACCTGGCGATACCAGGCCAATCCCTTGTAGTATCGAAGTCCCTGGTTGCTCCAGGACGATGATGTCTTGATTGTCTGCCAGTTTCCGCCGGCGGTCCCGGCTTTCCAGAGGCCTATGTCTTCGCCCACCTTCAGGGGATCGATCTGGAACTGCCATGTATCGGTCGTCATGGCCACGGCTTCGTTGCCGTTGGTCACGCGGGCGTATCCCTGCTCGGTGGCGTTCCGGAAGAAGCGCTTCATGTAGTTAATGTAGGTGCTGTGCCTCCCGGCTGCGACCATCGGAACAGGCTTCATGTCCATGAGCTTTTGTGCCACCGCGTCGAGCCGGTCAAGGTCGGCCTTTGCTGTGACGAAGTCACCCCTCATCCTGTTTTCCATCATGGCGATGAATGCCTCGAGCATATCGAATGTGTCGGTGATCATCCGCACACGTGCTTCATACGCACCGGCGCCGGTTGTTTTTGCCAGGCCTTCGTTCAGCAGGACTCGGGCGCGTGCCCGCAAGTCGGAAGGGTAGAAGAAGGGCATGTCCCACGATGACCCGGTGCAATAGTCCCCGTCGCGCAGGGCTGCGTCCATCATGGTGATGTAGCCACCCATGGGTTCCGCCGCCGGCCCGAAGAACTTCTCGTAACAGTCCTTGAGCAGCGCATCAACGTCGGCCTTGTGGTTCCACATGAGTTTGCCGGCGATATACATTGAGGGGAACTGCGGTCCGTAGTTCGGGAAGGTTTCCACCCGCCAGCCCTTGACGCCCAGCTCATGGCATGCGGGAATCTCGTCTCTCAGCCTGTGCACAATGATGAAAGGGAAACCGGGACACGCCAGGTTGCTCCAGTAACCGCGATCGTACAGCTCGGGCATGATCTTGCCCCACTCCTGGAAGAGCCACTTCGCGTAACTCTTCTCAGGCGCGACGGGGTTGGAGAACCCATGCACGCGGTCCAACGCGATCGGGGCAAGCGCGCCCTGGATCGCGGGGTTGGGTTTCTCCCGCTTCGGCGGCCTCATGTAGGTGTGGTAGATATAGAATGCGAGTTTCGTGTCGGGGAACTCCGGCAGCACCCGGTCGAGGACCTGGTTGTAGAACCAGATATACCGGTCGGTGACCGACGTTTCGTTGGAGAAGGGATCGAAGTCGCCGGCATCGAGCGCCTTGCAGTTGTCGCACTCGCAGAAGCCCGCGCCGTCGTT
>Ga0172371_10001129_pt1 | contig 42053 bp, 29 predicted proteins | sample Lak12m_FD_114543 | JGI IMG/M metagenome (GOLD analysis project Ga0172371, IMG submission 114543) | Freshwater microbial communities from Kabuno Bay, South-Kivu, Congo - kab_022012_12m | ecosystem: Environmental > Aquatic > Freshwater > Lake | place: Democratic Republic of the Congo: South-Kivu... | reverse complement strand
AGCAAAGCTATCCTTGTGAACAGAAAACTTTTTAGCACTCGACCAGTTTTTAATATTACTTCCTTAGGAGTAATTGGTATTCTGATTTTTCTTTACGCATATTTCTGGTAACCGGATTCGGTTGCCGTGAATAATGTGTTTACACAATGTCTAAGCAAAAGATGGGATTTCCGTTGATGTTAGTTTTCTTAAATCCCATTTTTTGCAAATACAGATCATGTTTTGCATTCCCGGGATTGCTGTAAATCTTTTTTATTTTTTTACTGTTGAAAATATTTTGATAGACATACTTTCCGATTTTCAAATCTCGGTACCCTGGGATTACAAAATCTACTTCTACTAAAAGACTCTCGTCATTTTGTTTCGTAGCACAAATTAATCCGGCAGGAATTGAATTCCTTAAAATAAAAAAGACAATAGAATCTTTTTCCCCTTTAAACGAAAAATTTGGCATATATTTTTTGAGTTCTCTTTCATGAAAATTCAAAAAGTAATGGAGATACTCAGAATCATGTTGTACTTCAAGCACCTTGAAATAGTCGCGCGCTTTAAAGATGTCATAGAGATAATAAATATCTATTACGCAAATGAATCCATTTACGATTGCCACTGGGGCTGCATTAATGAGTAAACCGTATGTCGCAAAAAAAATAGCGCCAAGTAAATTGATTATTCGTAGTTTAACAATTCCACTCATCATAAGTGAAATGGCAACCAGCCCAGATGCCGCATAACCGATAAATTCTATAATTTGAATAAGCTTCTCCTAAAAAATGAAAACAGAACCGAGAACAAAATCAAAAGAAGACGTTCTCGTTATTTTGTTAAAATTATTTTTCCCCTAAAACCTTTTTATAATATGCTTCGTACTGTGGAATGATGAGCGATTTATCAAAATTCTCTAACGTTCTTTTGCGCGCGTTAGCAGAAAATTTTTGATATTTCTTCTCATTCGATAAAAGTTCAAGCGCATATTTTGCCATTCTATCAACATCGCCAAACTCAGCAATGTAGCCGGTTTCGTTGTGAGACATCAGCTCAGGTAATCCGCCGACGCTTGAGCTAATTACCGGCAAACCACAAGCCATCGCTTCAAGCGCAGCCAAACCAAAACTTTCTGATTGGGAAGGAATTAAAAATAAATCGGCGCAATTCAAAATTTCCGCTAATCCATCTTGTTTGCCAAGAAAGATAACATTCTCGTAGAGATTAAGTTCGCGGCTTAACCGTTCGCATTCGGAACGATCCGGTCCATCGCCAACTAACACAAGTTTGCAAGGAATTTCTTTTGACACAATGCTCAAAATTTTAATAGTGTCAGTTACTCTTTTTACGGCTCTGAAATTTGAAGTGTGAATAAGAATTTTTTCACCGTTTGGAGCTAAATGTTTTTTCAACGGTCCTGGCGGTCGTGGGCAAAGCAACTCGGTGTCAACAAAATTAGAAATAACTTCGATATCTTTATTAATTTTATAATTGGTTAAGGTTTGTCCCTTTAAATAGTTTGAAACGGCGGTTACTCCGTCGCTTTGCTCAATGCTAAATTTTACAAGGTGAGAAAAAGAAGGCTCCAATCCAACTAACGAAATATCTGTTCCATGAAGCGTTGTAATAATTTTAATATCACATTCTTCCTTCAGAATTTGTTTCGCTAAATAAGCGCTTGTCGCGTGAGGAATTGCGTAGTGTACGTGGAATAGATCAAGGTTTTCATAGCGCGCAACTTCGACCATTTTACTGGCAAGCGCAAGTGTGTATAAGGAAAATTCAAACAATGGGTAAGTAGTTGTTTCAACTTCGTGGAAATAAATGTTCTCAACGAAGTGCGGCAAGCGAAAGGGGTGAGCGTAGGAAACGAAATGAACCTCATGTCCTTTTGAAGCCAATTCTTTGCCGAGTTCAGTTGCAATAACACCGCTGCCCCCGTAAGTAGGGTAACAAGTAACGCCAATTTTCATAGTAAATCCGTTTGCCGATTTTGTGAAGTAATTATAACCATCGCTAAAAGAAAATTAATTATTCTTTTTATTTTAAACTATGGTAATTTTAGTTGAAATATGCCGGTAACAGAAAACAAATTCAAGAGAGTTCCTTTTTACTTTATTCCTTTACAAACGTTGTTCTAAATCATGAATATAATAAATAAACTTCTGGCTTTTAATGCGAACACAAAAAGAAAGATTTTCCGCCGTGAAGTTGAAAATGCAATACGCAACAGAACTGAAATAAAACTTCCAACAGTTTCAACACTTAATCAACAACACCTTGTAGAGATAAAAAATTCCTTTCCCTTTCAAGTTTTTTCATCAGAAAGCCAGAGAGTTGCGATAAAGAAATTTTTAGAAGGAAAAGAGAATGCAGAATATATTTTAAAAGCAGCCGAAAAAGTTATTAATCACCGGTTTAGTTTTTTCGGAGGCGATGAAAACAGTTTAGGCGAGCGCGTGAATTGGAATTACGATTATCTTGCTTCTTTTGCTTTTCCATCTGAACCATACTACAATATTGCCGTTGAAGGTTTTCCCAAAGGCGTTGACCCACAAGCGGCATGGGAGCTTGGTAGAATGCACCAACTTTCAACGCTTGGCGCCGCATATCTTTTAACTAACGAAGCAAAATATGCTGAGAAATATTATTCTTTGTTAGATGATTTCGTTCAGTCAACTAAAAATTTTACCGGCATTCAATGGACGAATCCGTCCGAAGTTTCCATTCGGTTGTTGAATATCATTTTCGGGTTTGGATTTCTTTTTGAATCGCCGGCAAGTAACGAACAAAATTTTCTTAGCGTGCAGCAAGCCGTTTTACTTCATACTGTTTATTTAGAGCATACGCTTGAATATTCCGATGTTCCCGATCACCGCTTTGTCCTTGTTCATACTGCGCTTTTGTGTGCGAGCATGTTTATACAAAACAAAGCTTATGCGGAAAGGCTTTTTCATTTTTCAGCCGGTCAATTTGAAAAAGAGATTCGCCGTCAAGTTTTTGAAGACGGAGTAAGTTTTGAACAATCGGTTCAGCTGCATCCGTTTAACACAGAATTATTTTTGCTCGCAAAATATTTTCTGGAACGTAAAGGGAAAAAAGTTTCGGACGAATATAACCGCCGTTTGCGAGAAATGTTTGCGGCTTTGAGTTTTTATCAAAGAAAAAACGGCGAAGAAATAGCATTGCCAAATATCGGAGACGCATTCACTTCAACCATTCTTTCTTTTCCGTTTTGCGGGCAATCAAAATATATCGAAAGTTTGCTCGCAATCGGCGCTTATCTTTTCAATGAACCCAAATTAAAACTGCCTCAAGCATCTGCGGTTGAGTATCTGGATTTTCTCTTTGGCGCGCCAGCGATAGAAAAATTTACTACTATGAACAGCGATATGGACAACACTTCTTCCGTTGGGCTCGAAAGCGGAGGACATTATTTCATGCGCACCAAAGAGGTAGATATGTTTATCAGAGCGGGAGAGATTGGTAAATTTGGTTCCGGCGCGCCTGGGCATAACGATACATTTACATTTGAATTAAATTATAAGAGCAAACCTTTTTTTGTTGATCCGGGGACTTACTCTTTTTACGCCGACAAAGAATTACGAAACGCGCTTCGGTCCGTCTTTTCTCATAATACTTTTTCGGTTGATAATACGCAGCTCGCTGATTTTAATGGATTGTTTGATATTAAAGTTGATCTCACCAAACCGAAGATTATTGAATGGCAGACCGATAATCAAGAAGATAAACTTGTTGCGCAGCACTTTGCTTATGTTCGTCTTTCGGATCCGGTAATCTGCAAGCGCGGATTTTATTTTCACAAAGAAAAAATGAAAATCAAAATTAAAGATGAATTTCTTGGAGGTGCGAAACATAAAATTGTTTCTCATCTCCATTTACACGATGAAATAGAAATTGAAAAAATAGAGACAAATAAATATCTTCTGCAAAATGGCGACGCAAAACTGAAACTTACTTTCCATTGTTCAAGTGAAAATTTTAACGCGTATTTGCAAGATTCAGTTTATTCTCCGGCTTACAGAGTTTTGCGCCACGCGAAAAAATTTCATACGGTTCTGCATGAAAACCTCCCAACGTTTTATATTATAGAAATTGATCTCTTATGAAAATTCTTGTCATCGGGCATACAGTAGAAGACCATATTGTTTTTCGCGGCGAAGAGCAGGCGGTAAAGCCGGGAGGAATTTTTTATTCGGCTTCGGGCTTTTGCTATCTCAAAGATGAAGCAGATGATATTTCTCTTTGCACGTCAATTCAAAAAGAGAATTACAAACTTTTTGCTGATGTTTATAATGAATTTAATCCAGAATATTTTTCGTACGTGGATAAGATTCCGGTCATTCATCTCAATGTATTTGAAAAAAAAGAAAGACACGAGCGATACGAAAACATTACAGATAAACTCGCCATTCCGTTTTCATCACTCAATAAATTTGATGGAATTTTTATAAACATGATTACTGGCTTTGATATTAGCGTTGAAGATATACAGCAGCTAAGGCACGACTATAACGGTCTGATTTACTTTGATGTTCACTCGCTTGCGCGGGGTGTTGATGAAAACTATCGGCGGGATTTTCGTATAATTCCCGAAATTGAAAAATGGATTTCCTCGGTTGATATTATTCAAGCGAATGATCATGAACTCTTTACTTTGAGCGATAAAAAATCAGAAAAAGAAATTGTTGAGGAACTTCTTCAGCATGGAGTAAAAATAGTTTTGATAACAAAAGGCGAACATGGCGCATCGCTTTACACGATAAACGAAAACATGATTAGTTCAATAACCATTCCGGCAATACCGGTGGAGACAAAAAATAAAATTGGATGCGGCGATGTTTTTGGCGCGGCTTTCTTTTATTCCTTTAGCAAAGATAAAAATATAAAGAAGGCTTTTACCCTTGCAAATATTGCCGGCGGCTGCATTGCCTCTTATTCAAAAATAACTAAAATGAAAGATTTAAAAAACGATGTTCTCTCAAGCTTTTCTTAAAAAAAGAATGTTAATATTCGGCGCAAATGGAATGCTCGGTCAGCGAACAATTCATCTTTTTGCACAAACCGGAAATTTTGAAATCCTCGCCTCTTCCAGCGAACCCGAACCATTTTTCTCCGGTATTGAATATAAACAAGTTGATTTTACGCGCCGAGATGAAGTGAAAAATGCAATACTAAACTTTTATCCTGATATCATTATCAACGCCGCCGCATACACCAATGTTGATAAAGCTGAAAGCGATAGAGAACTTTGCTGGAAAGTGAACGTGAAAGGTTTAGAATTTATTACCGAAGCCGCGCGCGTTGTTGATTGTCATGTTATTCATATTTCAACTGATTATGTTTTTGACGGAACCAAAGGTCCTTACAGCGAAGTTGATACGCCAAATCCCTTTGGTTATTATGCGCGCACAAAACTTGCCAGCGAAAATGCGTTGAAGATCGGCGGCGCTTCTTTTACTATTCTGCGCACGAATGTTTTGTATGGAATTATAAAAACGGGGCGCGCTGATTTTGTTCGATGGGTTGTAGATTCTGTTAGGAACAATAAACCAATTCGCATCGTTACGGACCAAATTAATAATCCAACTTTTTTAGACGATTTAGCCGCGGCCATTCAGCAAGTAATCATAACTAAGAAAAATGGTCTTTATCATATTGGAGGAAGAGAATTTCTTTCGCGTTACGATTTTACACTTCGCATTGCAGAATACTTTAATTTAGACAAATCGCTGATTGCTCCAATTGTTACGGCAGAATTAAAGCAACCGGCGCCGCGCCCACTAAAATCGGGGTTAATCACCATTAAAGCTGAATCAGAATTTGGGTTTAAACCAACCAGCATTGAAGAATCATTTGAAAAAATGAAGAAGGAATTAAAGCTATGAAGCAAATATTTTCATCTGTCATTCTGCGTTCTTTCTTTTTTCTTTTACTTATTTCTCATCAAAATATTTTTGCACAAAAAAAGTTTCCTGAATGGGCAAAAGGAATTGTGTGGTATCAAATCTTTCCCGAACGTTTTGCAAATGGCAATGCAAACAATGACCCCACCGCGGCGGAAGTTTTTGTGAATCAAAAAAGAATTCCCGACGGATGGGAAATAACAAAATGGACATCGAACTGGTTTGCCCAATCCGCATGGGAAAAGAACTCAAGTCATCGCGGGTATGCTAATTATACTTCGCGTCGTTATGGCGGGGATATTCAAGGGATTATTAACAAACTTGATTATTTGAAAGAGCTTGGCGTCGGAGCAATTTATCTCAATCCAATGTTTGAAGCAGTATCCATGCATAAATACGACGGTTCGTCTTATCATCATATTGATCATACTTTCGGCAATGATGCTGTTGGAGATAAATTGTTGATGAGTTCCGAAACTTCTGACGATCCGGCAACATGGAAATTAACTTCCGCCGATAAATTATTTTTTCAACTGATAAAAGAAGTTCACGCACGCGGAATGCGCATTATTATTGATGGCGTGTTTAATCATACCGGCGAACAATTTTGGGCGTTTCAAGACGTTGTAAAAAAACAGCGGCAGTCGAACTATAAAGATTGGTACAAAATAAAAAGTTTTGACGATCCTAAAACGGAAAAGAATGAATTTGATTACACCGGCTGGTGGGGAACAAAATCACTCCCGGAATTTAACAGAAGCGAAAATGATTTATATCCCGCCGTAAAAAAATATATTTTCGATGCCACGAAACGATGGATGGACCCAAACGGCGATGGTGACCCCGAAGACGGAATTGACGGTTGGCGGCTTGATGTTGCGAATGAAGTTCCTATCGGGTTTTGGCGCGATTGGAATAGTGAAGTAAAATCGCTTAATCCAGATGCATTAATTATTGGCGAGCTTTGGCAAATCTCTAAAGAATATATTTCCGCAAATGGAGTATTCGACGGACTGATGAATTACAATTTTGCTTATGCGGTTTGCGACCTTTTCATAAATAAAGAAAAGAAAATTTCTGTTTCTGAATTTGTGAAAAAGCTGGAAGAAATTGATACTGCTTATCCAACAGAGAATTTGTTTCTTCTCCAGAACTTGATGGATTCTCACGACGTTGATAGACTTGCTTCGATGATTGTAAATCCCGATCGCCACTTCGACCGCGATAATAACGGGCAAAATTCAAACTACAGCCCAAGAAAACCAAAGGCTGATGAATATGAGTTACAGAAACTTGTTGCGGCATTTCAGTTTACTTACCGCGGCGCGCCGATGATTTATTACGGCGATGAAGCTGGTATGTGGGGAGCTGACGATCCGCATGACCGTAAGCCGATGCTATGGAACGATATGAACTATGATGACGAAGTAATTGATTCTTTTTCAGGATTTCAAACCGGATTTGGGAGTTATAAAGTTGAAGTGAATACCGATCTTCTTGATTTCTATACAAGAATGTTGAAAGTTCATAACGCTTCAAAGGCGCTGCGCTTAGGCGATGTGAAATTTGTTTTACAGAGTGATGAGAAAAACATTTTTGCGTTCACCCGCACGTATGAAAACGAAAAGTTACTGATCCTTTTCAATCTGAACGGAAAAGAACAAAAATTTTCCTTCGACATAAAAACCCCGCAACTTTATAATCTGCTATCGAAGGAAAAAATTGAAACGAACGAGAAGCCTTTTTCGCTTGTTATTCCGGGGGAATCGTTTTCGATTTACAAACTGGAAACAACTAAGTAAAAAAAATGGCTTAATGCTTTTGTAAGCAGGGATGCGGTTTTAAATTTCAGTACGATGCTGGCGCTTATAGTTTACTTTTGGTTCAAACAAAACTAATTGTCTCTCTCCGCAAGTTGGCTTGGTAATTTTGTCAAGAAGTTATAAATAAAAAGCTCTTTACCCATCTGGTTAGAAGATTCTGTTATGTTTCGCATTCCGTATGTCAAGTCCCAGGGAATAATAGTTGCGAACGAAAATAAATTTTTTATATAGTCGCTATCGTCATAAGTAATAAGCCAATTGTGGCGGCAGTTCTTCATTGTTTGTGCAAAACGAATATGATCAAATTCTTTGTGTAAGTTTCCGTTCCTTCCGTAGAGTGCAGATTTTGTTGCAGAGTAATAAGGGGGGTCTAAAAATATAAAAACATTTTCCCCATCTTCTTCAATTACTTCTTGAAAGTCATGGTTTGTAATTTTTGTTCCCTTGATTACTTCGCCGAATTTTTTTAATCGGTTAATACTACTCTCTGTAAAACGACCGTAAAAGGCTTGTTCGCTGTAACCACCACTTTCGCTTGTTCCAGAAAATGTAATTCTGTTGAGAATAAAAAATGCCGATGCTTTTTCTACATTGTTAAAATTTGAAATATTGAGTGTAAGAAATTTATGTAAGTCTTTTCCATTTGTAAATTGATTTCTCCATTCACAAACTTTACCAATTACCGACTAACATCTTTGCTGCACATGTCCCAAAACTTGAAAAGATTTAAATGTAAATCATTTACCCAAAATTTTTTCTTTGGATATTTTTGTTTCAGATAAATAAAAATAGAACCGCCGCCTAAAAACGGTTCTCTAAATTCATCAAACTCAGGGACAAGTGAAGAAATTAAATTAACGGCTCTGCTTTTACCGCCCGGATATCTGAGTGGACTTTTTATCATAAACGTTCTAAACTTTCACGCTTAATATTTACGGTAAAATGATTGTTTGTTGCCTCTTCAAAAAGGTTCTTAATAATTTGTATTTGTCCTTCACTGAAAATATTGCACATAAAGAAATCTGATTTTTCTTTTTCTGATGAATTGGAGCTGATTTGTCCTTTCAATTTGGCTGAAGTTAATTCCAAAATTGGTCTGCATTCTACTTCCTTACCGTCAATTTTTGTCTCGACTAAATTGCAATACAAAATCATTTTGAGCAAACCGTCTTTGATGTCACTTTTACTGGGCAAAAGTGAATTTGCGCTGTGCTTCCCTTCGAGTAAAAACAATGTATCTTCTCTGGCTAAAATTTCATCAACGGTGAAGAAATAATTCTCACCGAGATAATTTGTGATGGTAATTTTCGCTTTGCTCAATGTGGACAGATTTTCTTTTGGTTGTTTTGTTATTATTTCTCTTGATTGTGCTTTCAATGCTTTGTCTCTTGAAAACTCTACAAACATGGAAACGTCTTCCCCGATTTTGGTTTGAAAATTTTGCAATCCTTTTATACCATGCAACGGAACTTTGGTTTTCATTTCAATTTTTTTGTAAGATAAAACAACTCTCTTTAAAATATTGTGAAAGTTCGTTTTCAATTCGTTTATGTTCCAGTGCAGCGCCGAACTGTGATATTCTTCAATCTCTTTTATTTTTGTTAAAATATATTTGTTGTCAAATTTTTGATTGCTGATTTTGTTTGCAACTTTGTCCGCTTTATAGTAATAAGCAAAAATTACATACACATCAAGCAAGGACATTAGCGAAACAGTATCCCACTGAAGAAAATCTCTATCACCAGCCGCGCCCTCGTCTTTTACGATCGGAATTACTGTAATCTTTTTTGAAGTATTGAGAGTATTGTAAACTCTTTCGTAAGGATAAGAGCGCGTACGTTTCGGTGAAACCCATTTTGAAATGGCAAACGTATGCTTGTCGTTATTAATTATACATGCGGTCGGAACTTTGTTTATATCAAATTTGCTTGCGTCAAATTGTTGTAACTCATCGGTACAAGATAATTTCCATTTAATAACAGTAAAATTGTTTGGAAAGTTTTCTATTATAAACATTACAATAGTTTATTGTCAATACTTTTTCTGCAATATAACACTTACTCATCTTTTATAAATGTTATTTTTTTATCTCATTAATATCATCTTTTTTATAGCTGAATAGCTTGATGTTTGTAATTTATAAAGGTATATCCCACTTGCCAATTTTGATCCATCAAACTCAACAGAATATTCTCCGGCAGATTTTTCTTCGTTTACGATTGTTGCAATTTCATTTCCCAAAATATCAAATACTTTTAATGATACTTGGCTTGTAACTGGTAACTGCCAGCTTATTTCTGTGCTTGGGTTAAACGGATTTGGATAATTCTGTGAAAGGTAAAAATTTATTGGAATTTCACTTTTCTTTTCTTCTACTGAAACCGGCGCGTTGAAAAAAGTGAGCAACTTATTTATCAATTCATTTCGCGTTGCTTCGGGATAAACTGTTTCAAACGGAAATCCCATAACCGCAATTTTACCGGGTTTTACACTTTGCGGAAAATTTCCAGTGAAGAGTATTGCGGCGTATCCTGAAGCTGTGTCAAGGTCTGAATATTTTAGAAAACCGATTCCTCCATTAGTTGATTTAATAACGTCAGGCCACTTTACATTAATAGCGCCGTGTGTTCCGTTATCAAAAAAAAAAGAAGACATTCCGGTGCAAATTGAGTTGTTAAATGGTTCGGCTTTGTAGTATGTGGCGGAAGCTCCGAACGGCGCATCGTTTAGATATTTCATTTTTAAATAATTCCATGCAAAATCTTTATCAGTAGTTGAACCTTTATAATCAAGGTCCCAGGCAATTTCGCTGCCGGAGACAAAAAGATTGCCGCCGTTATTTAAAAATGATTTTATTAACGACTGTTCAGTTGCGCTGAATGTTTCATCTACGGTGCTTTCATCGCCTAAGATGTAATCTGCCATTTGGTAATCATTCAGTTTGAATGTGCCGTCGAGAACGGCATCGTTTGTAGCTGATTCAAAATATCCTTTATTAAATGTTACCGCTTGCGCATGTTGACGAATAAAATCATACGTGTTTCCCGTTGAGCTTCGGTCAAATCCGTTAACAAGTAAAATTGAAGGATTTGTAGTTGCCGATGGAACTCCGGCAAGTACTTCTGATTGCGCTGATTTCCCGGAAAGATTAACCGCCTCCAATTTTAAATAATAAATTGAATCGGCTTGAAGACCATCAATGACAAGATTTGTTGAAGAAAGCGTTATCGGAGTTTGAAAATTTTTTCCATCGCGACTTACATAAACATTATAATTATCAACCGCCGGATCATTACCGATCATAATTTTTAGTTTGTCAATTCCAGCCGGTTTTATTCCAAATGATTTTGGTTTTCCGGGCAGACTTGTATTTGCGATGTAAGTCGGTTGAGTCATCGCGCCGGTTTCATTACTTAACATTTTATAAAGAACGGGATCGGCAAGAATTGTTTTGATGTTTTTAATCGCTCCGTCAACAAGTATTTCGGCATTAAGCAAGCGGATGCCATGGCTGTAATCAACATAACTATTGATATGAATATTTGTAACCGGCTGAATTGGCGTTCCGTTTAGTTGATGCCAGCCGTAAATAACAACATGATTCGGTTTTGTGGGATCAACAATTTTGTTACTGAGTACAACATCTTTTTTTGTCCCACCGGTAAGTTGTCCAAGTATTCCGCCCGCAGCAATGCGTTGGGCTTCAATGGCACTATTGTGTTCAACAAATTTTGGTACGCGCGTGCTTTCATCTCCGACAGGCGGATAAGTTACGGGTTCTAATTTTACTACCGCATGCGGATAAATATCATCAACAAGTTTTGGCGTTGGCATAACAGCGCCAAAGAGGTCTGCAAGTTTTTGTGCGGTTATCGGGCCCATCGGTATTCGGCAGAAATCTTCATTAGAGCCAATGGATAAATAATCAGGCATAACTTCATAAGTACATGAATGACTGATTCCATTCCCATCAATAAAATTTGCGGATATTTTTGTAAGCGTTCTCATAAAATCGGGGATGTTACCCGCCGAAAGCTGGTTATAAATTTCAATCTCTCGTTGGTCGAACGTCATATTTAAAACTTGCTGCATAAACTGTGAACCGGTGATAGCGTTAGCCGGTCTTGGAGGAATGGTTAGAATTTTTGGAAGAAGAGCAGCGTCTTGAATAAATTGAGTATATGCACGCTCGCCGTAATAAGTATATCCAAGTCCTTCATTTGCGGTACCGGAAACCATTCCTTGTATAAATCCATTCAATTCAACTTGAACAGTATGGAGGATAAGTTGTTGTGGGTTCTGCTTAAGGATTAATTTAACTCTACCGTTGAGCGCGGTGTATTTAATGAAGTCAGAATTCTCTTCATCGGTAAAGGGGAAATAATTACCGAGATACTTTCTCATCATTTTACTTCTGTACCAAGTTCCGCCGGTGGCGCTAACAACCGGAAGCCCGTTGTACAAAGCTATGCTGTCGTTGTACGCAAGTACGCTTAAAAAATGATTCGGCGATGCGTTAATCCAGTTTAATAATTTTGCGCCATAGTTGTCGTCATAATTATAATCGCTGTCGAGAAAAGAGATGCGTTCAACACTGTTTGGAATTTCTGCCGCGTTATTCATAAATCCGAAAGTAAAACTTCCGCCTCCGCTATGCCCGGTTAAAACAATAAACGGGTTATATGCCGAAAAAATATTTTTTAAATACGTAACAAGATTGTTAATCAGCTCCGGGTTGTTTGGATACTTCGCTCTCCACGAAGGCCAACTTTTTTGCGCGGTTTCTAAATAGACGGTTACTAAATTAGTTTCATTCGATTGATTGCGAAGGAAGCGTGTTTGCGCGCCGGTGTGTTGAATATCGTAATGCCAGTCGTCTCCGGGATTTAATTTCTTGCCGATAGTTTGTTCAATAGTATTTCCGTTCGGTAATGCAAAGAGCGCTATTTCAGTTCGTTTATTTGGATCGAAAGATTCTTCCGCCGGCGCGTTAATAAAAATTCTTATTTCAGGGTCATAAGTGAACACGCAAATCTGTTCATTGAAATAAGGACTTATAACGAAGCCGGGAAGATGTACAGCGGATTTTTTTTCTGTTGCATGATTGCCGGGTGTTACTGGCAAGGAAGCGGAAAGAGGCAAAGTAAATATGAGCAGCGTAATGAACAAAAATATCTTCGACATAATTATTCCATTGAATGATTTCATCTTTTGGATGTAAAAGTACAAAAAAAATGAACGGAAAAAGAAAACCGCAGAACTATTTAGAGAATTGTCCTGCGGTTTCAACTTTTATTAAGAGGCGGTAACTAAACTATTTTAAGAGCAAAAGTTTTTTTGCAGCTGAAAACTTTTCGGTTCTGATTTCGTAAAAATAAATTCCCGATGGAAGATTAACCGCATTCCACGTAGCAACGTGGTTTCCGGCGTTTAATTTTTCATCAACCAAAACGGAAACTTTTTCGCCAAGTTGGTTGTAAACGATTAAGGAAACTTTGGCTGCCTCCGGCAAAGCAAACTTTATTGTTGTTGTTGGGTTAAACGGATTTGGATAGTTTTGAGATAATTCGTGTTTAGCCGGCAAGCCTATCTTAATTTCAACCTCTTTAGAGTATTTGTAATAACCGTCGTTATCAATTTGTTTTAAGCGATAAAGATGTGTTCCGTTCGCGCTTGTTTTATCAATGTATGAATACGTTTTAGGTGAGTTGCTATTTCCGTTTCCTTTAATAAATCCAATTTTCCCCCAAGGCTCATTTGATATTCTTTTTTCAATTTCAAACCCAAAATTATTTAGCTCGGTTGCGGTTTTCCAGTTCAATTCAACGTTCTGGTTTATAACCTTTGCGGAAAAAGAAGTTAATTCAACCGGAAGACTTCCGTTTTGTGTTTCCTGTCCATAAAGCCCGGTACCGGTCCCGACTAAAAGTTCATCATAATAAAGAACATTGATTTGCGTTCCGGCAGGATAAGTGTAGCCGGTCGTCCAAGATGTAGCAGCTTTTTGCATGTAGTAGATTTGATTGTCAACCGCTACGAAAATTGTGTCGGCGCCGTATGAACCGGCTCTTCCATATTTCAAAAATCCGGGAGACGAAGTTGGGAAGCCACTGGTTGTTAATGTTGTCCACTTATTACTATCGGCGGTAGCCTTATAATAAGCGATAGGATGATTTGTAGTTGCGTCTGTTCCCACGGCAAACACAGTATCACCGGAAACAAATAGATCCATAATTGTCGCAGTGATGGGATATCCCACGGCAGTGTACGAACCGTCAAAATCATTTCTTACGCTCCAGGCACTTCCGCTCCATTCTGCACGATACACGCTCCGCGCTCTATCGGAGATTGCTAGGGAAGTATCGTAATTAACTCCAATATAGGCAACCGGATTTGATCCCTCATTTGAAAAAACAATATCATAAACATCGGCATCGTCGTGTCCTGTTGAAGCCCGAAGTAACTGCTGATTCCAAGTACTCCCCGCATCAGTGGAGTAGAAAAATCCGCCTTGAGTAGCATCGTCAATAAAATATCCGGCAGTTACAAGATTATCGTTTGTCGGGCAAACCTCAATAGCCTCAACTCTTGCCATAGAGGAATAAGAGTAAGGCGCATTCTCGGCTGTAAAAACTTGTGCCCAATTCGTTCCGGAGTCAGTCGTTTTATAAACCCGCACATTTCCAACATATGCAGTATCATCTTTATCGTTGTTCATTTCGGCAGAATAATAGGGGGACCCATCTCCATTCGGAAAGAGGGCATTTGACCATGTTGGGGCAGTTGTGTAATCGGAAACTTTTCTTATTCCGGCTTTAGAAGCCAGCCAACCCCAAATTTTATTTGAAGCCATATCGAAGTCATTTACCTGAACCGCTTCAACGCCATTATCAATTTCAAAAAGAATTGAACCACCGTTTTTCGTCGCCCCAATTCCTTGATCTGTTGTTACATAAATAATTTGATCGTTATTCGGATCAACGAAAGCAGAACCATCGTTTGGATGTGTTTCAAAACTTGAGTTACCAAATTCGCTCCAGCTGCCAAACCCGGAGCCATTTGTATAAGTCGCATAGAGTTTAGTAAAACAGACTTTATAGGGAGAAGATGAACCTGCAAAAGAAAAATTAGGACCTCCGACACCATTTGAAATAGAAGTACTGCCGTCCCAAGTTGTTCCGTCGTTCGATGAAAATTGTACATATTTATTTGAGTTATCATCACCGCCTAAAAACAAACTCCCGTCAGGTCCAATACCAAATGCATCCCAACTGCTAACCGAAGAGGATAAAGCGCCAAGAGTAAGCGGGTTAAATAAACTTGTGCCGCTTAGTGAGTTATAAGCATCGCTCGATTTATACATACTTGGAGTAGTAGTTAGCGATGTGATATAAATTTTACTGTTTGCGGGATTAACTTTTATTGAAGGAGAAGTTGGTGTTGCACCGATAGCGATCATTCCGGTTGATGAAGTAATCGTATCTCCTAATGCATCTATTTGAGCGTAATAAAAATTGCTATCTTTAATAAAAAAAAGATAATCACCGTAAATAATAAAATCGGAGACAGGTGCCCCCTGTACTAAAGTAACTGTACTACCAGATGATATTGTTTTATATAAGTTGTTATTTAGTGAGAAGAATAAATATCCCGAAGATTGATGCGCATAAATTTTGGAAATGCCGCTGCCATATCCGGCTGCATCATCAAGACCTGGCATAACGGTAAATGTTCCAAAAGATTCTGATCCTGAAGTAGTGGTTACATCAGAATAAAAAACTGAGTTGGCACTCTCCGTAGCAATATAAATCCGGCTTGTGTTTGCACCTGTTGACACAACCGAGATGCCGTTTATTCTTCCACCGTAAACACTATTTACGCTTGGCGCCGATAGCTGCCCGTAGAGGTTGATATTCCAACCAAGTATTAATTCAATTGATAAAATAAGATACAAGTAAGTGAGTAATCGTTTCATTTTCTTTCCTTTTTTGTTTTTTTAATCGAAAACTAATATGAATAAAAAGGTTAAGTCTAACACGAAAGTGTGAATCTGTTTTTGGGTTGAGATAACTCACATTTGTTTTAGATGACGGGGTGTTATAGTAGCTCTGGAGAAAACAGAAAAAATATTTCCGGCAGGTGATGAAATGAATTTTAGAATATTGATTGCGAAGCGATGCTATTTTAAAACTTCTTCTAACAAAACCAAAAGAAGAAATAATAGGCTAGAAATAATAAGTAGTTCAATCTGACGATGTTTCATGGTTGCTTTCCAACAAGTCATTATCATTTTTATTTTTTTGTGCTGTAAAACTACAATAGAACAAAAAGTTAAATTTCACACAAAAGTGTTAATCTGTTTTTAGTATGGCGGGAATCACATTGCAAAGCAAGGGGGTAGTGAAAACAAAATCGGTTATTTTGTACTTAAATATTTCAGCACTGCTTCGGTGGAAGAGCGGACTTGCAGTTTTTCATAAATATTTCTCAGATGGCTCCGTACAGTTTCTGTTGCGATAAAGAGGGAAGTGGCAATTTCTTTATATCGTTTTCCCTTTGCAAGATGTTCTAAAATTTCCCATTCTCTTTCAGTGAGCGCTGCTTTAACATCATTTGTTTTAGAAATTCCTGCAAATGATTTTACAACCATTCTAGCAATTTGCATTGACATGGGCGCGCCCCCCTCGTGAGCTTCTTTAATTGCAGCGAGGAGGTTTTCTTTAGTTGTTCTTTTTAGTAAGTAACCAATAGCTCCGCTTGCCAACGCTTCAAAAACTTTTTCGCTATCTTCGTACATAGTGAGCATAACAATTTGTGATTGCGGAAGAAATGGCTTCAATTTTTTTATACAGATGATCCCCGACTCATCTGGCAGATTTATGTCCATTAAAATTACATTTGGGTATAAATCTGGTAGCCTTTGTAGCGCCGTTGCGGTATCCGGGCAGGTTCCAATACAAACATACTCTTCGGTTGAGTTTAGTAATAGCTCTAAACTTTGAGAAACTTCAAGATTATCTTCAACAATTGCGACTGTAATTTTACTCATTTTAATAGACTAATAAATTAAAATATAAAATACTTTTTTACTGGTTGAACTTTCTAACACTAACGTGTGAAATTATTTCATTGGCAGTTGGATGTTGATTTTTGTTCCAAATGATTTTATGCTGCTAATTTCAAAAATCCCATCAAAATCTTCAATTCTTTTTCTCATGTTTTTAAGCCCGTTGCTAAATTGATTAAGGGTGACGTGTTCAATTCCTTTTCCGTTATCTTCTAATTGAAATTCAATAACAGAACCGGTCAAAAAGATTTTTAGCTTAACAATATCGGCGCCTGAATGTTTTACAATATTATTTATGGCTTCTTTGAAAACAAGAAATAAGTTGTGCCTTAATTCCGCATGAAGAAAATATCCGGGAATTGTATCGGGAATATCAATGAGAAATTCAATTTCAGTTGACGATAAAAAATCTTCGACATATTGAACGATATAAAAAATTGTCTTTTCAAGTGAATCGTTTTTGGGATTAACTGCCCAAACAATTTCATCCATCGTCGAAGCAACATTTCGGCTCGCTAAAGAGATTTCGTCTAAATCATTTTTGAGCAGTTCCTGGATTGAGAGATTTCGTTTTGCCAAGTCGCTCATAAGCGAAATCTTTGTTAAACTTGCCCCAAGTTCATCGTGCATATCTTTAGAAATCCTCATTCGTTCTCTTTCAAGTGCGGCTTCCGCTTCTATGATTTTTACTTTTAGTTTGAACTTTCTTTTAAAATGCTGGCGCAGATAAATAGTAACTGCCGCAAGTGATGTAAAGATTGCAATTACTATAAACCAAATAGTTTGCCAAAAATGAGGACGAATGGTGAAACTTAATTTTGCGGCTTCTACACTCTCAGTTCCTTCCGGGGTAACGGCTACAACTTTGAATGTATATCTTCCGTGCGGAAGATGCGTGAAGTAAGCTTGCCGGCGCGTGCCAACAAAAGCCCAATCGTGGTCAATTCCTTCGAGCATATATTTATACTTTAAATACTTCCCATGTAAGTAGGAAATTCCTCCGTAGTTAATTTGGATAGATTCCGAATTTGGTGAAAGTTCATCAAGTGAATTTTTAGAAAGCTCTTTATTGTTTACAAAGATAGCATCAATATAAATGCGGGGTGCTTCAACATCTTTTTTGAAAAGATTTGGATCAATAATTACAACTCCCTCACGCGAAGGAGCGTAAATTCTCCCGGAATGAGAGATACAGCCGGCGTCATCAGCGACAGCGCTAAATTCGTCATTGAGCATACCGTCATTTTTACCAAAATAACTGAAAACAAGTTTTTCGATTTTTCCATCAGCGACATCATCAAATATCTTCCGCTTTATCGAAAAAATTCCTTGATCTGAGGTAGCCCAAAAGTTTTCTTTACCATCGTACAAGAGTTTTTTTATAGTGTTTGAATAAAGCCCGTTTTTTTCGTTGAAGTTGAAAATCATATTTCCTTTTATCCGGCTGATTCCAGAAACACTCGTTCCCACCCACATAACTCCCGCTTCGTCCTCAATTATTGAGTTTACTATATTATTTGCCAACCCGTTTTTTTCTGTAATAGTTTTAATAATTGAACCGTTACTATCTAAAATTGAAATACCACCTCCGGAAGTTCCAATCCAAAAAGTATTGTTTTGGGACTTACAAATACATGCAATAAAATCGCTTGAAAGACCTTTTGATTTATCAATAAATTTTGTTTTTCCGCTTTTTAGCAAAACAACTCCGGCGCCATTTGTTCCCACCCAGAGAGTTCCAGTATTATCAAATTTTAAAGAGCGTATAAAATTCGCTTTTAACAATCGGCGGTCCGCAACTTTTACAAGGGTATTCCCGGTTATTTTAAGAAGTCCGTAAAGTTGAGTTCCTAAAAATATTTCGCCCGTTGCATTTGCTGCCCAGGCATGCACGGTTAAGTTGGTAAAATTAGATTTTATTAAAACCAGATTATTGGTGGGCTCGTGAAATTTGGCAATTCCGTTATTTGTGCCGATCCATAAAACTCCATCAGGAGCTTGAAAAATTGTCCGAATTATTTTGTCGGGAGCTCCTTGTTTTTCTGAAAGAACTTTAATTTTGTTCTTTTTCAATCTGAACAGTCCGGTATTTGCGCTGCATATCCAGATGCCATTTGGTGATGGAAGAACTTGCGAAATATTATTTGTGAGTAGTAAATTTGAAGTGTTGAGATTAATAAAGTGTTTCCGGTCATAAACATAAATGCCGCTGTTAGCAGTTGAGAACCATAGGCTGCCGGTTACATCTTCACAGATGTGGTTTATCGTTTTACCTTTTAAAGGAAGAAATTCCTTTTTAATCTCAAACGTTTTTCCGTTAAAAAAATAGACTCCCCAATGCGTAGCGGCTAATATTTCTCCGTTAGCATCCTGAAAAATTTGTTCTACGGCTGAAGTAGGTAAAACCGGAAAATTCCTTATGCCTGTTTTCTCAATGAGGCATATTCCCGCATCATAAGTTCCGACCCATAGCCTTTCGTTTTTATCAAGGAGAAGTGAATGGATATCGTTACTGCTTAATCCGTTTTCTTTTTTGATGACAGAAAATTTATTGTTTTGAAAAATATTTAAACCGCCGCCAAAAGTGCCGATGTACATTTTCCCGTTTTTGTCTTGAGCAAAAGCGCTCGGATGATTTAATGACAACCCATGCTCTTCGGTAATTCTTCGAAAATTTTGACGATTCATTACGACAAGCCCCGCTCCGCCATTTGTAAACCAAATTTTTCCGGAAGAATCTTTAAATAAATCGGCGGCAATATTAGCCTTAATTTGAGGATTATTAGCGGCGTTAAAGATCATAAACTCGGAACCATCAAATCTTGCCAAACCGTTGCTGGTTCCTATCCAGAGGAAGCCATCATTGCCCAAAATCATATTATAAAGTGTGTTTGAGGGAAGACCGTCATCTTTTGACCAAACTTGCAGCGAATAGTCGGAACGGATATCTTTAGCAGAAAAATCAAATTTTAATTGTCCCTTTGTCTGGCTAAAAAAGGAAATGATTAAAATTATTGAGTAAAAAGTTTTTGTCTTCATCACCATGTTATGAATTATTTAATACGAATGTGAAGTTAAATTCAACGACCGAAGGCAAAATTAAGAAAAATATTTTGTATTGAACAAAAACATGTTTTGAATGTATCAATAAATTCTAATACTGATACTTCAAACAGAATAAAAAAGCAAGATGAAGATAGTGCGATTGTTCAAGTCGGGTTAGCGCGCTTCTTTTTCAGCTTACCGTTATCTACCTTCTCTCTTTATCTTTACTTATATTGCAGATAAATTTTATGACATTTACAAACTACAAAACCATGATAGCAAAAAGTATTCTTCTGATTCTTCCTAAAAAGAATTTTAACGAGATAGAATTTCTTACAACAAAACAGATTCTTGAAAAAGGCGGCTGCACAATATTTATTGCATCGGATGCAGCTTGTTTTTGTGAAGGAAAGAATGGACTAAAAATTAAAAGCGATGTTTCACTTCTTAATATCAATGAAAATAGTTTTGGCGGAATTGTTTTTATCGGCGGAAGCGGTGTAAAAGAGTATTGGCATAATCAACTGCTTCATAAAATTGCGCGCAAATTTTTCGAGAAGAAAAAAATTACATCAGCTATCTGCTCTGCGCCGGTAATATTGGCTAATGCGGGGCTCTTAAAAAATATTACCGCTACTTGTTTTCCGGACGATAAAGGAGAACTAATCAAAGCAGGAGCAGAATACAAAGATGCGAGCGTTATAGTTAGAAAAAATATAATTACCGCAAACGGCGCAAGCGCAAGCGAAGAATTTGCCGAAGCAATTTTAACAAAATTAAATTCCTAATTCGTAATACCTAATTCCTAATTAAATGAACTATTGTAACAGTTTAACAAAATTCTCGCGGTACAAAACGAGAGAAGTATTTATTGGAAGTATTCCACTCGGCGGAAACAACCCCCTCCGTATTCAATCAATGACCACAACCGACACAATGGATACTCTCGCTACCGTTGAACAAACAATCAGAATGGTAAATTCTGGCTGTGAATACGTGCGGATAACAGCGCCCAGTTTAAAGGAAGCGCAAAATCTATCAGCGATAAAAAAAGAATTGAAACTTCGGGGATACACTATTCCGCTGATTGCCGATATTCATTTTACGCCAAACGCGGCGGAACTTGCCGCGCGAATCGTTGAAAAGGTTCGCGTAAATCCAGGCAATTATGTTGATAAGAAAAAATTTGAAACGCTTGAGTACACACAAAAAGAATACGACGAAGAAATCGAACGGCTGCAAAAACGATTCACGCCGCTGGTAAAAATTTGTAAAGAATATGGCACCGCGATGCGCATCGGAACAAACCACGGTTCGCTTTCGGATAGAATTTTAAGCCGCTACGGCGATACACCGCTCGGCATGGTGGAATCTGCTTTGGAATTTCTGCGCATCTGTGAAGCTAACAATTTTTACAGCGTCGTTCTCTCGATGAAAGCAAGCAACACGCAAGTTATGGTAGAGGCGTATCGTTTGCTGATAAATAAAATGGAAGCGGAAGGAATGAATTATCCGTTACATCTCGGTGTAACTGAAGCCGGCGACGGCGAAGATGGAAGAATAAAATCTGCTGTTGGAATTGGAACTTTACTCGAAGATGGAATTGGAGATACAATCCGCGTTTCGCTGACTGAAGCCCCTGAATATGAGGCTCCCGTTGCCATTGCATTAGTGAACCGCTATCATGAAAGAGAAAATCACCAGCCAATAAGAGAAATTGAAAGCCATCCGTGCAATCCGTTTGCGTATAAAAAGAGAGAAACTTTTGAATTGATTAGAGTCGGCGGAGGGAATGTTCCGCGCGTTATTTCGGATTTCAGTTCTAACATCATTGAAAAAGAAAACGACTTAAATGCAATCGGATATTATTATGACGAAGTTACTGATAAATGGAATTTGTCGGATATGGCTTCCGATTTTATTTACCTCGGAGGTGCTGTACTTCCGTTTACCGCTCCAAACGGTTTGCGGGTGATTTATAATTTTGAAACATGGAAATTGCAAAAAGAAAAAACTTTGTGCTTTCCGTTTTTTAAGAATTTTTCATCTTATCAAAAAGAAAAAGCTTCAGCCGGAATTTTCAACATAGTAGCGGTTCGGCTAAATGATGTAACGCCTGAATTTCTAACCAACATAAAAAATGATGCAGCTATTATATTTGTTCTCGAAACAGAAAACTTGCACGGTATGGCTGAACAAAGGCGGTTAATCTTTGAGTTGATAAGAAATCAAATTAACAATCCGGTAATTATAAAAAGAGCTTACAACAGCATTTCAATTGAAGAATTTAGATTATTTGCCGCGACAGATTTTGGCGCATTATTAATTGACGGCTTTGGTGATGGCGTTTGGGCGGAAGTTTCTTCAGCGGAAATTTCTCAACAAGAAATTAACAGAATAATGTTCGGCGTTTTGCAGGCTTCGCGTGTACGGATTTCTAAAACCGAATACATCGCTTGCCCGTCATGCGGCAGAACGCTGTTCGATCTTTTGGAAACAACAGATAAAATCCGCAAGCAAACCGAACATTTAAAAGGGGTAAAAATTGCAATCATGGGATGTATTGTAAATGGTCCGGGAGAAATGGCAGATGCAGATTATGGATATGTTGGCTCCGGTCCCGGCAAAATAACGCTTTACCGCGGAAAAGAAATTGTGCGGCGCAATGTTCTCTCGGAAGATGCTGTAGATGAATTGATAGAACTCATAAAAGAGGATGGGAATTGGGTAGAAAGAAATGGAGGAAACTTTTTGGCTAAATAGTTGGTAATTTTCAACTATTCTTTTAAATTGGTATTGAAAAAAACGAAAATCAGATAGTTGAAGACACAAATATTTAAGTTAAAAATCAGAATTATTTATTTGCAACGCAATAGCTAAGTGCACTTTCCGCAAAAGTGCACTTTTTTTTTATATGAATATTAACTCGGTACAAAAATTTATTGAAGGATGGGCGCCGCCGCAGACAGCATTGCCAAAAGATAATGTCGGTTTGCAGGTTGGTTCGCCAAATAGCAAAGTGGAAAATGTCATGCTTTGCTTAGAGGTAACCGACGAGGTTATTTATGAAGCGGTTAAAAAAAAATGCAACCTCATTATTTCGCACCACCCGCTTCTCTTTTTCCCGCTAAAAAAAATTGATACCGACCGCGACCAGACCTCTAAACTAACCGAACTTCTCATAAAAAACAATCTTACTCTTCTTTCTTTTCACACAAATTTAGACTTTGCCGTAAACGGCGTAAGCTTTGCCCTTGCTAAAAAATTGGAGTTGACGAATATTCGGTTTTTGGTTAATCAGAAAGAGAACTTATCGAAAATTGTGGTGTTTGTTCCTGAAACCGGAGTTGAAAAAATTTCAGAAGCGCTTTTTGAAGCCGGCGCCGGCAAGATAGGTGAATACGAAAAATGTAGTTTCAGGGGAAAGGGAAATGGAACGTTCTATGGTTCAGAATTGTCAAACCCCGCATTTGGCAAAAAAAATAAATTTGAATCGGTAGATGAGGTTCGCTTAGAAGTTCTAGTGGAAGATTGGAATCTCGGCAAAGCAATTTCCGCAATTAAAAAGAATCATCCATACGAAGAACCTGCTTTTGATATTTATCCTCTAAAAAACGAAAATCAGCAATATGGATTTGGCGCAATTGGTTTACTGAAGAAACCGATGAGTGAAAAAGAATTTCTTGCTCACGTTTCGCAAAAACTAAAAATCACATTAAGATTTTCACATGGAAAAGGAAAAACAATTTCTACCGTAGCGCTTTGCGGCGGTTCCGGCGGCGAACTTTTGAAAGATGCCGTTGCGGCTCAAGCCGATGCTTTTATAACAGCGGATATAAAATATCACACCTTCCATGACGCGAATAAAAATATTTTGTTAATTGATGCGGGACATTATGAAACGGAAGTTCATGTTTTACCCGAATTAAAATTACGCTTAAAACAATTTTTACGTTTGAATAACGGACATGCAAAAGTTTTTCAGTTTGGAAAAACTACAAGTCCGATAAAATTTTTTATTAATTAAAGGAGACACCACGTTGCAACATAAACTAAAATTACTCTACCAACTTCAGGAGATAGATAATCAACTTGATCACTTAGAAGAATTGCGCGGAGACCTTCCGTTAAATGTTCAAGCGCTTGTAACCCAAATAACTAATTTGGAAAAAGTGATTAAAGAAAAAGAAGATGAGCAAGAAGCCTCGGTTACTAAACGAGGGAAGAACGAAGAAGAAATTGAGAGGCTTACGGAAAATCAGAAAAAGTTTAAAGCTCAATTGTATTCGGTAAGAAATAATAAAGAATACGATGCGCTTACAAAAGAAATTGATCGCTCCGATGAGATCATCAGAAAACATCATGCGGAAAATGATTCTTTGGCTGACTCGAGTAAAAAACTCAGCTTCGAGATTGAAGAAATTGCTCCGCAATTAGCTGAATTAAAAAAAGAACTAAAAGAAAAAGAAGATGACCTCTCTATCATCGTCAAATCGAATGAAAAAGAAGAAGCAAAATATTTAGAAGAGCGTTCAAAGATTGAATCTCAAATAAAAAAAGGCGACTATGCCGCTTACCTTCGAATCCGCAAAGCCAAAAAGGGCTTAGCGGTAGCAACCGTTATCCGTTCTGCTTGTTCCGGCTGCCATAAAATTATTCCGTCACAAAAACAGATTGAACTAAGAAAGAAGGATAAAATACACTATTGCGAGTACTGCGGTAGGATTCTTGTTTCTGCGGAAATTGGCGAAACAAACGAGTAAACGTATTGTTCGTTTGCGCTAATGTCTTTGTAAAATTCCCTTTGGAATTATAAGAATATACCAAATTCATTCTTTTCCAAAGGGGATTTATACACCAAGAAAATTTAACCGCTCGGCTGAAAAATCGGCTTGCCCGAAATTTTTTCCCTCTATTTTTTCTCCCTTTTCCGTAACTTGCGAGTGCAAAAAATAAAACTCAAGGTTGTTATGAAAAAAAGAACAATTGATCAAATTGAATTAAAAAATAAACGCGTTCTCGTTCGTGTAGATTTTAATGTCCCTTTGGATGAACAGCTAAATATTACCGATGATAAACGCATAGTAGAATCGCTTCCGACAATAAAGAAAATTATTTCAGAAGGAGGCAAAGCCATTTTGATGAGTCACCTTGGCAGACCGAAAGGGAAAGTAAATCCCAAATACAGTTTGGCTCCCGCCGCAAAAAAACTTTCCGAATTGATTGGAAAAGCAGTAGCCCTTGCCTCCGATTGTGTTGGTGAAGCGGTAAAAGCAGAAGTAGCAAAACTGAAAAACGGCGATGTGCTTTTGTTAGAAAATTTACGCTTTCATGAAGAAGAAGAAATGAATGAACCCGCATTCGCAAAACAGCTTGCGGAACTTGGCGATATTTATGTGAACGACGCTTTCGGAAGCGCGCACCGCGCACACGCATCAACCGAAGGAGTAACCAAGTTTCTTGCGGTTTCCGTTGCGGGTTACTTGATGGAAAAAGAATTAAATTATTTGGGAAAAGCTGTCGGAAACCCCGAACGCCCTTATTGCGCTATTCTCGGCGGAGCAAAAATTTCGGGCAAGATTGATGTGATAAATAATTTGCTCGACAAAGTTGACACGCTTATCATCGGCGGCGGAATGGCATACACGTTCTACAAGGCACAAGGCTGGGAAATTGGAACTTCATTACTCGAAGCGGAAAAAATTGATCTCGCAAAAGAACTGCTTGAAAAAGTAAAAACAAAAAAAATACAATTCCTCCTTCCGGTTGATGTTGTGGTTGCGCCGGAATTTACTAACGATTCTCCTTCAGAAATTGTAAAGGTTACTACCATGCCGGCTGACAAAATGGGGTTGGATATTGGACCGGAATCTATTAAGTTATTTAGCGAAGCAATCAGAAATTCAAAAACCATCGTGTGGAACGGACCAATGGGAGTTTTTGAATTTGAAAATTTTGCAAAGGGAACAAACAGCATTGCGGCAGTGTTAGCTGAAGTAACATCGAAAGGCGCTATAACCGTTATCGGCGGCGGAGATTCTGCCGCTGCAATTGCAAAAGCCGGGCTTGAGAAACAAGTTTCGCATGTTTCTACCGGCGGCGGCGCTTCGTTGGAATTTCTTGAAGGAAAAGTTCTTCCCGGCGTTGAAGCGTTGAATGACTTATAAGAAGGAAAATTTTATGAAAAGGGATTTGTTAATATAGATAAAGAAATTTTGGGTGGAACTCCTGTTTTCACCGGAACAAGAGTTCCTATCCAGACATTCTTTGATCATTTGGAAAAAGGAATTTCCGTAGATGATTTTCTAGAAGACTTTCCTTCCGTAAAGAAAGAACAAGCAAATCGAACATTACAGTTTACGGATGGAACAAGAGATCAAGATTAGGATTATGATTAAGAATATGATTACAAGATACTGAAAACTGATCCGCTGCGGCGGACTGATAACTAAAAACTTAAAAGAGAATTTTAATGGGTTTATACAACAGAGATTATTATCGTCCGAGTGGATTTGGCGGATTCGGATTATTTCCGCCGGTTATTAAAAATCTGCTCATCATCAACGGAGCTATTTTCTTCCTGATGACGATGATGCAGAATATTGTTTTTAACGGCGTTCCGGCAGAACAAATTATCATCCATTGGTTTGCATTAATGCCGCTTGGCGAAGGGTTTCAAATCTGGCAATTGATTACGTATCAATTTTTGCACGGCGGATTTTCTCACATCTTATTCAATATGTTCGCGCTTTGGATGTTCGGCGCAGAGATTGAAAATACTTGGGGTTCAAAGAAATTTTTACTTTATTATTTAGCGTGCGGAATAGGCGCCGGGCTTTTACATCTATTCCTTTCGCCGATTTTAACCGGCGGATTAGCTCCAACAATTGGCGCTTCAGGAGCTATTTATGGCGTAATGATAGCGTTTGCTATGTTCTTTCCTGATAGATTAATTTTCCTCTACTTCTTCATTCCGGTAAAAGCAAAATACTTTATAGCATTTATGGTTGTCTTCGAGTTTCTTGCTGTTGATAGCGTTGGAAGCGGAGTTGCGCACCTTGCCCATTTAGGCGGCGCGCTTGTGGGGTTTTTGTTTATTCTTTTGGATAAAGATTCTCAAGTTAGTTTTAAAGAAATGTTCGGAAGGTCGCATAGAAGCTACTCTCCGCCAAGAGATGTTTTTCAAAAACCTTCTTTTACAAATCCTTTTAAGAAAACCACGCCGGATGTTGAGGATGCTGATTTTTATGATGTGAACGAAGAAAAGAATAACGTTACGCAAGAAGATATTGATAGAATTTTAGATAAAATTAGTCAATCCGGTTATAAAAATTTAACCGAACGGGAAAAGAAAATTCTTTTTGAAGCGAGCCGGAAGTTGTAACGTATGCAGAAGAAAAAGCAATTCTGGCTTATTTTGTTGGCGGCGCTTACAATTGGTTTTGCCGGAATTATCTTTTATGTTACCAATGGTAAAACTATTGAGCAAGATACGTTTGTAAAATTTTACACCGATTATTTAATCGCGCAAGATTCGCTTGGCAGCGATCTCGCCTCATCAAAAAAAATCAGAGCGCTGCTCTACAAAAAATATTCTGTTACCGAAGAGGAATATCTTACCACGATAAACGATTACAATGCCGATCAAAAAAAGTGGGCAGAATTTTTTGGTAAGGTGATGGAGGAATTGGAAACCCGGCAGAAAAAAAGTATGCCTAAGAAATAGTTTTCATCTTAGCGATAACCACTCTTAAAGCGGCGTAACTGATAAACTCGGGAAGCCGCTTTTTTAATTCCTTCAAAGTTGTAAATCCTTTTTGCGCTTGAGCGGCAATTTGCTGGTAAAGTTCATCCGGCAAAAGTGAAGAAATATCTGTCTCGGGGAAATATTCTAATATTGTTTCAACTTGCATGGAAATTACCGGCTCGGCGAGTTTTCTTGTTTTGGCAATTTCCATTAAGGTAAAACCTTTTTGTACCAATTGATATGTTTCAGTTATTGATGAAGGAAGCGATTTTCTGTTCGATGGTAACTCGCTGAAAAGAGTTTCATCGCTCGTTTCAAAGCCTTCGATAATTTCTAAAAAAGCGTTGCCGAGTTTTGTGTACATCCGCTGATTAAATCCCTTTACTTGCAACATTTCAAAATGCGTTGTTGGTTTTTTCTCGGCAAGCTCGCGAAGAATATCATCGCCGCAAACAATGTATTTGGGCTGGGCAAATTTAGCGGCAATTTTATCTCGCTCTGCTTTTAATAGGTGAAACAGTTCCAAGTTTTTTTCATAATCATGGGGTTGTTCGGTTTGAGGGATAAATCCTTTTTGCTGAAGAAATTGTTTCCCTTTATTTGTTAAAAATATTTTCTTAAACTGTTTGGTATCTTTTTGTAAATCTTCTCTATCAATAAGATGCCGTATCACCGTAATAATATCTTGCTTTGCAAATGTTGAGCAAACCCCGAATGTGGAAATAGTTTTCAAGCTTGCAGCTTTTGATGAGCCGGAAAGAATTGCGGCAAGCTGTGGTTCAGTTGTGCCAAGGTCCATTTCGTAGGCAGTGCGCAACAGTATTTCGCGCAAATAATCAATTGTTGATTCCGGTAAAGAATCTTTATTTACGCAAACATCGCATTTGTTGCATTTGTAAGCTGAAACCTCTTCGCCAAAATAACGCAAGATAAATTTGAAGCGGCATTCTTTTGTGTAAACAAAATCAATCATCTGTTCAAGTTTTTTCTGCGCATGAAAATAAGCCTGGTTCAATTTCATATAGTTGATGTTGAGCCGCGTACTTTCAACCCGCACGCCTTGCAAGAAGAGGCTTTCTCTTCCGAGAGGTTTTGAGTATTCAAGTATTCCGCTGTGCTGCAACGAAAGAAGTGTTTTATCAATCTCATCCGTTGAAGCGCTAAGTTCATTGGCAAAGTCTTTAAGCGAGAAATTTATTTTTGATGTAAAAAGTGACGAGCCGAATTTTCTTAAGAGGAAAACGATAAGTTCTTTTTTCGGCTGAGATTTTAAGCTCTTTGTGTAGTTCTTCAAATGTTCGAGGTCAATAATAACTTGGAGAAAACTTGTCCGCTCAAAATCAGAGGTATATTTCAAGTGTCCGGCTTCTTCAAGAGTTTTAATTGCCGCCATCAGCAATCCTTTTGAAAAATCTTTTTTTATGAACGAAGCGAGATACTCGAAGTTAAGAGGAATTTCCGATTCTTTTGTTTCTCCGATTTTCACTTTGCCGTAAGTGCAGAGCGCCTCATATAATTTTTGAAGCAGTTCTTTATCGGGGTAAGCGGATTGAATAAAATATTGGTGAATAGAAGAATCATTCGATTCAAAAAGTAAAACGGCTGTCGAGGGTTTGCCGTCTCTGCCTGCTCTGCCGATTTCCTGATAATAATTTTCAATCGTTCCCGGCATGTTATAATGAACTACAAGACGAATATCTTTTTTATCAATGCCCATTCCAAACGCATTTGTTGCGATGATAACGGGAGTTTTGCTTTCAAGAAATTCTTCCTGGATTCTTTTGCGCCGCTCTGAAGTTAGCCCGGCGTGATAAAAAGAATTTTTTATTTTATACATTGATAAAACTTGCGAAACCTCTTCAGCTTTTTTCCGTGATGAAGTATAAATGACCGCCGGAGTTTTATAAAGCGAAATCAACTCAACAACTTTTTCATCTTTCTTTTTTGTTTGGATAACTTGAATTGAAAGATTTTCCCGCTCAAATCCTTTTACAAAAACTTTTGGCTCTTTTAGTCCAAGTTGGACAAGAATATCATCTCGCACTTCAGGAGTAGCTGTGGCGGTAAAAGCGGCAATCTTTTTTATACCGGAAAAAGTGAGGAACTCTTTTATTTTACGGTAGCTCGGTCGGAAATTATGCCCCCATTCGGAAATACAATGCGCCTCATCAACAAAAACGAACGCTGGGTTAAGTTGCTTTATTTTTTCGGCAAAGTAAAGATTTTCAAAACGTTCGGGCGCAACGTAAAGCAATTTTATTTTCCCGTAGGAAATCTCTTTTAGAATTCTTTCAATTTCATAATATTCAAGCGAGCTGTTGATAAAGGCTGAAATGGTTTCAGTCTTATTCAACCCGTCAACCTGATCTTTCATTAATGCGATAAGCGGTGAAACAACAAGGGAAAAGTTTTCGGAAATTAACGCGGGAATTTGATAGCAGATAGATTTACCCGCGCCGGTCGGCAATACTGCAAGCACATGATTACCGGCAAGAATCTCTTTAATAATTTCTTCTTGACCGAATCGAAATTTTTTGTAGCCGAAATACTTTTCTAACGCTTGATGCGGAGTCATTTTTCCCTTTGCGCTCACTCTGATTATTTCTTGTTCAAAGCAATAAATCTCTTAATTTTGGATTAAACTTTTACAAACATACAAAAATAATATAGCGCCGGAAAAGGGACGCGAGGATCAAGAATGAAGAAAACGATTATTCTATTTGTGGTATTTCTTAGCAGTCTCGGTTATAATCAAACGGTAAATCTAAAATCCGATGTTTTATTGCAAGGGTTTTATTGGAATTCGCCTGACGGCGGTCTCTGGTATGATTCACTCGCACGCCTTGCGCCGCATTTAGCTTCCGCAGGATTTGGTTCGATTTGGTTTCCTTCTCCGGTTAAAGGTGCCGCCGGAGGCGCGTCAATGGGGTATGATCCTTTCGACCATTATGATTTTGGCGAGTTTTATCAAAAAGGTTCGCGCGAAACCCGCTTTGGCAGCAGAAGCGAATTAGAACATGCAATCAAAGTTTTTCATGAAGCCGGAATAAAGGTTTATGCCGATGCAGTGCTTCGGCACATGATGGGCGGCGAAGAAAAAATTCCGTTTCAATGTATTCCAACAAATAACGGAAATAAAATTGTTCCCGATTCTGCATATCTGCTTTTCAATTATCCCGCCGGTTCCGGTAGATTTAAGAAAGACGCTTCTTCGTTTTATCCGAACTCGGAAAATTGCTGGGTTGATCCTTTATTTACACAAATAGACCCGCTTTTTCGGTTTGGCGATTGGCTCGATCATAATAAAAAAAGCGTTCGAGATAGTTTAATCGTTTGGGGGAAATATTTACGTGAGACGCTGAAGTTTGACGGCTTCCGCCTTGATGCCGTAAAATCAATTGACCCATGGTTTATGGCCGCCTGGCTGAAAGGAATTGGTAGTTATGATTATGCCGTTGCCGAATTGTGGAGCAGTACAAGCGATATTGGCAATTGGTTAAATCAAGTGCAAAATGTAAATGGCGCAAAAGTTTCGATGTTTGATTTTCCGCTTCGTTATACTTTAAAAGATTTGTGCAACAATATCACCGGTTCGTTTGATGTGAACAATTTATACAGCGCTGGATTAGTTAACGCTAATATTTCCGGACTTGATGTTTCTACTTTTTTGGAAAACCACGACTTTGACCGAATCGGATTTGATGGAAAAATTGACAACGGACATGATCCGGTTATAAACGATAAACAGTTGGGGTATGCGTACATTCTTTTTTCCGAAGGAAGACCGGCGGTTTTCTTCAAAGATTATGTTGATTACGGCTACAGCGGAAAAATTGATACGCTGATTTGGATTCGCCAAAATTTTCTTTCCGGTGGAACAACAAAGGGAAGCGCGCTCAATCCTTGGTTCATTGTTGAAAATAGTTCTTCGTCAAGCGATTTATATGTCGCGCGAAGAAACGGCGGAAGCGGAAAACCTCAAGCATTTTTGCTGATAAATGACCATCCAACACAGTGGAAAGGCGTTTGGGTAAATTCAAATCATCCAAACGAAACGTTTAAAGATTTCACCGGTAAAGCTGATAATCAAGTAGCGCAGGCTGATGGGAGAGTTCAACTTTGGGCGCCGCCGCGTGGGTATACAGTTTTTATTCCGAGAACAGATACAATCAATTATTCTCCCGTTATTGGAAATATTCCCGATCAAGCTGCTTACACAAATTCTAAATTTGTTCATCAAATTATTTTTTCTGATTTGAATGATAACTTGCTGACTTTTTCTGCCAAAGGAAAACCAGCATGGCTGCAACTTGATAACTCCGGAAAACTTTTTGGAACTCCTGCTTTTGCAGATACTGGAGTAACTTCTCTTATTGTTTCCATTAGCGACCCGAAAGGATTGTCGGCGGTTGATACGTTCAAACTTTCTGTTATTTACAATCTTCCGCCAAAACTTTCGGCAATTAACGATACCACAATAAAAGCAACTACCAGATTTGAATATCAAGCAGTTGCCATAGACCAAAACAAAGATTCGCTAGACTATTTTTTTGTTGAATCTCCTTCTTGGTTAAGCGTCAATCAACAAAGCGGATTGCTAACAGGTACTCCTTCAGTGAATGACACAGGTTATTTTTCCGTTCATCTAAAAGTAGCTGATAGAAAAGGAGCTTTTGATTCAACTTTTTTCTCAATTCATGTAAGAGAAAATGTGGATGACAGCATCGCAACGTATGGCAAACCAACGATTGATGGTAAAGTTGAAGTGAGCGCTTCCGATTGGTTAGATAAATGGTTAGTTGTTGTAGATTCCGATACGGACAGTTTTTGGAACGGCGATTCGCTTGATAATGAATTGATTGGTTTGTATGCAACTTGGGATTCGGACTCGCTTTACCTTGGCATTGATTATGTCCTGAATGACAAATACAACACGATGATGCTTTACCTTAATGCCGGAATTCCGGGGGGCATCACTGATTTCAATTCAAAGTCCGGTTATGCCGGAGATTATGCGAAGAATTTCCGGTTTACTTCTGAAGATTCGATAGACTTTTTTGTCGCCGATTATTATCACAACGTTCCCTCTCTTTTTAAAATTGTAGGAAAGACAGCCGAAGATATTTCAAAAAAAATTAATGCTAAGCGTGGCGGCAACGGGTGCGATGCTGAACTTGCTATTTCGTGGAATGATTTGTACGGCTTGGGCGCAGGTAATATTCCTAACTATGCTGTGCTGAAGATTGTTGGTTTAATTGCCGGAGGTTTGGATTGGGGCGCAGGCGATTCTTCCCCTAATAACGAAAACACAAACGGCGATGCAGGTCCCGACAGTTTGAAAAATCTTGCAATAATTTCTCCTGATATTAATGGAAACGGAATTCCCGATCCAACTATATTTATTATTTCAAATGTTAAATCTGAAAAAGGAAAAATACTTCCCGGTGAATTTGTCTTACTGCAAAATTATCCAAATCCGTTTAATCCGGAAACGGTAATTAGTTACCAGTTAGCGGCAACCAGTAAAGTTAGCTTAAAAGTGTATGACGTGCTTGGAAATGAAATAGCAACTTTGGTTAATGAAGAAAAGCAACCTGGCAGCTATCAAGTTTCTTTCAACACACAGCAAACTACTAACAACAGACAACTTTCGAGCGGAGTTTATTTCTACCAACTGCATGCAGGTAGTTTTGTGCAAACAAAGAAATTTATAGTGTTGAAGTAGGTAATGAGGAAGACCTTCGCGTTGAGGAGTAAATTATTAGCCTAACCGCGAAGGTTACTATAAAGCAATTAAATTCCTTTTTCAATTTTTCAAGATTCCCTATCTTGGTTGTGAGATTCTAAAAACTTTTAAGGAAAAGACAATGTTCAAAGGATTATTGCCAAAAGAAGAAAAATACTTCGAAGATTTTAAGGAGATTATCACGCACGTAGAAGAAATGGCTCGCATAACAAACGAGTTCTTTTCTGCCGATGAATACCAAAAAGATATTTACCTAAGATTAAAACCAATCGAAAAAAGATGCGATGAAATAAGCACGAAAGTTATAAAACGGCTTAACAATACGTTTATCACTCCTTTTGACCGCGAAGATATTTTTAGTTTGATAAAAAAGATTGACAGCATAAGCGACATTCTTTTAGGAACCGTGGCGCGCATTGATACCTACAGCATAACTGAAAAGGTGATGGGCGCAGACCAGCTCTCCCTTATTGTTTTTAGACAAATCAAAGAGTTAGAAATAGTGTTGCAGGATCTTAAAAATAAAGGGCCCCAGATTAACGAGTGTAAAGCAGTGAAAGATTTAGAAACGGAAGCCGATAATATTTATCGCGCTAACTTGAAGAAACTTTTTCTTGAAGAGAAAGATGCCATTACCTTGTTCAAGAAGAAGGAGATTCTTGACATGCTTGAGAAAGCGTGCGATAAGTGTCAGTCAACAGCCAATGTTATAATTTCAATTTTAATTAAAAATTCATAAACTTATAACAGCAAAAAACCAGGCAGCGCTCAATGCAAATAGATTACATTCCTTTAATTTCAATTATTTTTTTGGCGTTACTATTTGATTTCATAAATGGTTTTCATGATGCTGCAAATTCAATCGCAACGGTTGTTTCAACGCGGGTTCTTTCTCCGAAATTTGCCGTTACTTGGGCAGCGGTATTTAATTTTATTGCATTTCTTTTCTTTGGTTTGCATGTGGCAAATACCGTAGGGAAAGGAATTGTTCATTCGGATGTTGTGGATTTAACCGTTATCGGAAGCGGATTAGTTGCCGCAATACTCTGGAATTTATTAACATGGTGGTTTGGTATTCCTTCGAGTTCTTCGCACACTATGGTTGGAGGATTTGTAGGCGCGGCTATTACGAAAGGTGGGTTCAGCGCAATATTTATTGGTTCGGTAGTAAAAATAATCCTGTTTATTTTCTTAGCGCCGCTTATTGGTATAGTTATTTCTTATTTCTTTTCAATCATCGTTTTATATTTAAGCAAAGATTCTGCTCCATTTAAGATTGATAAAATTTTCAGAAAACTTCAATTACTTTCTTCGGCGGCGTATAGCCTTGGGCATGGTTCAAACGATGCGCAAAAAATGATGGGAATTATTTTTGTTGCGTTAGTCTCTTCCGGAGCTATGAAACAAAACTCAGAAATTCCGTTGTGGGTGGTTTTGTCTTGCCATCTTGCCATTGCACTCGGAACAATGTCCGGCGGCTGGAGAATCGTAAAAACGATGGGGCAAAAAATTACTAAACTTCGTCCTTTTGAAGGATTTTCGGCAGAAACAGCTGGCGCTATTACCTTATTTGGTACCGCAATTATGGGAATACCGGTAAGTACTACGCACACCATTACCGGGTCAATTATTGGAGCAGGAATTACAAAACGGTTATCAGCTGTAAAATGGAAAGTTACGCTTGATTTAGTTTGGTCTTGGGTGCTTACCATTCCGGTTACTGCTTTATTTGCAGCCTTTTTTTATTGGATTACCATAATGTTTTTAAAGTAGTTTAGTCGAGTTTTTACCAATATCTTTTCTTTACATCTACCATAAATTCTTAAAGGTTAGTTTGAGCTGCTGATGAATTAGAAACGTTATCTATCATAAAAACATTTGCGGTTAACGGAGCCTTATTTGCAAGTCTGAAACAACATATCGAACGCATAAAACACCTCATCTTTCCTGACTTGTTACACTGTGGAGCGACAAAAAGAAACGAATGCTTTAATGTATAATTTGTAATGAGTTAAATTTATAACGAAGTGATTTTATTGGAGATTTAATTCTAAGTTAAATTCATATTGCAGTCCGCTTTAGCGGACTGATTCATAAAATAAAAATATTCATCGGCATTAGCCACATTAAAGAAAATGATTTACTAACGAACGTGCGATTGTCTTCCGCTCTGCTTTACAATAATTTTGTATTGTTACAAAAATCACTCTAAAGTGATATTTTAAAATCCCGATCAATTTTTATAACTTGCAATAAATAAATGGAGAAGACCGATGAAAAAATGGTTTCAAGTAACCTTAACAGTTTTTGCGCTGCTTTTTAGCGTAAACGTATCTGCCACGGGAGTAAAAGTAATTGCTCATAGAGGCGGTTCTCTTTTAGCTCCCGAGAATACTTTGGCTGCATTTAAAAACGCTATCGCCCTGAAAGCCGATTTCATCGAACTTGATGTACAACTTTCCAGCGACGACTCGTTGATGATTATGCACGACGGCACGATTAACCGCACTACCAACGGCACAGGCGGCATTAGGTCAAAAACGTATGCGCAGCTGCGCGCCTATGACGCCGGTATAAAATTCAGCGCTGCGTACACTGGAGAAAAAATTCCAACCCTGTCTGAAGTTTTTGCCGAGATTGTAAAAAGCGGAAATACTACTATCGGACTTGCGCCGGAGTTTAAATCTACCGAAGCCAACGTTGTGCAATTAGTTGTTGCCGAAGTGCAGAAATGGAATTTGCAAAGCAGGGTTGTTCTTTCAAGTTTTAATTTGAATCAACTTGCGGCAGTAAAAAATTTAGACCCTACGATTCGGGTTCAACTCTATGGCTCTGCATCCAACGCCATGATTGACGGATTAAAAACAATCAAAGGAGATTGGATCGGAAGCGATATAACTAATCTTGGCGTTGTGAACTATGCGCATACTCAAGGAATTATTTTTAACAGTTGGACAATTAACAGCGCCAGCCAGATGCTTGCGATGATGGCATTTGGAGTTGACGGAATTATTTCCGACGACCCAAAAACATTGATTGCGGTTAGCGATACTTCCGCACCAACAGACGTATCCGTAAATACTCCTACCGCTGTGGAAACAAAAGTTACGCTATCATGGCTGAATGCGGAAGACCTCCAAAGCGGAGTGGCTAATTATCTTATTTACCGCGATGTTACTCCGGCTCCAACCACTTTACTCGCCACTGTGTTAGGAACCGTTACCGAATATGTTGATCAGACGAATACGGAAAATCAAATTTATTATTACAGAATAAAAGCAAAGAATACGGCGGGAGTTTTAAGCGCAAATTACAGCAACGAGGTTTCTATTACTACTTCTCCCGATTTAACCAAACCGATGGTAGCTTATGTTACATCAAGCGGCGATTCTGCAACAGTAATTGTGGAATTCAGCGAGATGGTTGATCGAACAAAAGCTGAAACTTCCGGAAATTATTCAATTAACAAGTCAGTTCTGGTTACAGGAGCTAAACTTTTGTTAGACTCGCGGCAAGTCCTTTTAACTACTACAAAAATGGAAGATACCACTTATGTGCTTACCATTAAAAACGTAACCGATAGAGCTGTTGTACCAAACGTAATGGCAACAAGTGCAACCATCTTTCGGCATAAAAACATCTCTACAAATATTGTTGCGTATTATCCATTAGATGAGACGCGCGTTGTTGGCGCAGATACGCTTATTTATGACGCTTCAGCAAACGCTAACAATGGACTTGCGTTAAATGGTCCCGTGGTAAGCGAAGGCGTACTTGGCAACGCTCTTATCTTTGACGGCGCTGATGATTATGTACAATTCCAAGCCTCTCCTTCCTTTGATATTTCTACTGGTTTGGTGTCTGTTTCTCTTTGGGCAAAATTAGCGTATCTCCCCGCCGAACTTCCGGCTGCGTTTGGCGCGCTGTTTGATTCCGAAACTGATAATTATGTTATCTATGAAGATAGAGGAAATAATCAATTAAGATTTAAAGTAACCACCACAAACGGAGCTGCGCGTCCCGGCATTGGAGCTTCCGATTTGAAAACAGGCGAATGGCTCCATATTGTTGGCGTATATGATGGAACGAACGCTAAAATCTATTTGAATGGAATTTTGAAAGGAACGCTGCCCCTAACCGGAACCGTTAAACCTGGACAGGTTGCAATGTTAGGTAAAAGCTCAACTTCTTCGCCAACTTTTTATAAAGGAAGTATTGATAACGTTCAGATATTTAACAGAGCTTTATCTTACGAGGAAGTTGCCGGGTTGTTTACGGGTCTTAAAGGAAAAGCCGATACCACCCTTGTATCTGTTAAACCCGAAGGGACCTTGCCAGCTGCCTTTGCTGTTTCGCAGAATTATCCAAATCCGTTTAACCCCGAAACTAAGTTGAAATACCAATTGCCGATGAGCGGGAAAGTAACTTTGAAAGTGTTTGATATCCTCGGAAGAGAAGTGGTTACGCTGGTTGATGAAGTAAAAGAAGCCGGTGTGTATGAGGTTTCCTTTAACGGAACTGCTCTTGCAAGCGGCGCTTATTTTTATAAATTTCAATCGGGTAATTTTGTGATCTCCAAGAAGATGCTGTTAGTAAAATAAGAAGCAAGAAATCAGAAGTAAGAAGTTTTATAAGAAAATTTCTGTTTGAGAACAACAAATCTGATTGGAAAAACTCTCAAGAGACAAGGTAACACGCTTGCCATTACTTGGAACGGTGTCTGACGGCGCCGGTTATTGCTTTGTCTATGGCTTTTTTCATTTGTTTACCCAGATTTTCTTTGCACCCACCATAAAAACATTTGCGGTTCAACGGGGATTTATTAGCAATTCTGAAACAACATATCGAACGCATAAAACACCTCATCTTTTTCAGCTTCAACATCAAGCAAAATCTCGCCGATATTTTTAAGAAGAACAAACCTAATTTTTCCGTCTCTATTTTTTTTATCGGATAACATGACTTGATAAAGATTTTCTTTCTCTAATTTTTTTAGTGAGGCGGGCAGAGAAATCTGGTTTGGAAGAATTAGAAATTTCTCTAATTGAGTTGCAGAGATAAACCCTTTCTTAAACGATAACTGCAAAGCGCAGATAATTCCTGCAATAACAGCTTCGCCGTGCTTTATTTTGAATTTGAGTTCGCTTTCAAACGCATGAGCAAACGTGTGCCCAAAGTTTAAAATCTTGCGCAGCCCATTTTCCTTTTCATCGCAAGCGACTACTTCTGCTTTTAGACCTATGGCGCTTGAAATCAAATTTTCCACTTTAGAAAAATCTTTTGCATAAAAAGAAGAACGCTTAGTTAGCACTTCGTTGTAAAAATTCTGATTGCTTAAAAAAGCATACTTAATAATTTCACCTAATCCGCACGTAATTTCTTTTCCCGGCAAAGTGGAGAAAAAAGTTGAATCTACTAAAACAAATTCCGGTTGATGAAAACTGCCGATACTATTTTTTGTGTTGTTAAAATTGATGCCCGTTTTGCCCCCAACAGAACTATCAACCGCCGCCAGTAATGTTGTGGGAACGTGAACAACCGGAACTCCGCGCATAAAAATTGAAGCCGCAAACCCGGCGGCATCGCCGGTAACTCCGCCCCCAACTGCAACGATTAGCGAATCTCTTCCGAATTTATTTTTTAATAAATTAGTATGGAGCGCGGCTATTTGTTTAAAAGACTTCGATTTTTCACCGGACGGAAATAGATGCACAAAATCATTTTTGTTATCGGGCAAAAACGTTTGCAGATATTCTCTATGGCGAGCGAAAACGTTTTCATCTATAACAAAAAACTTCCTTCGCGGAAGGGATTTTTTTTCAACAAGCGAGGGAAACTGATTTAGCGCTCCTTTTCCAAAATATATTTGATAACCTTTTTCGTTTAGCGGAACAGAAATAGTTTTCATATTTGAAACTTTCTATGTAATAATTTTATGAGATCATCAACAGTTTTACCAACGGAAATGTTGTTCATCTGATAGACAATATCGGCAGACAAATACGCCGCCTCTCGAAGGCTAAGAAGTTCGGAAATTTTCTTTTTTGCCTCACCTTCAGTAAGAGGAGCGCCATTTTCTGATTTCAAAAGCGGACGGTCAACTTTAAATTTTAACCGCCGAAAAATTTCTTCTGGCGAACTCTTTAAGTAAATAGAGATTCCGGTTTGCTTTATAAATTCGATATTACCGTTGTCAGTTAAGGTCCCTCCGCCTAAAGCAAGAACGAAAGGCTCTTCTGCAAAAGATTGTTTTAATATTTCGCTTTCTTTGCAGCGGAAAAACGACTCGCCTTTTAAAGAAAAAATATCCGTTACTGATTTCCCAACGGCAGTTTCAATTAACTTGTCGAGATCAAAAAAATTCCAGCCAAGCACATTTGCTAAAATTGGTCCAACGGTGCTTTTACCTGAACCCATAAATCCGGTTAAATAAACTCTTTTTTTTCTCATCTCGTAAATTTAAAATAAAAATCCCTCTACCTTTATTGCAAAGATAGAGGGAAAACTACGTCTTTTGCAATTAATTTAGCGGTTATAAAACACGTGTCTATTGTCAACAATGTCGGCATCTTTTTTCATTTTTGCCAACCATTGACTTACAAAAGAGTTATTCTTCTCTTGCAGCAATCTTGCCCTTAAGCTATTCTTCTGCGCATTAAATGTTGTTGCATCGAAGGCGTCTTTCGATAATAATTTAGCTAACAGATAACCTCGATTTCCTTTAATCGGCTCTGATATAGACCCTGTAGGAAGTTCATAAGCTTTCGCGGCGAAATTATATTCTAACCCAAGTTTTGGGATGCTGCCGGATACCGTAAATACGCCCGTGGTATCGTAGGTTGCTTTGTCGAAAATACTTTTAGCCGCCGCTAAATTTGAATTTGTTTTCTTCTTTATTTCAGTAATGATTGCTTTAGCTTTGGCATATTTTTTTTCTTTCAGAAGCAGCGCTTGAGCTTGTTTTTGAACATCTTCATACTTCCGAACGCCTTCGTTAATAACTTCCGAAACCTTTGCCACAACATACCCGTTGTTACCCTTAAACACCGGGCTAAGAGTGTTTACGCCGTTTTCAAAAGCGAATTTAAGCAAAGCTTTATTAACACCGATGGTAGGCAAATAAGAACTTTCTTCATTAAATGCCGGTGTTACTTCAACTTTATATTTTGAGAGTTCGGCTTCCTTTTCAAAACCATTTTTTTCTGCAATATAAGCGAAGTCATTTGCTTGGTTATAAATATCATCTTTAGTAAGAGCCGATGGTTTTATTGAATTGATGATTTTCTCAACAATATATTTTTGAGAGGTTTTACCAGTTACTTTAATAATGTGATACCCGAAACTTGTTTTTACAGGTTTTTGTACAACGCCAATTTGACCATTAAAGCACGCTTCTTCAAACTCTTTAACCATTCTTCCTTTGCCGAACCAGCCAAGTTCTCCGCCGTTCTTTGCATTTCCTAAATCAGAAGAATATTTTTCAGCAGCTAAGGAAAAATTCATTCCGCCGATTAGTTCATTGTAAATGCGGGTAGCTTCGGCTAAATCTTTTGCATCGTCGCCGCTGTTTTTTACTAAAATATGAGAAGCCCGCACAAGTATATCCGAAGAAGGAACTGTACCGGAGATTTGATAGATTCCGTAGGTATTGTTTACAGAAAGTGGACCAATCATTTTGCCAATTTTAGAGTTGTCGAAATTATCTAAAAGTGAAGCTGGTAATTGAGTAACATCCATTGTGTCTTTTGAGTAAGGAACTTCAGAGTAGATGTCGCAGAAATATTTAAATGATGAAGTGTCGTTTTGCGCTTTAAGTATCACGTTCTGCAAATTCTTTAAAACGCCATCAGAATCGCTTTTGGAAGGCTGAATTTTGAAGAAGACGAATTTTAATTTCCTTTCGGCTTTAACCGTAAATTGGTCTGGATGTTCATCATAATACTTTTTTATTTCATTCTCAGGAGTTTTGAAATCGGCGTCAGGTAAAGAAGCTAAATCAACCGAGACAAACTCAGCTTGCATTTTAATGTTTTGATCAATATACTTTTGCTTTAACTCTGCATCGCTGACGGTTACCGTTGCCAACAGATAACTTTGTAATTTTTGACTTAGTAATTGTTGTTTAACTACTCCTTCTGCTTCAACTAATGCTTTTTTATTTCGCGCATCGAATAACGCGCTTTCATATAGTTGCCGGTTGAAATTGCCTGTAGAATCAATAAAATTCTTTTTTAAAAATTCCGGTGGATTTGGTCCAAGGATGAATTCTCGTATTTCATCATCCGAAACTTTTATTCCGAATTTTTCAATCTGTTGTTCTGTTATCGTTTGAGTAACGATTGCATCCCAAACTTGGTCCCGGAATTGATCCATACTTTCTTCTGGAACATCCTGCCCGGTTTGAGCTTTTTGGTTTTCAATTGCACGATCAAGAAAATTTGAAAATTCTTGATAAGTGATCTTCTTTCCGTTGACTGAGCCTACATCGTTGGACCTTGCCCCTAATGCTTCTAAAACATTAGAATCTGAAATGATCATGAATAGCACGAACAAGACGCCGACAGAAATTATGAAGGCTGGAGCTAAAGATCGCATTTTAGCCATCATAGCCATAATTTATTTATCTCCATTTTAGTAAATTTAGTTTCACAAATTAGACACATAAGTCCTAAAAATCAACGTAAATTTTAAATAAAGTTTGATTATTTTCATT
>Ga0172371_10001127_pt1 | contig 42067 bp, 33 predicted proteins | sample Lak12m_FD_114543 | JGI IMG/M metagenome (GOLD analysis project Ga0172371, IMG submission 114543) | Freshwater microbial communities from Kabuno Bay, South-Kivu, Congo - kab_022012_12m | ecosystem: Environmental > Aquatic > Freshwater > Lake | place: Democratic Republic of the Congo: South-Kivu... | reverse complement strand
GCGCGTCCGCGGCCGCGTTGTGCAGGGTGTGCGGGAGGTTGCGCGCGCCGGCGGGCTGCACCTGGGTCACGCGGCCGGGATGGTCGAGCGCGTCCTCGTAGAGCTCGCCGTTGACCCGCAGCAACCCCTGGCGGACCTCGACCCGGTCGCCGGCCACGGCGACGCAGCGCTTGATGTAGTCCTGCGTGCGGTCCTTCGGGAATTCGAAGACGATGATGTCGCCGCGGCGCGGCGCCCGCAGCGCCGGCAGCTTCAGCACGGGCAGGTCGTCCGCGAGCGTCCAGTTCACCAGGGGGATGCGGATGCGTTCGGGCGTCTTGGCGCCGTAGAGGTACTTGTTCACGAACAGGAAATCGCCGACCAGCAGCGTGTTGACCATGGAGGGCGACGGGATCCGGAAGGCCTGGATCACGAACTGGCGGATCACCAGCGCCACCAGCACGGCCGTGCCGATCGGCTTGACGTAGTCCGCCCACAGGCGGTGGCGGAACCCCGCCTTCGCCGTCCCGCGCCGCCGTGCCCCCTGCTGCCTGTTGCGACCGAACATCGTGCCGTTCCTTCCTCTGGTCGGGCCGCGGCCCGTTCCGTGCCGGGTACGCCCGGCCTAGCGCTCGACCTTGAGCAGGGCCATGAACGCCTCCTGCGGGATCTCGACGGCCCCCACCTGCTTCATGCGTTTCTTGCCTTCCTTCTGCTTCTCCAGCAGCTTCCGCTTGCGCGAGATGTCGCCGCCGTAGCACTTGGCGGTCACGTTCTTGCGGAAGGGCTTGACGGTCGTGCGCGCCACCACGCGCGTGCCGATCGAAGCCTGGATCGCCACCTGGAACATCTGGCGCGGGATCAGCTCCTTGAGCTTCCGGCACAGCTCGAGCCCCCAGTTGTACGCGCCGTCGCGGTGCACGATGCAGGCCAGGGCGTCGACCGGGTCGCCGTTGATGAGCAGGTCGAGCCGGATCAGGTCGCCCGGGCGGTGGGACAGGTACTCGTAGTCGAGCGAGGCGTAGCCCTTGGTCACCGACTTCAGCTTGTCGTAGTAGTCGACCACCAGCTCGTTGAGCGGCAGGTCGAACTCCAAGGTCACCCGCTCGGTGTCGATGTACTCCATCTTCTTCTGCACGCCGCGCCGCTCCAGCGTGATCTGGATGACGTTGCCGATGAACTCCTTGGGCGTGATCACGGTGGCGCGCACGATGGGCTCGCGGATCTGCAGCGTGTCGTGCGGCGACGGCATCAGAGCCGGGTTCTCCACCAGCAGGGTGCGCCCGTCCTTGGTGTCGACCTCGTACTCCACGTTCGGCAGCGTGGCGATGAGGCTCAGGTCGTACTCCCGCTCGAGGCGCTCCTGGACGATCTCCATGTGCAGCAGGCCCAGGAAGCCGCAGCGGAAGCCGAAGCCCAGCGCGGCGCTCTTCTCCGGCTCCCAGGTCAGCGCGGCGTCGTTGAGCTGCAGCTTCTGCAGCGCGTCCTTCAGCTCGTTGTAGGCGTCGTTGTCCGTCGGGTAGAAGCCGCTGAAGACCATCGGCTTGGCCTCGGCGTAGCCCGCCAGGGGCTCCGCGCAGGGCCGCTCGGCGAGGGTCACCGTGTCGCCGACGCGGATGTGGCGCACGTCCTTGGCCCCGGTCGCGATGTAGCCGACCTCGCCCGCCGACAGGTGCTGGCGCGGCACGCGCTGCAGCCGGAACCAGCCGATCTCGCCGACGTCGTGGACGCGGTCCTGGCGCATCAGCTTGACCTTCTCCCCCTTGCGCAGCGTGCCTTCCATGACCCGCAGGTAGGCGACCGCGCCGACGTAGGGATCGAACAGGGAGTCGAAGATCAGCGCCTTGACCGGCGCCTCGGGATCGCCGGCCGGCGGCGGCACCTGCGCGATGATCGCCGCCAGCAGCTCGTCGATACCCGCCCCCGACTTGGCGCTGACCATCATCACCTCGGAGCGTTGGCAGCCGATCAGGTCGCCCAGCTGGTCGGCCACGTACTCCGGGCGCGCCGCCGCCAGGTCGATCTTGTTGATCACCGGCAGGATCGTCAGCCCGTGCTCGACGGCCAGGTAGAGGTTGTTGATGGTCTGCGCCTGGACGCCCTGCACGGCGTCGACGACCAGCAGGGCCCCTTCGCAGGCGGCGAGGCTGCGCGAGACCTCGTAGTTGAAGTCGACGTGGCCCGGGGTGTCGATGAGGTTCAGGACGTAGGACACGCCCGCGGCCGTGTAGGTCATGCGGATCGGGTGGCTCTTGATGGTGATGCCGCGCTCCTGCTCGAGGTCCATGGAGTCCAGCACCTGGGCCTTGAGGTCCTTGCCCTTGAGCGTGCCCGTGTACTCGAGCAGACGGTCGGCCAACGTCGACTTGCCGTGGTCGATGTGGGCGATGATGCAGAAGTTGCGCGTGCGTTCCATCTCGGTCATCGTCGCATCCCGGTTCGTCGTGTCAGAACGTGGCGGACCAGCCCAGGGTCGCGGCCCCCGCCGGGCGACCCGCTTCGGGCAGCTCGATCGGCTGGGGAACGTCGCCCGGATCCCAGTTCGAGGGGACGGGCACCGGATCGTGTTCGAACCGGTGCAGATGGGCGCCGACGTAGGCGTCGAGCGCCATGATGAACATCGCGCCCGCCGACCACCAGGCGTTGTCGCGGGCCATCTCGCGGTACTCCTCGGCCTGCGCCCAGTAGAAGTCCCGCACCGCGTCGTTGTCCGTCGCGTCCCGCCAGTCCAGCAGGCGCTCGGCCTTGCGGTCGTACATCAGCAGGCGCGACCAGTAGAACATCTCCGCGCCGAAGGCCAGCACCCCGCGCCAGCCGTTGTCCGCGTAGAGCTGCCCCCAGCCGGGGAAGACCGGCGACATCACCGTCGCCAGGGTCGGATTGACCGGCGCGGCGAGGCGGAATTCCCTGATCGCGGGCGCCGCGTGGACGACGGGCGCGGCCAACGTGTCGGCCATCGCGTCGACCGGGGCGGCGAGCGGCGCCGCATCCGCGACGGCGCGGCCGGAACCGCCCGCCAGGGCCGCCGCGACCACGACCAGGACCGCCGCCGGTTTCATCGCCCCTCCCCGCCGCGTCCGCGGCCCCGCGTCCGGGCCGGCACGCGGACCAGCACGCCGTGCGGCAGCAGGCGCAGCTCGTGCCCGCCGGCGGGCAGGCGCCCGGATTCCCCGTCCCAGTGCGCCGCGGCCGGCGCCGCGAATTCGACGGTCGCGGCGAGGATCCGCCGCATCGTCACCCGCGGGTCGTCGACGTGGGTGCCGCGGATCCCGCGCGGCAGCAGCCGGACGAGCTCGCGGCGCCGCAGGGCCGGCACGAGGCAGAGGTCGAGCCGGCCGTCGCCCGGGTCGGCGTCCGGCGTCAGCAGGAAGCCGCCGCCGCAGCGCGGGCCGTTGCCGATCTCGGCCAGCATCCAGTCCCCCTCGAGCGTCGTCGCGCCGTCCGCGTCGCGCAGCGTCCAGCGGGCGCGGGCGGGACGGCAGCGGGCCAGCGGCCCCAGGGTCGCCAGCGGGTAGCGCAGCCGGCCCCAGCGCCGGTCCACGGCGGCCGCCGCCAGGGCGACCTCGCCGTCCAGCAGCAGGCCGCACGAGTTCACGAACACGCGGCCGGCGAACTCCGCGACGTCGACCGCGAGGGTGCGGCCGTCGCGGATCGCACCCACGCCTGCGACCGCGTCGGCGAGGCCCAGCCCGCGGGCGAAGTCGTTGCCGCTGCCGGTCGGCAACACCACCAGCGTGGCGGGCGTTCCGGCCAGGCCGCGGACGACCTCGCTGACGGTGCCGTCGCCGCCGGCCACCGCGACCCAGGGGTGCCGCTCCGCCGCCCGGGCGGCCAGGTCGGTCGCCTCGTGGGCGCGGGCGGTGACCAGGATCTCGGGCGCGACGCCCGCCCCGCGCAGCAGGGCCGCCGCGGCGGCCGGGGCGAGGCGCCCGCGGCGGGGGCCCGCCACGGGGTTGAGGATCAGCGCCGCCGTCTCCATGCCTGCTCCGTGAGCCGCGCGGGCAGGCGCGAAAAACGCGGCTCGCGCCGCGTCGCACGCCCGGTGGCCGGTCTGGCGGGAATGTGTGGGAATCGAACCCACCTCGGACGGTTCAACGCGCCCGACACAGGGATTTGAAGTCCCGGGAAGCCACCAGGCCCCATCCACTCCCGTGCACGGCCGACAGGATACACCAGAGTCCCGGCCGGACCCACCGAAAATCAGCGCGTCGCCGCGATCATCTCCACCTCGACCAGCGCGCCGACCGGCAGGGCGGCGACCCCGACGGCGGAACGGGCGGGGAAGTCGGCGGTGAAGAACTCCCGGTAGACCTCGTTGAACGCCGCGAAGTCGCCCATGTCCGCCAGGAACACGGTGACCTTCACGACGTCGGCCAGCGTGGCGCCGCCGGCCTCGACCACGGCCCGCGCGTTGTCCAGGGCGCGGCGGGCCTGCTCGACCACGCCGCCGGGGACGAACTTGCCCGTGGCGGGATCGAGGCCGATCTGGCCGGCCGTGAACACGAGCCCGGCGGCGGCGACCCCCTGGCTGTAGGGACCGACGGCGGCCGGGGCCTGGGACGACGCGAGCACCTTGCGCGACATGGCGGATCCTCCTTCGGCGTCACTCGACGGTGACGCTCTTGGCGAGATTGCGCGGCTGGTCGACGTTGCAGCCGCGCATGACGGCGATGTGGTAGGCCAGCAGCTGCAGGGGCACCACGGCCAGCAGCGGCGACAGGAGCTCCGAGGAGGCGGGGATGCGGATGACGTGGTCGCTCATGGCGGCGATCTCCTCCTCGTCCTCGGTGACGATGCTGATCACCTTGCCCGAGCGGGCCTTCACCTCCTGCACGTTGCCCTTGATCTTCTGGTAGCTGCCGTCGCGCGTGCAGATCACGACCACCGGCATGTCGGGGTCGATCAGCGCGATGGGCCCGTGCTTCATCTCGGCGGCGGGGTAGCCCTCGGCGTGGATGTAGCTGATCTCCTTCAGCTTCAGGGCGCCCTCGAGCGCGATCGGGAAGTTGTAGCCGCGGCCGAGGTACAGGAAGTTGCTGTGGTCCTTGTAGACGGCGGCGATCCTGCGGATCTCCTCGTCGCGGGCCAGGATCTGCCGGATCTTCTCCGGGATGCGCTGCAGGTCCTCGAGCAGGCGCATGCCCCGCTCGCTGGAGATCGAGTGGCGGCGGCCGAGCATGATCGTCAGCAGCACCAGGATCGTCACCTGGCTGGTGAACGCCTTGGTCGAGGCGACGCCGATCTCGGGCCCGGCGTGGATGTAGATGCCGCCGTCGGTCTCGCGCGCGATCGTCGAGCCCACGACGTTGGTGATGCCCAGCACCTTGGCGCCGCGCCGCTTCGCCTCGCGCATGGCCTCGAGCGTGTCGATGGTCTCCCCGCTCTGGCTGATCGTCAGGCAGAGGGTGCCGGGCTCGATCACCGGCGAGCGGTAGCGGAACTCCGACGCGTACTCCACCTCCACCGGGATGCCCGCGTGCTCCTCGATGAGGTACTCGCCGAGCAGGCCGGCGTGGAAGCTGGTGCCGCAGGCCAGGATGATGATGCGGCGGACGTTGCGCAGCTCCCAGTCCGTGAGCCGCAGGCCCGACAGCTTCACGTCGCCGCTGTCGGGCAGGATGCGCCCGCGGAAGGCGTCGACGATGGTCTCCGGCTGCTCGTGGATCTCCTTGAGCATGAAGTGCGGGTAGCCGCCCTTCTGGATCCGGTCGAGGTCCCAGGTGATCTCCTGGATCTCCTTGGTCAGCAGCTCGTTGCGGATGCCCAGGACGCGGACGTCGTGCGGGGTCAGCACCGCGAGCTCGCCGTCGTCGAGGTAGATGACCTGGCGCGTCTCGCCCAGGATCGCCGCCACGTCGCTGGCCAGGTAGTTGGTGCCCTGACCCACGCCCACGACCAGCGGCGAGCCCTTGCGCGCGCCGACGATCTTGCCCGGCTCGTCCGCGTGCATCACCGCGATGCCGTAGGTCCCCTCGGCCAGCGACAGGGCCTTCTGCACCGCCTCCTCGAGGTTCCCGTGGAAGTGGTGCGAGATGAGGTGGGCCAGGACCTCGGTGTCGGTCTCCGACTTGAAGGCGTGGCCCTGCTTGACCAGCTGCGTCTTGAGCACCGAGTAGTTCTCGATGATGCCGTTGTGGACCAGCGCCAGACGGCCGTCGTCGTCCTGGTGCGGGTGCGCGTTGATGCGGTTCGGAGCGCCGTGCGTCGCCCAGCGGGTGTGGGCGATGCCGCACAGGCCGCTGAGGTCGTGGTTGGCCGCCTCGATCTCGAGCGCCTTGATCTTGCCCTGCTGCTTGACGACGCGCAGGCCGTCGTTGATCACCGCGATGCCCGCGCTGTCGTAGCCGCGGTACTCCAGCCGCTTGAGGCCCTCGATCAGGATGGGGGCGACCTGCTTGTCGCCAGTGATGCCGACGATCCCGCACATGGCTGCTCCTTCGCCGTCAGGCCCGCTCGCACAGGGCGCGCGCGCGGGACACGAGGTCCCGCGCCTGCGCCTCGCTGGCGGCCTCCGCGATCACGCGGACGATGGGTTCGGTGTTCGACGGGCGCATGTGCACCCAACCGGCGGGGCCGGACCAGCGCAGGCCGTCACGGTCGTCGACCGTGCCCTCGCCAAGCGCAACGCCAAGTCCCGCTTTGATGTCTTCGGCTGCGAACGGCCCTTCTTGATCGAACTTGTCCTTGATCATGGCCACCGGCGGGTAGCGGTCGACGAGTTCCGCCAGGGACAGGCCGGTGTCGGCCAGGTGCTGCAGGACCATGGCGATCCCGACCAGGGCGTCCCGCCCCGGGTGCAGCGCCGGGTAGATGACGCCGCCGTTGCCCTCCCCGCCCACGACCGCGCCCTCGCGCAGCATGGCCTCGACCACGTTGGCCTCGCCGACGGGCGTGCGGGTCACGCCGACGCCGTGGCGGGCGGCCACGACCTCGACGAGCGAGGTGGTCGAGAGGTTGATCGCGACCGGGCCGGGCTCGCGCCCTAGCAGGAAGTCGGCCGCGACGGCGAGCGTGAGCTCCTCGTTCAGCACGCGCCCCGACGCGTCGGCCAGGACCAGGCGGTCCACGTCCGGGTCGACGGCGAAGCCGAGGTCGGCGTCCTCGCGGCGGACCGCCGCGCTCAGGTCGGCCAGGTTCGCGGGCGTGGGTTCGGCCGGGTGCGGGAACAGGCCCGTCAGGCCGCAGTGCAGGGGCACGCAGCGCACGCCCAGCGCGGCGAGCAGCTCCGGCACCAGGGCGCCGCCGGCGCCTTCCACGGCGTCGACGACGGCCGTGAAGCCGCGCTCGGCGATCGCCCGCGCGTCCAGCCAGGGCAGGGCCAGCAGGGCGGCGATGTGCCGGGCGTCGGCGCCGCCGCGGCGCGCGATCCCGCCGAGGCGGTCCCAGGCGACGTGGCCCCGGCCGGTGTCCAGCAGGACCTGCAGGGCCGCGTTGGCCGCCGCGTCCAGGAACAGCCCCCGCCCGTCGAGCAGCTTCAGCGCGTTCCACTGCTGCGGGTTGTGGCTCGCGGTGATGATCACGCCGCCGACGGCGTCGCTCTCCTGGACTTCCATCTCGGTGGTGGGCGTCGAGGCGATGCCGATGTCGACGACGTCGTGACCCGTCGAGCGCAGGGCCGAGGACACGGCGTCCAGCAGGACCGGGCCGGAGGGGCGGGTGTCGCGGCCGACCACGACCGGGCCCGGCGGCAGCCAGGCGCCGAAGGCGGCGGCCCAACGCGCCGCGACGACGGCGTCGAGCCCGTCGCCGATCACACCCCGGATCCCCGAAACGCTGATGCGCAGGGCCAACGCAGACTCCCTCTTCGGTTGTGGGCGTAAAGCCGGCAGGGCCGCCGTTGGCGGCGGCGGGTCGGACGGCGCAGGGCGGTGGAGCCGATGTGGGGACTCGAACCCCAGACCTGCTCATTACGAGTGAGCTGCTCTACCAGCTGAGCTACATCGGCTCGAACGTCGGACGAGAAGTGGTGCCTGGGGGCGGAGTTGAACCACCGACACCATGATTTTCAGTCATGTGCTCTACCAACTGAGCTACCCAGGCACACCGGACGCGGGACCGCCGCCCTGCGGCGACGGTCCGGGAAGTAAACACTCCCGCGCGACCCCTGTCAAGCCGTCCACCGGCAATAATACGCCCGCCATCATACCCTCGTCCGGGCCGCATGGCCATCCCCGGTTCCCGCGGCCTCAGCCGCGGTACCCGCGGGGGTGGTCCCGGTGCCAGCGCCAGGCATCGGCCAGGATCGACGGCAGGCCGTCGCCGCGGGGCCGCCAGCCCAGATCGCGGCGCGCGCGGGCGTTGCCCGCCACCAGCCGCGCCGGGTCGCCGGGCCGCCGCGGCTCGATGCGCGGCGCGATCTCCCGCCCGGTGACCGCCGCGGCGGCCGCCAGGATCTCCCGCACCGAGGCTCCCGTCTCGGTGCCGAGGTTGTAGACGCTCAGCCCGGGTCGCAGGTCGGCCTCCAGGGCGAGGGCGTGGGCCTCGGCCAGGTCCGCGACGTGGACGTAGTCGCGGATGCAGGTGCCGTCGGGCGTCGGGTAGTCGTCGCCGAAGACGGCGAAGTCGACGCCCGGGTCCAGCAGCGAGCGCAGCAGGCGCGGGATCAGGTGGGTCTCCGGCTCGTGGTCCTCGCCCAGTTCCGGCGAGGCGCCGCACGCGTTGAAGTAGCGCAGCGCCACGGCCGGGAAGCCCGCGGCCGCCGCCGTGTCGGCCAGGGCCCACTCGATCGCCAGCTTGGTGTGGCCGTACGGGTTGACCGGCCGGGTCGGCGCGTGCTCGGTGATCGGCATCTCGTCCGGCTCGCCGTAGACGGCGGCCGTCGAGGAGAAGACGAAGCGCCCGATGCCCGCGCGCGCGGCGGCGTCGAGCAGGTTGACGCTGCCGCCGACGTTGTTGCGGTAGTACTTCAGCGGACGGACCGCCGACTCGCCGACCAGGCTGAAGGCCGCGAAATGCAGCACCGCGTCGACGGGCGCGGCCAGCACCCGGTCCACGAAGCCCGCGTCCAGGAGCGAGCCCTCGTGCAGGGGGACCCCCGGCGGCAGCGCCTCGCGGTGGCCGGTGCTGAAGTCGTCGAGGATCTCGACCTCGTGGCCCCGCGCCAGCAGGACCCGGGCGGTGATGCTGCCGATGTAACCGGCGCCGCCGGTGACCAGCACCTTCATCGTTCCTCCTTCGCCGACGTGCCGGGGCGCCGGCGGGCGCGGCCCGCGCCGCGCGCCGCGAGGTAGCGCCCCGTGACCGACTCCTTGCAGGCCGCGACCTCGGCCGGCGTGCCCGCGGCGACCACGGAGCCGCCGGCGTCCCCGCCGCCCGGCCCCAGGTCGATGATCCAATCCGCCTGCTCGATGAGATCCAGGTTGTGCTCGACGACCACGACGGACTGGCCCTGGGCGACCAGATCGTGCAGGACGCGCAGCAGGTCCGCCACGTCGTGGATGTGCAGCCCCGTGGTCGGCTCGTCCAGCAGGTAGAGGTTGTGCTTGCCCGATGGCGCCGTCAGCTCGCGCGCGATCTTCAGGCGCTGGCTCTCCCCCCCCGAGAGCGTCGTGGCGGACTGTCCCAGGGTGAGGTAGCCCAGGCCGACCTTCTTGAGGATCCAGAGCTTGTCGCGCAGCGCGTTCTCGCCGCGGAAGAAGGCCAGCGCCTCCTCGACGGTCATCGCCAGCACCTCGGCGATGGTCCGCCCCTGGCAGCGCACCTCCAGCGTGGCGGGGTTGAAGCGGCTGCCGCCGCACACCTCGCAGGGCACGCTGATGTCGGCCATGAAGTGCATCTCGACGCGGTGCTCGCCGAGCCCCTGGCACTCGGGGCAGCGCCCGCCGGCGGTGTTGAAGCTGAAGCGGCCCGGCGGGAAGCCGCGCGCGCGGGCGTCGGGGGTCGCGGCGAACAGCTCGCGGATCGGCGCGAGCACGCCCAGGAACGTGGCCGGGTTCGAGCGGCTGGACTTGCCGATCGGCGACTGGTCCACCAGCACGACCTGGTCGATCCAGTGCGCGCCCTGGAAGCCGGTGAAGGGCCGCGCGCGCTCCTTGCCGCCGGCCTCCTTGCCGGTCAGCCCGTCGTGGAGGCAGGCGCCCATCAGCGTGCTCTTGCCCGAGCCCGAGACCCCGGTCAGGCAGACCAGGCGCTGCAGGGGGATCGCCACGTCGAGGTTGCGCAGGTTGTGGCGGCGCGCGCCGCGGACGACCAGCTGGCGCCGCGACTCCTCGCGCCCGGGGGCGAGACGGGGCAGCGACCGCTCGCCGCGCAGGTACTCGGCGGTCAGCGTCGCGCCCGTGGCCAGCAGGTCGGCGAGCGGCCCCTGGAAGACGACCTCGCCGCCGTGGCTGCCCGCGCCCGGGCCCAGCTCGACGAAGTGCTCCGCCGCGCGCAGGACCGCGAGGTCGTGCTCCACGACGACGACCGTGTTGCCGCCCTCGACCAGGTCGCGCAGCGTGCCGATCAGCCGCTCGACGTCGGCGGCGTGCAGGCCGGCGGTGGGCTCGTCCAGGACGTAGAGCGTGTCGGTCAGGCGCGAGCCCAGCGCGTTGGCCAGGTGGATGCGCTGGGCCTCGCCGCCGGACAGCGTGCGCGTGAGGCGGTCGAGCGTCAGGTAGTCGAGACCGACCCGGTTGAGGAAGCGCAGCCGGTTGCGGATCTCGTCCAGGACGTCGCCGGCGGCGGCGGCGTCGGCCCGCGAGGGGCGCAGACCCTCCATCTTCTGCAGCGCCTCCCCCAGCGACAGCCGGCCCAGGGCGCCGACGTCCAGCTGCCCGACGCGCACGGCCAGGGCCTCGCCGCGCAGGCGCGAACCGCCGCAGGCCCGGCAGAGGGAGTCGCCCATGAAGCGGCGGGTGAAGAAGCGGTGGTGCCCCTTCTTCATCTCGTGCCGCATCTCTTCCAGGAACGGCAGGATCCCCGTGTAGGCGGTCTCCTGCGTCTCGAGCACCTCGCGCTGCTGGGCGCGGGTCAGCTTGCGCCAGGGCGCGTCCGCCGGGATGCCGCGACGGCGCGCGAAGCGGATGAGCCCGGCGTGGGCGCGGGCGAAGGCCGGCGTGCGCCAGGGACGCACCGCGCCGTCGAGCAGCGACAGGGTGTCGTCCGGGACGATCTTCTCCTCGTCGAACTCCAGCCGGTTGCCGAAGCCGTTGCAGGCGGGGCAGGCGCCCTGGGGCGAGTTGAAGGAGAACAGGTGCGGCGTGGGCGCGGGGAACTCGCGGCGGCAGCCGTTGCAGACCAGGCGCGACGAGTAGGCGCGACGCTCTTCGCCGCAGCGCACCGCGACCCAGCCGCCTCCCTGGCGCAGGGCCAGCTCGACGGCCTCGGCGAAGCGCGACTTCTGCCCCGCCGCCAGCGTCACGGCGTCCACCACGACGTCGACGACGTCGCCCGCCCGCGGCCGCGGCGCGCCGGGCTCGGCGGCCTCGTCCAGCCGCACCAGGATCCCGGCCACCACGGCGCGCCGGTAGCCCTGCGCCAGCAGGGGCTCGGCCCAGCCGCTGCGCGAGCCGTCGCCGCTGATCTCCTGCGGGTAGGCCACGAGCGCCGTCGCGTCCGCCCCCCGCAGCTTGACCGTCTCGCGCCAGACCGTGGCCGGGGTCTCCGGCACCACCGCCTCGCGGCAGTCCGGGCAGACGATCCGCCCGATGCGCGCGAAGAGCACCCGCAGGTAGTCGTTGATCTCGGTGACGGTGCCGACGGTGCTGCGGCCGCTGCGGGCCGCGTTGCGCTGCTCGATGGCGATGGCGGGGCTGATGCCGTCGATCCAGTCGACGTCGGGCTTGGGCATGCGCTCCAGGAACTGGCGCGCGTAGGTCGACAGGGACTCGACGTAGGTGCGCTGCCCCTCGGCGTAGAGCGTGTCGAAGACCAGCGACGACTTGCCCGAACCGGACACGCCGGAGACGGCCGTCAGGCGGCCGCGCGGGATGTCGACGTCGCAGCCCTTGAGGTTGTGCTGGCGGGCGCCGCGGATGCGGATGGTCTCGATCAACGTGCCTCCCGGTCCCCGGCGGCGTGCGGCCGACGGGACCGTCCATGGTATCCGTTCTTTCGCATCCCGCACAAGGGATTTACACTGGGCGGCGTCCCGGACCGCCGCGTGGTCCGGCCCCTCACCCACGCCGAGGATGCGCCATGCCCCTGCCGAACACCGAGCGGCTGCTGTCCACGATCCACGTCCTGCGCGCCCCGGACGGCTGTCCCTGGGACCGCAAGCAGACCCTGGCCACCGCCGCGCACCACCTGCACGACGAGTCGGCCGAACTGCTGGAGGCCGCCCTCGGCGGGGACCTCGACCACGTCCGGGAGGAACTCGGCGACCTGCTGTTCATGGTCTGCTTCGTCGCGGAGATCCTCGGCGAGACGACCCGCGGCGGCTTCGACGACGTCGCCGCCCTGGCCGACGCGAAGCTCGTGAGGCGGCACCCCCACGTCTTCGGCGGCGCCGCGGCCGGCGACGCCGGCGAGAGCCAGCAGCGGTGGAACGAGGTCAAGGCCCAGGAGAAGCGCGCCAAGGGCCTGGACCCGGACCGCGAATCCCTGCTGAAGGACCTGCCGGCCGCGACCGCGCCCCTGCACCAGGCCCACCGCTACCAGAAGGACGCCGCCCAGGTGGGCTTCGACTGGCCGGACCTCGAGGGCGTGCGGGAGAAGATCCGCGAGGAGCTGGCCGAACTCGACGAGGCCGTCGCCGCCGGCGACGCCCCGGCGATGGAGCACGAGGTCGGCGACCTGCTCTTCTCGGTGGCCAACCTCGCCCGCCGGCTCGACGTCGCCCCGGACGTCGCGCTGCGCCGGGCCAACGCGCGCTTCCGCACCCGTTTCCACGCCGTCGAGGCCGCGTTCGGCGGCGACCGCGACCGCCTGGCCGCCGCGTCCCTCGACGAACTCGAGGCCGCCTGGCAGGCCGCCAAGAGCGCGGAGCGCGGCGGCGCCTAGCCCGCGCCGCCGGGTGCGTCGGGCACGGCAGGCGCATCGGTCGCCTCCGGGCAACCGTCGTCGTCGAGCTCGCCGTCGTAGTCCTCGGCCTGGTCGGGGCAGCCGTCGCGGGCATCGAGGATGCCGTCGAGGTCGTTGTCCGGATCGGGGCAACCGTCCTCGTCCTCGAAACCGTCCCGATCCTCCGCGACGTCCGCGCAGCGGTCCTCCCGGTCCTCGATCCCGTCCCCGTCGCGATCCGCCATCTCGTCGGGACAACCGTCGGTGTCCTGGTAGCCGTTGTAGTTCTCGGCCTCGAAGGGGCAGTGGTCCTGCTGGTCGAGGATCCCGTCCCCGTCGTTGTCCGGATCGGGCGCGCCGTCCTGGTCGCGCCAGCCGTCCGGATCCTCGGCGACGTCGGGCGCCGCGTCCGCCGTGTCCGGCACGCCGTCCTCGTCGTTGTCCGGGTCCGGGCAGCCGTCCTCGTCGCGGAAGCCGTCGCGGTCCTCGGGCGCGTCCGGACAGAGGTCCAGGCGATCGGTGATGCCGTCGCGGTCGCGGTCCGTGCCGCCGACGGCGAAGCCACGACTGACGCCCACCGCCACCGTCCAGTCGGGCACCGACGCCGTGAACGGCGTCGACAGGTCCTCGCGGGACAGGGGCACCTCGTAGGCGACGTCCAGCGCCCAGCCGTCCTCCGCGCCCCAGCGCACGCCGGCGGCGAGGGCGCGGTACGCCTCGCGCGCCGCGATCGCGGCGGACGCGGGGTAAGCTTCCGCCGCGTACGTGACGTGCAGCACGGCGAGGGACTTGCGCAGGTCGACGCCCACGCCCCACTGCCAGGGGTCGTTGCCGACGCCGCCGACATCCGCGGGGTAGGTCAGCGGCCAGGGTTCGTAGCGACCGCCGCCGACGACGCCCCGCCCCTCGTCGCGCGGCGTCCAGCGCCGACCCGCCGCCGCGTGCAGGCGCAGTTCGGGGACCTGGGCGTCCCGCCAGAAGCGCTGCGTCCAGGCCAAGCCCGCGTAGGGTGCGGCCGCGCCGTCGCCCAGACCGCTCGCGCGCGAACCCAGCGGCAGGGTGGTGCGCAGATCGAGCGCGAAACCGGCGTCGCGCCAGGGGCGCGGCAGGCCGAGGACCAGGCCGGCCTCGCCGTCGGCGAGCCCGGACGCGGCGGCGGGCAGATCGCCGGCGCCGCCGGACCAGGAGCGCCACGGCGCCGTGGCCCAGGCGCGCAGCCACGGCCGCCAGCCGTACTCGACGTCGGCGCGCCAACCGACGTGGTCGACGAAGTAGCGCGCCTCGGCGGGCCCCGCCTGCACCGACCAGCGCTCGTGCCCCAGGCCGATCAGCAGCACGCCGTCGGGGGGCAGCACCCCCTCGACGAGCCGGCCGAGCCGCACCGAGCGTTCCTGGTTGCGGCGCAGCTGCTCGGCGGCGCCGTCGCCGGGGCCGAACAGCGCGGCCGCGGCCAGTCCGGCCGCGAGCAGGCGGGCGATCGTGGCGGGCTTCACCGACGTGGGCTTCAAGAGGGCGAGCCCCCTTCATCCGGCTCCGGCGCCGTGTCCGGCGCCGTGTCCGGCGCGGCCTCCTGCCGTTCCTTCTTCAGCTCGTCCATGTAGTTGAGCTTCAGGTCCATCACGGCGCGAGACAGCAGGCCGGCCACTTCGGAGTGGGCGTTGCCCTTCGTCTTGGCCTTCAGCATGTCCAGCAGGTCGATCGACAGCCGCGCGCCTTCGAGGTCGCGCCGAAGCTGCCCGGTCTGGGGATCGGCGAGCTTGCCGAGCTGCACCAGGGTACCGGTCTGCAGGTTGAGCACGAGCATCATCAGCGACTGGTCGTGCTTGTCGAACTCGGGGGTCGTCGTCTCGCTCACGTTCCTCCTCCTTCGCCCGATCCGTACGGTCGTCAGCCGGCGGCTTGGTCCGCCTCGTCGTCGAATTCGTCCGCGATGCTGCCGACCAGGACCTCCAGCAGGTCCTCCAACGTGACCATGCCCAAGGGGTTCCCGCCGGCGTCCACCACCACGGCCATCTGCTGGCGCTGCCAGCGCATCTCCTCGAACAGTCCCCAGGGCGACATCTCGCGATCCACGCGGGGGCAGGTGCGCAGCAGCGCGTCCGGGATCCGCCGCCAGTCCTGCTGCATCGCCGGCGACAGCAGCAGGTCGCGCGCCAGCACCCAACCGTGCACCTCGCGTGCGTCCTCGCCCAGCACGGGCAGGCGGCTGTAGCCGGAAGCGGCCGCCAGCCGGCGGCAGGTGGCGGCATCCGCCTCGCGGGGCAGGCTGTCGACCCGCGCCCACGGCGTCATCACGGCGTCGAGGTTCAGGTCCGACAGGGCCAGACAGCGGGCCAGCAGTTCGGTGAAGCGCCCGTCTTGCGCGGCCGCCGGGTGCGCGGCCATCAAGTGGTGCATCGACTCGCGGCCGATCACGGCCCCCTCGGCGCGACGGCCGCGGCCCGGCAGCAGGCGGTCCAGCAGCGAGGAATAGGCCAGCAGCACCCAGCGCGCGGGAGCGAGCAGCAGCATGACCGCCCGCAGGGGGCGGACCGACGCGAGGCTCAAGCGCTCGGGATACTCCCGGTAGACCGTCTTCGGGATGATCTCGGCGAAGATCACCATCATCACCGTGGCGATGGCGGCCGCCGCGAACTCGCCACGATTGCCGTAGCGCGCCGCCAGCGCGGCGGTCAGCACGGCGCTGAAGCTGACGTTCACCAGATTGTTGCCGATCAGGCAGGACAGCACCGGATCCTCGATGCGGGCCAGCAGTCGGCGCAGGGCAGCCGCGCGCGGGTGCGGCTCGCGGCGCAGCCGCGTGCTCAGCCGGATGCGGCTGATGCTCATCAATCCCGTTTCGACGCCCGAGAAGAACGCCGAAGCAGTCAGGCAGGCCACGAGCACGACCACGGTCACCGTCGGAGAGAGAGCACTGCCGCTCATGGCGTCCCCTCCAGCGTCGCCCGCGGCAGCCGCTGCAGGCGCAGCTTCGTCACGCGCAGGCCGTCCATCTCCAGCACCGTGCAGCGGTAGCGGTCCCACACGACGCGGTCGCCGCGCGCGGGGATGCGCCCCAGCTTCGCCATGATGAAACCGGCCAGGGTGACGTAGTCGCGGGACGGTTCGAGCGGGGCGCCGCAGGTCTCCCGGACCTGGCGCAGGTCCGTGACGCCGGCGACGATCCAGTTGCGGTCGCCCACGGCCAGGATCTCGGGTTCGCCGGTGTCCGATTCGTCGAGCCAGGGACCGGTCAGGGACTCGAGGCAATCCTCCAGGGTGACCAGGCCCGCGAAATCGCCGTGCTCGTCGAGCACGAAGGCCATGTGGCCCCCGTCCACGCGCAGTTCGTGCATGAGCACCGAGACGGACTTCGACTCCGGCACGAAGACCGGCGCGCGCAGCATCGCGGCGTCCAGGACCGCGTCGTCGGCCTTTCCGAGCAGGTCCTTGAGGTGCAGCACCCCCACCGGCAGATTGCGTCCCGGCGCGACCACGGGGTAGCGGTTCAAGCCCGCGCCGCGGGCGATCTCCAGGAGCTCCGGCCGGGACCGGCCGATCTCCAGCGACACGACGTCCGGTCGCGGCCGCATGATCTCGCGCACTTCCAGGCCGTCGAGCGTGAGCAGGCGGGAGACGAAGCGGCCTTCGGTCTCGGTGAGCGAGGCGTCGTGCACGGCCATGTCCACGGCGGTGATCAGCTCCGGCACGGTCAGCGGCCGGCTGCCGGTGCGCTCGAAGGGCAGGCGCGCCAGCGCGCGCCGCGTGATCAGGCCGTTGAGGTCCAGCACGGGCCGGATCACGGCCACCCACACGCGCAGCGGCGCCTGCAGCAGGCGCGCCAGGGGCGGGCCCAGGCGCAGGGCGATCAGCTTGGGCGTGATCTCGCCGACCAGCAGCACGAGCACCGTCAGCGCCGGCACGGCGATCGCGAGTCCGCGCTGCCCGAAGCGCTCCAGCAGCAGGGAGGTGCCCAGGACGCTCACGCCGATGTTGACCAGCAGGTTGCCGATCAGCAGCGCCGCGAGCAGGCGCGGCGGGTCGGCCAGCAGGCGCAGGACGTGCCGGTCCGCGGGCGACCCCCGGCGCCGCAGACGCGCCAGGTCCCCGTCCTGGAGCGAGAACAGGGCCGTCTCGGTGCCCGAGAAGAGCGCCGAGAACAGCAGGAGCAGGGCCAGGACGGTGACATCGAGCAAGCGATCCTCCCGGAGGTCGGCACTCGCGGGAGCATAGCCGCTGGCTTGACACCCTGCAAGCGCGTCACTAGGCTCTTCTTCCTGAGGCTCTTCTTCCCGAGGCTCTGCCTCACGGCTTCCGTCTCCCGGCTCCGCGCGAGACGAACCGCCGCGAAAGGAACCCGTGCCGCGCACCCTCGTCATCCGCTTCGGCGCCCTGGGCGACCTCTGCCTGTGCGGCTGGTTCCTGGCCGGGCTCGCCGCCGCCGGCGGGCCGCGCGCGACGCTGGTGACCAAGGCCCGCTTCGCGCCCCTGGCCGCGCGCTTCGCCGGCGTCGACGAGGTGGTCGCGCTCGAGGACGGCGGTCCGGACGAATTGGTCAGGCTCGCCCGCCGACTGCGCGGGCGCCGCGATGCGACATGGCTCGACGCCCACGCCGTGCTGCGCAGCCGCGCCCTGCCGCTGCTGCTGGGGCGCGGCGTCGACGCCCGTCTGCGCAAGGACACCCTGCGTCGGCTGGCGCTGATCGGTTCGCGGCGCGCGCCGTGGCCGCCCCTTCCCGACGACGCACCCCGTTCCCTGCTGGACCGCTTCTGCGCGCTGGCCCCGGCCGTCGGCATCGGCGCGGACGTCGCGCGCACTGCCGCGCACCCGCCGCTGCGGGGGGCGTTCGCCCCCCCCTCGGGGACGCGCCTGGTCCTGGCGCCCGGCGCCCGTTGGGCCACGAAGCGCTGGCCCGAAACCCACGCCGCCGCGCTGGTGGACCTGCTGGCCGGTTCCCTGCCCCACCCGCTCTCGGTGCTGCTCGGCCCCGACGAGTCGGCCTGGTACGACGACGGGCCGCTGGCAGAGGCGGTTGCGCGCCACCCCGACGCCCGCGTGCTGAGGGACCGCCCCCTGCCCGAGATCGCCGCGGAGCTGGCGGGCTGCCGCGCCGCCGTCGTGAACGACAGCGGCCTCTTGCACCTGTCCGAAGCCGTGGGCACGCCCGTGGTCGCCCTGTTCGGGCCGACGGTGCGCGCCTTCGGCTACGCGCCGCTGTTGCCGGCAAGCGTCCTGCTGGAACGCGACCTCGATTGCCGACCCTGCTCGCGCACCGGGTCGCGCCCCTGCCACCGCGGGGATCTGGCCTGCCTCGAGGGCATCCCCGCGACGGCGGTCCTGGACGCGTTGCGCGGCCTGCTCGACCGCGGGGCTGTTTCGTGAGGCGCGCATCCGCGGCCTGGGTCGCCTACCGCGCGGCGGTGCGCCTGGCGCTGCCGCTGCTGCCGACGGCCGCGGCGCTGTCGCCGAAGCTGGCGCGCGGCCTGGCCGGGCGCCGGGAACTGATGACGCGCCTGCTGGCCGCGTCGCCCCTGGTCCGCGGCGGCGTCTGGCTGCACGCCACCTCGGTGGGCGAGTACGAGCAGGCCCGCCCCATCCTGCGCCGGCTGCGGGAACTCGGCGTGGGGCCGCTGGCCGTGACCCACTTCTCGCCGTCGGGCCGCGAGTACGCTGCGGCGCATCCCGAAGCCGACGTGCACGACTACCTGCCCCTGGACCGGGCGGCCGACATGAGGGAACTGCTGGACGCCTGGCGGCCGCGGGCGCTGGTCTTCGTCAAGTACGACTGCTGGCCGAATCTCGTCGCCGCGGCCGGCGCGGTCGGCGTGCCGGTCGTGCTGCTGTCGGGCGCGCTGCCGCCCGGCTCGCTGCGCCGACACCCGCTGCTGCGGCCCTTTTACCGCGATCTCTTCGACCGTTTCGCGCGGATCGGCGTCGGCTCGCCGGCGGACCGGGACCGCTTCGTCGCGGAGCTGGGCGTGCGCGCGCCCGTCGTCGTCAGCGGCGACACCCGCGCCGAGCAGGTCCTGCTGCGCTACGACGCGGCGGCGGCGGACGCCCTGCCGGCGCGGCTGGCGGCCTGGGGGGAGCAGCGGCTGGTCCTGGGCAGCACCTGGCCGCCGGACGAGGCCCTGTGGTGGCCCGTCCTGCCGGAGCTGCTGGGCGAACGCCCCGGCCTGCGCGTCGTGCTGGTCCCCCATGAGCCCTCGCCCGCACGCGTCGCGGAGCTGCTGGCCGCCGCGGCGCGGCGCGGCATGGCGGCGGCGGCGCTGTCCGGCTGGGCCGAGGGCGCGGGCGCGCCGCACGACGTCCGGCTGCTGGTGGTCGATCGCGTGGGCGCGCTGGCGGGGATCTACCGGGCCGCCACGGCGGCCTATGTCGGCGGCAGCTTCACGACCGGCGTGCACAGCACGCTCGAGCCGGCCGCGGCGGCCGTGCCCGTGGGTTTCGGACCGCGCATCGCGAACGCGGAAGAGGCCCTGACCCTGACGGCCCTGGGTGCTGCCACGATCCTGGGCGCCGGCACGATCCTGCGCGACCCGCCCGGCGCCGCGGCCTGGCTGCGCCGCCTGCTCGACGACCCGGACGCGCGACGGCGCGCCGGCGAGGCGGCCCGCGGCGTGGTCGAGGCGCAGCGGGGCGCGGCGGCGCGCAGCGTCGACCTGCTGCTCGCGGCGATGGGCGACCGTCAGGCGTAGGGGATCGGATCGGTCGCGCCCGCGCGGGCGAACCCACGCAGCCGCAGCCGGCAGCTCTCGCAGCGGCCGCAGGCGCGCTCCTGCGAGACGTAGCACGACCAGGTCAGGTGCAGCGGCGCGCCGAGTTCAAGTCCGCGCCGCACGATCGCCGCCTTGTCCAGGTGGATCAGGGGCGTGAGGATCTCCAGGCGGGTCTGCGGGCGCGTCCCGGCGTCGATGGCCGCCGCGAAGGCCTTGTAGAAGGCTTCGGTGCAGTCGGGATAGCCGCTGCCGTCCTCCTGCACGGCGCCGATGACCAGGGCCTGCGCCCCGATCACCTCCGCCCAGGATGTCGCGATGGCCAGCAGGTTGCCGTTGCGGAAGGGCACGTAGGTCGAGGGCACGCCGCCGCCGGCGACGGGCAGCCCCGACTCGACCGGCAGCGCGTCGTCGATCAGGCTCGTCCCCCCGATCGCCTTCAGATGGGACACGTCCACCGCCAGCCGGCGCGTGATCCCGTAGTGGTCGGCGATCGCGTCGAACGCGGCGCGCTCGCGGACCTGCGTGCGCTGGCCGTAGTCGAGGTGCAGCACGGCCGCGTCGTACCGCGTCAGGACGCCGGCGAGGCAGACGCAGCTGTCGAGCCCGCCGCTGAGCAGCACCACCGCCGTGTCGCGTCGCGTCATGTGCGACGCTCCCCGTCCGGCCACAGCGTCTTGTGCAGCTGCAGCTGGAAGCGGACGTCGAGGCCGTCCTCGACCAGCCAGTCGGCGAGCAACGCCGGCGTCAGCCGGCCCTCGGCGGCGGAGAAGACGACGGGCGTCGCAGGCGGCAGGCGGCTTCCGGCGCGGACGAGGTCACGCGACCACTCGTAGTCCGCGCGGTCGCAGCAGACGAACTTCAACTCGTCGCCGGCGTCGAGGCAGCCGAGCTCGTCCCAGGCCACGTCCCGTTCGCGCAGGCCGCTGCCCGGGGTCTTGACGTCCACGACGCGGCGCACGCCGCCGGGGACCGCCGACAGGGGCAGGGCGCCGCGCGTGCCGCTGGTCTCCAGGACCGTGCGGCGACCGTCCCCGACCAGGGCGGCCAGCAGCGCCGGGCAGCCGGGCTGCAGCAGGGGCTCGCCGCCCGTCACCAGCACGGTGCGGCAACCCAGCGCTTCGACCTCCGCCAGGATCCGCGCCACGGCCAGGCTCTCCCCGCCCGCGAACGCATGGGCGCTGTCGCAGTACGAGCAGCGGCGGTGGCACCCCGTCAGGCGCACGATCGCGCAGGGCCGGCCGGCCTCGGTCGACTCGCCCAGGATGGTGCGGTAGATTTCGCGGACGATCAGGTCGTCCGGGGTCTGGGCGTGCATGGCCGTCCCGTCCGTGGTCCGCTCGGCAGTCTCGATGGTCTGCTCGGCAACCTTATGGTCTGCTTGGCAACCCAATGGTCTGCTTGGCAACTCAATGGTCTGCTTGGCAACTCGGCGAATCATGCTACAATGCTGCCTTGTCTTCGCACCCTGAGGAGCGCGCATGCGAAACATAACTCCGGCGGGACGCGGCCACAACCGCCGCGGCGTCCTGCCCGCGGGCCCGCTGAGCCTGCCCATGGGCCTGCTGATCCTGGCCGCGCTGTCCCCCGCCGCCGGCTGCGGCGGCGACCAGCGTCGCGCGGCGCCGCCGGCGAGCGCGGTCGCGCAGGTCAAGCTCGACGTCACCGCCCTGGACGGCTGGCTCGCGATCCTCGACCGGCTGGAGAGCGGCAAGACCGTACCCGCCGAATCCTACCAGCAGCTGTGCGAGCTGCCGGCCTACGCCCTGCAGGGCAAGGACCCGCGGATCTTCTCCCCCGGCATCCTCCAGAAGTGCACGGAGTACGCCTGCCGGCGCGCGGTCGGCGACACCGCCGACGTCACCCCCCCGCGACGGACCGACATCGTGGCCAACTGCGACTACCTGCGACGGCGCGCCGACGAGGCCCGCGATTTCGCCGTCGTCCTGGCCGACGACCAGTACCGCAGCCGGGTCTGGGAACTTGCCCGCCGCTGGGTCGGCGAATCGCGCCTGCCGGGCTCGCTCACGGTCCACGTCATGGTCGGCCCCACGAGCCTCGGCTTCCAAGCGCCCGACCACGTGATCCTCGACGCCGGCCTGGCGCTGGCCGCCGGCAAGGAGCAGGCGGCCCGCATGACGGCCTCGCGACTGTACGCCGAGCTGGCACCGCCGTCGGGGCCGCAACCGCCGGCCGCCGCCTCGGGCCGCGAGGCCCTGCGGCAGACCCTGCGCTTCCTGCACCACGGCGCGGTGATCGCCTGGATCGCCGGCGGCGCCGAACTGGAGTTCGACGGGCGCCACGACCACCTCGGCGCCCCGCGCCGGGATACCCGCACCACGCAGGAGCGGGCCGCCGGGCTGCTGACCTACTCGTTCCGCATGCTCGAAGGGATGCTGGACCCCGGCCACGAGGACCTGCTGCAGGCCAACGGCAAGGCCGTCGACGACCTGCTGCGCCCGCGCTGGGGCTACGAGACGCTGGGCTTCGCGATGGCCGAGGTGATCGCGTCGCGGGGCGGCGAAGAGGCGCTGCTGGCGTTGTCCGGCGACACGGCCGCGTTCCTGAACGCCTACCAGTCCGCGCTCGGCGCAGGCTCCGTGATGCCCCCCTTCCCCCCGCAGCTGCTGGAACAGCTGAGCGGACTGGTCCGCGAACCCTGAGCGGCCGCCGTCGGCGGCGCCACCGACCCGGAGGTACCCATGAGCCGCTGCGACCCGCATTCCTGGTGCGACGACGGGCAGGCCGTCACCCGCCACCTGGACCTGATCTGGAACGTCGATGTCGCGGCGCGCGTCCTGGAGGGCGAAGCCCGCCTGACCTTCGCCGCACCCGCGACCGGCCCGCTGGACCTGGATTCCCGCGGCCTGCTCGTGTCCGGGATCCGCACCGATCGCGACGAGCCCGTCGCCTGGTCCGTCGCCGATCGCGATCCCGTCCTCGGCGACCGCCTGCGGCTGGAACTGCCGACCGCCACCGCCGCGGTGACGATCCGCTACCGTACCGGTCCCGACGCCCCGGCGCTGGGCTGGCTCGATCCGGTCCAGACCACCGGCGGCCGCCACCCCTTCCTCTTCACGCAGTGCCAGCCCATCCATGCCCGCTCGCTCGTGCCCTGCCAGGACACGCCTCGCCATCGGGTCACCTACACGGCGGTCGTGGACGTGCCGGCGCCCCTGCGCGCGGTGATGTCCGCGGCGCCCGGCGGCGACGAGCCGGCCGGCCCGGGCCGCACCCGCTGGCGTTTCGCGATGCCCCAGGCCATCCCGACCTACCTGCTGGCGCTGGCCGTCGGCGACCTCGACCGCCGCGACCTCGGCCCGCGTTCGCGCATCTACGCCGAACCGGGCATGATCGACGCCGCGGCCTGGGAGTTCGCCGAAGTCGAGGCGATGATCCAGGCCGCCGAGCGGCTGTTCGGCCCCTACGAGTGGGACCGCTTCGACCTGCTGCTGATGCCGCCCGCCTTCCCCTACGGCGGCATGGAGAACCCGCGCCTGACCTTCCTGACCCCGACGCTGCTGTCGGGCGACCGCAGCCTGGTCAACGTCGTGGTGCACGAGCTGGCCCACAGCTGGACGGGCAACCTGGTCACCAACGCGACGATGAACGACTTCTGGCTGAACGAGGGGTTCACCGTCTACGCCGAGCGGCGCATCCTCGAGGAGCTGCACGGCCGGGAATTCGCCGACCTGCAGGGGGTCCTGCGCCGCAACGCGCTGCAGGTCCACCTCGACCAGTTCGGCCCGGAGTCCCCGCTCACGAAGCTGCGCACCGACCTCGCGGGCATCGATCCGGACGAGGTCTACTCGCTGGTGCCCTACGAGAAGGGCGCCCAGTTCGTCATCCTCCTGGAGCGGGCCGTCGGCCGCCCGCGCTTCGACGCCTTCCTGCGGGAGTACATCGACCGTTTCCGCTTCCGCAGCATCACCACCGACGAGTTCATCGCCTTCCTCGAAGAGCAGCTGCCCGGCGTGCTGGACGCCGTGGACGGCCGCCGCTGGATCGACGGGCCCGGCATGCCCGCCAACGAGCACCGCACGTCGGCCCCCGCCCTGGACCGGCTGCGCGCCCTGGCCGCCGGCTGGAGCGCGGGCGAGCGGCCCGGCCCGGAGTCCGCGGCCTGGTCCCCGACCGAGCTGCAGCTCTTCCTGCAGGACCTGCCGCGCCCCCTGCCCCACGACGATTGCCGCTGGCTGGACGACACCTTCGCCCTGACCGGCCGCGGCAACCACGAGGTGCTCGTGGAGTGGCTGACCATCGCCGCGCGCAGCGGCTACGCGCCGGTGCGGCCGCGCCTGCGCGAGGTGCTGGGCCGCGTGGGCCGCATGAAGTACCTCAAGCCCCTCTACGGCGCGCTCATGGCCGGGGGCGACGACGGCGCCGCCTTCGCGCGCGAGGTCTTCGCAGCGGCGGCGCCCGGCTACCACCCGCTGAGCCGCGGCTCGCTCAAGAACATCGTCGGCACCTGACCCTTCGGCGGCGGGTGGCGTAAACAAGCGGCCGGCCCCGAAGGGCCGGCCGCCTGCTTGCGACTCGCGGGACAGGACTACTGCGTGAGGTGGGACTGGTAGTAGGCGATGGCGTTGTCCAGCAGGTCCAGGGCGTACGCGGGGTTGTGCACGCCGTGGCTGCCGTCGTTGCTCACGAACACGCCGCAGTACAGCGCCTCGCGCTGCCAGGACGACATGGCCGCGTTGTCGGCGTCCAGGTTCTCCACCAGGACGTCCCAGTCGGCGTAGCCGAACAGGACGGCCAGCTGGTCCAGCTTGCCCAGGACCAGCGTCTGCACGCCTTCCACGTCGAAGTCCGTGATCTCGGTGTGGCAGGGGGCGCAGTTGCCCACGTCGGGCGTGAAGGTGTGGAACGAGTGGTCCTGCAGCTCGCCGTGCAGCAGCACCTCGCGCACCATGTGGCACTTCACGCAGGCGTCGTCGATGTTCTGGTGCGAGTGCGCCCGGTCGTAGACGTACTCCGGGATCTCATAGCAGCCGGCGCCGAGGAACATGTCCATCTGCGGGCTGCCGTGAGGGCCGAAGTGGGCGTTGCCGCTGGCGATCTGGCCGGACACGTTCGACGCGTTGCGGCGGGCGTGGTGGCACTGGGCGCAGGTCTGGGCCGCGCCGTAACCCTCCATCCGGGGCACGCTCGGGTCGCCCGGGGTCAGGCCCGGCGTGTAGACGATCTCCACCGCGCCGACGGCCCGCAGCTGGGCCGCGTTGCCGCCGCCGGCCTCGCCCACGTGCGGGTCGTGGCAGGTGACGCAACCGATGAAGTTGACGTCGCCGCCGAAGTCGTACGAGGCGTAGACGGGGTCGTGCGCGGCGATGAAGCCCTCGCTCGTGTGGCAGGGCATGCAGGACGCGCTGGCGAACTCGTCGACGAACTCCTCGTGCGTCAGGCCGCTGGCGGTGCCGTGGCCGGAGGTCTGCCACTCGTCGAGCTGACCCTCGTGGCAGGGCACGCAGGAGGCCGTGACCTCGCCGTCGACGATGGTCGAGAAGACCACGCTCGGGGTGTGGGCGTTGAAGTCCGGGCCCATCGCGCCGTGGCAGGACTCGCACTGGACGTTCTCAAGCGCGTCGCGGCGCGAGGCGGCCTCGACCGTGTCGACGCCGAAGTAGTCGTCGTAGCCGTGGACGTCGTCGCCGCTGGGTTCGAACTCGGTGACGCCGTAGGCGATCGGCGTGTCCCAGCCGGTGGTGTGGCACTGCAGGCAGTAGGGCAGGTCCTGGGACTCGGCGTCCAGGCCCGCGTAGGCGACGTTGTGACCGGTCGTGCGCACGTCGGCGACGGTGCGGCCGTGGCAGTGCAGGCAGGCCTCGCCCTGGTAGCCCGCGTAGGTGAACTCGCTGGTGCCACCGGGAGGCCCGGGAGGGCCGGCGGGGCCTTCGGGGCCCTGGGCGCCGACGGGCCCCTGGTCGCCTTCGCAACCGACGAGGGCCAGCAAGCCGCACAGCAACAAGGCCGGCAGCAGCCCCTGCTTCACGATCCTGGACATTTTCAACCTCCTGTTGGGTGGGTCCCCCCCGATATCCTAGTACCGTGGGGGACCATAGCGAGTGTTTGTTATCGATGCAAGAATAAATGTCATAGAATTATCATAGACTATGGATCTCATTGTCATATAAACAGATGCCCCCGCCCGCACCTGGCGGACGGGGGCGCTCGCCGAGCGGGAGGTCAGCGGGATCCGACGTCGTACTGGGGCAGGATGTCGACCGGCACGTCGTCGAGCCGGGCCAGGGCCTCGGCCAGCACGGGCGGCATGACGCCGTAACGGTCCAGCAGGGACTTCGCGCCGGCGTAGTCTCCCGCCGCCTGGACGGTCAGCAGCTCCCCGACGAGCTGCGCGATCGCGCCGGGGAACGCTTCGTAGGAGATCCGGAACTTCCCGCCCTCGGCGACGATCACGCCCTTCTCCAGCAGGTAGTTGAACTGCAGGGCGTTGGCCACGCCGTGGGCCTCCCCGATCCCGAAGCGGACCGAACGGAACAGCCCGGCCAGGTAGGTCGCGGCCTGCTCGCGATAGATGGTGGCGGGGAACTCGCCGCGCTCCTGCAGGCGGAAGATGCACCACGGGCCCATCGCGTCGGCCTTGGCCTCCTCGATGGCGGAGTAGAGGTCCTTCAGCTCGAGCCGCACCTCCGTCTGCCGCCCGTCCACCACGATGCGGCCCGGCCCGAGCCCGTGGCTCATCTCGTGCCACAGCGTGTGCAGGAAGAAGGACTCGGCCGCGAGGTCGCCCAGCTGGTCGGCGACGACCAGGCGCTCGGCGATCGGCGTCAGGATGGTCGCGAACTTGGCGTCCATGATGTTGCGCAGCAGGACCTTCTTGCTGCCCTTGGCCTCGCGCACGCGCTCGTCGTTCGGCAGGTTGAAGGCGATGGTCTGCACGCCCGTGCGCGTGTCGCCGGCGGTGAAGACCTCGTCCACGACGCGGATGGGCGAGTCGCTGCCGCGGTTGGGGTTCTTGTCGGCCTCGGGCAGGGGCAGGCTCGACTCGAGCCAGGGCAGCACGTCCTTGAAGCGGGCGAGGCGCTGCGACTCGGCGGGATCGGTGACCGTCACGAAGGCCTCGAACGCCGCCTTGTAGCCGAACAGCCCGTCCTCGTAGGTCTCGTACGGGCCGATGGTGATCTCGACGCGGCTGTCGACGTCCATCCACAGCATGTCCGAGGCGTAGTAGTCGTCGGACAGGAAGGCGTCGGCGCGGGCGACCAGGAACGCGGCCAGCGACGCGTTGTCGGACAGCCCGGCCGCCTCGCGCAGCAGGTCCGCGGCGCGCGTCAGCTCCGCGCGGAAGAATTCGGAGTAGGGCACGGCGACCAGACCGCCCGCCGCGTCGCGGCGCACCATCGTGGTCAGGCCGGAGAGCGCGGGGTCGGCGCCGATCGCCGCCCGCTCCGCCTCGGTGAGGTCCGCCGGGTAGAAGTTCGCGCCCTCGGGATGCGGCAGGCCGCCGATGAAGGGCTCGAAGTGGAAACGGCGGTCCCAGGGTCCGGCGTTGATCCCGAAGTAGGCGCGCGCGTCGTCGGCGCCGGGACCCGCCGCGGCCCGCAGCGCCGCCTCGAAGCCGGCGCGGTCGGGCAGGGCCTGGTCCACGAACAGCTCGTGCATGATCGCCGACGCGGCGACCAGCCGGTCCAGCACGGCCCGCTCCGAGGCCGTCAGGCGCGAGAGGTCCGTGCCGATCCTGGTCGGCGCGTAGGCGGCCAGGCGCTGCGAGATGTCGGCGACGATCGGCGTGTCCATCCTGGCGACCTCCAGCCTGCCGCGGTCCGCGGCCCGGTCCTGTGCGCGCGCGACGACGGTCGGCCCGGTCAGGGCCTGGACCGCCAGGGCGGCGGCGGCGATTCGCAAGACACCTCGCATCGGCTTCTCCTCGTGGTTCGGGATGCGGTCCGGGGCGCCGTCAACGTAGCACCGGCCGCGGCCGCGCTCAAGTCCGTGGCGACAGCTTCCGGACGGAAACGCGGAGGCCGGTCGTCGCCGACCGGCCTCCCGCCGCGGCGCCCGCGCGCCGCCTGTCACGTCGCGGCTAGTACAGGCTCTTGACCTGTCCCCAGCTCATCTCCTCGGTGGCCACCGGGATGGTCAGGAAGGAGGTCAGGCCGTCGGCGGTCCACTGCACCGCGCTGTTGTCGGCGACCTTGGGCGTGTCGTAGCTCGGGTGGTTCACGATCGAGATCGTCGCGTCGATCATCTGGTTGTTGAAGGTCGTGAACAGCAGCGAGTACAGGATGCCGGGGGTCGAACCGAACACCGGCAGGTTCGTGTACAGGCCCATCTCGACGCCGGTGGTCGGGGTGCCGAAGATCAGGGCGCTGGCCGGCACGGCGCTGAGCAGCGTGATGCGCGGGTCGAGGTTCATCTTGAAGGCGGCGCCGCCGACCATCATCTCGGCGTTGCGCACGCAGATCCAGGCCTGGTAGAGCTCGCCGACGCCGCCGTTGTAGAGGGCGGACTGTTCCGTGGCGGCGGTGTCGAAGAAGACGCCGATCTCGGGCGTGGGGCGCATCGTCACGCTGGAGACCAGACCCGTGGCCGGGAACATGATGGCGTTGTTGTTGGCGATCACCGGCGTCGCATAGTCGGGATCGTTGACGATCGTCAGGTGGGAGTTGATCACCATCTCGGTCCCGAAGATCTGGATGGTGCAGATCACCGCGGGGTCGGTGCCGAACTGCGGCAGGGCGGTGTAGAGGCCGATCTCGGCGCCGGTCAGCAGCGAACCGAAGAGGATGCCGTTGGCCCAGGTCTCACCGACGAGCATGAAGCCGCCCTCGGTCTCCAGCTTGAAGGCCGCGCCGCCGACCATCATGTCGGAGTTGTTGATCAGGACGTAGCCGGTATGCACGGTGCCGGGCTCGGTGACCAGTTGGGCCTGCAGTCCTTCGGTGTCGAAGAACACGCCGACGGTCGGCTCCGCATTCGCGACGGCGGCCGCGCTCAGCATGGCCAGGGCGATCAGGTACATGTGGCGACGCTTCATTCCGGGTCCCTTTCGTTGGCCTCATCGCTGAGGCGGCCGGTCCTCACGAAGTGGCAGGAGTCATGGGAACGGCTCCTGGCAAAGACCATGATGCGGGTGAATCTTAACGCAAATATCCGCAGAACTACAAGATAGATTTGACAAGTTCTTCACTTGTGCCGGGAGTGTGTTGCTGGTTTGTGATGAGATTTGTTGTTTTATGATTTTCGCATGACTTGCTTCGAATCCTGAGCCGGAATGAGCGCGGGGGGGAAAGAAAAGACCCGCGCTCGGCGCGGGTCGGGAAGGCGGTGGCGGGAGCGACGAGATTCGAACTCGCGACCTCCGGCTTGACAGGCCGGCGTTCTAACCAGCTGAACTACGCCCCCACTCACGGTCGCCGAATATAAGCCGACCCCCGGGGGCTGTCAACCTGCGCGGTCCTGAATGTTCGACGACGTGGGCACGATCAGCGGGGCGATGTCGGCGGCCGTCACACCGGCGCCGACGACCACGGACCAGCCGCCCGGCAACAGGGCCTCGACCTGGAACGCCAGGCCCGGGTGACCCAGCACGACGCAGCGGCCGCGGTCCGCCAGCGCGCGCCCGAACCAGCGGTGGGCCGCAGCCAGCCGCGCGGCGGCGGCCGGGGCGTGCCCGGCGACCAGGAGCTGCGCCGCCGGCGTCTCGCCGGACGAATCGAGCGGCGCGGACAGGCACCGCCCGCGCCAACCGGCCGCGCGCAGGGTCTGTCGGTCCGGCGAACCCCAGCGGTGGTCGGGTGCGGAGAACCACAGCGCCAGCGGTCCCGCCCGCGGGTCCAGGCAGGGCGCGACGGCGCGGCGGCGCGCTTCGCGCCAGGCGGATTCCGCCTGGGCGTCAGGTCGAGGGAGCTGCCGCGCCGCGACGCCGGCGGGCGGTTCCGCGCCGTCGACCGGCAAGGCCCGCCAGGGGATCCCCCGGCACAGCAGCCGGTCGCAGCCGCCGGCGTCGACGGCGGCGAGCCACGACGGGGTCAGGTCGAACGGATCAGCCAGGCCGACGCCGGGCGCGGTGACGCCGAGCGCGGCCAGGGGCGAGCGCAGGGCGCCCATCGTGATGTCGTCGCTCAGGAGCAGGCCGGCGCCGAGCCGCCGCGCGTTCGCGGCGGCCGGCGGGCTCAGCGAAGCGGGACCCGCCTCGCCCGGAGCGACGAGATGCCCCAGCATGATCGCCTCGGCGCCGGCCGCCAGGCCGGCGGCGTAGGGCCGCTCGTCGAGGAAGGGAACGGGCGACGCCGCGCCGAGGTGGGTGTCGCGCGCGACGGCGCCGTGCCCCGGCCAGTGCTTCAGGCAGCAGCGCACGCCGCCCTCGCGCAGGCCGTGCACCGCGGCGGCCACGTGGCGGGCGACCAGGTCCGACGAGGACCCGAAGGCGCGGCTGCCGATCACGGTGTTGCCGGGCGCGATCAGGACGTCGGCGCAGGGGGCGAGCAGGCGGTCGATCCCGCAGTCGCGGGCGCGTTGCGCCGTCGCGCGGTGGACGCGGCGGGTGAGTTCCGGGTCGTCGATCGCGCCGAGCGTCCAGGCGGACGGGGGACGCCCCGCCGCCGCGGCGAGGACCGACACCGCGCCGCCCTCCTGGTCGGCCATGATCTCGGCGCCGGGGGGCAACGCGCGGCGCAGGTCCGCGCAGAGGCCGCGCAGCTGCCCGGCGTCGCGCACGTTGCGGCCGAAGAGGATCACCCCCGCCGGCCGGTGCCGGCGCAGCCAGGCTGCTTCCGCCGGCAGCAGCGCGGGGCCGAGCAGGCCGACGACCAGACGTCCGGCCACCCCCGCACCGCCGTTAGCCCCGGCCCCGCTCACGGCGCGCCGATCGCTTCGAGGCGCGCGCCGGGATAGTAGTGGGCGAGGATCTCGCGCACGCCGTGCCCGGCGCGCGCCATGGCCAGCGCGCCGTGCTGGCACAGCCCGACCCCGTGACCGAAGCCGCGCCCGGCGACCGTGACGCGGCGCAGGCCGCCGTCGCGTCCGGATTCGACGGACAGGTCGAAGCTCGCGCTCTCGAGGATGGAGAAGCGGCCGTCGACCGGCGCGAGGACCCAGCGGACGCGATCGCCGCGGATGCGGTAGACGCCCGCGTCGGTGCGGACGTCCAGCCGCGCGACGCGCCCGCAGCTCGTCCGGCCGGCGATCTCCAGACCGCGCAGCCGGCCGGGCCGGCGCGCGTCGACGCCGGCCCGCGCCGGCGCGAAGCCCTCGCCCGCCCAGTCCCGCCTCGCCGGCGAGGCTGACAGCCACTGCAGGTACTCGGGCAGGGTGCGCTGCAGCACGCGCTCGAGATCGGCGGCGGACCACGACTTCTCCCAGCGGAACAGGGGCGAACCCCGGCACCAGGACTCTTCCGACGGGCCGTCCGCGACGCTCGTGAGGTAGGGACGCGGTTCGCGCGGCCAGACTTCGTGCACGTCGCTGGTGCGTCCGCCGCAGGTCGAGCAGTAGTAGGCCTCGATCTCGCGGCCCCCGTGGCGGAGCACCAGGCCGCGCGTGTTGTCGACGGCCCGATCGCACCAGGGGTCGTTGCCGCGGCGCCCGTGGTAGACCTGGTCCTGCACGTCGGCCCACAGATCGAAGCCCAGACCGCTGCGGTCGCCGCGGTGCGCCAGGCTGTAGGTGCGGGCGGCGACGGCCTGCGCCTCGAGCGCGGCGAGCCCCGGCTCGCCGGGGCGGCCGATCTCCCACGGCACGACCCCGCGCAGGTACTCCTCCAGCGCGACCACGTTGATCAGGGTGAGCCCGGACTGGGGGCGCAGGATCCGCATCTCGCCGCCGTAGGGCGTGTCGCCCCAGACCAGGCCGTGGCGGGGATCGACGGGACGCAGCCGCAGCGGCGCCGCGGCGACGCCGTCGCGGCCCCCGCCCCGCCAGGAGACGCCGCCGCGCCCGGCCTCGAGCACGCAGGCGGCGCCGGCGGGCAGGCGGGCCAGGACACGGGAGTCCCCGCCGCCGATCAGCTCGGTCGCGCCTTCGACCGTCAGTTCGACGCGGGGTTTGCCGGTCGCGAGGCCGATGGCGAGGAACACGGGTTCGTCGGACCGCAGGCCGGGTTCGTCCGCGGGCGTGAGCGTGTCCGCCGGTGTCGGCATCGGCGGGCGCAGTCCGTCCGCCGGCGTGTCGGCGTCGGCGGTCGGCGCCGACACGGGCGCAGACGAGGCGGGCGGCGCCACGACGGGCCCGCGCCTCCGGCCGGCGCAGCCGCCGCCCAGGACGGCGACGACGAGCAGGACGGCGACGAGGGCCGGTGCGCCCGGCAACGGGGCGACCCGCACCCGTCCGGGCGTGCGCCTGCCCAGGCCCGCGCTCACCGCATCAGGACCAGTCGTTGCATGTCGCTGGCCACGACGCCCGCACCCGTGGACAGCTCGACCCGGTAGAGGTAGACGCCGTTGGCGAGCCGGTCGCCCCGCCCGTCGCGCGCGTCCCAGGGCACGATCACGCGCCCGCCGCCGACGAAGTCGTCCGCGGCCACCGGCAGGCGCGCCGCGAGCCGGCCGGCGACGGTGTAGACCAGGATGCTGCCCGGACCGGGGGCGGCGTCGGTGGCGAACACGAAGCGGGTCCGTTCCCCCGCCGGGTTCGGGAACGCCATGAGGTCGGCGATGCCGGCGGTATCCCCCGTCTCGATCCCTTCCAGGGGGATCTCGGTACCGCGGCCGTCGATCAGCAGCACGACCGCGGCCGGCCCGGCGCCGTTCCTGGCCGCGGTGAAGGCCAGGTCGACGGTGTGCTCGTCGACGCGGGTGAGCGTGACGCCCGAAAGCGCGACGTTGCGGCCCAGCAGCTCGAGCACGGCGTCCTCGGGCAGGAACGCGGCGGTGACGGCGCGGCCCGTGAACGCGCCCGGCTCCGGCGAGGGGAAGGGCGTCTCGCCGACCACGTAGAGCTCGCCCTCGAGGTACAGCACGACCGACACCGGCATCCGTACGGTGAACGCGGCGTGGGGATCGTCGTCGCGCGCGGCGGCGGTGTCGTAGACGTGCAGGACCGCCGTCGCGTCCTGGACGGGCACCGGCAGGCGCACCTCGAAGGCCGTGCGCTGGTCGCTGGTCGCACCGTCGGGCCGCGTCGCGGTCACCGTCGCGCCCTCGACGCCGGTCACCTCGAGGCGGTCGATTCCCGCCTCGTCGAAGGCCCTGACGGCGAGCACGACGGTGTTGGCCGCGTCCTGGGCCTTGATCGCCGCACCGTCCTCCAGCAGTTCCCAATCCAGGCGCACGTCGAGCTGCGGCGGGCCCGCATCCAGCACCATCAGGGCGTCGCCCAGCAGGCAGAATTGCGCGACCGCGCTTCGGTACTGCCAGTTGTTGATCGACGAGGCCAGGAACGAGGCCTCGGCGGAGGCCAGCAATTCGCCCAGGACCCAGCGCGTGCGGCCGGACGGCCCCGTCGGCGGCGTTTGCAGCATCGCGCGGGCCTGCAGGCGCGCCAGCGCCGCGTTGGGGTCGCGGTACTCGTAGCCGGGGCTGGCGTAGACGCCCACGGCGCCGGCGCCGGGGCGCAGCAGGAGCTTCTCGCCCAGCGAGGGCCGCGACGTCGGGTTCGACTCCGGCGAGATGTCCCGGGCCCAGCGCGAGATGTGGCAACCCAGCCCGACGAAGACGAAGGGCTTGCCGGTGTTCGCCAGGCTCGCCACGTCCTGGCGGTACTGGATCACGGGCACGTCCTCGATGATCTGCTCGTGGGCCAACAGGTGGTCGTTGGCATGCCCCTGGTAGGTGGCCAGCATGGCGCCGGCGCCGAGTCGCGCCAGCAGGACGGGCACGACCTCGGTCTCGGCGATGCCGCGGAACGCGAGGCGCGAGCGCGTGCCGCCGGGGAAGGGTTCGTGCAGGTCGAGCCAATCGCCGGCGTAGACCCGCGACGCCTCGAAGGCGGGATCGCCGGGGTAGCCGTCGCGGGCGTCGGCGAAGGAATCCCAGAGCACGGCGCCCTCTTCCAGGCTGGTCTCGAAGACCTGCTCGCCGCTCTGGTAGATGAGGTCGTCGAGCCCGACATCGTAGCCGTCCGACCAGGCGTCGTCCGCCACGGCGATCGCGCGCTTCTTCCAGGCCCCGGCGGCGGCTTCGAAGCCGATCACCTTGTCGACCAGGGTCGCGGCCTCGGCCGCCGTGTTGCACGGGAACCTGCCCACGAGCAGCTCCGGCAGGGCGACGGTGTCCCGGGGATAGTCGGGGCCGGCCCCGGGCGTGGCGTACCACTCGTCGGCCGGGAGCATCTCGTTCTCGTAGTTGGTCGTGGTCCAGCGGAACATCGGCGCCGGCACGAAGTCGCGGGCCGCGTCGTCCGCGCTGAGCGAGCGGACGTTCTCGTTGCCGTCGCCGAAGATCTGCAGGGCCCACGGGCCTCCCGCCCCGAGGGCGCGCGTGACCAGGCGCTTGATCGCGCGCGGGTTCTTCAGGCCGCCGCCGTACCAGTCGTAGATCGCGTGGACGTCGAGCACGGCGACCGCCAGGGGCTCGGGCGAACGGGCGATGCGGTGGGCGGCCCAGCGCTCGGCCTCGGCGCGGAAGTCGGGGTGCGCGACCACGAGCACGTCGGCCCCGGCCGCCGCCGCCAGGGGATCGTCGACCGCGGTCACGCGGCTGAGCCGGAAGGTCGGCACCGCGGGCAGCGCCGCGGCGAGCGCGCCGGCGCGGGCCGCGAACCGGCGGGCGCCCGGCGCGTCCTGGGCGGCGTCGAGCGAGAGGGTCCAGGTGCCGTCCCCGGCGTCGACGAGGTTGTCCGCCGCCAACGCCACCCGCCGCGGCGAGCGCGGGTCGGAGATGTCGTAGACCCAGAGCTGCGGATCGGTGAACCCGGTCACCGTCAGCGAGCGCTGCCCGGCGGCATCGCCGGCGTGGAAGTCGAGGACGTCGTCCCGGGCGCGGTAGAGGGCGTCGTAGGCGACCTCGAACCAGTCGAGGTAGCCGATGAGGTAGTTCGTCGGTCCGCTGATCCGCAGCGCCGATCCCTCGAGGTCGGCACCGGTCAGGTCGTCACCGGTCAGGTCGGTGAAAGCGGTGAAGACGGCGCCCGCGTGGTTCGCCTGGAGCGAGCCGAGCGCGGTCGGCACCTCGTCGCGCACCAGCGCGAAGTTGAAGGTGCGCAGGGTGAGGCCGTAGCCGGAGACCCCGGCCCGCAACGACGCCGCGCCGCCGGGCGCGGGGTTGACGGCGCCGAGATCGCGGACGACCTCGCTGTCTTCCTTGCTGTTCCAGGCGTAGCGGTCCACGAAGGCGTTGAACGGGCGCACGATGTAGTGCGAGTCCTCCTCGCGCACGTCGACGCGGCGGTACGAGGCCGCGGGCGCGCCCTGGGCGGGCGGCAGCTCGAGCTGCGGCATGCGGGCCCAGGCTTCGCCCAGCGGCGGGTCGGCGACGGCCAGGTAGTAGATGTTGCCGCCGTTGACCGGATCGAGCGCACCGGGGTTCCAGGTCTCGAGCGAATCGCCGCAGCTGGCGTAGCCGAACTCGCCGTGGACGAACGGCCCGTCGTCGCGCGGACGCAGGCCGTAGAACACCAGCGCGTCCTCGTCGGCGAAGTCGCCGCCGTCGCCGATCAGGTCCACCGGCACCTCGATCTCGTCGTAGGGCGGCGTCTGGTCGGGCACGTAGCGGCGCTGGTAGAGCCGCAACTGGTCCGCGGCCGCGCCGGCCGGCAGCAGCCCGGCGTTGGCCAGGTCGGCGGCGCGCAGGCGGAACAGGCCGGTGCGCGTCACCGGCACGCGGATCTCGGGGCCCAGCAGGACCGCGCTGCGGCGCAGGGCGGCCTTGTCCCCGCCGATCGGGGCCACGGCCTCGCGGGGCTGGGCGGACAGCGCGGCGCCGTTGAGGAACAGGTGACCGAAGCGGGCGTCGCCGGCTTCCAGGCGCCCGCCCGTCTTGGCGACGGCTCCCGCCTCGGGCTCGAAGACGATCGTCCAGGCGGCGCGGCGCAGCAGGCGCCGCGCCCGCAGGTCGTCGCCGACGTCCAGCGGCCGGACCGTCAGCGGGACGATGCGGTGCCCGCGCCAGAGGCGAGGCTCCCCGACCTCCAGGCCCGCCGGAGCGTCGCCGCCGTTCGGCGCGTGCGGCGTCTCGGCCTCGACGCCGCCGCGCGGCGGCTCGCCCGGCAGCAGGTCCTGTTCTTCCATCACGGGATCGCCGCCGCCGGGATGGGGGCGCAGCACCGGCGTGGGCGCCGGCGCCACCAGGCGGCCGTCTAGGGGTTCCCAGACCGCCTCGTCCAGGCGGACGACCGCCCGCGTGCCCGGGGGCAGGACCAGCCAGTTCCCCAGGGCGGGCACCGAGGGGCGGCGCGGTTCGCCCGTGCCGACGAAGCCGGGCAGTTCGAGGCGGTGGTACGTCCGACCGTCCCGCGCGAACGCCGTCCGCCAGACGGGTTCGCCCGTCTCCAGGCGGATCGTCGTGGTCAGCGGGTCGTTCTGGGTGACGAGCAGCGGGGCGGCGCCGGCGACGCCGCCGGCCAGCGACAGGGGCGCGAGGAACAACAGTGGCGCGAGGTGCAGCAGGGCGCGCCGTGCACGCTCACGGTCGACGTGGAACCGGCTCATGCCGCGATCTCCTTGCCCAGGGGGAGGGCTTGGCTTCCAGGGGGTGGAACCTCAGGTCAGTATAAGAGCGGCCGCCGCATCGGTCAACGCGCGGTGCGCGGGCTTCGCCCTGCTGACGCCTGCCCAGTCAAACGGAAGGGGCGGGTCTCCCCGCCCCTTTCGCGTGCCGATGTACGGCAAGGTCACCGGTACAGCGTCTTGATCTCGCTCCAGGAAGCTTCGTCGTTGGCGACGAGGCACTGGCCGGCCTCGGGGCCGTTGATGCGGAACACCGGGTTGTAGACGTAGGGCTCGCCCGGCGTGCCGCCGGTGGCGGGGTAGCAGGGCGTGTTGAAGCCCAGCGTGTGGACGTAGCCGGGGGTGCCGCCGGGGAAGCTGACCGAGCCGGGGAGGTTCGAGATCGTGAAATCGATCACCGCGGCGGCGTTCAGGATGATGACCTGCATCTGGCCCAGCACCACGACGTTCTGCTCGTTCGGCTGCAGGGGCGCGGCGCCGTTGCCGATCACGAAGTCGTCGGGATCGTTGTCGACGTCGAGCCCGGACATCTCCCAGGTGCCGATCAAAGCGCCCGCGGGGGCGTTGTTGGTGATGCGGGCTTCCCAGGCCAGCACCGGCGAGTCGCTCGGGTTGGTGATGCACATGTAGATGTTCGTCGGCACGAAGACAGCCACGGTGATGCAGTTCACGGCCGGCCCGGTGCTGGTCACATCGGCGTAGATGCCCATGCTGTCGGGACCCGGGTAGGCCCAGGCCATGGACGCGGTCAACACCAACACGCTCAGGACGAGTAGCATCTTCTTCATCGGTCTGTCCCCTTTCGCTCGGAATTGCCAATCACCAGAATCGACAGTCACACGGAGTTTCCCAGTCGGAGCTTGCAGGCACGATACCCGCTGCCTGGCCGCGCACGCCGGCGGCACGTCGCACCCGCGACGGAACGCCCGCGCCTTGTCCCTCGCGATGACCCTGTAGCCCGCGATGACCTTCTCGGTCCGCGATGGAAGGCCCCTCTCCCGCCGGACCGGAGGCCGGGATTCCTGCGTCGGTTACGGATCAATATCCGGGCAACCGCCGGGACTGTCAAGCGTCTTTCCCCGACCGTCGCCACCATCGCAGCGCCGGGCGCCGGCCGGAGTCGCGGTGGGGAACGGGGAACGGCGAGCGGAGGCGCGGGCGGCAAAGGAACGGGGCCGCCCCGAAGGACGGCCCCTAGCTGACAATCGAACGGATCGCTGTGCGAAGACTAGTACAGAGCCTTGACGTTGCTCCAGGACATGTCCTCGTTCGCGACGACCACGCAGTTGACGTTCACGCAGGCCTGGGGCGCGTTCATGTCGCCCGTCAGGACCTGGCAGGGGGTGTTGAAGCCCAGGGTGTGAACGTAGCCGGGCTCGCCACCGGGGAAGCTGACCGAACCGGCAACGCCCTTGACCAGGAAGGTCGCGGTCGAAGTCGGCATGCCGAACATCGTCTTGCTGGCCAGCATGACGGCAGGAGCGGCCGGGTGCGGCGCAGCGCCGGTGCCGACGACGAAGTCCATGGGATCGTTGTCGACGTCCAGGCCGCCGTTCAGCGTCCAGGTGCCGGGAACCGTGAAGGTGTTGGACTCCACGATCGTGCACTCCCACGCCCGAATGAAGTCGCCCGAGGGCCGGGTGAGCAGCAGGTAGACGTTCAGCGGAGTGAACGTGCCGGTGTAGGCCACGTTGAACTGGGTCGCGCCCAGATCGAAGTAGATGCCCATGCCATCCGGATCGGGATCGACCTGAGCCGAGGCGCTGACGCTGAAGGCGAGCAGCGCGATCGCGGTCAGAGCTAACAACTTCTTCATGTTGCGACTCCTTTGGGTTGTCTGCCTCGGTCAACAGGTTGCCGAGGAGTTTCGCCCCGCGGCCCGGGGCCGCGGGGCCGAGAATTTCCTTACGGGCAAATCACGTTGACCGAGCTCGAGAAGAGCACCAGGTCGGACAGGTTCACGCTGCCGTCGTAGAAGTAGTCGGCAGCGTAGTCGGTCCCGCCGTAGTAGCCCGAGAACTGCGACACGTCGCTGAGGTCAACCACGCCGTCGGCGAAGACGTCGGGGCTGTTGAACAGGACGTCGAGGTCCTCGCCCACCAGCGGGGAGCCGTTGATGATAACCTGGGTCAGCTCACCGGCCACCTTGTTCGAGTAGCCGCCGGCATAGAACGGGCCCACGAAGGTCGTGACGCCGTTGATGTCGGTGTTGGCGTTGGCCAGGGTGCCGTTGGTGCAAGCCACCAGACCGCCGAGCGACGTCTCCAGCCACATGTCCTCGAAAGGATAGGCGAAGACGGCGTTCATCCCGGCGTCGAACAGCGTCACCGTGATGGTGGCGTCCACGACGTCCAGGGGCGGCGTCGTGACGGCCCGGGCCTCGGTCATCAGGTTGCCGGTGCCGTCGGGAGTCAGGAACACGCTCACCTGGGGCAGTCCCGCGGGCAGATCGGCGTTCGAGTTGACCAGGTCAGGGACTCCCGCCACGCCCAGAGTGCTGACACCCAGGGCAGCGACGCAGATCACAAGACCCACAATGTTCCTACGAAGCATTAGGACACCTCCTAAAAGGCATTTTCATGCGAGGGTGGCAAACCCAAGCGAGAACGAGTGCAATTACGTTGACCCTCCCTTCCACTCTTCATAAGTCCTTAACTTGACCTCATGAGTGTACCACCGGGGAGGACGGCGTGCAACACTATTTTTTGGGTTACCGGCCCCCTTATTCACAGATGATCATAAGTTATGACAATGAAGGTCTTGTATCGGATTCCCGGAAATGCCGCGTCGGGGTCCATCGGGGAGGGTGGTGGGCGAAACAGGGTTCGAACCTGTGACCCCCTGCGTGTAAAGCAGGTGCTCTGACCAGCTGAGCTATTCGCCCTTGCCCCGCAGGAAGGACCGCAACAGGAACAGCGGCACCAGGACGCAATACCCCAGGACCAGCAGCAGGGGCGCGACGGTGATGTCCCCCCCGGCCAGCAGCGCGTAGCCGGCGACGATCGTCACGAACCCCAGCATCAGTCCCAGGTACTTGCGGAACATCGTTCTCCCCTCTCGGCCCCGCGGCGTGCCTCCGTCCGCGTGGCGCCAGGGTAGCCCCGCGGCCGGGCGGCGTCAAGACGGCGCGGCTTCAGGGCGACTCCGGCGCCGTCGCGGCGGGCGGCCCGCCCGCGGTGTCGGCGAGCGCGGTTCCCGTCTTCGGAGCGGCCGACGCCGCGGCCCGGCGCTGGCGGTAGACCTGCACCGCCGCTTCGTGCTGGGCGTGGGTGCGCGAGAAGACGTGACCGCCATAGCCGTCGGCGACGAAGAAGAAATCCTCGCAGCCTGGCTGGGGCTTCAGCACCGCCGCGATCGCTGCGAGCCCCGGGTTGCCGATGGGGCCCGGCGGCAGTCCCTCGTTGAGGTAGGTGTTGAAGACCGACGGCGTGCGCAGGTCGGAGTACAGGATCCGCTGCCCCTTCTTGTCCAGGGCGTAGGCGACGGTGGGGTCGGCCTGCAGCGGGCGGCCGGCGCGCAGGCGGTTCAGGTAGACCGCGGCCACCCGCGGCATCTCCGAGACGCGCGGCGTCTCCGCCTCGACGATGGAGGCGAGGGTCAGCACCTCGTGCGGCGTGCGCAGGGGCAGGTCCCCCAGCGCGAGACGCGCCCGCGCGTCGGGGACCCAGCGGTCCCACCCCGCGCGCATGATCGCGCGGGCGACGTCGCGGACCGAGGCGCCTTCGGCGAAGTGGTAGGTCTCGGGGAACAGGTACCCCTCGCAGAGCGGGAACTCCCGCCCGCGGGCGAGGCTCTCCTGCAGCAGGGCCGCGGCGTAGGCGGCGGGATCGCCCGCCGTCTCGAGCAGCAGCGCGCGCACCTCGGCGTCGCAGGCGGCGCGGAAGGTGGCGGGCGCCCAGCCGAAGGCCTCCGCGACGCCGACCACCGCCTCGCGCGTCGGCAACCCTTCGGGCACCATGACCACCACCGGCAGCGTCCGCCCGTCGACCAGCAGGATCAGCAGTTCGCGCGGCGACAGCCCCCGCGGCACGGCGTAGCGGCCGGCCCGGATCGAGCGGTCCGAACCGGTCAGCCGCGCGCCCAGCACGAACGCGCGGCGGCGGTCCAGCAGGCCGCGCGCCTGCAGCGTGTCGGCGACCGTGGCGAGGCTGGAGCCGGGCGGCACGCGGATCTCGACCGTCCCGTCCCCGCCGGGGCCCGCGCGGTCCCACTCCGTCCAGGCCCAGAAGACCGCGCCCGCCGCGACGAGCAGGACCGCCGCCGAAGACCAGGCCAGGATGCGCAGCGCCCTGACGAGATGGAACGTCGCCGTCCGGCTGGGCGCCGTCATGCGCCACCGTCCCGGCCGGCGCCCGCGGCGTCCAGGTACTGCTGCAGGATCAGCTCCGCCGCGACCGCGTCGGGCGACTCGCGGCCGCGACGGCGGCCGGGGCCGCGCAGCAGGCGCTCGGCCTCCTGCGTGGTGTAGCGCTCGTCGACCAGCGCGACCGGCAAACCCAGATCCTCCCCCAGCTTCCCGGCGAAGCGCTTGGCCCGTTCGGCGATCTCACCCAGCCTGCCGTCGGCGGTCAGCGGCAGCCCGACCACCAGCTGGTCGACGCCCCGCTCGCGGACCAGGGCCGCCACGAAGGCGGCCACCGGGCCGTCGCGGCCGGCGCGGTGCACCGCGACCGCCGTGGCGAGCGTGCGGGTGGGATCGCTGACCGCGATGCCGATGCGGCTGGTGCCGTAGTCCAGGGCGAGCACGGCGCCCACGTCAGTCCTGCCGGGGATGACGCTTCACCAGCTGCACGCGGAAGCGCCCGTCGGGCGCGTGGTCGAAGGTCAGCTCGTCGGTGAACTCGCGCATGATCGTGATGCCGCGGCCGCGCTCGCGCATGAGGCCGTCGGGCGGCTGCCAGTTGCGGAAGTCGAAGCCGGCGCCCTGGTCCAGGACCGTGACGCGGATCTCGTCGGGGGCGAAGCGGAAGTGGAGTTCGACGCGGCGTTCCTGCTCCATGCCGTTGCCGTGCTCCATGGCGTTGGTGCAGGCCTCGATGACGGCCGTGCTCAGCTCGTCGATGTCCTTCTGCTCGAACGGGAGGTCGCCGGCCAGCTCCATCAGGATCGCGTCGGGCACGCCGAGGAACAGCAGCCGACTGGGCAGCATCACCTCGACCTGCTGGGAGGAACCGTTCGCGCTGGTCATGGCTCCCCCTAGGCGAAGCTGCGGACAGCTTCTTCCTCGTTCGAGTAGGAGACGAACACGGTGTGGAGCTTCGAGACCATGAAGATGCTCTCCACGCGATCCGACACGTTCAGCAGCCGCAGGTCGCCGCCGCTGCGGCGCACCGTCGAATAGCCGGAGATCAGGATGCCCAGGCCCGTGCTGTTGACCCAGTTGACCTTGGCCAGATCGACCAGGACGTTGCGGTGGCCCTCGTGGATCAGGGTCTTGAGCGTGTCGTTGAACGCGGCGGCGTCGGGCCCGCCCATCAGCTTGCCGTTGAGCTCGAGGATCACCACGCCGTCGCGCTTGCGTTCCCTGATCTTCACCTGGCCTCCTTCCGGCGCCGGTCGCGGCGCGTCCCGACTGCGAGGATACGGACCGGCCCCGGCCGTGTCCAGCCCGAAGCGGCCGCGGGCCGCACCGGCTAGTCCGCGCTCGGCGTCGCCCGGCGCAGGATCCCGAGCACGGCGGCGATATCGTCCGGCAGTTCCGAGGTGAACACGAGCGGCTCGTCCGTGGCGGGGTGGCGCAGGCACAGCTCGCGCGCGTGCAGCATCTGGCGGCCGGCCCGCGCGACCATGGCCTGGGCCGCGTGGCGGTCCAGGGGGTGGACCAGCCGTTCGCGGGCGTCGTCCCCGTACAGGGGATCCCCCACCACGGGGTGGTGGCCGTGCGCGAAGTGGACGCGGATCTGGTGGGTGC